>ERZ772920.213-NODE-213-length-34274-cov-6.883252_pt1 | contig 34274 bp, 36 predicted proteins | sample MGYA00511469_ERZ772920 | MGnify/ENA primary metagenome ERZ772920 (study PRJEB29015, sample SAMEA2738069) | human oral metagenome | biome: human oral; feature: human-associated habitat; material: saliva | place: China | collected 2216 ... | reverse complement strand
GTTTACCTTCCGTGAATTTGTATATTGCCATAAGCAATCTTGCACTGATTTCTTTGGTAGTGCGTAAACGTAACAATTGTCTTTTGGTAACTAGCATAGTATCCTCCTATTCATCAATATGCTGTTTTATTGTATGCGTATATTATAACACAATCTGGTAGTATATGCAACTATTCCTGTTCAGGATAAATCAGTTCTACCCAATAATCCGGATATTTCTTACGCAAGTAAAATATTAACCAGACTAATGTTAGTAACTCTAATACAACACACGTTGCAAAGAACAATCTTAACATTGACTTGATACTTACGTTCGGGACTAGTTCAATAATCAATAAGCACGGTACGCATACTAAGATCAACAGTATAAGATCATGTAATACGCCATTTAATAATCTTCTCAACATATTAACCACCTAACTTTTTAATGCTTTTGTGAATACTGCCCATGATGTTCAACACTACATGATCTTGTGTTGTATTATGGATTAGCTTTAACGTGTTGCGACAACCTTGCATACTAACAGGTAATTGTTTAATACGACAACCTAAGTAGAACCGTATTTTGTTTGCCGCACTCAATTTTAGTTTATCGAGATCGACACTTGTAACCAGAATATTATGCGTATCTCGTAGAGGCGTCAGCATTTTTGATAACTTCATACCTTGTAGGCGACGCATTTCTACTGCGATTTCATTCATAACATTCTCTTCTTCTTCAGAAAGTGGTGCGTCTTTAGCTTTAACATTTAGTTTAGGCGCACCATTCTTAAATGCCTCTACATACTTATCAATATTAACTTTCATTATTGCCCCCAGACTTTAGCTAGTTCATTGATCTTATTGTTGCATACTGACCACCAGTTAGACGCAACTTTATCCATTTTGTTTACCTTGTTGCCATTCATAATACTGCTCTTAACGTACGGTAGCACAGGTTTAATGTTTTTGTTTAAGCGTACTGCCCATTCTTCAGTGGCTTTCCAACCGTCTTTGCGAGCCATCATTGTTAATGGTACGATGCTATCGTGGAATGAAAGTTCACAAATATCTTGAATTTCATATTGTGCATCTATTCTTTTAAAGTCTAATGCACTACATTTAACGCCACTTACTTCACACGCTAACACACTCGGGGCAACTAATACCAACATCATAATCTTTTTCATAACTACTCCGTATATAAACTTATACAAAATTGGGGACCGAAGTCCCCATTCCATTTATTACTCTTCAGTTTCGACTTCATCGGTCTCGTCTGTTGGCATTACAACATCACGAATGCGTGTTGCCATATCTTCAAGTTTATCTGCTAATTCTAACAGTTCACCTTCGGTTTCATCAATAATACGCTGTCTACGTTTATTGCTTTCAGCACGGATTTGAGCAACACTTTCAAACTCGACAGCAAAGTCTTTATCGAGGTCATAGCCTTGAATTGCACCGCCGACTACACTTACTTGAGCACCCGCACCATGTAATACTTTGATAATATCATACCAGGTTACAAAGTTATCAACTTGGGTTAGGTCAATATCCATGTCCCAATCAGTGATTTCTTCCGCACTAAACACGTTATCACGAACACTGAATACGGCTACATTTCCATCTAATGTTACTACCACGGTTGCATCGTTCACTACTAAACCAACTAGATCTTGCTTACGAATGTTCAACAAACGGCTAACCAATTTATTTGCGTCTACAAATTCAGTTATATTTGCACGGCTACGACCATTGATTAAATACATCAACATTTTAAATTCTGCTAGGTCATTAAACTTGAACAGTGGATTACCGTCAATTTCATTGCCTTCAGGGTCGATTAAACGCATACCTAATACACCAGATAGCTCTGCAATATTGTATTGATCTGCATGGAAAACAATAGTTTCTAATGCTAGGTCATTAGCGTATTTTTCAGATCCAATGCGTACTGTTCCATTCTTGAACGATTTGATAACGCTTTCGTCTTTAAGTGTGCCTTCAACTGACTTGATTTCAAGTGTCGCACTAAACACTGATTGATAATACTCCGGATTATAATCAGTACGACCATATACTACGCCGTCATCATTAGCACGTACACCTTTAGGAGCAACTTCACTATAACCTGCATGACCTACTTCAGCGTTACCTACTAATCGTTCAGCACCTGCCACCACTAATCCCGGCAATAAATCAGTACCTTTAAGGATTTCAAGTTCGATTAACTTGCTCATTACATCAATGCCTTTAGTGTACTTAACACCGTCGATTTCAACGTTAGCTTTAAAGTTAAGCGGTGCTTTATATTCACCAACACGATCTTTGGTTGGTTCTACTAATTTGTAGCCTTCTACCAATAATTCTTTTAACTGATCGAATGGTTGATTGTTAGCGTCGAATACTAATTTTTGACCACGTACTTCAATTTCACCTAATAACATAATTGTCTTCCTTATAAAATGTTGTCTTCTCTTAATGCATCTACTAATGCGATTAAATGTTTACATAAACCTGGTTCATCAATATGTCTGATTCTTCCAGTACCTGCACTTTGTCCATCAAACTCTATACGTTTAGTGCAAGCTCCTACTTCATTGATTGCTTTATAGAACGTGTACTTAAAGTCTGCACAATCACAATATACTTTAAAGTTTTTGCCTACCCACATAATCTCGCATTTGTGTATGCTTGAACCGCCTTTAACTTTAGCTCTGATTAGGTTTGGGTTATCGACACGTGCATATCGTTCTTTAGGAACACGTTTATACGTTACTTCAAGATCATCTGCACTGCGTAGTTTCTTTCCCACTTTGTATGCTTTCTTGATATTCATTTTTCACCTCTAACGTGTTTTGAGTACCCTGTTCACTTTCACTTAAATCATCATTCCCGAATATTTGATTGAATGACAACATAAGTCTTTCCATATCTACTTCTGCTAACATACAACCTCACACTGTTTAATTGCACGACGCACTTGCTTTAATACAGCAGGATCTTTTGGAATACTGATACCTTTTTGTGTTGGTCTCCATTCAGGTCCGTTTTTTGTGCGGTAAAAGCGACGTACATCAACATAAGCTTTGCCTTCAAATTCGGTTTCTGATACTACAATTTTTTGGAAGTCTGTTAATTGAATTTCGATTGTCATTGTGTACCTCCTTAGATACCACACGTTTCATAATGGATCTGTAATGTTTCTAGGTCTGCACCTTTGATAACACTCACTTCGGCTAGCTCATGCAATAAGCCACGAATTGTTTTAAGTTTTTTCGTGAAACCGTTATCTTCATAAATTTCATCTAGTTTAGCAATAATGCTATTGCGTTCTTCTTTATAACCTTTACCAGGTTTAAATCCAACTAGGAAATTATATAAGTCTTCATATACATTGGTCCCTTCTTCAACCATAGACTCATTGAAAATAACTTCTTCGTCTTGAGTTAGTACAAAACCATTTATCTTGCCTAACTCTTTACCACGTTCAACGAGGCTCATAACTTTTGAGTACACCTCGGGTTCAAAACTGATAACGTGGTCGTTTACTACTTCATTTGGAATATCTTTTTTACTTAACATCTTGGCAAGTGTTGATACATCTTTTGGTGTGCCTTGCAAGAAGTACGTTCTGTTGCAATCATATTCGTCTAGTATTTGACGAATCTCTTCTTCGATTGAACGTAGCTTATTTAAGATATGAACTGGTAATTTCATCTGGTTCTCCTATTACCTTTGAGTGTTGTTAATGTTTAATTTTAAGGTTTATTTAATTGCCTAAGTATTTGAGTGCTTTATTTACATCTCCGCCGAACTTGAGGTCCACACCACGTTGGTAAAGTCTTACTACCATATACGGGTTAGCATTACACGTTTTTAAGAAGTCATAGTAAATTGAATCTCCACTTGTTAGCTCGGGATCCTTTTTCATGACTGCTGTTGCTATCCATCGAAGTTGGTCATTAAATAACTTCATAGATATATCTTCACTGTCTGAAAATTCACCTAGTGGTAAGAAACTAGATCTTTTTACTTTGCAGACTGCGTCGCATATTAGCGTTGTTTGATTTCGCACGTTGATTAGTTGCGTTAGAAATACTTGATACATTTGGTCGCAACCTGGTTTCACAAACTCTTTCTGCTCTTCAGGATCAAGATCCTTATAAAGTTCATATACGCTCGAATAGTTGGTTGTTGTTGCCTGCGGATCATCTACACAATAACTATTGGTATAGTCTGGTTGTTGATTTTCACCGCACGTTACCGCACTGGCTCCTGTACTGATAGCTGTACCGATGGCTAAGGCTAATAGTAGTTTTTTCATAATTTACTCCGTATGGTTGGGGTTAGTTAATGGGTTAGCATATTGCTAGTTTATCTGATTCTGTACGCTCAATTTTTACTTCGCGGTTATTGATCGTTACTACGACACTTTCACCACGTTTTAGGTTATAATATTCAATGATATCTTTATTGAGCCATTTAAGGGAATCCCGAACATCTTGATTTCCAATATCGAGATTTAATAATTTTGATAGGGTAAGCATAGCCTCTACTTTGAGTTCTGCTTCTACTTGATAGGACATAACATTCTCCTCTGGTTCATCATTACGTTTTTGTTTTGACTGTTAAGCATTGCTTAACTTTATGTGTACATTATAGCACAACCCGCAAACTTGTCAAACTCTTTTTATACAATACTTAAAGAAAAATATTGAATACAAAGAATAAAAAAGGGAGGCTTAACCTCCCAATTTATTATTTAACGCAATTTGTTGGATGCCACAATGTTGATCCAACATTCATATTTTTATCAAATAAGATTTTGAATTGGCATTGAGTACCGTTACTATTGAATAAGTAATCCCACTCACGAACCACAAAACCTTCTTTAAAATGTGGACGACCAATCAAATTATAGATCTGATCTTTGTTCATACCCACCTGTACTAACTCAAGGCTTTCTTTTGCTACATGACTACCTTTTTCATCACCGTCATGATTGAAAGTTACGTCCTTGATGTCAGGCCATACTGGATTGTCTGTATGACCTTGGTCATCAACTTTTGATAAGTTTGAACAACCTGCTAATAATGCCACACAGGCAACTGCTAATAATTTCTTCATTTTGTACCTCGATTTACACAAATGCTAGGGTTAGCATCATACCTAACCCTAGACTAATTAAAATAACACTTAACATCTGATTACATATCTTACCATTGATAGGTAACGCCTGCACCATAGTTCACTTCACGTTGAGTAGTAACACCTACAGATCCTGAAATGATCCATTTAGCATTATCACTCATACGAGTATAACGTGCGGCAACAGCGTGTTGTCCTGCATGTCCACCAACACCTACACCTACTGCACTATGACCTGGTAACGTAACCTGTGGAATATTAGCAACTGCGATTGCACTAGCAACACCTGCACGAGCTTTTTTCTCAACTTTGTGGATCTTACGATCTAAGTTGCCGATTGCTTTCGCATTAGCACGGATGCCTTCTGCGTTAGCACGTACACCCTCAGCGTTTGCTTTAATAGCACGAGCGTTAGTTGCAATGTTAGCCGCATTAACTTTTGTAGCACTGCGAACATCATTAACTTCAGCTTTAGTTGCTAAATCATCTACATTTGCATCTACTGTATAGATCGCTTCGCCATTAGCACCAGTAGTCTGGGTTACAGTTGTATGTTTACCACCTTTAACCACGCTATGACGACGTGCTTCTTTTTCAACTTCAACAATCTTAGCAGTGTTAGCTTTGACACCTTCAGCGTTAGACTTAATGCCTGCTTTATTTTCAGCAATGCCTTCTGCATTAGCACGTACACCTTTAGTGTTTTCAGCGATATCAGTCGCATTGCGTTCAATCAATGCTTCTGCACTGCGAATATCTGCGGTGTTAGTTTTGATTGATGCTTTGTTTGCATCAATAGCAGGTTGGAAGTCTTTTGAGCTAACCTTATAAGTTGCTTTACCATTTTCATCTACGGTAACATCAACCGTTGTGTTATCACCTGCGGTTACTGTTGGAATTTTCGCTTCTACTTTAGCAATGTTTTCTGCATTGGTTTCAATTTTGTGTAGATTGTTTTCAATCGCTTCTGCATTGTTAGCAATGTTTTCAGCGTTTTCATCAATCTTAACACCATTTTCATGGATCTTCACAGTGTTAGTTGCAATCTTGTCATTGTGAGACTTGATTGCATCATGCACGGTGTTTTCACCAGTACCGCCGATGTCAGTCATAGTAATATTGCCTTTGTTATCTAGTGCCGCGTTACCACCTAACACGTTAGTAGTTGAGGTTGCAACATTGTTGATAACATCTTGGGTTGCATATAATTGAGATCCGTTGATTGCATCTGTTGAAGTTGCACTAATTTCACCTGCACCAACATTGATAATTTGACGAGTGTGGTCGCCTTTCTTACCAACACTAACTACTGCTGTTGCGTCTGTACCTGCAAAGCCACCATAAGTTAGTTTACCAACGGTTGCTTCTGTTACTGATACAGCTTGCTCTGTGGTAGTCGCTGTCCCCAATGCTACTGCTGAACCATGTGTAGCTGTCGCGGCTTTACCTAATGCCACACCATAGCTTGCGTCTGCTGTTGCACCTTGACCGATTGCTGTAGATGCTTTGTTGTTAGCAACGCTATCGCTACCGATTGCAATAGTACTTAGACCTGTTGAGTTAGCACGAACACCAATCGCTGTTGAACTTTCACCAGAAGCTTTAGCTTGATAACCACCCGCAAAACCGTGATTATACGCTTGAGATTCAGCACCAATTACAGTACCACGAATATCTGCGGTTGAATGAGTACCTACTACTGTTGCACTCTCATTGGTTGCTGTTGCATTAGCACCAATCGCGATTGAACGAATACCCTCTGAAGTTGAGGCTGAACCAACTGCGATTGATTCGTCAGCTTTAGCTTTTGCGTCTACTGACACGGCGATTGTACGGTTACCAGTTGCAGTAGAACTATCACCTAATGCTGTTGCGAATACACCAGTTGCATTAGTAGATTCACCAACTGCCACAGAACTTTTACCTGTTGCATTACTGTCGTTACCGATAGCCACTGTACTGTCTGCTGTTGCGTTAGCACCTGTACCTAATGCTAATGCACTTTCACCAGACGCTGTTGCTTTAGAACCAAACGCACCTGCATTTAAACCACTAGCGATAGATTGATGACCTACCACTGTTGTTTCGTTAGCTTGTGCTTTGTTATCATAACCGAACGCACTAGCATTGTGTCCAGTGATTAAGTTATAATGACCAGTCGCTGTTGATTGATCTCCGGTTACATTGTTACCGCCACCAAACGCATGGGTGTGATTACCATTGATCTGGTTGTTCATACCGAACGCACTGTTTTGTTCGCCGATTAAATGGTTGTTATCACCACCTGCTTGGCTTTGATAACCTGTAATTGATGATCCATCACCAAAGATGTTGCCGTCTTTAGCAGTGTCAGCCACGAAGTTTTGACCACCAATAACAGTAGTTGAACCATCTGTTGCTTTGACAACGTTAGACTGACCAATCACTGTATGACCTGGACCTTCTACTACTGAAGGCACAACCTGGTTTTTGTATGTTGCACGTTCTACTGCTGTACGAGTATCGGCTGTTTCACCGTCATACACAAGTGGATTTTTCAATGCCGGGGCTGCATACACACCTGCACTGGTTAATAAGGTTAGCATTAACGTTGAAATCTGATTACGTTTTTTCATTTTAACTCCGTTTGTTAATAAATTGGAAATAAAGGTTAAGTGTGTTTTGCAAAACACGCTAATTATACTACACGATATTTTTATTTTGTCAAACTCTTTTTGTTGTGAATAGGGAAATAAAAAGGAGGCATATGCCTCCTTATGATTTATAGTTTAGGAATGAAATATTCATCGCAAATTAGATTATCAGCAATCTTCGAAATAGCACCGTTTAAATCAGCACTTAGGTTTATTGGTTCAACTTCTAAAAAGGTTATTACCCACTTAAACCCGCGATCACTGTCTATTTCTAATTTGAATCTATAATGCTTGCAAAACTTACGCATACGAACTAAATCACCTAACTCCAACATTTCATTTGCACGTTCTTGAACAAATTTCAAATAAGTTGATACGTGTTCCGGGCGTATAGTTTTATAATCTTTAAAACTAGGTAGATCAGAAAACTTAATATAGTTGCTAACGGTACCAACATCGTCTAGATCTTCTACTTGAATATCCGTAGGACATACTATATGTTCATTCTGATGTAGTATTGCAAAACGGTTTAAAAAGTCGTCTGCAAATTCAACGATATCATTGACAGTACGCTCATCTACATTAACATTGTCGAAGTACACGTTAATAACATCCGCACCATTATGTAGATATCTCCAACGATCATCATTACAGTATGATACATCACCTGGATTTATATCAACACCAGTATTCTGATAAATGTAGTCAATCAGCTCTTTAATAAAGTAGTCATGAGCTACATCTCCACCACGCACCAAAGCCGCATAAGGAAAATAATACTTATACGCCGCGATACGCTTTTTCTGTTCTATTACAGCGGGTTTTCTAAACAAAGTTTTAAAGAATTCAAACATTATGTCTCCTGTTATTCCATATTGAATTTAATTTTCACTTTACACAATCTACTATTCACCACACCTAGTGTAGAGGTATAGTCCATAATATTGTGAGATTTAGGTTTAACGTTATCAATCAGGAATACAGTCGAAATACGGTCATGTGCAACCACTTTAAACATTTGATCTGGCACAGGTAATCCTTTACGTCGGGTCACCTTACAATCATCAAACATTATACCAGATATAACGTATCTAGCATGATAGTTTGACTTGCGTAGATCCTTAGCAAAAGATTCCATGTTTTTCCATGTACCTCTATTTAGCTGTGGATTCTGCGGAACAATGTTAGTCATGTAATAAGTGGCAGACACTGTATCAACATCAGACGTATTAGAACTAGCACTCAAATGACCTTTATCATAACCAGTCTTAGTATAACGCTTAGGACTAATTTGATAGTTGTAATCAATTCGCGGATCTAATCTAAAATCATTAGTACGTTCTGATACATCTTTAAAGTCAGATCGTTCAAGTTTTTCAACAACGGCTACTGGCAATTTCCACTCTTTACTGAAATAGGAAATATACTGGTCGTTGCATACACGGACGACGTCATTTTTATCCATAACTTGAACACTTAAACTATCTTCTATATTAGGGCAAGCCGCAACAACATTTACGCTAATAAACAAGCCCATAAGTGTGAAAAACTTCTTCATATTTACCTCCATAGTTAGTTTCTCTAGTTTAATTACAAAGCTAGTATATCACAGAACACTAAAAACACACGGTACTTCATGCGTATTTTGCGGAACAGTAATTATGCACGTACGACACAAATTAACGTACAAATTAGTTAAATCTCAAACGAGGCACATTATGAAACTTACATCTGCCATTTTGGTATCAAAAGGGCCTAATGTAGATCGTAATAAGGAAATGGCATCGTACACTTGCAAATGTTGTGGTAACCGCATGACAGTGCAGGCGTCATTGGAAGTTCCTTATTGTGTTCATTGTGGTGCAGGTAATGAAAACCTCCGCAGTCAAGCGGTTGCTTTCTCCCAAGGTCGTCGCCTTCTTAAAACAAACGACGCTGAATTAGCACACGTTAAATGTCCGGGTTGTTCAATGACCCTTATTATGGACAATAAAACAGTAGCTAACCATAGCGAAGATAACACAGGACACTTACACTGTCCTGTTTGTGCTTCTAGCATTACGTTTGCTTCTCCAGATGATGCAGTAGATCCAACTTCTATTGAACAGCCTGAAGATGAAGAAAATGCGTGTAACGACGCTGAAATTCCACCGCGTCAAAAAGTGGAAATCAACGATCCTGAAAATACTACTACCGCATCCGCAAAAGTTAAGCTCAAAAATGTAACGAAAGGCGCAGTTACTTTCGTTGCTACTGCAAGTTCTGTTTTATGTTTACGCGGTAACGTTTGTATCGCTAGCTTAGAAACAGAAGAACCAACTCAAACCGCCGATGCATTAAACGCTGTATCTGAAACTGACGATTTCGACTTAGACAAAACATTAGAATCAAATGATTTTGATTTAGCAGAAGTTGAAGTACAAGTAGATGAACAAGTTGCATCAGATGCGGAACAATCAGCTAACGAAAAAGTAGCTGAAGAAACTGCTAAATTGTTAGATCGTGCAAAACAAAGTATTGCCCTCGCATTAGCAGGTATCAATCGCGGTATGTTTGACAGCACTAACCACTTAGTGCAATCAGTAGTCGCGGCATTAGTTAAAGCAGGTATTCCTGAAGAAACTGCTGAAGACTTAGCACAACAAGCGTGTGAAGATTGCGTGGACGATGTAGCTGAAGAAGTTGCTCGTATCACAAATGACTTACTAGCTAAATCAGATGACGTTCGTAACGAACTAGCATCTACTGTTGCTTCTGTTAAACCAAGCAAAGTAACTGCGGCAACAGATTCATTTAACTTAAATGCTCCGTTTAAACCTAGCCAATCAACTGTTGCTTCTGTTAAATCAGAAGGTAATAGCACTGTTGGTAAGATTTTAAATGGTCGTCCACTATTCTAATATAGGAAAGAACACTATGTTACTTTTAAACCAAACTCGCATTCACGCAAGCACAGAACGCAAGTTAAGTGCAGGCGCTGTATTAAAATCTGAAGGTGCAGCTTTAGTTGCTACTTATGAAGACAACGAACTTCGTGTTAAACCATCTGAAGGTGTTGCTGATGAAGTATTTGTAGGTGTTGCAATTTCTGCAATCGCTTCTGTTACTGTTGCACCAAAAGTTGAAGAATTAGTAATCGACGAGAAAAAATTCACTGTTGAATTAGCTCGTTTACCAATCACTGACAAAGACATTGCTGTTAAAGTTGGTGGCACAGCGGTTGAAGTAAGCCTTACTACTGCAGATACAACCCACGTTAAGTTAGAGAAAAACACACTAACTTTTGACGAATCATTCAAAGGCAAAACTGCTACCGTTCTTTACCGTTTCAGCCCTAACGCTGAAGAACTTTATGTGGTTCAAGGTGAACAACGTCCAGGCGTTCACGTTACTACTGCATTAGGTCAAACTGGTGTTATCACTGCAGGTGAAGTATTAACTTCTGAATTTGATGTAGCCGCTGACTGGACACCAAAAGCAAACGGTCAAATTGATGTTTACTTAGGTAAAAATGGTTTATTCACTACCACTAAAGGTACTGGTACTAAAGTGAACGCAGTTGTTACCCGTTTACCAGTAGCAGGTAGCCCATACTTAGGCTTACAATTCCACGTTTAATTGTAGAACCTGAATCTTTCACATTATCTCATTTTAAAGGTATTCAAAATGAAAAAGAACTTTAAATTAACTGTTGAAGCATCTAGCTTACGCCGTCCAGGTTCTAGCGAAAAATTAATCGGTGCTAATGGCGAATTCAACGCAAGCAACAAAGCAGACTTATTACAAACCATCGCATCTTTCATTGCACAAGCGGCTGACAAAGAAATCGTTACAGAAGCAAGCACTCAAACTGCTAACGCTGAAACACGTCGTCAAGTTGTTCAAGCGGCTTTCAACGATAAAAATGAATTAGCGGCATTAGGTGATACCATCGCTGATGAAATCACTATGAAAGCTAACCGTGATGGTTTTGCTCGTCGTTTCTTACAATACCAAGACTTAGCTCAAGGTCAAATCCCACAAGTTCGTATGAGCCGCAAAGACATCGTTGTATCTGTTGCTACAGGTCCAACAGAAGTTGCTACTCAATTCGTTCGCGACAACATCATGTACCCACAAGAAGTGTACATTAGCGCTCGTCCATATATCGAACAACGTGAAATCGACCGTGCATCTGGTGATATTCTTGAACAAAAATACACAGAAGCATTAGAAGCAACTATGGTTGCAGAAGACCGTTTATGGAAACGTGCCGCTGACCGTTTAGTAGGTGTTCATAACCCACACATTAACGTGTCTGGTTCATTCGATCCTAAAGCGTTTGCATTAGCAACTTCTTACTTACAAGCTTCTGGTGCAACTCCGGGCTTTGCATTGTTATCTGCTGACTTATGGCAAGATATCGTGGCTAACCCAGATTGGGCTGAAATCATCGACCCAGTTTCTAAACACGAATTGCTATTAACTGGTAAATTAGGTACCATTCACGGTATGGAAATCTTATCAGATCAATTCCGCCACGTTAGCCACAAAGTGTTAGAAAAAGGCGAATTCTACATTGTTTCTACTCCAGATCAACATGGTCAATTCACTGACCGTGGTGGTGTAGTATCACAACCAATCGACGGTACTCAAGAACGTGTTCCAGGTCGTGGTTGGTTCATGTCAGAATCAGTGTCATTAGTTATTGCTAACCCGTACTCAGTTGTACGTGGTCGCCGTATCTAATTTAAGTTTCAATCCGGGGTACTTAGTTACCCCGTAATAAAATAGGATAACATTATGGCAAAGCATAATAAAACAATTAACCACTTAATGATCGCATTAGCGGCATTACAAGACGGTGATGTTGAAGAAGCACAAGAAGCACTAACTGATGCTGTTTCACAAGATGACTTTGACGATGCATTAGAAGTGTTAGACGAAGTTCAAGAAAGCACTTTCGATGAAGAAGCATCTGATGACGAAGATGAAGGCGTTGAACCTGATTTAGCTGAAGAAGAAATTGCAGACGCTTTAGCTGAAGAAGAAGGTGTTGAAGTTGAAACAACTGCTGGTGCATTAACTATCACTATGGCAGGTGTTCGTAACGCTCGCCGTGCGGTTCGTGTAATCAAATCTTTAGCATCAGTTGAAGATGCAGAAGAAGTTGAAGAAGACGAAGTTCCTGAAGAAATCGAAGGTGAATTTGCTCACGTTATTCGTGCATCAATCGAAGGTGAAGATGTTCTTATCGGTGTTAATGATGACGGTTCTGCTGAAGTTATGGCAATCGAAACCGAAGACGAAGAAGCATCTGAAGATGAAGAAAAACCAACTGCTAAAGTAGCACGAGCTCGTGCATCTCGCAAAGTTAAAGCATCTACTGATGAAGACTTCGATTCTTGGGACGAAGAAGAAACTGAAGAAGACGAAGAAGATCTTGCACCAACTGCAAGCATTCGCCGTAGTCGTCAGGCAGCTCGTCGTCGTGCAACCGTTGCAGGCTTAAACTTCGATATTATTGCTCGTAACAAACGTTCTGTGTAATGAACACGTACAGGTGACAGTATGAACACTACCACAGACTTACCGAAGAAAACTATGTTGCAGACAGCTATCATTGCGGCATTAACCAAAATGGTACAAATAGAACTCGGTGTTAATTGTAGTCTGACTACTACTGGCGATTATTCTGACGTGTTTAAGAAACTATCCACAAAGGAACGTAAAGAACCATTCAGTATGATTAAGCTGTCTAGTATTGATATCGCCCAACTCAATGGAGTCGGAATACTGTCATCTGTACGACCTGACACTCTTAGTACCCATAATAATTCAGCCTTTCAAATAGGTGCTCGTCAGGCAATGCTTGCTAATCAACAAGAGTTGAAAGCTAGGGAACCAATACATAAGGGTCAAGTACCAGACAAACTAGGTACACATGCTCTTGATGTTAAATTCGTTCCGGTCGTATTCACTTTTGACTTTATCTATGCTACTAACGATTTTAGTGATGTATTAGATATGATGTCGAAGTGGGCTTTCTGTTATCAGAAAGAATATATGAATTTCCAATTAGACTTCGCAGGTATTCATTTACCTATCAAAGTTAGATTGGGTTCTAGCTTATCAGCCCCTGAGAAAAGTGAGCGTGGGACACAAGCTCCATACTTCATTTATGAAGGGCAATTTGAAGTAGACGGTGCTATGACCGTAGATAACGATCGTGATTACAACATCGTTCCAGTCATTCACTCAACAGGTACGGAAATACATATTTATGAGTAAAAAACGTAAAAATGTATCTGAAGAAGGCGTTGAAGAAGTAAATACAGAAACTGCGGTTTCTGAAACTGAAACTGAAGACACAACAGAAGATACATCCGAAGAAACAACTGCTGAAGAAGCAATAAGTGAAACACTTATCCGAAATGAAGGCATCACAATGGCAACTGAAGAAAACGGTGTAGCAACTGCTAACACCTCTTATGAGCAAGTGGCTATGGCTCGCTTATATAACCGTAACGACTATCCAGTAACACTGAATACGACTGACGGTAATCAGCTTGTACTCAGCCCTCGCCAAAAAACTGAGCCACTAGAAGCACATCTCTTAATCGAGTCTGAGTTCCCTTCTGGCATTATTAAAATTGATTTTTAGGAGATACTATGGCAAGCCCACAAGTGTTTAGCTCTGAGATTGACTTAACAACCCGTGTTCCATCATTCCCAGGTGTATACGGATATATCTCAGGAGCTTTCTTAAAAGGCGAAGTTGGTGTTCCTACGTTAGTAACAAGTGAAACGCAATATTTAGCTCGTTATACTGCCAACGATCAAGTTGAAGTAGGCGAAGATATGGCACATTTCAGTGCATTAGCGTTCTTACAAAAATCTAACAAACTCTGGGTTATCCGTGTCGCTAAAGACGCACTACATGGTGGTGTGGTTATTGGTGATACTAAAGGTGACGCATCTAACCTAAGTTCAGGTGTTGCAAATCCTAAACAACATGTATTCGGTCCAAATGATACATTCTTGTTATATGGTAAAGATCCAGGTGCTTGGAATAACAACATCAAAGTTGCTGTTCTACCTTACGAGCAAGAACCAAATGCTTTCCAAATTAGCGTGTTCTACAACAACGTTAAAATTGAAGATTGGGTTTGTTCTCGTACAGAAGGACAAAAAGACGGTTACAATCGCTCTATGTATATTGAACACGTCTTGCAACAATCAAACTACATTCGTGCATTAGACAACCCGCTTAACACTAACCCTGTTAAAACTGGTACTATCACAGATACCAAACCATTCACTCTTGGTTCAAATGGTACTGCGGTAACTGACTCTGAGCGTGTTCGTGCTGTAGATGTAATCAACAATACAAGTGCTTACCAATGTACTATCTTGTTAGACGGTGGTAACGCAACTGTATCATATCAGAAATCATTAATCGCATGTGCGGAAAAACGTAAAGACTGCGTTGCAATTCTTTCAATTCCATACGAAGCACAAGCTAACTCTGACTACTTGAACAAGATCGTTGAATATCGTACAGATACACTCAACGCAAACACCTCGTATGCGGCTATCTATACTCCGCACTTGAAAGTCTACGATAAATTCAACGACCGTAAAGTTTGGGTATCACCAGATGGTTACGTAGGTGCTATCATCAGTTCAACAGCGGATAACTATGAGTTATGGTATCCACCTGCAGGTTTCCGTCGCGGTATGTTAGCAACAATCGAAGACGTGTATCGTCGTTTCACATTAGGTGAAATGGACTTATTGTACGATAAACAAATTAACGTTATTCGTTTCGCTCCAGGTAAAGGTATTCTTGTTTGGGGTCAAAAAACGTTGTTAAGTCGTCCATCACGTTTAGACCGCTTAAACGTACGTCTATTGTTAATCTATATTGAGCCTGCAATCGCGGCTGCGTTAGAAGACTACATCTTTGAAATCAATAACGTGGCTAACCGTCAGTTAATCACTGCAATGATCGGTTCATACTTAGAAAACATCAAAGGTCGTAACGGTGTATACGATTACTATGTTCAATGTAACGATGAAAACAACACAGCGGAAGACATTGACAATAACCGTATGAACGTTTATGTGTTCGTTAAACCTACAGCAAGTGCTGAATTTATCCGATTCAAAACAGTTATTACTCCAACTGGTTTGGACTTCGGTACAGCATCTAGCAGTATTTAGGAGATAGCAAATGGCAACTCGTCCTACTAAAAATAATTTGCGAAGCATTGCTGAGGTAGCACAAACGTTCCGTTGGCACATTAGCTTTGTTCGTAACCCAAGTGCTGTTAAGGTACCACCTAATTTCAACTTACAGATGACTTCAACTGAGGTTCCAAAAACTGATGCAGGTCAAAGTATTGAAATTGGTATTCGCGGCCATACCATTAAACGTCCGGGTATTTATGATGATACTCATAACATTACCTTAAACGCAGTAGAAACCATTGATAACCAATGGTCAGAATTCTTGCGTACTTGGCGAAATGCGGTGTGGAGTCGTGATACTGGTGTTCAACAAAATATCTCTGACTGTACTGGCGACTTATTGCTTACACGCTTAGATAACTTGGATAACCCGATTTGGCAATACACCTTATTTGGTTGTTACTTAGAAGACTATGACCCGACTGGTGGCGAACTTGGTTCAGACTCTGAAGCACTTCGTCCTACATTAACATTGTACTACGATACATTTAATGATGGTCCGGCACGTTAATAATATTTAATTAGGGAGCATCTGCTCCCTTTTTTATTATCTAAAAGGTAACAATATGAATGTATTTTTGAAAGGTCAGAGATCCCTTAGAAATGTTCAATGGGGTGCTCAATACTTATGGGATATACGTTTTCCTAATGCACCTTCACCTTTTAATGCGTGGTTTCCCGCAGTAGATGTTGAAGAAAACCTTTTCAGTTTGAATACTAAGGAATATGAATTAGGTCACGCAAATTATAGCCACCCTATTGGACACGATAGCTTTGACCTTAAAGTAACGTTTAATGACGATGTTAAATTAACGATCCATAACTGGCTTACCAACTGGGTGCGGGCTCGCATATTTAATAACGGTCTTGGTATATCACCATTAGATCAGTGTGTTGAAGTAGTACAAATCGTTAAGACAGATTTCCGTTATCGTGTGTTGGCTACTGCCTCTTATTGGGTCTATCCACGCGGTGTTATGTACTTTAGTGGAACATCAACAGCTAGTCCCGCACAGAACCAAATTGAATTTGTAGTAGCCGGTGCGGCTGATAATAGATATACAGCTAATGGCGGTGGTGGTAAATCATTGTTCGGTGGTGGTCTTGGTGGTATTGCTCGTACATTCGGTATGCCTAACTTAGGTCAAACACTTGATAATATCTCTCAATTTGCTAATGACGCTCGAGATGTATATGACCAAGTACGTTCTGATTATGATACCATTAAGAACACTATTTCTGATGTAAAAGAAGTAGTACAAAGTGTTCGCGATATACGAAATGTAACTGACGCCTTTAATGCGTTGGATAAAGCAAGTAACTTAGGTACTTCATTTAATGAATCGTACAATGCAGTGAATAGTTCTTTAGGTAGTATAGCGGACTTCGGTTCAAAATATCATAAACTTTAATAGGAAACATTATGCCACACATAGAGCCAATCGACCTTAATGATATTGCTAATCGCGTATCAGGTCAAGCACCACAACAGCCACAGCCACAACCTGAATTTCCACCTGAAAATCGACCAAACGAAGCACAACAACTTATGGAGCAATTTAAACCAACTCCAGGTATTCAGTTTGGTAATAGCATTGACCGTGCTACCACAGAAATAACTGATCTACCGTCTAAGTTTATTCCATATCCGGATAACGTTAAAATCTATTATCGTCCTTATACATATAAAGACCTTGATGACTTTAACGATTCAAACGTTGATTTATTGGCACGATTACGTTTTATCCTTGAAGGTATTAAAACTCGTGGTATGCCTAAAGAAGATATTACGTTAGGTGATTTTCTGTTTATTGCACTTTATCGCCGTATCAGTTCACTAGGTACTACACGCTTTCAAATTAAAATTGAACGTCCGGACTTCGTTACAACAGTTAGTTTCTCGTTTGAGAATATCGAGTTTGAAGACTTACAAGCACCTATGTTACCAGTAGTTGCAGAAGTATCTGGTGTTGAGTGTCATTTCCGCCCACTAACAATAGGTCAATTCCTAGAGTTATTAGCGAAAGAAATCATGCCTGGTCATAAAGACTATGAACGTGCTTGCTTAGCGGCACAGATGTGTAACGCTGACTTTAGCACCGCATACAATTTAGTTAATAATGCGGTAGGTCAAGACTTAGTAATTTTGAATGAAGTGGATAAACTGCTCTACCATAGCACGTTACCTCTTAATGTGTCATACAACTATAAAGGTGAAATAGTCCATGAGAAAGTTGCTCTGGACGATCCAATGACATTGATATTTCCCTACTGTGGACCTGACGACCTTAAGAGAAATCCAATTCGCTTTGGCGTATAAAAACGTGTGCGACTCAGGTTCAATATATGATATGGATATTGCACACGTCTTATATCAAAATGAACGACTAATAGCACAGATCACCGCTGAGAATAAAGCTCACGAAGAGGCTGTTGCTAAAGCTAAATCCCGTAGGTAAAATTATGGATAATGAAGTTCGTTTAGGTGGTCGCATAGGTCAGTTAGCTAAACACGCTATGAACTATGCTGACGACAAAATACGAAAAGTTGTTCGAGGTAATGAATACGAAGACTTACACAATAGTTTGACTTCTATTCTTAGCCGAGCAACTAATACAATGGCATCTCTTGAAGTAAACATAGAAACACTTCAAAAAGCTCAACAGGAATACTATAAAAGTTTAGGTGATTCTGATAAAGAGCAACAAGATGCCAACAAAAAGATTGTTCAAACATTAGAACAATTATTGGAACTTCAGGATAATAAAGATCGTAAAGACTTATTTGATAAAGTGTTTAAACGCCGCAAAGTTACTAGAGAAGAGGCACGCCGTGTTATCGAATATAGTAAACAGATGGCTAAACTAACTACTGACTTATCAGATAGTAAACACATTAGTCCGGAAGTGATTATTAAACAAATGCAAGAGACATTAAAAGATACTCGCTTAGATGGTAAGTATCGGCATGAAGTATTGTCTGACTTGCAAGAATTCCTACAAGAAGAGAAACTTGGTAACAAGGAACTCTTAGACCGCATTGACAACATTCTTAAACGTGATGATCGTGTGGATTACAGTGAGATCAAACCACTGACTGATGTATTAGATGAAGTTTTAGCTCAAATTAAAACAGAATCAAATATCCATGATATAGTTGAATCCCTAGAAGATGCTGACTTATCAGACAGTGGTACTCACCAACGATTAGAAAACTTAGTATCTTTAATGACAGGTATTAAATCATTAGAGGCTGAGCAAGCGTGGTTATCAGAGAAACTCGTTAAGGGTATCGGTGATAACGAAGAAGAAATGAGTGCGATGCGACAAGTACTTCGCCGTGTAGCAGATGAAACGGTTGAGACCAAAACGTTGCATACTTTAAACACGTTAAGTCATCAATTTGATAGAGCCATTTTAAACACAGAACAGCTTGAAGATGCCTTAAAAGAAAAACAACTAGGTAAGAAATTTGAGATGAACCCTGAACTTGTATCAAAAGGTAAAGGTTTATTTTCAAACATATTATCTGGTTTAATGCAAATGTTAGGTCTTGGCGACTTTGACTCTCTACTTGGTGTATCAGATTTTATTGCTGATAATCTTGGTGTGGCTATGGCATCTATTGGTGCGGCACTAATGGGTGCTAAGAAACTAATTGGTAAAGCTGTTAGTTCTACTGCTAAAGTTGCTAAGTCAGCGGCTAAGGCTGCTAAATCAGCCGCAGGTTTTGGTGCAGGTGGTGTTGGTAATAATAGTCCGGGTGCTAAAAGTAAAACAATGGCAACTGGTGATATACCTGAGAAAGGTAAAGTCAAAGCTACTGAAACTAAAACCACAGCTAAACCTGTAGATAGTAAGTTATCTACTAAAACAGTACAGCCTGCAGATTTAAAACCAGTAGAAACCAAAGCACCTACTGTTGAAAGTAAAGCTCCTGTTAAAACAACGAAACCAATTAAATTAGAATCTGGTTCAATCGTAGACCAAGGTATTAAAGCTGAGAAGATCGGTGTACATAAAACCAAAGCACCGCACATGAAAGGCATGAAAGGCGGTGGCAAAGTTGGTAAGATACTTGGTGCAGTTGTTGGGGCTGCGGGTCTATTCATGGCAGGTGATGCACTAGCTGATGAAATTAGTAATCGCCGTCAAGCACGTATAGAAGCTGTTCAAAATGGTGAAGAACTTTCACAAGAAGATTTGCCTGCAACTATGCTTGACTTAGCTAACAGTATAGACCAACTCAATGAAACACTAGCTAAAGGTGTGAACTTTAATGGCGGTGTATCTCAACAAGGTTTATCTACTGAACAGAAAGTTGCGATGGCAACTGGTGGTGTAGCCGCCATTGGTGCAACTGCTTTAGGTGCTAAAGTTATGTTGAACAAACCTAGTGTACCTGTTGCAGACTTAGCACCTCAACCAACAACAAAACTAGCATTAGAGAACGCAAATAGTGTTGCACCTAATACTGCTAAATTAGGTACTAATGCAAGTCATATGGTAGCCGCTGAGAAAAGCACTCTTAAAGCAGGTGCTAAATCACTCGTTAAAGGTGCAGGTCGTGCTGTACCAGTATTAGGTAATATTGCCGCCTGGGGTTTAGATGCTTATGATTTCATAACCGCTGAAAGCACTGCTGAACGTAAAGAAGCAGGTACTAACATAGCTACTTCTGCTGTTGGTGCATGGGCAGGTGCTAAAGCCGGGGCTGCTACTGGCGCCGCTATTGGTAGTATTATTCCAGGTGCGGGTACTGCTGTCGGAGGTATCATTGGTGGTATTGGTGGTTCTATTGCAGGTGCATTGGGTGGGTCTTGGATAGGTGAAAAGATATCTGGCTTATTTATGAACCCAGAAGACTATATTCCTGACGAGGCTAAGAAAGGTGGCCCACTACTTGAATACTTTGCAGGTATGGAATTGCTTAACCGTACTGATAGCCCTATAACTGATGATGAAGATAAAGCAAAACTTCAAACTTACCTAAACGGTTTAATTACACCTACTGCTATTAAACCAACTCTTGAAAAGGCGATGGCGGATCCAGCCTTTAAAGCTATACCTGCTGATATGAAAGCAGAAGCATTTGTCGCCTCATATTTAGATGGGTTACAATCAGTTGTTAAAGGTTTCGGTTTACCAGATGATGTTGTGACTAAGTTCTCTGACGTTGTTCATCAACTTGTTGATCCTAAGAAAACAACTGTATCAGAGACAGAACACAAAGCTCGAATGGATGCCGCAAACAAGATTGTTGAACAAAGTAAACAACCTACATATTGGGGTTATCAAACAACTGGTTTCCCTAATAGACAGTATAAAGCTGAAGACATTGCACTCGTATCTGCTTATGATGAAACAACTAAGAACGTTAAGTTTAGTAATCTTATTGCAGAACAAGGTGCTAAGGGTCTTGAAGTCTTGAAGAAAAATGGTGCTAGTGCGGCTGACATCAAAGCGGCTCAGACACAACTTGATAACCAACGTGGATTATCTTTATCAGACTTCCTTGCACTTAATCAAGGTAATGCTATTTCAACACTCGACATTAAAGAAACAAAAGAGAAAGTCTTTAATGAAGATGGTACTGTTAAAGCCACAGCCGCAGATGTGAATACAATTAAAGGTATTGACAAAATTGCTACTGCTCAACAAACTGACCTTGCAAAACAAGATATCGACCAACTTGAGAAAATGGCAGACACTGCTAACAAGAAATCAATCGGGGCTCAAGCACTTGCATTAAGTAGTAAGATTGGTACTTGGTTAGGCAATCAGTTACCGCAAGCTGTTGTTCCTTTAATAGGATTGAACGCAACAGTAAACGTTGATAACTCTCGTGAAAACGATAGTGGTATTTCCTTTGAAGATATGGTTGCTAATGACCCTAATGGTTCTAAGGGTGTTAATGCACCTCCAGGTCTTGGTGCTACAATGGGTATTGCCTCTACTGCATTAGGTGGAGGCGCCACTGGTTGGGGCGGTATTGGTGGTAGCCCTACTGCTAGTATGCAAGGCGGTGGTTCTGCTATCGGCGATGGTGATATTGACAAATCTAACATGAGAGCTTTAGGTAAGTTTGGTGATGTACGAGCCCTTATTGAATATGGTATGCAATTTATCGGCAAAGTTGAATATAGCCAAACAGGTCCACGTGATCCTAAGAAAGGGTCAGCGGATTGTAGTTCATTTGTTAAAGTATGTCTTGAAGATGCTTGGGGTGTTAAAGGTGTACCTGGAAACTCAGAAGCTCAATTCACTTGGAAAAAAGGACGTGTAGTCAAGTATGATGAATTGAAACCTGGCGACTTAATGTTCTTTAATCACCCGGCTGCGTTTGCTAAGAATAGACCAATAGGTATTTCACACGTTGCGTTCTATATTGGTAATGACGAGATCCTACATTGTAGTGGTCGTAAAGGTGTTAATAGAATGAAGATGGGTGGTTCATACAAACGCTTCTTCTATGCAGGTAAACGTTTAACTGAATCTGGTAGTACATCAACAGCGACAGCAACTGTTACATCAGCTCCAGGTGGTTATGGTACTGCTGACCTTAATAGTAGTGCAGGTATGGGTTCAAGCCCAGGCTTTGCGTTCAACAATTCAGGTGGTGTACCAGTAGCTCCGCAAGCTCAAGGTGAACAAGCTGTTGCTCAATCAGTAGGTCAATCAGTTTATAATGGTGCTCTTGATAAATATATACGTCAAGGTAATGGTGATTTCGGTGGTAATATCAATGGTCTTAACCAACAAGAAATGGCAGGCTTAGCCGCAACATTAGCTCAACGTGAATCTGGTGGTAATCAATTCATTGAGAACAAATGGGGATATCTAGGACTGTATCAGTTTGGTGCCGCGGCATTAACTGAAGTTGGTTTAATTGATCGTCAAAAATATGACGCCGCTATCAAACAAAACCCAGGCATTGCTAATGGTTCAGATGCCCGAGCCCATAAAGCGTTCTTAGCTAATCCGTCTAACTGGACAATCCCAGGTGGTAAAGATGCGTTCTTAATGGATAAGTCAATGCAAGATCGTGCATTAGCTACCATGATGAATAAGAACAAAGCTACTATGGAACGTAAAGGTATTCAGTTTAGTTCTTCTGCTGATTTGGCGGGTATGTTACTAGGTGCACACTTAAAAGGTGTTGGTAATGCTGTCAAATATAAGACACAAGGTGTTGATGCGAAAGACGGTCTTGGTACAAGTATATCTCAGTATTATAACTTAGGTAGTAAAGCAGTAGTATCTGGTTCAGGTGTTCCACTCAAGGCAGCAACAACGTTGCCAGATGGACAAGCACCATTAACCGATACAGCTTCTGCAACAATGTTAGTTGCACCTCAAACTTTACCTAGCCCTAAATATGCTCTTGATACTCAATCAAAACTTAAAGGCGAAGCACAAGGTTCAACAGTTACTAATGCGAAGAATACAGCTATGCCAATCGTTATTCCACCGAGCAAGCCTGCTGATATTGGACAACAGCAACCGAAAACCTCGATTGATGATCCTCAATTATTAATCGCAACTACTCAATTATTCAACTAGGAGAACGTATGCCTAATCTATCGTTAGACGCTTTAATGGCTAATAGAACGTATATGATTAAGTTGACACACCCCGATACAGGTCAATCTTGGTCGGGGCCTATTTCAGCAGATTTTAGCGTTCAAGCATCTTCACAATATAGTAGCCCTTTCGCTGATAATAAACAAGGGCTACATGATAAGTTAATGGGAGCTCAACAAGTATGGCAGAACATGACTTCTCGTTTAGGTATTGAGGCTGGTTCTATTCCAGTAGCCTCAATGAAAACGTTGTTAGATTCTGTTTCAGTTTGGTCCGGTACTGAGAAACCAGTGTTTAGTATTCCGATTACCTTTATTGCAACCTCGTATAAAGACAACGTTCAAGCTAAGGCTGTTCAACTTGTTTCAATGGTATATCCGTCCAACCAAATGGGTCTACTACAAGGTATCACTGATAGCGCGGCTAATGCTATTGGTGGTGCAATCGAATCTGTTAGTAACGTATTCGGCGGGTCTATTAAACAAAACAATGGACTATCTAAAGAAGCGTCCTTTATGCGACAAGAATTAGTAGCTCCGGGTGGCTTTGCTCCAATGGGTGCAACTGCTAAAGGGACATACATGTTAGAAATAGGTACTTGGTTCCGTGCTAATGGTCTTATACTACAAGACGCCTCTATTGAATTGTCTAAAGAACGTATGCCAAACGGACACGCACTCTGGGCTGTTGTAACAGTAACGTTAACCCCTTGGCGATTATGTACTCAAGCAGAATTCCAACAATACTTCATAACAGGTGGTGGACTATCTGGTTTATTAGGTGCTGTTCAAAACGCTGTTACAGGTGCAGTAAATAATGCAAGTGGTGGATTACTTGACAAAGCAACTAACTACATCTCTAGTACAGATCTTGGTAAGAGTGCAATCAATGCTGTTAAAGGTGCTCGGGACTACGTTGACCAAGGTGCTAAAGCCCTTAATGACTACTTTAAATAGAGGTACGTATGCACTACATTGATGTTAAGGTTGAGTCTTCAAATAGATATAACATTCGCAAGTTTTGCAAGTTTGAAGAAGGACTATATGACGATATGACTTCTTATTTCTTAGAAGAACTCAGCAAACTACCTTCAGCAGGTTCATATGAAATAACTAATATAGAGGCACGACCTGATGTATATAGTCGGGACATATATGGTACAGATAAATACTGGCAGTTATTACTTCGATACAACAATATTGCAAGTCTACACCAGTTAAGTTTAGGTACTATACTTTATTACCCGTCCATTACCGCATTAGAAACTCTCTATTTTAGCTTGAAAAGTAAGGCAGGTAATCAATGATCATTGTAAAAGATTATTACAAGCTTCTTTTGACTATTGCAGGTCAAGAGTTTGCAGATGCTAATGATATTAAGATTATTGACTTATCCATAATTGAAGAGGCGGGTATCCGCCTCCCTACTATGGAACTCATATTTGACTGTGTTAAGCAAGATATTATTGCTCTTCTACATGAAGGCAGTGAGCTTAAGGTTTCATTAGAAACTGACGGTGAATATAATTCTGGCTATACGTTAGAAGAAACATTCTTCTTATTAAACCCTTCCATTTCATATAATGGACACAATATGTGGCGGGTACGTTTAGTTGGTATTCATAAATGCCACCCTCAATGGATTAAACCTCAACATGGTATTCAAATACCTCCACTTAATAGTAAGAAAATGCTTATTAGTAAAGTAGGTGTTTATGGTGCGGTTGATTTAATGTGGCCTGGGGATCCACCTGATACTATGCACTGGATTGCTAACGGTCAAACACTTTGTCAATATATTCAAGACATTTGGCTACATGCAGACTTAATGCCTTCAGCTTTATTATGTGCGGCTACCCATGCAGGTTTCCGTATGTATGATATGGATATACTTGTTAAAAGTGGACCTCGTTGGGAAGCAAACTATAAAGGTGTTCCTACTCCGAGTAAAATTATTTATGAGCCTATGTACGAGGTTGAAACTCGAACCGCAATGGTTAACACACTCGGTGCAAAAGGTATGGATAGAAATATCTACCATACTGATAAAGGTAAACTAGCAAAAGAAACACATGACAGATCCCTTAAATTAGTACAAACACCTCGGGATAATGTTAGCGGTCAGCAACCTAAAAACTATAACCCTACTGTATTCCAATCCCGGAATGTTCATAGTAATTGGGGTAAATGTTATGACCACAATACACTATTTTTAAAATACCTTAGTACAATGAAGACGACTATATTGTTTTCAGATTGTATTAAGGCTATACACCCTCTTGATACTGTTATGTTCTTTGAACGTGTATTAGATGACCATAATCAAATTTTGCAATCTACGGAACAGAATAGTGGACTTTATATCGTTACTAAAGTATCAAGAAGATTAGTCAATAACACTATTCGTACACTTGTAGAAATGTGTCGCGAATCGGCTGTATTAAAAGGATAATATATGAGTTTTGTATCATTCGCAACAACAGAAAAACCACAGAAACGTTTTGCAGGTACACACATAGCCATCGTTGTGAATAACAAAGATCCTAAGAAAGTAGGGTGTGTCCAAGTTCGTATCCCAGGTCTTATTGACGGTCCTAATCCTGTATTGCCTTGGGCTACACCTATTATGCCAATCAGTTTAGGTGGTAGTGCAAACGCTCAACAAATGAGTGTACCTAATGTTGGTGCTCGTATCACTGTTAAAGTAATAGATCAATATACTATTCAATATAGTGGTTGGATGCCATCTGAAATAACTAAGAATGACAAAATGAATGAAGACTACCCTGACACTTATGGGGCAGTTGATGAACAAGGTACAGGTTGGCGGATTAACAAGAAACAACAGTACATTGAAGTAACCCATAGCAGTGGTTCTAAAGTTATTCTTAATAAACAAGGTGATATTCTAATGACTGCCGCACGTGATATTACATTACAAGCCGGTCGTCATATCAATATCAAAGCACCTAACAACATTACCATAGAAGCAACATCGGCATTAGCACTTAAAGGTGAGTCTTCAACTTATGACTCTAAGTCCGGTACTACAATTAAATCTGGCGGCGCATTAACCATTAAAGGTAGCCCAACAGCAATTAACTAAGAGGTGTGTATGAACTTTTTAGAAGAGTTTGTAACCATTATACCTGCATTACGAAGACATAGATCTACCTACATAGGTACAAACGAAATACAACGCATTGATGATCTTATCGTAAATCTGCAGAATATAATACTAGATGCTAACAGTGTAATAGATCAATACACACATAGCCTTCAACTAGCGTACGAAGATACTTTAGATAATAAAATCCTTCCGGGCTTGAAATCAGTACCTCGTTATCAGTTTGATGTTATTGAATTGATATCTAATGGACAGTTATTTACGTCTAGAGCATATATTAAAAGCATAGACGACACCCTTAACAACACCAAAGTTGGCGATGATATTAGTGCTATCGTAATTCAACTTGAGAACACTATTAAACAAAACGTGGAAAAACTACGTCTTATTTGTGGTCTTATAAATGAGATCCGTGAATTAGATGCAAACCACAATATTTTGTTTAGTAAAGCGTTCGCACTACTTAACAACACAGACATGTTGAGATATTATCGCGGTCTAACTGAACATAACCCGGCTGTTTTTATAACGTCTGGGTTATTTGTTTTAGATGACATTGACCCTGATGACCCTAACCTGATCTCAAATATACGTCTATGGATATTTGAGAAAACCCATTATACATCAGAGTCAATACGTTTACGCAAGGAGTTAGATAATGCCATTCGTAGTACGCAAGGGTGATAAAACTCAAGGTCACTCAGGACATGGACCGCTTGTCCTTACTATTTGTGCAGGTGATGTTAAAGGTAACGGTTTACCCATTGGACTGAAAGGTGATGTGGCAACAGGTTCTGACCACGATGGTACAATAGTAGATTGTAGTTCAGACGTTACTGTTAATGGTAAAGGTGTTGCCCGTGTTGGTGATAAAGTTAGATGTGGGGATGCGTTCGCTACTGGGTCTAGCGACATAAAGGTGAACTAAATGGGAATAATTAGAACTGAAACCATAAACAAATCTATTTATTCTGATATTAACCCAGATAATCCGTTCGATAAATCGTTAGTAGAAAATGCAGAAGCTGTACTATATGCACTTACAAACATATTCGGTACAGATCAAGATGAACGACTGTTTAACCTTGATGTAACTGCAAACTTGAACGATCTACTATTTGAACCTATATCAGATGATATTACGAGTTTGATTTACGCTAGGGTAGTAAATGCTATTCAGCGGTTTGAACCTCGTGTACGTTTAAATAACCAAAATTCTTGGGTTATTCCAAACTACGATGCAAATGAATATATCGCTTACTTCGAGTTTACGATTATTGGTTTGCAAGGTACTTATAATCAAGGTTTCCGCTTACCTAAAGTGGGGGGATAAATGTATATCGTAAATACAAAAAGCCTATCAGAAGATGAAATCAAAGCGGATCTACTAAACTTCGTGGCAGGTCAGCCTGATAGCAAACGTTGGTTAGACTTCTTTGATGGGTCGCACGGTCAAACTATCATAGAATTATGTAGTGGTATCGGGGCACTCTTATCATATCAAGCCAGTGCCAACCGCCGTGAAACAAACCTTCTGACAGCAAAACTTAAATCAAGTCTTTATGCTATGGCATACACTTTAGGTTATCCAGTTAATCGCAAGCTATGTAGTAAAGTAAAGCTAACGGTAACTAACCAAAGTAGCACCGAGATTTATTGGCAAAGACATATTCCAGTAGGTTACTTTAAAGGTAGTCCTATTGTACTATTAAAAGACCAAGCTATTCCACCAGGTCAATCTGTTATTGACTGCGTGGTAGGTGAATGGGAACAACAACGTTTTCGTATTACAGAATATGAAGATTACTTACAGATTGCTATCCCATTAGAAACAGACATTGAATACATTGATAACGAACTTGTTGAAGTATCACTAAATGATGTTCGTACTAAACTAACACGTTATCCTGAAGATATGGAATCTGATAACTTAGTTATTAAGACATTGATTAACCATATCGTTATCATGTTTGGTAGTCAGGTTATGGGTAGACCTGCTAAAATCAATGATGTACTGACCGTGTCATACTTAAAGATTAAACCACGTTCAGACGTTGAAAGTGCGGTATCATATACACTTCGTGACTTGCAGATTGACCAAAAACTTGAATGTAGTAACGTAGAACTTATTCGCCGTGAACAACCCGAAGATGACTTGCTCAAACTAGCTCGTATCATTCCAGGTTACTTTGCATCAAAACGCCGTATGGTAACACCATCAGACCACGAGGCTATCGTTATGTCTTATCCGGGTGTACGTGATGCTAAGTTCGCATATGGTATCTGTAGTGTAGATCCACTTAATAAACATAATCAAACATTATGTACGGCTGCATCTGGTACTTGGAATAAGATTTCCACAGGTTGTTGTACTCAAGGTATGGCATATCTCCAGTACAATGAACAGGCTTGGTTGAACTCTGAAGAAGACTTGGTCTACAAATACCTAGAAGATTTCCAAATAGCAGGTGAGCATATTATTTTCCGTAAAGGTGAACCAGTATTAGTGAACCTTAAAGCGACAGTGGTATTAAAACCTAACGTTAATTCAGAAGACATTAAGGCTCAAATTGTTAAAGCAGTTGAGGCTCAATGTTATAAACTAGGTGGAATATTTAATATCGCTCAAGCTACAAGAGAGATAAATGAAATCCCAGGTGTTTATCAATGTTATGTTCAACGACCATTTAAAGATAGACAACTAGCTTTCTATGGTTATTTTAAACCGGGAAATATTGAAATATCATTCACTTCTGAAATCAACCTCAGTAGCGACTTTAAAGATATCACTGGTGGTTACACACCTGATATTAGTTAGGAGGCAGTATGGCTAAAAAACCAATACCAACGATTACACCTCCTAGTCATCATTACACACCACAAAATCTGAAGTATAAGGTACTCTATCAAGAAATCAATATGTTGTTAGACTACCTTATTCAGAAGTGTTATGAGCCTCACGTTATAAATATGCGTGATAAGTTAAACCCGCTAGGTGAAGGCTTTGACCCTGAAGAGTTCTTACAATTAGTAGATGGGTACAAATATAAAGACTTGATCTTTAAAAACGTAAACCCTCGCACTGTGGCGGTTTTGCTACCTCGTATTTATACTCTTAAAGGTACTAAGAAAGGTCTTAAACTATTGCTTAACCTACTTGGTATTAAAGCAGATATTTATATTTGGTGGGAGATAGTTAGAAATCTACAACGTAACAATAAAGAAGCTCAAGAGTTCCGTTCTAAATTTGGTGATATTCAAATCCGGGATATTGAAAATTGTAGTATCTACCTAAACTATGTTGATAAACTAGGTGGCGGTGGGTTTGCTTCTATATTGCATGGTGATATAGATATTAAACTTAAAGAACTTGTTACTGCTTTCCTATGGGTGTGTGCGTTTATTAACGTAATCAACATCCTACGTGAGTTTAGAGAACAGTTTAATCTATTAGACGAGTTCAAACACACAGGTTCTTACCACAATATCAGTGTAACCTATGATAGTTATACTTGGCGTTCTGGCAATATAAAAAGAGAATCAGACGTAATTTATGATGCAAAGCATAAATATAATGAGACCGACTTAGAGTATCGTAAACCAATAGATAACAGCTTAATTCCCGGGTATATTTATACTGAAAGAGAACAGCGTTGGATATCTGTTGGTAGTGATTTAAATCACTTTGAAGATTATACTTTCTCAGGAAGTATTACACTAAATTCTGCTATATCAACTGACAGTCAGGAACAAACTCATTATATTCGCGATGTTGTTTCATCTAATGACCTATTAGTAGGTAGTACACTTACAACAGCAGATATGTCCACAAGCAACAATGTTAGAGATAGTGTGCTAGTAATAGATGAAGTACCTGTTAGAGATAGTTCAGATGCGTCTAAGTTATTATACGATCCTAAATATCTATATAACTCAAAAGCACCTGAAAGCATTTCATCTAAGACACCAGATGGTGATTTAGCTTATGACAAACCAATGTCTGAAAGAATTAATTTACAATCAACCCTTAATTTCACAATAGAAGAGGATTAACCTATGCAAGTTACAGAACAAGGCATCGCATTACGTGGTCGTGTTAAAGTTGTTGTTGAAGAGAATGGTGTAGAAACCGTACATCATATCAAAGACAACATTATCGTTAATATCGCTCGCGAATGTTTGTGCCATCTTATTACTGCACCACAAACAAACCGTCATATCACAAAAGCGTATTTCGGTACTCAAGGTCACACTGGTCAAGATATTCTTAACCCTAAAGCACCTTTAATCACTGATAGTAAACTAACAGATACTGCTCCGTTTATTAAAAATGTTAGCGGGTTTAATATGATGCCTGAAACAGGTACTAAAACAAGTGTAGACTTCAATATCACAATAGAAAAAACTGAAGGTAATACCACAGGTGCTAATGGTAAAGCATATACTGAGGCAGCACTATATACAGCAGGTGGTCATATCTTTGCTCGTGAAACATTCCCGGCAATCGTTAAAACTGATAGCCGTCGTATTACATTCGTGTGGTCAATCCTATTCTAATATAGAGGTGTCATATGGCAAACAAGATTTTTAATTTGCTAGATGAACTAAACTGGATTACTTCAGGTGAACCTGTTAGTGGCGACCTCCGTACTGGTAACAGTATAATTCCAGGTGTTGCTAACCGTGTACCTAGACAGTTGCAAGGTTTAATTCAAGCTATTGCACCTATGTTATCTACTGACTTAGGTGATTTTCGTTCTCAGTATATTGAAGAACAAGAAAAACTAGATTTACGTTACAACAGCATTGTTATCACGCCTAAGAAAGGTGGTGGCGAATACGCTATTTTCCAGATTGAACGTACATTATCAAACTATCGTGATAAAGGTTACTGCTATGTTACTAACCAAACTAAGACTAACATTGTTATTGATGATATTCGTGATATCAACGGCGCCAAATCCCAAGTTACCTTAGCTCCAGGTCGTAGTGTTAAACTTGTACCTTTTGTTTATACATCTAGAGATACAAATTTAAGTGTTAAATCAGAAAGTATTGAAACATTCGATGGCGTTAGTTTAACTTCTAACATTGAAACACTTCCTGACCCAATGTCTTTACCTAAAGGTATCACTATTTGGAATACAAGTACCCGAGCTCGTTTAATCAAGAAAGGTACTCCGGAAGTTAATGGTAACAATAGTGGTATTATGATCGGTATCAGCACTGGTGTAGATACAGCCGCCACAAATGGTTTCTCTGCACTTCTGATTGGTATCAATAAACTAGGTGTAATCACACTTCGTTCTAGCTTTGGTGGTGCATATATCAATGCTTATACTGAAGGTGATGCTGAAGACGGCATTATCACTGATGATCGTCAAGTAACAGCAGACGGTCGGGATTCTAATATCCAATCAGGTCAGACAAAGTGGCAACCACGTTATGAAATCAAACCTACTTACAATGCCAGTACAACTAAAGATGGGATTGTTAATATCTTTGATGAACGTGTAACACCTAAGGATAATACCGTTATAGGTGCTCAAACTTATTTAGCACTTCTTGATAAACTTAACCGTTTAACATCAACAGTAGAAGATGGTCGTTATTCGAGAAACACATCAGATTCTCAGTCTAAGGCTACCAACGAAGACCCAAACACTACTAGGGATAGTTTAATCTTAACTAACCATCGTAACTGTCCAACAGAAGGTCGTGCTTACTGGGTTCAAACCTATTTCAATAAGAACACTCGTTTACGTTGGCAGACAGCAACTTGGGCAGATACCAATGTTCGTAATGGTGCTACAATCGTCTATTCTCGTACTGCTATGGGTGAAGACGGAAGTAATAACCAATGGACACCTTGGACACAAATCAATACGCCTAACCAAATTGACGCCGCAACTGATAACGTATTTACGGCATCCAATACTTTCAACAAAGGTATTAACTTAAAAGGTTTGCGTGAAAATGGTGGTGCACACGCCAATGAAGATGCCAATAATACTAATGCTCCACTTTACGTTGATTATGCAGACAATCAGTTGTTGAATATTGATAATTCTGTGGCTTATCCACTTGCTCGAGTTAAAGTAAAAGACAGCGCCTTCACTACAGGTGTTGTTGGTAGCACCAGAGCCAATAATATAACCAAAGGTTATCATTCTCTAGTAACACCTGACGGTGTGAAACATTGGTCTTACATGCGTAATGGTGATTTTGTTTCTAATGAAGGGGATGTTATAAATAGCACTGGTGAAAAGTTAAGCGATGCACTTGTATATCGTGGATATTCTAACAATACTGATCGAACTGAATTGCAATCAGGTCATTACATTGTAGAGTGGCATGGTAATGATAAATTACAGGCACAATTTGTTGAAGAAGCTGAAACTCATGGTCTTACATTACGTACTGACATAGATTACCAATTATTGCAAATCAATTCTGAAAAGCAAGATATGGGCTTTTTAGTTGGGGATGCATCTTTAATTTATCTTCGTGTTAATGACACTGGCAACAATAAAGGTGACCAAACTTCACCTAACATTGCTTGGACACAGTTAATAACCAATAGAAATATTGCGTCTACCACTAACGTAGGTGCTGTTAAACTTGCGTTTACTTGGAAAGAAGAAACCCAAAATGTTGTTCCAGTAAGTATGTTTAGATCTTTAATTGACCAATGTGTACTTGTTGGTGATGGTACTTACGATGAACACACAAGAGGTGTATCTAACCTATCCAATTTAGAACCTTGGGGTTCATCAGCTATCGGAACAGTTAGAGAATATCAAAATATTGAGTCCCATGTTAGACATGATGCTTATCAACATGGTGTTATATTAAAATTAGGTCAATCTATTGATACTAATGCTAAAATATACATCCCACATACAGATTCAAAACTTCACCGAGATTCTGCTACACGGCGCTTATCTTGTTTCTACCTAAGAACATCATATCAGAAAACAGCTAACGATAGAGGTGAATCTGACTATAAGTCAGACTGGTTTAAATACTTGTCTACTGACTACTTTGCAGGTATTCCGTTACCATGGCCTGTGCAATGGGTTCCAGAAGGTTTCTTGGCTATGAATGGTGCAACGTTTGATAAAAGACGTTATCCACGCCTTGCACAACTATATCCTAGTGGTGTTTTGCCAGACTTGCGTGGTGAATTTATTCGTGGTTGGGATGCTAATCGAGGTGTAGATAGAAGTCGTGGTTTACTATCTACTCAAGCAGATGCCTTTCAAGATCACGTACATTATCTCCCTACTGTTGGTGGCGATTCATATGAATGGGAGAGTAATATCATTACGTTCATTTGGGATAACACTAGTGATAAACCATCAGAAGGTGCGTTTGTCCATAAAAATGCTATGCCAGGTAACAAACGTGGTAATAATTTTAGTATAAAAGAAGGTGGCGAAGTGAGAACATACCTTGCGTCTAAAGTGCCTGGTGATAGAACTAATATTTTTACACAACGTGCAACAAATGAAACTCGTCCACGAAACGTTGCTTTCCAATATATTTGTTACGCCGCATAAGGAG
>ERZ772920.211-NODE-211-length-34385-cov-2.657588_pt1 | contig 34385 bp, 28 predicted proteins | sample MGYA00511469_ERZ772920 | MGnify/ENA primary metagenome ERZ772920 (study PRJEB29015, sample SAMEA2738069) | human oral metagenome | biome: human oral; feature: human-associated habitat; material: saliva | place: China | collected 2216 ... | reverse complement strand
ATAAGGTAACTTTGCACGATTACAATAGGGATAGCTTAAATGAGCCAAGAGGGGACCACTTTAGGTGAGTATTTTTACAAGCGGATAGGTTCTTTTGATTGTCCCATAAATTTTGTTGCTTGTTTTGTTGCTCAATATTTCCAAGCAACAAATAAACGACAAATCGGGTATAAACCGTGCAAAAACTTTGATATATTTTCCGGTATTTGTTTTATCGAAACCCCGTTTGTAATCTTGCATTGGTTGTATTGGTTTTATATCTGATTTGATACACCCTAAATAAGGCTTACTTTCCGATGCAAAAATGTTTGAAAATATTTCCAAGTATCTCGTTCGTCGTTATCTGTCCACCTGTTATTTCGCCTAATTGTTCAAGACAAAGTCGAAGATCTTCACTAATCAAATCTCCACTTAACCCAAGTTGGATTCCATCAATAACACGCTGAATACTTTCTTTTGCTCGCGCCAAAGCCTCATAATGGCGTGCACTGGTCACAATAACGCTGTTCTCACTAATTGTTGGAATATCTGCAGATTCATATATTGCAGTTTCTAATTCGTTAATATGTTCTTTGTATTTTGCAGATATATAAATTACACGGAAAGGCAAATGGTTATCGGCTTGTTGTTGAGAAAGGCAATCCATCTTATTAAATACAATGAGAAGTTTTTTACCTTCAGTAAGTCGTTGCATCTCATTAATATCATCTGCCGTGGGTATTTGATCTATAGTCCATAATACAATAGACGCTTCATCAATTTTTTTGAAGGCTCTTTCAATGCCTAATTGTTCAACATAATCATCTGTTTTACGAATCCCTGCAGTATCAATAAATCGAAAGGTGATTCCATTTATTTCTGTAGTATCTTCTATGATATCTCGTGTTGTACCATGAATGTTGCTTACAATAGCCTTATCTTCATGTAACAAACAGTTGAGAAGTGTGCTCTTTCCTACATTTGTTTTGCCAATAATGGCTACAGGAATTCCCTTTTTCAAGGCGTTTCCTGTCTCAAAAGATAGAATAAGATCAGATATTCGATGTTGAATCTTCTCAGCAAGTGCCTCAAGTTCCCCTCTGTCGGCAAACTCAAGTTCCTCATGATCAGAGAAATCTAACTCAAGTTCTAATAGTGATGTTATCTTTAATAGTTGTTCTCGAAGTTGTGATAGCTCACTACTAAAGTGCCCTTTTAACTGATTGAGTGCAAGTTGGTGGGAGGCTTTATTCGATGACGCAATTAAATCGGCCACAGCTTCGGCCTGACTCAAATCCATCTTACCATTTAGATAGGCACGTTTTGTGAACTCTCCTGGTTCTGCTTGTCGACACCCAGAGTCAATAAGAGCCTTTATTACTTGACCTAAAATAAATGCAGAACCATGACAAGATATTTCTGTACTATCTTCACCTGTATAGCTGTGAGGAGACCGAAAAATGCTAACAAGAACCTCATCAATCACATTCCCTTCTTTATCATGCACCTCACCATAGTGCAATGAGTTTCCTTTTGCATCACACAAGGTTTTAAGTCGCGTACTCTTAAATATGCGATCTGTGATTTCTATAGCTTTCTCTCCACTTACTCTCACAATACCAATAGCACCTCCCGTAGCAGTTGCCAATGCGCAGATAGTATGATTGTCCATTAAATGCGTTCTAAAACTTTTTCAATCAGTTTGTCAATTGTATTCTTATAGCCTGTATTTGCCTCTTTTGCTAAGCGATTTGCTATAACCATGCAGCATGTCATAGCCTTATGTCCCATAAGCGCTGATAGGCCAGCGAGTGCAGAACTCTCCATCTCAAAATTCGTAATGCGTAGTCCTTCGTATTCAAAACATTCTACTTTCTCATTTTGTTTTGGATCAGCTAATGGTACACGCAGTTCTCGTCCTTGTGGACCGAAGAATCCGCCGCAGGCAATTGTAACCCCTCTTACCATATCATCTTGTGCAATTCTGTCGATTAACTCTTTATTACCATCAATAACATATGGTGAACACAATAAGGGGTTCCAGTGCATATGTTGTTTGAAAGCTTCTTCAAATTGAAGATCACATACTTCATTTCGACCTGCATAAAAGTTTAATAGGCCATCAAATCCAATACTCTTAACACTGGCAATGTAGGTCCCTGCAGGTGTGTTGGGCTGCAAACCACCACAGGTTCCGATGCGAACAAGGGATAGTGTTCTATGTGTTTCTTTCTCTGTACGTGTAGTGAAGTCTATATTCGCCAAAGCATCTAACTCATTTAATACGATGTCAATATTGTCACAACCAATTCCTGTACTTAGAACAGTGATACGTTTCCCTTTATATATTCCTGTAATTGTATGGAATTCACGACTCTGAACTTCGTATTCCTTCGTTTCAAAATGGCTTGCAACCAAGGCTACACGTCCAGGGTCACCAACTAAAATTACTTTGTCCGCTAATTGTTCTGGTTTAAGATGTAAATGAAAAACACTTCCATCTTCATTTATAATGAGTTCTGATGGTGCAAAATATTTCTTTTCTTTCATATTCATTTTTATTTAAGGTTTTCTATATTACGTATCTCTTTTTCTAAGTTTGAAGCTTTCTGTTGCATGTCATACAGCTGTTTCTCTCCGTTTATAATTGATTTTGAGAGTTCTTTCTTAGTTGTTTGAGAAGAATTTCTATAACGTTCTCTGAGATTCTCTAACTCCGTTTCTTGTTGCTTTACTTGTGTTTTGAGTTTTAGTAAATTAGAGATTCTTGACTGATTCTCTGGTTTAAACTCTGTAATATCATTCAATTCAATTTCATCATTCACAAAAAAATGGAGGCGAGTTTTCTCCTTTCTCATAATTTTATGAGTTGAAATAAGATCATTTAAGCGTTTTAGTGCAAGTTCGCGATTCCCATTCTTCCATGTAGAAGCAATTGAAGTTATTTGTGCTTGAGCCTCAAGCTGTTTAGCTGTAAGATTATCTTTCTCATAGGAAAGCCGCTGTCTAGTTGGAATAAAGGTGTAAATACAAACCTTTCCTTCTGGCATTCTTCGATCGGTTACCAACCAACCTAACTCATGTACCTCATCAATTGCCAGTAAATAATCATTTGATGGGGAGTTATAAGGCAAGCCTATATTCTCTGGATTGTAGAAGCTATGCTGCTCACTATTGTATCTTGTCATAAACAAGTCATAACCACCAATGCTATGATTGCCTTTTGCTGCAAAATAAAGAGTTACTCCATCCTGCATCATGAAAGGATAGTTTGCTTGCAAATAAGTATCATCGATTGCTGCGATTCGTGTAGGTTTCATCCATTGCCCCCCAATCTTATCAGTATAAAAGATTGTTGATTGTGTTGAATCTCCCTTGGATATATAAGCCTTATCTTGTAAACCATTTAAGAAAGTTACCATGTTTGGCTCATCTACTCCTGGAATAAAACTTGAGGTTTTTGTGAATTGTCCCGATACTTTATCAAAAGGGATGTGCCTGAAGAAGTCTTGTTTGTCTACAATAAAACTATCAACGAATAATATTTTCGCTGTTGATGGCAACATCTCTGTAAACAAAGCATTGTTCATGCTGTGTTTAATACCCATACGTTGTGTCTTTGACGCCTTAGTCTTTACTTTCTGATGGTTTTGTGCATCAACAGATGTTGTGGGTAACACACACACAATGCATATATATAATAATGTATCTTTTATTTTCATTTCTTATTAAAAGTAAGAGTTACAAAAATAAGAAAAAAAAACAAGAAAGAAGATGTTTTGCATAGTTTTTCAATAGTAGGGTAGTCTATGGTGGGCTTTTTAGGATTGAATATGCATTGAAAGATATTACCACTTGCTGAAATAAATATTGTAAAATGAAAAAAGAGTGAACTACTGTTATTGTAATTCACTCTCTTTAATATGCTATTTTTAATCTAAAAGCTTATTTTACTTTGTCAACAATAGCCTTGAATGCTTCAGGATTATTAACTGCGAGGTCAGCAAGAACCTTACGATTAATCTCTATACCTGCTTTATGCAGTGCACCCATCAAAGTTGAATAGCTCATGTTTTCGAGTCGAGCAGCAGCATTAATACGCTGAATCCACAATGCACGGAAATTGCGTTTCTTATTACGACGATCGCGATATGCATAGGTGAGACCTTTTTCCCAGGTGTTCTTTGCTACCGTCCAAACATTCTTTCTTGCTCCATAATAACCTTTAGTGAGCTTCAGAATTCTTGTTCTTTTTGCTTTAGAAGCAACATGATTTACTGATCTTGGCATAATTTTCTGTCTTTAAATGTTCCACTAAAAAGTTAATTAACGAAGGCGGAGTAAGTCACGTACCTGTTTCATATTACTCTGATCAACCAGTGTTTGATGAACAAGGTTTCTCTTTTGCTTCTTTGTCTTCTTAGTCAGAATGTGACTGTGGTAAGCATGATGTCTTTTAACCTTACCTGAACCGGTGAATGTGAATCTCTTCTTTGCACCGGAATTTGTCTTTACTTTTGGCATTTTTTTTAATTTTTAATTGTTATTTATTGTGGCAACGCATATACCCGGCGTTACGCACTTCTTTTAATTATTCTACAGAACTTTCTTTTTTAAGCTTGCTTAGAACGTCTTCTCCGTTCTTTGCATTGGCGAATAGGCCATTGTTCTCGGCCTGTTCATTCTTTTGGTTCTGTTCAACAGCTTTGGCTTCTGCCTCTCTTTTTTCTCTGTCTACCTTTTGTTGACTCTTCTTTACGACACCAACTTTCTTCGGTGCAAGATAGAGAAACATTTTCTTTCCCTCTAACTTAGGCATCTGTTCAACCTTTCCAAACTCCTCCAAGTCATTGGCAAAACGAAGTAATAAAACTTCTCCTTGCTCCTTGAATAGGATAGAGCGTCCACGGAAGAATACATAAGCACGAACCTTATTGCCTTCGTTGAGGAACTCACGAGCATGCTTCAATTTGAATTGATAATCATGTTCATCTGTCTGAGGTCCAAAGCGAATCTCTTTAACTTCAACCTTCACCTGCTTCTGTTTCATCTCTTTTTGATGCTTCTTCTGCTGATAAAGGAATTTAGAATAGTCGATAAGACGACAAACCGGAGGCTGAGCATTGGGTGAAATCTCTACAAGATCTACGCCGTTCTGACGTGCCATGTCTAACGCTTTGCGTGTAGGTACAACTTCAGAGCCATCTTCTCCTACGATGCGTACTTCGCGTACACGTATTTGTTCGTTAATACGGTACTGATTTTTCAATTTGTCATTCTTCATTCAACTATTTTAATTGTGCTATTTTTGCTAAACGCCTGCAAAGTTACTATTTTCCAACGAATTAGACAAGAAAATAAAATTATATTTTTCTTTGTTTTTTATCAATTCCTCCCAAAAGGCATTATTTGTTGCAGATAGGATTAAAGCTGTGTATATATAATAAGGTGTAAAGGTTTGCTTTTACCTTTATAATATGTTACAAATATATTTTCTATGCCATGATTATATATCAAGTTTATTTCGAAGTGCTTCTTATCATTCTCTTATTATTTTTTAATTCATTTGTATACTATATTTGTTTTCTATGTAAAATGAGGCATTTAATCTCGCAAAGTGAATGATTTTGAATGCTTATATGATAGGTTTGGTTGTGTAAAATGATGCATTTTAGTTTTTATTAATATAGAAATTAATAAATAGTTGATATACAATTAGTTATTAACTTTGTTTTGTCAATATCGTAAGACATAAATGATTTGAATTTATGTATCATTAAAAAGCATGGTAATACCTCTTTTATGGTATAACAATTGCGTTCATAATCATTTTCTTTTTGTTTTATTTTCCAAATTCATAAATAATTACTATTTTTGCGATGATAAACAAAATACTTAATCTATAATCAAAAAAAACAATCTAAAGTAAAATGGGTAAAATTGTAACATTAGGCGAAATTATGCTTCGTTTGTCTCCTGCAGGGAACTATCGCTTTGTTCAGAGTGAGTCTTTCCAAATCTTTCCAGGGGGTGGAGAAGCCAATGTTGCTGTGAGTCTTGCTAATTATGGTCACACAGCTTGTTTTGTTTCAAAGCTTCCTTCTCATGAGATAGGTCAGATAGCTGTAAATGCTTTGAGGAGATATGGCGTCAAAACAGAGTATATTTCGCGTGGCGGTGATAGGGTAGGACTATATTATGCCGAGACAGGGGCCAGCATGCGCCCATCTAAAGTCATTTATGACAGGGCACATAGTGCTATTGCCGAGGCTGATATTTCTGATTTCGACTTTGATAAAATCATGGAAGATGCCGATTGGTTTCATTGGAGTGGCATCACACCAGCTATCAGTGATAAAGCTGCCGAGATTGTGCGCGTTGCTTGTGAAGCTGCAAAACGCCATGGTGTTACTGTTTCGGTTGATCTTAATTTCCGTAAAAAGCTTTGGACATCAGAGAAGGCTATCTCTGTGATGCGCCCCTTAATGCAATATGTTGACGTTTGTATAGGCAACGAAGAAGATGCAAATATGTGTCTTGGTTATAAGCCTGATGCAGACGTTGAGGGTGGAAAGACCGATGCTGAAGGTTATTATGAGATCTTCAAAGGTATGATGAAGGAATTTGGTTTCAAGTATGTTGTTTCAACATTACGTGAGAGTTATTCTGCTTCTCATAATGGTTGGAAGGCTCTTATCTATGATGGTAAAACATTCTATGAAAGCAAACACTATGATATTAATCCTATAATTGACAGAGTTGGAGGTGGAGACTCGTTCTCTGCAGGTTTGATTCATGGATTGTTGTCATATAAAGACCAGGCTAAAGCTTTAGAGTTTGCTGTTGCAGCAAGTGCATTAAAGCATACAATTCCTGGTGATTTCAATCTCGTTTCAACTTCTGAAGTAGAAAGTTTAGCCAAAGGTAATGCCAATGGTCGTGTTCAACGATAATACTATTCGATATTATGGCAAGATTTAATAAAGTTCAAGTGATAACAGCAATGAAAGAAACGGGAATGGTTCCTGTGTTCTATCATGAAGATTTAGAAGTTTGCAAACAAGTTATTAGCGCCTGTTACAAAGGTGGAGTACGTGTGTTTGAATTCACCAATCGTGGCGATTTTGCCCATGAGTTGTTTGGTGAATTAATAAAATGGGCTGCAAAAGATTGTCCCGAACTTATTCTTGGAGTAGGTACGGTGGTTGATGCGCCGACAGCATCTCTATATCTTCAGTTGGGGGCTAACTTCATAGTGGGTCCTAATTTCAATCCCGAAATAGCACCAGTTTGTAATAGGCGTTTAGTGCCTTATGCTCCAGGATGCGGTAGTGTTAGTGAAATCAGTGATGCACAAGCGGTTGGTTGTGATGTGACAAAAGTCTTTCCTGCTGGTAATGTGGGCGGTCCATCGTTTGTAAAGAACGTATTAAGTCCTTTGAGATGGAGCAATCTAATGGTTACAGGAGCGGTCTCTCCCGATCAAGAGAACCTTAGTGCGTGGATAAAGGCAGGCGTTCTCTGCGTTGGTATGGGTTCAAAATTGTTCCCAAAAGATGTTATCGCTGCTAAGAATTGGCAGTATATCACAGATAAATGTATAGAAGCATTAGGCTATATTGTTAGCGCTCGCTCATAAAATTAAATCAATAAAAGATCTTTTCCCATTTTTAATGGTGGGAATATTCTTACTTTCAGCTTGTCAATCAGAGTATAAAACTCAGGTTGACAGGCTGAATGATATATCCTATTCTTATCATTATCGTAACTTAGATTCAACGAAACACTATGCAGAAAAGGCACTGATTCTCAGTCAAAATTATGATAATGGACATGCAGAAGCATTGAATAATCTTGCTTTTGTGAGTATTGTCAGGATGCATTATGACAATGCTTATAAACTATTGAATACCACATTAAAGACTACAGACAATCAAATTGAATTACTTGTTGCCGATGTTCAGTTTATGCGCCTCTGCCAACGACAATCTCGAAACAAAGACTTCTACATTTACCGAGAGAGTGCTATTCATCGACTTCGCCGTATAAAAGAAGAACAATCAACGCTAACTCTTCGTCAACAAAAGCGACTTACTTATGCTAAGTCTGAGTTTGATATAGTCAATTCAACCTATTTTTATTATATAGGTCTACGTAAACAGGCTATTGAAGCACTTAATAACATAGACCCTTATGGTGCAATTCAGCAGGATACGGCACAGCTGTTGTCTTATTATTACAATATAGGCTCAGGAGGAATGATATCTTCTGGAACAGGGAAAGAAATCATTCAAAAAGAATTTGACTATCTAATGAAGAGCTATTTATTGTCCCGTCAGCATAACTATCCCTATTGGGAGGCAAACTCAATGCAGGCAATTAGTGAGCATCTTCAAGATACAAAGCAACGCAATATGCTGATAGCAGATAACCTACCAGCAATGAAGTACTTGAACGTTGACCATATGCCAGACTCTCTTTTGGCGGGAAATCTTGCACAAAGAGCATTAAACATCTTTGTCAAGTATGGTGATGTGTATCAGATTGCGGGTGCATATAGAACGTTGGCACAATGCTATTGGCATATTCATGATTATCATTCGGCGAACATTTGCCTTAATGATGCTTTGTTTCGAGATACAGTTATCAACCAAGCACCTGCTCTTGTAGCGTCTATTCGCGAACAAATGTCATTGGTTTATTCAGCCATTGACAACAAGATGCAAAGTGATTTTAATCGTAATATCTATTTAGATATGCAGGAGAAAACACGCCAAGACCGTCAACTTGAGGCTCGTGCTGACCAGTTAAATAAGTCTGCTTCCACGCTGAACTATATGATTGGAGCTGTTGTCTTCATGATTGTAATAGTAGTAATTCTATTGATTATATTTGATAGAATGCGTGTAAGAAGCGATAAAAAGTTCTCAATGAAGCGGCTCATTGCACCATTAAATGAATGGCAGGAGCGTGAAAGAGTTATTCGATTAAAGCGAGAAGAAGATTTCGAACAGGTCGATGAGCAGATTAAAATGGAGAATTTGCATCTTTCAGATAACTTGAGAAGAAACATTGAACAACGCGCAAAGATAGCTCTTGTCAACAGCATTACTCCACTGATTGACCGTATTATACATGAAATTAATTGTTTGAGAAAACGCCATGAGACTGAAAAGGTACGAGAAGAGAGGTATGCTTATATCAGCGAACTCACTGATCAGATAAGTGAATACAATAATGTCTTGACCCAATGGATTCAACTTCGTCAAGGACAACTTAGTATTCGAGTGGAAAGTTTCGCCCTACAAGATTTGTTTAATATCGTAGCTAAGGGGTATATGAGCTTCAAGTTGAAAGGCATTTCTTTGAAAGTTAGCCCGACAAAAGATGTGGTTAAAGCTGATAAAACCCTGACTTTGTTTATGATTAACACGCTTGCTGATAATGCAAGGAAGTATACTCAGCAAGGTGGATGTGTGAAAATCTATAGTCGTTCTACGGAAAATTCAGTAGATATTGTCATAGAAGATAATGGACTTGGAATGTCAGAGAAGCAGGTTTCTCATTTGTTTGATCATAAAACTATTGTAGATGAATCTTTAAAAGAAGGTGATTCTATTACTGACGAGAAGTCGCATGGCTTTGGATTAATGAATTGTAAGGGTATCATTGATAAGTACAAGAAGATTAGTTCGATATTCTCAACTTGCTTTATCAAAGCAGAGAGCGAACTTGGAAAAGGCAGTCGCTTTACTTTCCGCTTACCCAAAGGAACTGTTCGACTATTACTTTGTTTATTTATATCAAGCATATCATTGCCTGCTTTCTCATCTCCTTTCCTGCTTAAAAAGGCTGCTTCATTTGCCGATAGCGCTTATTTTTGTAACTTAAATGGGCGATATCATCGTACATTAGACTATGCAGACAGTTGCAGAACCTATCTAAACAAGTACTATCGAACATTGAAACCACACGAAAGTAATGACACATTGCGTTATATTGAGACTGATGTTATCCCACCAGAGATATCTTGGTATCACAAACATCTACGCTTTGATTATAATGTTATCCTTGATATTCGCAATGAAACTGCTGTTGCTAATCTTGCATTGCACGAGTGGGATGCGTATCATTACAATAATCGTGTCTACACATTACTATTCCGTGAGACCTCAGCTGATAATAGTTTGGGAGAATATGTGCGTGTAATGCAACGTTCAGAGAATAATAAGAACGTTGCTATTATACTTCTTGTATTGCTTTTAATATCTATTTTCCCAGCCTATTATTTCCTATATTATCGTCATCGTCTATATTATCGACTCGCTGTTGACCGTGTAAATATGATAAATTCTGTGCTGTTGTCTAACATATCTTCCCATGAAAAATTGAGTCAAATTAACGAAATCTGGGCGCAAACAAGTGTTTTATTGAAGTCAACGACCAACAAGTTGAATGATGTTGTGTCGAAGATTCGTGTTGCACTTTCAGACAAAATAGAAGACGATAGTAAGCTGACGATAAATTTAGAATTAGCGAATGATGAACTACATCGCATCATATATGAAAATCAAAAGCTTCATGTTAGTAATAATGTACTTGATAATTGCCTTTCAACATTAAAGCATGAGACGATGTATTACCCTTCACGTATTCGCCAATTAGTTGATGAAGATAAGAAGGATCTCAATGCAATACGCGAGGTCGCACTTTATTATAAGCAACTTTATGCTTTACTTAGTGAGCAGGCTATGGTCCAGTTGGATAATAATCTTAAGGTAAACTCACGATTGGTTAACTATCTTTTTGAACTCATAAAAAAGATAAGTGGAGAATCCAACATACAAAGGACAGTGAAAGATAAGGATAAATTATACGTAATGATATGCTTAGAGTTACCTTCTTTGCATCTAACTGATGCACAATGTGCCGTGTTGTTCACTCCATTATCTATTGATATACATTATATGGTGTGTCGACAAATCGTGCGAGAGATTGGGGAAACAACTAATCTTCGAGGCTGCGGTATCTCGGCAAGTCAATTGAATGGTCGCCAAGGTACATTGATAGAGATAACTCTTCCACGACAATTAAATATTAAATGAGACTTATGAAGAACTTTAAAATCATCATTGTTGAAGACGTTCCTTTGGAATTAAAAGGGACAGAAGGAATCATTCGGAATGACATTCCAGAAGCAGAAATCATAGGAACTGCTGAAAATGAGGCAGCCTATTGGAAACTATTAAAGGCTAATCTACCAGATCTTGTATTACTTGATCTTGGACTTGGTGGCAGCACTACTGTTGGAGTAGAGATATGTAGGCACACAAAAGCATTGTATCCCGATATCAAAGTACTTATCTTCACAGGAGAAATTCTGAACGAAAAGCTTTGGGTAGATGTGTTGGATGCAGGTTGTGATGGTATCATTCTTAAGAGCGGAGAACTTCTTACACGTGGGGATGTGTCGAGTGTAATGGATGGTAAGCGCCTTGTTTTTAATCAACCGATTCTTGAAAAGATTGTTTCGAGATTTGAAGAAAGCGTTAACAATCAGCTCATGAGACAGGAAGCACTTGTCAATTATGAGATAGATGAATACGATGAGCGTTTCCTCCGACATCTTGCTTTAGGTTATACGAAAGAGCAAATCACTAATCTTCGTGGCATGCCTTTTGGTGTAAAGAGCTTAGAAAAGCGTCAAAAGCTGTTTCCCAATGGTAATGGAGGCGTTGGAATCAATGCAACACGCTTGGTTGTGAGAGCAATTGAACTTCGTATATTGGATATTGACAATCTAAAACCTGATGAAGAGTAAACAATTACAACGTCACCTGGGCGTCTTCATAATTATACTCGTTGTGGCTCAGCTCATGATTATACTATTGTCATGGTTGCTTTCAGCTGCATTGCCTGATTTATCAGTGCATTCATTATTGAGTAGTGAAGGTATTCGTTGGTTTTTCAGTCAATTTTCAAGCAACATCGCAACTCCCCTTACTGCATGGTTGATAGTGGCTGTAATAGCTTATGGTTGTCTTTCATCATGTGGTATCTTAGAACTTAAACACCCATTGGACTTTCGTCAGCGAGTTGCCATACGTTTTGTTGTCTTTGAAATAGTTGTTTTTGTGGCCATCATCCTTTTACTTACGTTGATGCCTCATGCTGTTTTATTGAGTATTGATGGTGATATTTGCTCTGGAAGTCTTGCGAATAGCATTATACCTTACCTCTCTTTAGTTGTCTGTGTGACGTCTATCACTTATGCATATTTATCAGGAAGATGCAACACAAAAGCTGAATTATTTGACATGTTGTGTGAAGGAAATCGACAACTATCCCCGCTCTTTATCATCTATGTATTGCTCACACAACTTGTTTACTCTGTTCTCTACGTCTTATCTGCCAGTTAGTATGATTCGACCTGTGGCTGAAGTGTTCATGTTTCACAGGTTGATAGTAGAGAATAGGAGAGAGCTGTCTTGAAAACTAATGCTATAAAGTGTTACGCTGGCAAAGCATACGCGGTAATATTTATAAGTTGTTGGTAAATGTAGTCAGCCTAAGACTTGTGTGGTTTAATATTTAATGATGACTACAGAAGCGCTCAAACTCGTCTTGATAGCCATTAAACACATTGATATCTACCTTACCATGAATACCTCTTACACTACCATCAGGAGACAATTGCCAATAGATTAGTTTTACACCAGGCTTATATTCTCCATAACGAGATATCCAAATATGATAATTTCTCTTGATATCTGGAGCCTCAGGAAGGTATCGATTCACAAAAATCTGACTGATATACAGAACCGGTCTACGACCTGTTGCACGCTCAACAATATGCAACCAGGTTCTAATAGCACTGAAAAGTTCTTTGGTTCCACCCATTCTCATAATCTGAGCATGCGTAGGTTCTACATCTAATACAGGCGAAAAATCTCCTGTTTTTACGTAAGAGTGCTCCAGAAAGTAATGTGCTTGTAGTGCAGCTGGTGTCAAAGTAGTAAAGAAATGATATGTACCAACTTTATAACCAGCGGCCTTAGCACTTCGATAGTCTTTCTTATAATAAGGATTAAGCAAGCTTTTCCCTTCAGTACTCTTTATATAAATAAAGCTGATTGGATAGTTAACAGGTCCAATAACCTTCTTTTTGCTTAGCTTCCCCAAGCCAATAATTCTTAACTTCTTCCACTGAATAGCATATCTTTTCTTTCCATCTACATGCTGATATTTAGCGATATCTATGCCATAAACACGCTCATTAGTATAATTAAGGCGTTCCCCTCGATAATGATTATGGTGCCATTCGCCCACTTTTAGTTCACTATGAGCTGCCAATCCGATACCAAACCCATTGCGTTGTCCATTACTCCAGTTGCCTTCATAAAAGCCACCATCTCTTGATTGGTATGTGCCATACCCATGAGGCTGTAGATTTGAGTTGAACTTTCCTGTGTATCGATTGCCTAAAGTATCTATACGTGTGCCACGAATAAGCGTATCATTTTTCCATGTTCCTATATATATGTTCCCGATAGAATCACACATTCTCCCATCACCTTGGCGCTTTCCATGCACCAAATACCCCTGATAAACTAATCCATCTTTACGAACGATACCATAGTTCAAATGATTATCCTTTGTCATTTCTCCACATGAGACACAACAAATGATAGAAATACATATAAAAAATATATATGTTATCCTTTTCAATTCTTTTCTTCTAAATGAATAAGTTTATCTATTTGTCTGCTATTATAATAGCCGTCTGATAGTTTAATGCCTGAAAATCTCCCTTTATGCATGTAAGTTGACACAAAAATCATACTTCCTGGATGTGCAAATTCAATAGCACATGGCTGGTGGAATCGTGTCGTTACAGCCATACTTTCATTCATGTCGTCAATATTCCACGGAACTATTGTCATCGCATACGCATTGGAAGGGAAGCTCGAATCTTTCGTTTTGAGAATTAAAATCTTATGGTTGGCATCTTCACGAATCACATTACAAAGCGTCTTCTCAACCTTTCCTTCAGCGTTTTTATAACTAATGGTAAAGATATCTTTACGTAATAATCTTACCTTCTGACTTTTCTTCATTAATTGGAGTAGGGCAATCACCTTGTTCAAGGTGTCACATTGCAAATGAATATCATTTGCATAGCCAGCCACAATGTTATATCCCATATCTTGGACTCCATGTACACGCAGATAATAACGTAATTCGTTTTGTTGATGTTTTAGACTATTGAGTTGTCGCTTGCTTTTGTTTAATTGGTTTGAAACAAGTAGAATACCTTCTAATTTGTTTGCCATCACATGCGAACTGTCAGAAACTGCAGTGACAATTTCACCATTACATGAAGGATATAGCCATGTTTTATTCACCCAAAAGCCATCGGTAATCCACTTACTGGGCCTTACATCCCTCTCATTCCATGCTGCTCCTTCAAGTAAACTATCAGAATTTAGTGATGAAAAAAAGAGCTTATTGCCTTTCGTATCGCTGAGTTGATAGTAGCGTTGATGTTGAACTTGCACAAGAGCACGCTTTGCCTGTGTCGTGTCTGTAGGCCATAGACGATAGACAAACCATGCTATGACCAATAAACATAATAGAAAGAAGCCGAGAAGTAAACGTTTTTTTCTCATCAATAAACGATAGAAATGGAGCGAAAATGCCTTATCTTAAGTCGATAACTTCGGCTTTTGGAAATTCTTTTGCGTTGAAAGTAAACACTGCATCACTTTGATTCTTTGCCTTGAAATTAGTGATGTTGATTGTTGTCCAATTAGTTCCTTGACGCATTTTGACTTGTGAAGGGATATAATTCTTTCCAATCGTGATATAAAGTTCTTGTATACTACGTTTCTTATCTTGTGCAACCATGTGTATTTGATAAGCATTTCCTTGTTTCTTTGAAGTCAAACTATACCCTGATTTATATAGAGTTATAAACTTATAAGGGTTCATTTGTGCTTGCTTTGCCTCGTTGGGTGTAGTAACATTCACCTCGTTTGTTGCCTTCATGTAGGCCCACTGGGTCTTTCCGTTGAACCAAACAGTAGCTTGGGGAGTATGTGCATAGAACTTATTTCCTTTTATTGCAATTGTTCCATTGGTAGCGCCAAGTTTACTCCCACTAATTGAGAATCCGGCATAAGCACCACCATTACGTCCTACAATGGCTGCAGTTTTATCCAAAACTTTTAATGCTTCTTTTGCATTCTGTGCCATACAGCAAACAGATACCAATACCATACATGATAGAAGAATAATCTTTTTCATCATTACATCAGTTTATATTTGTCATGCAAAGGTATATAATTTATCTGAACTTCAATAAGTTCACTAAAAGATAAAACACACAAGATGTTAAAGGTATTAAAGAAAGATGATGAAAATAAAGGTTTGTGGCAAAGTTATGTATTCAGTATGAAGTTATGTAAAGATATAATAGCCATTTATAAACGATAGAGATAGAAAAACAAAATAGGCGATTTCATCGAGTAAACTCAGTCATTTCATCCCACGAAATGTCCCATTTCATCGTGTAAAATCAAGCAAAAGGAAAAATCGAAAGAAATGCTATATAAATTAAGGTGTTATGATGAATAATGCAATTGATTTTGTTTCATATATAAAAATGTCTGAGATAAAGAACAAATAGGGGCTGTTTAGCCCCTATTTTGTTTATATTTTAGAGTGTTATTATATTCTTATTGGTTTAGCTACGAAGTTGAAGCAGACGGCTGTTCAATTGATTTTCATCTTGGATGAGCACTTCACGAGGTTTACTTCCTTGTGCCGCACCAACAATACCAGCCTGTTCAAGTTGATCCATTAAACGGCCGGCACGGTTGTAACCAATGGAGAATCGTCGTTGAATCATACTCGTAGAACCTTGTTGAGAGAGTACTATTGCGTGGGCAGCTTCCTCAAAATACGGATCAAGAGATGACAAATCTGCACCTCCACTGCCTACACTTCCACCACTATTGTCTTCAATTGGTTCAGGAAGTTCCATGGGTTCAACTGGTCCAGGTTCATCGGTGATATAGTCGTTAATGCGTTCTATCTCAGGCGTATCAACGAAAGCACATTGTACACGTACAGGTTCGTTACCATTAAGGAATAGTAAGTCGCCTCGTCCTACAAGCTGATTGGCCCCAGAGCGGTCGAGAATCGTGCGTGAATCAATTTGAGAACTAACGCGGAAAGCCATTCTTCCAGGGAAGTTTGCTTTTATATTACCCGTAATAATCTTAGTCGTTGGGCGCTGTGTAGCAATAACCATGTGGATACCTACAGCGCGGGCAAGCTGTGCAATACGTGCAATTGGAAGCTCTATCTCTTTACCTGCTGTCATGATAAGGTCACCAAACTCATCAATAATGACTACAATGTAGGGCATATAATCATGTCCTTTCGTCAAATCAAGCTTATGATTGACATACTTTGCATTGTATTCTTTGATGTTCTTTGCCCCTGCAATTTTTAGAAGATCATAGCGACGATCCATCAGTGCACACAAACTATTAAGTGTTCTGACCACTTTTGTGACATCGGTAATAATCGGTTCGTCGTCATTTTCAGGCAAACAAGCCATGAAGTGGTCTGAAATCTTATGATATACGCTAAATTCTACTTTCTTAGGATCAACCAAAACAAACTTCAACTCATTCGGATGCTTTTTATAGAGCAATGAAGTAATGATGGCATTTAGGCCTACTGATTTACCTTGTCCTGTTGCTCCAGCTACCAATAAATGAGGAATCTTCGCCAAATCTACCATAAACACTTCGTTGGTTATAGTCTTTCCAAGTGCCAAGGGGAGTTCCATCTTTGTCTCTTTGAATTTCTTTGAGTTTAGAATACTTTCCATAGAGACAATCTGTGGATTCTTATTTGGGACCTCAATACCAATTGTTCCCTTACCAGGTATAGGTGCAATGATACGTATTCCCAATGCAGAGAGACTCAAAGCAATATCATCTTCAAGGTTACGTATCTTTGAAATGCGAACTCCTTCGGCTGGTGTAATCTCGTAAAGTGTAATGGTAGGGCCTACAGTAGCTTTGATTTCACGAATTGAAACACCGAAACTATTGAGCACTTCTACAATGCGAGCATTGTTCGCTTTGATTTCTTCCATGTCGACTTTTGGCTTATCTCCATCATCATACTTCTTGAGAAGATCAAGTGTCGGCTTCTTATATTTAGTGAAAGGTTCAAGTGGATCAATCGGTGTACTTAGGATTTCTTCGACATTAACCACGTCACTTCCTGCCTTCTCTTCATTCTTTGCAACTTCTACTGTGAGTTTATTGTCTTCGTCAGTTGTTGCTTCTTTCGGAGTATCAGCTATGGGGGAGAGTGCTATGATAGGAGTATTTTCAACAGGGTTTATCGTTGGATTACTTGCTTCTTCGTAGTTTGTGAAGTCAACAATTGGGGCAGGAAGGTCTTCTGGTAGCCCCTCATCAATGAGCGATTCGTCAGTAGTCACCTCTTCATTCTCTTCTTCTGACATTTCCTCTTGAGTTGATTCCTCAGATTGTGGCTCATGATTCGTGATGGTAAACCTTACCTTTGAGGTAAGATATTTCACGGGATTCATGGCCTTTCTAACTATTTCGATGGTTTCAGTTGTTAGATATGTCAAGAAGGCTAAGGCCGTAAAAAGAAGAATTCCGATTAAGCCTGGTGCACCAACAATGTTTTCTAATTGCTGGACACATAATAAACCATGCTCTCCTCCTGGGTTAAAGAAAAGACCACCCATAATGGGTGTCAGGAACTTTGCAAACGCAATAGAGCACCAAATCATTGTTAACATCATGGAAAAGAACCATTTCCACAAGTTAACAATATAGATTTTCATGAGCTTTACACCCACTAATACAACGAAAATTGGAATAAAGAAAGCTGGGATTCCAAAGTGAACGGCCATAAAGAAATAAGACATGATGGCACCGATAGAACCGCAATAATTAGTAAAAATGCGATTTGTGTTCATCCATTCTCCAGGTCTTAAGCTCTCAAGTAGACTCTGATCAGCTTGTCCTGTGGAAAAGAATGAGACCATTGCAATAACAACAAAGATTGCAACCAGTAAGAGAATAACTCCTAAAAGAAAATCTGTTTTTTCGTTGCTGAATACATTACGAAAGCCAACTGCTTCTCCTATGTTCTTAGGTTTGCGGTTAGATTTTTTCTTAACCATGTCTTTTTTTCTATTGTATTTCCTGCAAAATTAACGTAAAATTCCGAGAAATAGCGTTCTTTTCATAACTTTTTTCTAAATTTGCAGATTGGATATACAATTAGAAATGAAGAAAACAATATATAGTAAGTTTGATAAGAAGTTGATAACAGAATTGCCAATAGCTCTATTTCCTGGTAGGATTATAACGATTATCAATGAAAATGATGCTGACAAAGCCGTTGATTATCTACTCTCTTGCGATATTTTGGGAGTAGATACTGAAACCCGTCCCATGTTCCGTAAAGGCGAACAACATAAGGTTGCATTACTACAAGTCGCATCACGGGATACATGTTTCCTTTTCAGACTTAACGATATAGGTATACCTCCATCTGTAATCAGGTTGTTGGAAGATTGTACTGTGCCAAAGATTGGTTTATCTTGGCATGATGATCTTCTTTCACTTCATCGCCGAGTAGAATTTAATCCTGGGTATTTTGTAGATTTACAGGATATAGTTAAAGAGATAGGAATAAAAGATTTAAGTCTACAAAAGCTCTACGCAAATATATTTCATCAGAAGATTAGCAAGCGACAACGGCTTACAAACTGGGAAGCTGATGTGCTTTCTGACAAGCAAAAGCTCTATGCTGCAACGGATGCGTGGGCATGTATCAAATTATATGAAGAGATAAATCGGCTTTACAAGACCAAAGAATACACGCTTGTCGTTTCATCGGGCTATGGATTCTGATGCGGCTCACAATGAAGAAGTAGTAGAAATCCATCGATGAAATCGCACTTTTCTATCATTTCTTGTATTAAATCACATTACATTGTCAACATTAATCAATATGTATAAATCAATATATCTAAAGAAGGGGAAGGAAGAATCTTTGAATCGGTTTCATCCTTGGATTTTTTCGGGTGCTATACGGCATATGGACGAAGGAATAGAGGAGGGCGAAATCGTTAATGTATATACTTATTCCAATGACTTTATCGCAGTTGGTCATTACCAGATTGGTTCAATTACAGTACGCGTATTATCGTTTTCTAATATTGAAATTAACCATGATTATTGGTGTAAACGATTGGAAGCTGCATTTAAGATGCGCCAAAGTATAGGCATAGCAGATAGCCTTGAGAACAATACTTACCGCTTAGTGCATGGTGAAGGAGACTTCCTTCCTGGATTAGTGATTGACTGTTATGGTGAGACTGCAGTCATGCAGGCACATAGTGTGGGCATGCATGTGTGTAGAGAAGATATTTGTCGTGCTTTGATTGAAGTCATGGGAAGTCGAATAAAGCATGTATACTACAAGAGTGAGACAACACTTCCCTACAAAGCGGAACTGGGACAAGAGAATGGTTTCATATATGGTAAGACAGAGAATGATGTGGCATTAGAGAATGGTTTGAAGTTCCACGTAGACTGGTTGCGTGGGCAAAAGACTGGTTTCTTTGTCGATCAACGAGAGAATAGAAGCCTTTTGGAACACTATGCAAAAGGTAAAAGTGTTCTCAATATGTTTTGTTATACGGGCGGATTCTCAGTATATGCCATGAGAGGGCAAGCCAAATTAGTGCATTCAGTGGATAGTAGTGCAAAGGCAGTAGAATTGACTAATCGTAACATTGAACTCAATTTCCCTGGTGATACACGTCATGAAGCTTTTTGTGAAGATGCATTCAAATACTTGGCTAACCATGATGACAAGTATGATTTAATCGTTCTTGACCCGCCTGCTTTTGCAAAACATCGTTCAGCTTTACGCAAAGCGTTGTCTGGATATACACGTCTTAACATGAATGGACTACAACATATCAAGCATGGAGGTATCTTGTTTACTTTTAGTTGCTCACAAGTTGTGTCAAAAGATAATTTCCGTAATGCTGTGTTTGCAGCTGCAGTACAGGTTGGTCGCAAGGTAAGAATTTTGCATCAGATACATCAACCCGCCGATCATCCAATCAATATTTATCACCCTGAAGGTGAGTATTTGAAAGGCTTAGTATTATATGTTGAGTAGTTTTGCTCAAAAAGTAAAAGCGTTTATAGCTGAAAATCAACTGCTTCAGTCTGAAAGTACCTATCTTTTGGCACTGAGTGGCGGATGTGATAGTGTAGCTCTGCTTCGTATTATGATAGAATTAAACTATCATGTTGTAGCAGTTCATTGTAACTTTCAACTTAGAAATGCCGAATCAAAGCGCGATGAAATGTTTTGTGAAGAACTCTGTCGGTCATTAAAAGTGCCATTTCATCGCGTTTATTTTGATACGAAAGCGTATGCAAGTTTGCATCATGTTAGTATTGAAATGGCTGCACGCGAATTACGTTATGATTATTTTGAGAAGCTAAGAAAAGATATTTCAGCAGATGATATTCTTGTTGCTCATCACCAAGATGATAATATCGAGACTGCATTATTAAATTTAATACGTGGTACAGGCATTCAAGGCTTGTTGGGTATGAAGCCAAAGAATGGGCATATCATTCGTCCATTATTGTCTGTTTCACGTAAAGAGATAGAGCAATACTTATCTTCTATTCATCAAGATTATGTCACTGACAGCAGTAATTTAGTTGCCGACGTAATGAGAAATAAAATTAGATTAGAAGTAATCCCTTTGCTTAAAACGTTAAATCACTCTGTATCAGACAATATATCTACAACAATTAAACACTTAAATGAGGCTTCAAATGTACTTAATTCTGCCTTAGAAGATGGGCAGAAGAGGGTTGTTTCAGTGTATAAACAAAATCAGATTGCGATTAACATCAAGGCTTTACAAAAAGAAGTTTCACCCGAATATATTTTATATTCTGTGTTATCTAACTACTCTTTTTCGTCTGCTCAGATTGAGAATATCGCTCAATCTCTCAATGCTTCTACAGGAAAAAGATGGTATTCAAAGACTCATGAGCTTGTAAAAGATAGGGAAACACTACTTATTGCTACACGTACTCAGCCAACAACAAAAGTGTTGCGAGTTCCAGAAGAAGGTTTATTCGTTTGGAATGAGCACATTAAATTCAAAATTAATTTAAGTGAGATTACCTCGTGTTTTGAGCCAAGTCGTGAGCCAAAACAAGTCACTTTAGACGGTGAAATCATAGCTTTTCCTTTAACGATTCGATACATAAAACAGGGTGATCGATTTCAACCTTTTGGTATGAAAGGCAGTAAACTTGTCAGCGATTTACTCACAAACCTCAAATATTCCATTATAGATAAGCAACAACAGCTTATAGTTGAAGATGCTCATGGGCATATTTTATGGGTTGTCGGCGTAAGAGTGGATCAACGCTTTGCTGTAACTAAGAATACCAAGCGTATTTTGACACTTACAATTGTAACATAGATGAACGCGTAAAGGCATTTATAACTGCAATCAATAAATTCGTTATGATGAGGTTGTTTATATGCCATTTTTTGCTTATATTTGTAATATGAAACAACAAAAACATTCAAAAGAAGAAAAGCTTCAAGCGTTTGCACGCTTACTTGATGTACAAGAAAGACTCAGACGCGAGTGTCCTTGGGATAGAAAACAGACGAATGAAAGCCTTCGTCCGAATACTATTGAGGAGGTTTTTGAACTCTGTGATGCACTGATTAAGAATAATCATAAGGACATTTGCAAGGAGTTGGGAGACGTTTTAGAGCATGTTGTCTTTTATGCTATGTTAGGTGAGGAATCTAACGATTTTGATATTGCAGATGTATGCAATGCCCAAGCTGATAAACTGATGTTTAGACATGATTTCATTGATTGGAATAAGGATGGTGACTGGACTGTAACCAATCCTGAAATGAAAATAAATGCACAAGGACATGTCGTTTACAAAGATGAAGAAGTAAAAGAAAACATGTTGCAACCCCAAACAGCTTCAGAGGTATCGGCTACTTGGGAACAACGCAAACAGCAAGAAAGAGATGGTAACACGACAGTACTTTCGGGTGTCCCACAATCATTGCCTGCACTAATAAAGGCCTACCGAATACAAGATAAGGTTCGAAATGTTGGGTTTGATTGGAAACATAAAGAAGATGTTTGGAAGAAAGTGCGTGAGGAATTGGATGAATTGGAGGTTGAACTTAAACGGGAAGATAAAGATAAGTCAACCAATGAATTGGGAGATTTCTTATTTAGCATCATTAATGCGGCACGATTATATCATCTAAATCCTGACAATGCGTTGGAGCGAACGAATCAAAAGTTTATTCAACGATTTAATTATGTTGAACAAAAAGCAAAAGCAATGCATCTGCAGCTGAATGATTTATCGCTGGAGGATATGGATAAACTTTGGGAAGAAGCAAAGAAAAATATGAATCATTAAACAAAAAGATATGAAGAAACTATTTTATCTCGGTGTTATATTATTAGGAATGATGAGCGTTGTTGCATGCAAACACAAGCAGAGTTCCTCTAATTTGGAAATCAAAGACAGCCTAAATGATTCGTCGGTTACAGACACAACGCTTTATGGTTTGTGTGGTGAGGGAAGTTCTATGCATAACCTTGAGCTAATCACTGATTTGGGAGATACGTTAGAATTCATGGCAATGGATGAGGGAAGTGACTCTGCAGTTATCCTTGGTGGACTCTTGGCAGGTGATCGCCTTGCTGTAATTGGTCATGAAGTAAATGGAGAACGTTATGCACAACGTGTGATAAACCTTACGACTTTACTTGGAAAGTGGACGAGTTTAGATAAGAATTTTGAAATACTTGAAGGTGGACAGATTAAGAATAATGTCAAAGCAGAAACTAATCCGTGGACTTCCTGGAAGATATGCAATGGAAAATTATTGCTGAACAAAGATACATTTGTGATTGACAACTTAGGAGCTGATTCGCTTTATCTTGAAAATAAAGATGGGATCTTTGCTTTCAAACGTTTAAAATAGCGTCAGCACACTATATATATTAAGGTGTAGTTAGAAGTCATTTCTATTTAACGAAAAATAAATCTCATATAATGGAGCCATTCAGAGTTCATATTCTTGGTTGTGGTTCAGCACTGCCAACCCTCAATCATCATGCGTCTTCACAGGTTGTTGAAGTCAGAGAAAAACTCTTTATGATTGATTGTGGGGAAGGAACTCAATTGCAACTACGCAAGAATAGAATCCGATTTACAAAGCTTCAAGCTGTGTTTATCTCACATTTACATGGCGATCATTGTTTTGGTTTGATAGGAATGATTAGCACTTTTGGAATGTTGGGACGCACAGCTCCTTTACATGTCTATGCGCATGAAGCCTTAGAGCCAATTCTGAAAAGTCAAATGGAATTCTTTTGCACTGGATTAGAGTTTGAAGTTGTATTCCATTCTGTCGACACTTTGAAGCATGTTGTTATCTATGAAGACCGGAGTATTACGGTTGAAACTATTCCACTGCAACATAGAATCCCTACATGCGGCTATCTTTTCAGAGAGAAACCCAAGCTGAGACACATTAATCGCGAGATGGTTAATTGCTTTGAGGTGCCAATAAGCCAGCTAAATAATCTCCGAGCAGGCATGGATTGGACAACGCCTGAAGGCAAATTGATTCCCAATGAACGTTTGACAACTCCACCAGATCCCTCAAGGGCGTATGCCTATTGCAGTGATACACGTTATATTCCAACGTTATATAAGTTGGTTGAAGGTGTTGATACACTTTATCATGAGAGCACTTATGCAGATGATAATGCTGCTCGTGCCAAACTCTATTGGCATTCAACAGCCCGCCAAGCAGCGATGGTTGCGCGTGAAGCTCATGTTGGTAAGCTGCTGTTAGGACATTTTAGTGCACGCTATGACAATGAAAAATGCCTACTTGATGAAGCAAAAGAGGTGTTTAAAAATAGTTTCTTAACGAATGAAGGGATGGTTTTTGATGTATAATAAGATTCTTCCTCCTGGTTTCACAGAACGAAATGGCATCCTAATGAAAACTATTCAACGCAAATAGAGACTCTTTCCATTGCACAAAATAAACATTATCAAATGCCTTTTACAGGCCTATTATGAAATTAAATCTATGTAGTAAAGGCATAATTCGTAATAATTTTACTAATTTTGCATGTAAATAAAACAAGAGAATGACGAGAAAGCATAAACCATTACCCCTTTTAGAGCATATTACAATAGAATCAGTTGCAGCCGAAGGTAAATGTATCTTCCATTACGATGATAAGGTTGTGTTCGTTCCTTTCTGTGTTCCTGGCGATGTTGTTGATGTACAAATCACCAAGAAGAAACATAGTTTCATGGAGGGAAGGGTAGAAAGGATAATCTCATATAGCAAGGTTCGCGAAACTCCTATGTGCGAACACTTTGGTATTTGCGGTGGATGTAAATGGCAGAATCTGCCATACGAGGAACAATTGAAAGCCAAGCAACAACAGGTTTTTGATCAGTTGACACGCATTGGTAAGGTTGAACTTCCACCTTTTCAGCCAATATTGGGAAGTGTAAAGACGAAAGAATACAGAAACAAACTTGAATTTGGATGTGCCAATAAACGTTGGTATACGAAAGAAGAGATAGCTACTTTGCCTCCAAAAGTGGAAGGACAAGAAGGAAATCTATCGGAAAGTGCAATAGGTTTTCATATTACTGGTGCCTTTGATAAAATCTATCCTATCAAGAAATGTTGGTTGATGGACGACTTGCACAACGAGATTCGCAATGAGATTAGTCGTTATGCAAAAGAAAATTCGATATCTTTTTATGATATTCGAGCACAACATGGACTGCTGAGAGACTTGATGATGCGCAATTCTAACACAGGGGAGTTCATGCTTTTAGTGCAATTCCATTACGACGAAGAAGGTGATGAACAAAAGGCTATGCAGCTACTTCAGCACATTGCAGACACCTTTCCTCAAATCACGAGCCTGATTTATGTTGACAATCAGAAAGGAAATGACACCTTCGGTGATTTGGAACTTACAACCTTTAAGGGCACAGACTTCATCTATGAGACGATGGAAGACTTGAAGTTTAAGGTTGGTCCGAAAAGCTTTTATCAGACAAACACAGACCAAGCCTATCATCTTTATTGTGTAGCACGTTCGTTTGCCCAGCTCACTGGTGGCGAGTTGGTTTATGATCTTTATACAGGCACAGGAACGATTGCAAACTTTGTTGCACATCAAGCAAAGCAAGTAATCGGAATAGAATATGTTCCAGAGGCGATAGAAGATGCCAAAGAAAACAGCCATGTCAATGGAATTAACAACACGTTATTCTATGCCGGTGACATGAAAGATATTCTTACAGACGACTTTATCCAAGAACATGGTCAGCCTGATGTTATCATCACCGATCCACCTCGTGCCGGAATGCACGCCGATGTGGTTAAGGTGATTCTCAATGCAGCACCAAAACGCATTGTCTATGTGAGCTGCAATCCTGCCACACAGGCACGCGACTTGCAATTGATGGATGCAGATTATAAAGTGGCAGCTGTTCAACCTGTTGATATGTTCCCTCATACCCCACACGTGGAAAATGTGGTTCTGTTGGAAAGAAGATAAACAAAATATTAAAATCTAATTCATGAGTTATGGTAAAAAAGAGTTTATGTATTGTATTACTCGTGCTAACAACGCTGTCAAGTAGTGCACAAAAGAAAGAATGGTTTAACAATGTGAAACTCTCTGGCTATGGAATGACACAATATCAATATTCCGACCAGAAAGGAAACAAGAGCAATTCGTTTAATCTGAGACTATTTCGTTTGGTCTTAGATGGTCGAATCTTAAACGACTTCTATTGGAAAGCACAAATCCAAGTCAATGGAAACACTTCTACTTTGGGAAGCAGTCCGCGACTTGTAGACTTGTTTGCTGAGTGGCAGAAGTATGATTATTTTAAGGTTAAAATCGGTGAGTTCAAACGCCCATTCACCTTTGATAATCCATTGCATCCTATCGACCAGGGGTTCATGGGGGTTGGACAAGTCATCTCAAAGTTATCTGGTTTCAGCGACAGAACAGGCGAACATCCGAGCAATGGCCGCGATTTAGGACTTCAAGTGCAAGGCGATTTCCTGAAAAATGCAGCTGGTCGCAATCTCTTGCACTATCAGATTGGCGTATTCAATGGCCAAGGCATCAATACGAAAGATGTTGATCAGCGCAAGGATATCATCGGAGGACTTTGGGTAATGCCTATAGAAGGACTGCGCTTAGGTGTATTTGGCTGGGAAGGTTCATCTGCACGAAAGGGAAATTGGACTGATGCTGGTGTCACCCACACGGGTGAGGTTCGTTCATTGCCAAAACATCGCTATGCGCTCAGTGGAGAATATAAATTCAATGATTGGACTTTGCGTTCTGAATACGTTCATTCCACAGGATATGCTTTTGCAAAGGCGCTTACAAATACCAATGCGCAAGATCCAAATTTCACGAATTGTGAGGTTAACACAGCTTTAGGCAATAAGGCTGATGGTTTTTATGGCTTGGTTATCGCCCCTGTAATTCAGAAGAAGGTTCATGTAAAAGCACGTTACGATTTATACCGGCCAACTGCAGAATGGAATAGGTCACGCACGCAGTATGAAGTGGGAGCAGACTATTACTTCCACAAAAACTTTCAAATCAACGTTGAATATGCGCGCATCAATGACCGCACCTTGGCAAAACATAATTATAATATGATTGATGTCGAGGTTGATTTCAGATTCTAATAGCGTCAAATCGCTAATTCATTAGAATATAACAGAATTGCCATAGGGGGGACAAGAAATCCCACAATAACCATTGGCAATTCTGTTTTTTATATCTTTTATTATTGCTATCAGTGGGCATTAATTGCATATAAAACCATGGTTTCTGAATTTTATTTCTTTAATTTTTTGGTCAATTCGAAATAATATTCTACCTTTGCGCCAGTTTCTAAACAAATAAGAAGTTGAGATTAACAGAGAATCATATTATTTTGCAGCAATCTAATGCTCGTTTGGAGCGTGGATTTATGGCTCAAAAAAAGAGTGACTTTTTTGCAAAAAAGTCATCAAATTATTTGGTAGTTCCAAATAATTTGCTACTCTCTCTCTCTCTCTCTCTCTCTCTCATAGGCGCCACGCCAATAACTACACTTTAAAATTTTTTCTCCTACGCGCGCGAGGCATGCCGCGTAAACCCCGATTAACAAAGGGCTCAACCGAGTTCCCTTTGTTCAATAACTCGTGCCTTTTTAGAAGAGACAACACAAAGATATAACGGCTTTCTAACATGATAATAAAACAGGAAATCAATGGAAAAAACAGAATTCAGGAAAAGGATTTATGAAGCCCCACAATGTGAGGTGCTACATTTAGACGGAGAATATTTTATTTGTACCAGTGTTCTTCCTAAAGTTCCAGGAAGTAGTGAAGAAAATGAAAAAGAAGAGATAGGAGGAGAGTTTGAACCTTAAAATATTTCGAAGCTCTTTATAAATATTCATCAATGATATTCATAATATCGGCTAAGTAATAATTATAAATTAAAAGAAAAGACGATGAAAAAGATATTGAAGTTAGCAAGCTTCGTGTTCGTAATCATATTTACGGCTTGTAGTAGCGAAGAAATTGCAACTAATGATAATAAAGTAGAAGTAACAGAGAATCATTTTTCGTTCTCTCCAGAGCATTATACTTCTGATGAGACTCTTACTCGTGCTGCGACAATGTCTGTTACACCTCAGGTTGTAGATTTAGGCGATGGGCTACAAGCTGAAGTTAATATTGAGCAAGACAAAGAATCACCGCAGACTCGCGCCACTCAACCAATCAGTGATGGTCATTATACAATCTACGCTATAGATGCTACTGGTACGCGTGTCACAGGGACCAATAGCAAAGTGAGTGGTACTATAAGTGGTGGAGTATTTACAAAAGATGCTGGTACAAAACTTGAACTCACCCCCGGAACCTACACGTTTGTGTGCTTCAATGATGCCGTAACCGACAATGGAACGAATCTCACTGTTGCCAGTGATAACGATGCGCTAATCGGTACAGCTACAGAAACGATTAGTGGAAATGCTTGGCATGTAAACTTTCTCATGAAGCACCAAACAGCTCGTGTACGTTTCCGTTTCACAGGTTATACAGACCAAGCAGTCGGTGTAACGGCCAAATTTACATTTACAAGTCCACAGCCTGTTGTGAATACTTATAGCGTAGACGCTTCTACTATCACTTCAACCACAGGCACCTCGGCTAACAGCTACACCATGCCTACGACTTCTACTACGTTTAACACCAAGTATGTACAGGCTCATGATTTCCTAACCAATTATAGCTATGTGCTCCCCGATATTCCAACAGCCGATACAAAACTTACTTTTACTGCAGGCAAAATTTATGGGAAAGCCTTAACAGGAAAGTCCTTTAGTCTTTCTAAGCTTTCGTCACTCCTTTTTGAACGTAATCATTCTTATACGGTGAGCATTAAACTCAAAACCATTCTCTATCTTTTTGAAGATGGAACCGTCGGCGTTTTAGCAGAGAAAGGAAGTCGCACACCTATTGGTGTGGTAGCAAATGAGAAAACCAATACAGAAGCAGGATTTGCCTGTGCTTTAAGATACTATGAGCAGTATAGGTTGGGATTTACAGGAAATAGCTATTGGAAAAATACGGATGACCATATCAAAGAGAACTCTGGCCATTCGCCTACAAATATGGTGGAGGCTGCAACCGACATGAATGGTTACAACTGGACCTACTCTCCCAATTTGCAAGGAGTGGTTCGCGCCAATGAGCCTGTAATCTATCCAGCCTTTTATTTGGCTGCACATCACAATCCAGGTGTTAACATTACTGGTACTAACATTGGTAAATGGTTTTTACCTGCTTATGGACAGTTGGTGAAATTTGCGGAAACCTTAGGTTTTACTCCGCTTACATTTACAACAGACGAAAGGACAACTCCGCATTACAAAGAAGGTTTTCCTGCAGGCTTACTTGATAAATTAGAACAAATTGTGACGGCAGTAAATCCTTCTGTAACACTAATGCGTACCCTTTTCTTTTTAGCAAGTACACAAATGAATAATGCAGGATATCGTCCCATGTATTTATATTTCCAAGTTGATGGGTCATCATCAACTAAAATATATACAGGCATTGCTGGAATAAAATGTACAATTCTTATGTACTACCATTTGTAGAGTTCTAATAGGTTAGATGCTTCCGCGCCGGGCGAAAGTCATTTTCCGAGTGGTTTGGCGTTTCCGCTCCAGGCGAAAGTCGTTTCCCGAGTGGTTTGGCATTTCCGCGCTTGGCGAAAGTCGTTTTCCGAGCAGTTTGGCATTTCCGCGCCGGGCGAAAGTCGTTTCCCGAGTGGTTTGGCATTTCCGCGCATGGCGAAAGTCGTTTCCCGAGTGGTTTGGCGTTTCCGCGCGTGGCGAAAGTCGTTTCCCGAGTGGTTTGGCATTTCCGCGCTGGGCGAAAGTCATTTTCCGAGTGATTTGACGCGTGCGCGAATCGTTTATTTATAAATATTGCTGTCCGGTAAACCTTTTTCATATATAAAAGTTAAGGGCCGAAATCCACTCTCGGATTTCAGCCCTTTTTGTTACCTTTGTTTCTGTGAAAAAACTTCAATAACATGGCCAAAAGTACACATTTTACCGTACAGCAATAATTTTGAGACAATTCCGCACGAAAAATCATGCTGTTTAGTTTTTACCAGACAGCAATATTTATGTATGATTTTTATTTCTTTCGTTCCTTTTCTCCAATCAGTCCGTGACGATATGCATAGAGCAGTTCCTCAAGGTCTTCAATCTGTTTTTTCAATTCTATACCTTTGTCGGTGTTAGCCACAAGCATCCTATGACTACTCATTTCAACAATTTGCGTTGTTGACTTAATGTCTGTTCCACGTAGGATGGCATCAGCCGCACTTGTAAAAGGCTCGTGTTGAACGAGTTGGAAGCCTCGGCTATGGTAAACCAGGGTGTAGCCCGCTATACCAGTTTCTTTATGATAGGCTTCTGAGAAACCTCCGTCAATGACCATGAGCTTTCCTGAGGCTTTTATTGGATTTTCACCATTTGCCACATGAACGGGTACATGGCCATTGATGATATGTCGGTTAGAACCCTTTACTCCGAAAGCATCAAGGATGTGGTCTACAATTTTTTCATCATCACGCAAGAGGAAATAGTTGCCTTTTATTTCTTTGTGTGTATCCTTATCGGCTATGAAATATCGTTCAAATGTAGCCATCTTGCTTTTGTCAAAGAGTGGGCTATTGGGGCCACACCATAAATAAATGAAATAGTCGATGGCATATTTCTTTTCTTCAGGCGTACTATCATCTTGGAAGGCTGTTCGGATGAGCATACCTGTTTGTTGCATTAGCTCTCTTCCTTTATATTTCTTGCCCGGTTCGATTTCAACTTCTTTCAGTGTTCCATCTTCATTGAGTGGAATTGAAGCATGGAAGAGCAGATTGTCATTCCGAATGGCATACATGCATCCATGTTGGAGCATGAGTCTGATGTGTTTATGCAGTTTCTCGCTGACACGGAAAGAATGATGAAGTTTTCCCATCAGTGTTTTCTCTTCGAAGGTCAGTGCACAGGGATGCTTGGGGTCGATAGTTGGGAAATTGCAACTTGTCAACGGGTATTCTTTTCCATCAAGCATGATAGTCTTTTTTTCATAGTCTATCATCTTAAAAAGTTCTCTGTCCTGCATGTTCCATTCTGGATGAGCCTCAAAAAGTTGTGCTTCTTCTTTGAATTGCATCACGGCTATGGCCTTATGCATTTGTGCCGTTAGTCGGAGTGTTTTCTCATCAAGATGCTTGGTGCCTCCATTCAATCGTGGAATAAATTCTTCGCATGGGTCATCTTTATAGACTTCCATGGCAAATGTGGCTAAGGGAACAAGATTTATGCCATACCCCTCTTCAAGGGTGGTGAGATTTGCATAACGCAGGCTAAGACGTATGACATTACAGATACAAGCATCGTTGCCTGCACATGCTCCCATCCACAGAATGTCGTGGTTTCCCCATTGAATATCCCAGCTGTGATAGTCGGCCATTGTATCCATGATGATATGTGCCCCTGGTCCACGGTCATAGATGTCTCCAAGGATATGGAGTTGGTCTATTGCCAAGCGCTGTATGACGTTACACATGGCGATGATGAAGTCATCTGCACGCCCTGTTGAGATGATGGTATCGACAATCACATTGACATAGGCTGTCTTATTTGAGTTGTTTTCGGTATGTTCATGCAATAGCTCTTGGATAATGTATGAAAAGTCTGAGGGGAGTGATTTTCTTACCTTTGAGCGTGTGTATTTGCTGGACACCGTGCGGCACACAGCCACAAGCTGATGAAGTGTAATGTGATACCAGTCGTTGATATCTTGTTCTGTGGCCTTTACTAATTCGAGTTTCTGTTCTGGATAGTATATGAGTGAACACAATTCACGTTTTTCTTGTTCACGCAGGGTGTTGCCAAAGAGTTCGTTTACTTTTCGTTTTATGTTTCCTGACGCATTTTTCAGTACATGTCTGAATGCTTCATATTCGCCATGTATGTCTGCCAGAAAGTGTTCGGTTCCTTTGGGGAGATTGAGAATGGCTTGGAGATTGATAATCTCTGTACTTGCATCTGCTATTGTTGGGAATGAATTGGCTAACAACTGCAGATAGCGCATATCTTTTTCGATGTTATATTTTCTCATATCATTGTTGTATTTATCTTTTTTGTTAGATGGTTGTCTTTTGCTGGGATGGGCATAAAGCCTTCGGTGAGCGAAGACTTTTCTTCCATGACGCTTTCCAAGCTTGAGACAAAGTCAAAGAGTTTGCATTCTACTAATAAATCGCTCATTTTATCTTCGTCATAGTCTGAAGACTGCATCAAGAGGCTTTGTTCGTCTATATCCTTTTGTAGGATTTGTCGGCGTTTGTATTTATAATTCAAGTAAAGAAAGCCTTTAAGCACATTGCGAATCGTCTTGTCTTCTATTTTATTTTTTAGTTTGTCGATGCGCTTTTCTATTGCCTCTCTAATTTGTTCATCGTGTTGTGCTGTCACCATATGGTATAATTGCACCAATTCATTGTTGAACAGGGTTTGTGTGGTGGCCGTTGTAATCAGGGGATTTTTGATTAGATGCACGTGTGCTTGGGGGTATTTCTCCTGATTATATGTGTATTCGGTCTTTCCCGTGGTTAGAAACACCAAATCTTTGGCCAAAGAAGGTTCCACGCGTGTCTTATTCCATGGCGCAATCTCAGCTAAGGGCGAATAGATGATGGGAATCAACTTCTTTTTTGTCTGACGAATCATCCTTGTCATTTCTTTTGTGGGTATGCCTATGACATGTATGAGGTCATAATCTTCTCCCTTAGCCTCTTCTACGTTACAGGCTTCAAAGGCTTTATGCAAAACATTCATAAAGCCTTCCTGAAGTTGGTCGTCTTGTTTGAGGATATGAAAAATCTTGATGCGCATATCTTCTTAAAGTTTATGACTCGTGAAGTCGTTCTTGTCAGCACGCATAAAGTTCACTTTGTATTTGAAACTTCGCCAGGCCATACGCATTTCATAAAGAAACATTTTTGTTATTGAAAGATGTTCATCAAAAAACACTATGGTCTTATGGCATAGAAGTGTGTGGACTATGATGATGATGAGCAAATAGAAGACTGAGACTCCCAATAATATCCAATTATGGCTGAGTCCTGCATAGAGGGCACTTGCAAGCGTGGTGAGTACGCCTGCGTGCAGGGTGAAGTTGGAGAGCAATGCATATAGTTGATGCCCCTTATACCCTTTGAGTTGAGGCCTTGATGCACGAAAATACATTTTTCTGTTGTTCCATGTCTTTTTGCTGGGGGCTTCTTCATAGAGCCATGAGCTTGTGCGTGCGTCAACGTGTGTGCGGTGATTGCGTGCATATTTGTTGACTAAGAAATCATATTCGCCTCTGACGAGTTGCAGGTTACCCCGAAAGCCTTCTTCTTTCATAAAACGACTTTTCCGAAGGGCTATGTTGGGGCAGTTGGTAGCCCATGCTTTACCGCGTTGGGCCGAACTTAGGCATTGGTTTGCCAACAATGCATGCTCAAAGCGCCATATAGCGGGACAGGTTTCATCCATAGCTACATATCCCATGATGAAATCTGAATCGTCGTTCATGTTTTCTGCCCACGAGGCGAGCCAATGTTCATCTTGGGGTTTGCATGTAGGGTCGGTAATGGTTATCCATTCGGTGTGGGCGGCTTTTATGCCAAGCGTAATGGCCAGTTTCGTCCTACTCATATAGCGGGATGAGTCGGGTAAATAGGTGGCATAGAGATTTTTATAGGTGCTTTGGAGTTGTTTTATGAGGTCTTCGGTGTCATGGTCTCCTTTGTCTGCCACTACGATTACTCGGTATTCTCCTGCATATTCTTGCTGGAGGAAGAATGGGAGATTGCGTTTTAGCTCTGGTGCATTGTCGTGTGTGGGGATGAGGATGCTCACTTCGGGCAATGGGGTGTTTGAATGAGAGGCGGGGAGGACCTTTGTCTTGTGCCAGAAAGGGGTAAACAGCAATGCAAGGATTGTTGTTAACGTGATTGACAGGCCGATAATCAATGTGATTGTATCTATTATCATTATTTGTATTGTGTTTTTTTATTGAGAATGTCAGTCGTTTGTGAAATACGACTTGGGGAGTTCTCGGCAGTTATATCTTGAGGCCATGATTTCGCCATAGGCTCCGGCGCTTCGGATGGCAAGAAGGTCGCCTCTTTGGGTTTTGTTGAGTTGGATATCTTTGGCAAAGACATCACTCGATTCGCATATTGGTCCAACAACGTCATAGGTTTCTTCTTCCATCGTGCTGTTGAGATTTTCTATATGGTGGGTTGCGTGATAGAGTGCTGGGCGAATGAGTTCGGTCATTCCTGCATCGACAATGACAAATTGCTTGTTAGTGCCTTTCTTTACATACAGCACGCGTGTGATGAGGCTTCCGCATTGTCCTACTACGGAGCGTCCTAATTCGAAGTGTATTTGTTGTTGTGGATAGTGTTTCAGATGTGTGTCAAACGTGTCAAAATAGGTTTTGAAATCGGGAATGGAATGCGCTTGAGGGTGTTCATAGTCTATGCCCAATCCGCCTCCTACGTTGATGTGTTCTAATGTTATGCCTTG
>ERZ772920.208-NODE-208-length-34481-cov-4.003399_pt1 | contig 34481 bp, 28 predicted proteins | sample MGYA00511469_ERZ772920 | MGnify/ENA primary metagenome ERZ772920 (study PRJEB29015, sample SAMEA2738069) | human oral metagenome | biome: human oral; feature: human-associated habitat; material: saliva | place: China | collected 2216 ... | reverse complement strand
ATACGCTGATGGTACTTGGCTGGAAGCGGCCTGGGAGAGTATGGATTTGCCAAGCAAATTATTAAGAGAGAAGCTAGTGCTTCTCTCTCTTTTTTTGTTTTCAAGCCTAGGATGAATTATAAAAAATAAATACTAAAACAATTTTTTGAATTAATTTAATTTTTTAATATTAAATAAAAATTGCTTTATATGAATAAATATGATATAATTACTTGACAAGTAAGAAAGTACTTTAAGGAGTGGACAGAGCCACTCCTTATTTTGTAGAAAAGGAGGAGAAAAATTACTATGGAAGAGAATAATCAAATTGTAGAAAAAATTACAAAAATTGTTAATCCTTTTATAGAAGAAATGAACCTCTCTCTTGTAGATGTAGAGTATGTACAAGATGGAGGTTATTGGTATGTTAGAGTTTTTATTGAAAACTTAAATGGAGATCTAAATATAGAGGATTGTAGTAAATTGAGTTCTAAAATAGAGGATAAAGTAGAAGGAATAATAGAGCATAAATTCTTCCTTGAAGTTTCTTCACCTGGACTTGAGAGACCATTAAAAAAAATAGAAGACTATGATAGATTTATAGGAGAAAAAATAAACTTACATTTAAAGCATAAGTTAGATAATAAAAAACAATTTAAAGCAATAATAAAAGAAGTAAATGGAGATAATATAATATTTTTAATAGATAAAAAAGAAATAGAAATAAAATTTAATGAAATAAGAAAAGCTAATATTTTGTTTGAATTTAATGATTTTTAAAAATAATAATGGAGGTAGAGAAAAAAATGAAGGCTAAGGATTCTAAAAATTTCTTAGAAGCACTTGATGAGCTCGAAAGAGAAAAAGGAATTAGCAAAGAAAGTGTATTAGAAGCCATAGAAATGGCACTTTTAGCAGCATATAAAAAGAACTATGGCGAAGATGAAAATGTTGAAGTTGTAGTAGATAGAGAAAATGGAGATATAAAGGTTTTTGCAAGTAAAACTGTTGTAAATGCTGATGACCTTTTAGATCCAAATGAGGAAATTTCTCTTGAAGATGCAAAACAAATTAAAAAGAGAGTGAAAATAGGAGATGTTCTAAAATTTGAAGTGGATTGTGAAAATTTTAGAAGAAATGCAGTTCAAAATGGGAAACAGATAGTTATTCAAAAAGTTAGAGAAGCTGAGAGAGAACATATTTTTAATAAATTTAAAGAAAAAGAAGACAGCATAGTAACTGGTATAATTAGAAGAATTGATAATAGGAAGAATGTCTTTATTGAAATAGATGGAATAGAATTGATACTTCCACCAGCTGAACAATCACTTTCTGATGTATATAGAGTTGGAGAAAGAATAAAAGTATATATTTTGAGTGTTGAAAAGACAAATAAATTCCCAAAAATATTGATTTCAAGAAAAAATGAAGGATTGTTAAAGAAACTATTTGAAATTGAAATTCCAGAAATAACATCAGGAATAATTGAAATTAAATCAGTTGCAAGAGAAGCAGGGTCAAGAGCAAAGGTTGCTGTATATTCAGCAGTTCCTAATATTGATACTGTTGGAGCTTGTATAGGACAAAGAGGAGCAAGAATTAAAAATATTGTTGATGAATTAAATGGAGAAAGAATAGATATAGTTGAATGGAAACCAGTTGTAGAAGAATTTGTTTCAGCAGTTCTTAGTCCAGCAGTTGTATCAAATGTTACAATTTTAGAAGATGGCACAGCAAGAGTATTGGTAGAGCCATCACAATTATCACTAGCAATAGGTAAAAATGGGCAAAATGCAAGACTTGCAGCTAGATTGACAGGAATGAGAGTAGATATTAAAGTTATTGATAATGAAACTTTAAAAGAGGAAGAAAATGAGTAATACTCATATACCAGAAAGAACTTGTATAATTTGTAGGGCTAAAAATGAAAAATCTAAGCTATTTAGGCTTGCTAGACTAAAAGAAACTTTCTATGAATTTGATAAGGAACAAAAAAAACAGACAAGAGCAGTATATGTATGTAAATCACTTAATTGTTTAGGAAAATTAGCTAAACATAACAAGATAAAAGTTGATAGTCAAGATTTAATGTCTATGTTAAATATAATAAACAAAACAAGTAAAAATTATATAAATATACTAAATTCAATGAAAAATTCAGGAGAATTAGTTTTTGGAATAAATTTACTTTTTGAAAATATAGAGCATATACATTTTATAGTGATGGCACAGGATATTTCCAAAAAGAATGAAGAAAAGGTATTTAAAAAAGTAAATGAATTAAAAATTCCTTATGTTGTAGTAGGAACTATGCAGGAATTAGGTAAGATATTTAATAAAGAAGAAATAACAGTCATCGGAATAAAAGATAAAAAGATGGCAAGAGGATTAATAGAAGAATGAATAAAAGATTAAAGGAAGGTGAATATATGAAAGTAAGAGTTCATGAATTAGCTAAGAAACATGATATTAAAAATAAAGAGTTCTTAGAGATATTGAAAAAAGACATAGGCATAGCCGTTACATCTCACCTATCTAATTTAGATGAAGATCAAGTAAAGAAAATAGATGATTATTTTGCAAAAATGAATATGCTTAAAGTGGAAATGCCAGAACCAGTAAAGGCTCATAAGGAAAAGAAAGAGGAAAAACCAATTAGAAAGATAATGGTTGAAGATGAAAATGATGAAAATAAAGGATATTCTCAAAAAAATAGTAAAAAAGCTAAATTTCAACAAACAAAGAATAAGAAAAATAACAACATAACATTTGATGAAGATGGGAATAGCCATAAAAACAAAAGTAAAAAGAAAAAAGGTAGAAGAACAGATTTTGTTTTAAAAACTGTTGAAGCCACTCCTGATGTTGTTGAAGAAGATGGAATAAAAATTATTAAATTCAGAGGAGAACTGACATTAGGTGATTTTGCAGAAAAATTAGGTATAAACAGTGCTGAGTTAATAAAAAAATTATTCTTAAAAGGGCAGATGTTAACAATAAATAGCCCTATAACTTTAAGTATGGCAGAAGATTTAGCAGCTGATTATGATGTTTTAGTTGAGGAAGAACAAGAAGTAGAATTAGATTTTGGAGAAAAATTTGACTTAGAAATAGAAGATAAAGCAGCTGATTTAAAGGAAAGACCACCTGTTATAACAATAATGGGACATGTTGACCATGGAAAGACTTCACTTCTTGATGCTATAAGAACTACTAATGTTGTAGGAGGAGAAGCTGGAGGAATAACTCAAAAAATTGGTGCTTATCAAGTTATAAAAGATGGAAAGAGAATAACTTTTATAGATACTCCTGGTCATGAGGCATTTACTGATATGAGAGCCAGAGGAGCACAAGTAACAGATATAGCAATATTAGTGGTTGCAGCTGATGATGGTGTAATGCCACAAACAGTTGAAGCAATCTCTCATGCTAAGGTTGCAAAAGTACCTATAATTGTTGCAGTAAACAAGATAGATAAACCAGAAGCAAATTCTATGAAAGTTAAACAAGAACTTATGGAGCATGGGATAGTATCTTCTGAATGGGGTGGAGATGTTGAATTTGTTGAAGTTTCAGCAAAGAAAAAGATAAATCTTGATGGACTATTGGATACTATACTTATAACAGCAGAAATTCTTGAATTGAAAGGAAATATTAAAAAAAGGGCTAAGGGGGTTGTTTTAGAATCAAGACTTGATCCTAAAATAGGACCAATAGCCGACATTCTAGTTCAAGAAGGAACTTTAAAAATAGGAGATGTTATAGTTGCAGGAGAAGTTCAAGGTAAGGTAAAAGCACTTTTAAATGATAAAGGTGAAAGAGTAAACAATGCAACAGTATCTCAACCAGTAGAAGTAATTGGATTTAATAATGTCCCAGATGCAGGGGATACTATGTATGTTATTCAAAATGAACAACATGCAAAGAGAATAGTTGAAGAAGTTAGAAAAGAAAGAAAAATTCAAGAAACAACTAAGAAAACTATATCTCTTGAAAGTTTATCTGACCAGTTTAAACATGAGGACTTAAAAGAATTAAACCTTATTTTAAGAGCAGATTCAAAAGGTTCTGTTGATGCTTTAAGGGATTCATTATTAAAATTGTCTAATGATGAAGTTGCAGTTAGCATTATTCAAGCAGCATCTGGAGCTATAACTGAAAGTGATGTTAAGCTTGCAGAAGCAGCAGGAGCAATAATAATTGGATATAATGTAAGACCTACAACTAAGGCTTTAAAAGAAGCAGAAATAAGTAAAGTAGAAATAAGAACATCTGGAATAATTTACCATATAACAGAAGATATTGAAAAAGCACTTGCAGGAATGTTGGAGCCTGAATACAAAGAAGAATACCTAGGAAGAATAGAAATTAAAAAGGTATTTAAAGTATCTAAAGTTGGAAATATTGCAGGTTGTGTTGTGATAGATGGAAAAGTTAAAAATGATTCAAATATAAGAATACTTAGAGATAATGTTGTTATATATGAAGGAAAATTAGCTTCATTAAAGAGATTTAAAGATGATACTAAGGAAGTTGTGGCAGGTCAAGAATGTGGGCTTGGTGTTGAGAACTTCAATGATATAAAAGAAGGAGATGTGGTAGAAGCATTTGAAATGGTAGAAGTAAAAAGAACACTAAAATAAGTGAGGTGATTATTTTGAAAAAACAAAGGCTTGAAGGCATAGGAAAAGAAATTATGAGAGTAATATCTAAGGTTCTTCTTGAAGAAGTAAAAAACCCTAAAATCAAAGGTTTAGTTTCAGTTACAGAAGTTGATGTTACAGAAGATTTAAAATTTGCAGATACATATTTTAGTATTTTACCACCTTTAAATAGTGATGAAAAACAATATGATAATGAAGAAATTTTGGAAGCCTTAAATGAAATAAAAGGATTTTTAAGAAAAAGAGTTGCAGAAGAAATAGACATAAGATATACTCCTGAAATAAGAATTAAATTGGACAATTCTATGGAAAATGCTATAAAAATCACTAAACTTTTAAATGATTTGAAAGTTTAGTGGTGTATATGATTAAAGAAAAAGGTACAGATGAGTTAATAAAAGAATTGCTTGAAAAAAGAGGTCATGAAAGTAGAAATCAAATAGAAAAATTTATAAATCCAGACTATTCAGATTTTAGAAATCCTTTTGATTTTGAAAATATGGAAGCTATTGTCAATAAAATAATTTTTGCTAGAGAAAATAAAGAAAAAATATTTATCTATGGAGATTACGATGTTGATGGAATAACTGGAACAGCATTTTTAACAAAATTTTTTAATGAAATTGGGATAATTGCTGATTGCTATATACCAAGTAGAAAAGAAACAGATTATGGAGTTTCAAAAAAAAGTATAGATTATTTTCATAAAAAACAAGGAAAGTTTGTTATAACAGTTGATACGGGCTATAACACAATAGAAGATGTAAGATATGCTAAAAGTTTAGGTATTGAAATTATAGTTACAGATCATCATAAAACTGTAAAAGAAAAGTTTGATGATGAAATATTATATCTAAATCCTAAACTTAGTAAAACTTATAAATTTCAATATCTTTCAGGTGCTGGTGTGGCTTTTAAACTGGCACAGGGAATATGTATGAGCTTAGGTTTAGATATGGAGATAATCTATAAATATTTGGATATAGTTATGATAGGGACAATAGCAGATGTTGTACCTATGATAGATGAAAATCGTTTGATAATAAAAAAAGGTTTGAAAATTATAAAAAATACTAAGGTAAAGGGGTTATCTTATTTACTTAATTATTTAAGACTTAACAAGAAAACTTTGACAACAACAGATGTAAGTTATTATATATCACCTTTGATAAATTCTTTGGGGAGGGTAGGAATATCACGAATGGGAGCAGATTTCTTTCTCAAAGATGATGACTTTGATTTGTATAATATAATTGAAGAAATGAAAGAGCAAAATAAACAAAGAAGAGCCTTAGAAAAGTATATCTTTGATGATGCTATGAGAAAAATAAAAAATTTAAAAATTCCATTGGATAAACTCTCAGTTATATTTTTATCCTCATCTAAGTGGCATCCAGGTGTAATAGGGGTTGTTTCATCAAGACTGACTATAAAGTTTAATATTCCTGTTGTACTGGTTGCAATAGAGGGAGATTATGGAAAAGCTTCTTGTAGAAGTGTTGGAGATATAAGTATATTTAACCTTTTATCAGATGTAAAAAATCTTTTAGAAAGATATGGAGGACATGATTTGGCAGCAGGTTTTGTTATCCATAAAGAAAATATAAGTAAAGTTAGGGAATATTTTATAAAAGCTATCCCTAAAATGAAAGTAGAATATAATAAGAGTAAAAAAGATTATGAAAAGAATTTTGATTTTGAATTACCAATAGAAGATTTAGGAGATAAGACATTTGAGTTTATGGAAAAAATGGGACCTTTTGGTTCAAATAATCCACACCCTTTATTCTTTGATAGAAATTTAAAATTAGATGAAATAAAAAGATTTGGAGTAGATTTTAGACATTTTAATGGGATTATATATAAAGATAATGTAAGCTATAATGCTGTTGGTTTTGAGTTGGCAGAAAAAATAGCTTCTGACTATATGAATAAGGCATATAATATAGTATACTATCCAGAGAAAATAATTTTAAATGATGAAGAAGTTATACAAATTATTTTGAAAAGTATAAAAGAAAATAAATAATTATTAGGAGGAAAAATGAATTACGAAGTAAAAAAATTAGAAAAATCAGCTGTTGAGGTAAAATTACACCTAACTGCTGAGGAAGTAAAACCAATAGTTGATAAGGTGCTAGCACATGTAGGAGAACATGCAGAAGTAGCAGGATTTAGAAAAGGACATGTACCTAGGGAAACACTTATGGCTAACTATAAAGACCATATAGAAAGTGATGTTGCAAATGATGCTATAAATGCTAATTTTCCAGCAATAGTAGATAAAGAAAAATTAGAACCTGTTAGCTATGTAAGATTAAAAGAAATCAATTTAAAAGATGATTTAAACTTAATATTTGATATAGATGTTTACCCTCAATTTGAATTAGGAAACTATAAAGGTTTAGAAGCAGAAAAGAAATCATTTGAAATGACTAATGATATATTAAATGAAGAATTAGAAATTATGGTAAGAAATCATGCTAAACTTGAAGAAGTTGAAGATGCTGGATATAAAGCTCAATTAGATGATACAGTAGATTTAGCATTTGAAGGATTTATGGATGGAGTTCCATTTCCAGGAGGAAAAGCAGAATCTCACTTATTAAAATTAGGGAGCAAAAGTTTTATAGATAATTTTGAAGAACAATTAGTAGGATATACAAAAGGACAAGAAGGAGAAATTACAGTTAAATTCCCTGATGAATATCATGCACCTGAATTAGCAGGAAAACCAGCACAATTCAAGGTTAAAATTAATGCTATTAAAAAATTAAAACAACCTGAATTAAATGATGAGTTTGCAAAAGAATTAGGATATGCTTCTCTTGATGAATTAAAAGCTAAAACTAAGGAAGAAACTATAAAAAGAGAAAATGATAGAGTAGAAAATGAATACACTTCAGCACTATTAGATAAATTATTAGAAACAACTACTATTGATGTACCAGTTTCTATGGTTCAAGCAGAAATCCAAAATAGATTAAAAGAATTAGAATATCAATTATCTATGCAAGGTTTCAAAATGGATGACTATCTAAAAATGATGGGAGGAAATATAGAAACATTTGCTGCTCAATTAGCACCTGCTGCTGAAAAGAAAGTAAAAATTGATTTAATATTAGACAAAATAGCTAAGGAAAATCACTTTGAAGCTACTGATGAAGAATTAAGTCAAAGAATGGAAGAAGTAGCAAAGATGTATGGAATGGATGTTCCAGCATTAGAAGAAGAATTAAAGAAAAATAAAAATTTAGAAAACTTTAAGGCTTCTTTAAAATATGATATAGTTATGAAAAAAGCTATTGATGAAGTAGTAAAAAATTCTAAAAATGCTTAATATAAAATTTAATATTTTCATTTCTATATGTAAACTGCTTGATAGCCATTATTGTTTCATGAGCTCCACAAAGGCTCACTCAACAATAATGGACATCGCAGCAGTTTATTTAAGAAAAATATAATTCTTATCCGAATTTTTATTTCGGGTAAGTATTAAAGCACTTAAAATATATTAAGTATTTTAAGTGTTTTAGTACTTATATAATGAGGGAGGTATAAAATGTATAATCCAACAGTAATAGATAATAATGGAAAATCAGAAAGAGCTTATGATATATACTCAAGACTTTTAAAAGATAGAATAATATTTGTAGGAACTGCAATAGATGAAACAGTTGCAAATTCAATAATTGCACAACTTTTATATTTAGAGGCAGAAGACCCAGAAAAAGATATAATTATGTATATCAATAGTCCAGGAGGAAGTGTAACAGATGGAATGGCTATATACGATACTATGAATTATATAAAGCCAGATGTGCAAACTGTCTGTGTGGGACAAGCAGCAAGTATGGGAGCATTTTTATTGGCAGCAGGAGCAAAAGGAAAGAGATTTGCTTTGGAAAATTCAAGAGTAATGATACATCAACCCCTTATATCAGGTGGTTTAAAAGGACAAGCAACAGATATTTCTATCCATGCCAATGAGCTTTTAAAAATAAAAGATAAATTAGCTGAGTTACTGGCTAAAAATACTGGAAAAACAAAAGAACAAATATTAAAAGATACAGAAAGAGATAATTATTTAAGTTCTGAAGAAGCAGTAAATTATGGTTTAATTGATAGTGTATTTAGAAGATAAGGTGAGAAAAAATGTCAAAGAAAATGGATAGATGTTCTTTTTGTGGTAGAACAGAAAGAGAAGTAACACAATTATTTCAAGGACCAGGGGATGTCTTTATTTGTGATAGTTGTGTTGAAAGTTGCCATAGTCTATTAAGAGATGATATGTATTCTCTTGCAAGAGAATATGAAAATCTAAGAGATGGGAAACCTCATAATAATAAAAATTATAAAGGTAAAATAGAACTTTTAAAGCCAGTTGAGATAAAAGCTAAATTAGATGAATATGTAGTTGGACAGGATGAAGCAAAGAAAGTTTTATCGGTTGCAGTTTATAACCACTATAAGAGAATTTTAAATAATGGGCAAGATGATGATGGAGTAGAGTTACAAAAATCAAATGTTTTACTTGTAGGACCTACTGGTTCAGGAAAAACTTTACTTGCTCAAACACTTGCAAGAATTTTAAATGTACCTTTTGCAATAGCAGATGCAACAACACTTACAGAAGCAGGATATGTTGGAGATGATGTTGAAAATGTATTGGTAAGACTTATCCAAGCTTGCAACTATGATATACCAAATGCTGAAAGAGGTATAATCTATATAGATGAGTTTGATAAAATAGCAAGAAAATCTGAAAATGTTTCAATAACAAGAGATGTTTCTGGTGAAGGTGTACAACAAGCCTTACTAAAAATAATAGAGGGAACAAAATCACAAGTTCCACCAGAAGGAGGAAGAAAACACCCTAACCAAGAGTTAATAGAAATTGATACTAAAAATATCCTTTTTATAGTTGGAGGAGCATTTGAAGGACTTGAAAAAATTATAAAGGCAAGAACTAATAAAAAAGTTATAGGTTTTGGAGCAGAAGTTCAAAAACAAGATAGTGTATGTACAGAGGGAGAATTTTTTAAGAAAGTTTTGCCAGAAGATTTAATGAAACAAGGGATTATCCCAGAATTAGTGGGAAGATTACCTGTAATTACTACTCTTGATAATTTAGATGAACAAACTTTAATAAATATTTTAACAAAGCCAAAAAATGCAATAGTTAAGCAATATCAAAAATTATGTAAGTTAGAAGGAGTGAAATTAGAATTTACTCAAGAAGCACTTACTGAAATTGCAAAAAGAGCATTAAAAAGAAAGATGGGAGCAAGAGGATTAAGAGCAATCATAGAACATACTATGCTTGATATTATGTTTGAGTTACCATCTCAAAATAATATAAAAGAAATAACAATAACTAAGGAAACAATAGATAATTATAAAAAAGCAGAGATAGAGTACAAATAATAGAAATATAGGTACTGAATAACAAAATAAGTGAGTTATATTATAAACTTAAAGTTTTCCTTGAAAGAAAAGTTAAATAAATTTCAAATAAACTGCTGCGATGTCCATTATTGTTGAGGGAGCCTTTGTGGAGCTACCGAAACACTAATGGCAATCAAGTAGTTATATATAGAATTGAAAATATTAAATATTATATTTCAAGGAAAATATAAAAAATATCAATAATGAACTTTTTTGTTGTGAAAAATGATAAGGAGGAAAAATGTTAAAAGCACCATTTCTACCAATAAGAGATTTAGTGATATTCCCGAATGTTGTAACACCAATATATGTTGGTAGAGCTAACAGTATAGCAACATTAGAGAAAGCAATAGCAAATAAAACAAAATTAGTATTAGGTTTACAAAAAGATGCAAGTCAAGAAAATCCTACTTTTGATGGAGATATCTATGAAGTTGGAGTTATAGCAAATATAGTGCAAATAATTAGAATGCCTAATAATAATATAAAAGTTTTAGTTGAAGCAGAAAATAGAGTAAAAATTAAAGATATAAAAAAAGAAGAAAATGAATATGTAACTACATATACAGTTATAGAAGAAACTTTAAAAGATAGCAAAGAAACAGAAGCTATTTATAGAAAAGTTTTCACAAGATTTGAAAAGTATGTAAGTATGATAGGAAAGTTTTCATCAGAACTTATTTTAAATTTAAAGAAGATAGAAGATTATTCAAATGGTTTAGATATAATGGCATCTAATTTGAATATCTCCTCTGAAAAGAAACAAGAAATCTTAGAAATAAGTAATGTCAGAGATAGAGGATATAGAATTTTAGATGAAATAGTTGCTGAAATGGAAATAGCAACATTAGAAAAAACTATTGATGATAAAGTTAAGACTAAGATGAATGAAGCACAAAGGGCTTATTATCTAAAAGAAAAAATCTCTGTTATGAAAGAAGAATTAGGAGATTTTTCACAAGATGATGATGTAATAGAAATTGTGGATAGATTAAAAAATGCTGATATTCCAAAAGAAGTAAGAGAAAAATTGGAGGTTGAAGTTAAGAAATTATCTAAAATGCAACCATTTTCAGCTGAATCATCAGTTATTAGAAATTACATAGAAGCAGTTTTAGACCTACCTTGGAACTCACAAACAGATGATGCCTTAGATTTAAAAAAAGCTTCTGAAATATTAGAAAGAGACCACTATGGATTGAAAGATGCTAAGGAAAAAGTTTTAGATTATCTTGCAGTTAAGAAATTAAATCCATCTATGAATGGAGTAATTTTATGTCTTGCAGGACCACCAGGAATAGGTAAGACTTCTCTTGTCAAGTCTATTGCAGAATCAATGGGAAGAAAATTTGTAAGAGTTTCATTAGGTGGTGTTAGAGATGAAGCAGAAATCAGAGGACATAGAAGAACTTATGTAGGTTCTATGCCAGGAAAAATAATGAAAGCTATGAAAGAAGCAGGAACAAATAATCCAGTTATGCTTTTAGATGAAATTGATAAGATGTCAAATGATTTTAAAGGAGACCCTGCATCAGCAATGCTTGAAGTGCTAGACCCTGAACAAAACAAAAACTTTGAAGATCACTATATAGATATGCCATTTGATTTATCAAAGGTATTCTTTGTGGCAACTGCTAATGATTTAAGAAATGTTTCCGCACCTTTAAGAGATAGAATGGATATTTTACAACTATCTTCTTATACAGAATTTGAAAAATTACATATAGCACAAAAATTCTTATTGAAACAAGCACAAAGAGAAAATGGACTTGCTAATATAGATATAAAAATCCCTGATAGGGTCATGTTCAAATTAATAGATGAATACACAAGAGAAGCTGGAGTTAGAAATTTAAAAAGAGAAATAATAAATATTTGTAGAAAATTAGCAAGAGAAGTAGTGGAAAAAGATATAAAGAAATTTAACTTAAAAACTGCTGATTTAGAAAAATATTTAGGAAAAGCTAAATTCAGACCTGAAAAATCAAGAAAAGCAGTTGGAAAAATAGGAGTTGTTAATGGACTAGCTTGGACAGCTGTAGGTGGAGTAACTCTTGATGTTCAAGGAGTGGATACCCCTGGAAAAGGAGAAGTAACATTGACAGGAACTCTTGGAAATGTTATGAAAGAGTCAGCATCAGTTGCTATGACTTATGTAAAAGCAAACTTAAAGAAATATCCACCAAAAGATAAAAATTTCTTTAAAGATAGAACTATACATTTACATTTCCCAGAAGGAGCAACTCCAAAAGATGGACCATCTGCTGGAATTACAATAACAACTGCCATAGTATCTGTGCTGACTAATAAAAAGGTTAGACAAGATATAGCAATGACAGGAGAAATAACTATAACAGGAGATGTTTTAGCAATAGGTGGAGTTAGAGAAAAAGTTATAGGTGCACATAGAGCAGGAATTAAAGAAGTTATTCTACCAGAAGATAATAGAGTAGATACTGATGAAATTCCAGATGAATTAAAATCTACAATGAAAATACACTTTGCTAAAACTTATGATGATGTAAGTAAATTAGTTTTTGTCAAATAATATTAGAGGTTAATTATGAAAATAAGAAAGGCTGACTTTGTAAAATCAGCAGTATATGAAAAAGATTATCCAGAACAATTAGATAAAATAGAATTTGCCTTTGTTGGAAGGTCTAATGTGGGTAAATCTTCTTTAATAAATAGTTTAACATCAAGATTGAAATTAGCAAGAACAAGTAAAACTCCTGGTAGAACACAGTTAATAAATTATTTTTTAATAAATGATGAATTCTATATTGTGGATTTACCAGGCTATGGTTTTGCAAAAGTCCCTAAGGAAATGAAAAAACAATGGGGGCAAACTATGGAAAGATATATTGCAAGTAAAAGGAAAAAAATAGTTTTTGTTTTGCTGGATATAAGAAGAGTTCCTAGTGATGAAGATATAGAAATGCTTGAATGGCTTGAATACAATGATATGGATTACAAAATTATATTTACAAAGATAGATAAATTATCAAATAATGAGAGAGCTAAACAATTAAAAGCAATTAAAACTAGACTTGTTTTTGATAATGAAGATGTGTTCTTCCATTCAGCTTTAACAAATAAAGGTAGAGATGAAATTCTTAACTTTATAGAAGAAAAATTAAATAATTAAAAATAAAACCAATAGCATTAGGGACTGATATAAAGATGAAAATAGGACTTGTACTGATGTTATTGGTTTTTTAATGATAATATTTTGAAAGGAGAGATATAAAATAAAATGAATGAATTAGACAAAAATTATTCGCCTAATGAGATAGAAGAAAAGTGGTATAAGATATGGGAAGACTCAAAGTATTTTGCAGCAAGTCTTTCATCAGAAAAGGGAAACTATTCAATAGTTATACCACCTCCAAATGTAACAGGAATTTTACATATGGGGCATGTTCTTAATAATTCAATTCAAGATACCTTAATAAGATATAACAGAATGACAGGGAAGAATACTCTTTGGATGCCAGGTTGTGACCATGCAGGGATAGCGACTCAAAATAAGGTTGAAAGAAAATTAGCAGAAGATGGATTAAAAAAAGAAGATATAGGTAGAGAAAAATTTCTTGAAATGACTTGGGATTGGAAAGAAAAATATGGAGGAATAATAACTAAACAATTAAGAAAGTTAGGAGCTTCACTTGATTGGGACAGAGAAAGATTTACAATGGATGAAGGACTTTCTTATGCAGTTAGAAAAATCTTTAATGATTTATATCGTGATGGATTAATTTATCAAGGTGAATATATGGTAAACTGGTGTCCTTCTTGTGGAACAGCACTTGCAGATGATGAAGTTGACCATGAAGAAAAAGATGGACATTTATGGCAAATAAAATATCCAGTAAAAGATTCTAATGAATATATAATAATAGCTACATCAAGACCTGAAACTATGCTTGCTGATGTGGCAGTTGCAGTTCATCCAGAAGATGAAAGATATAAACATTTAATAGGAAAAACTTTAATTTTACCATTGGTTAATAGAGAAATTCCTGTTATTGCAGATGAATATGTTGATAAAGAATTTGGAACAGGGGCTTTAAAAATTACTCCTGCACATGACCCTAATGACTATAATTTAGGAAAAAAATATAATTTACCTGTAATAAATATGTTGACACCTGATGGAAAAATAGTTGATGATTATCCTAGATATGCAGGACTTGATAGATTTGAAGCTAGAAAAAAAATAGTTGAAGATTTAAAAGCACAAGATTTATTTATAAAGACTGAACATCTACACCATGCAGTAGGACAATGTTATAGATGCCAAACTGTTATTGAGCCAAGAGTATCTCCTCAATGGTTTGTTAAGATGAAGCCTCTTGCAGAAAAAGCACTTGAAGTTGTAAGAAATGGAGAAATAAAAATCCTTCCTAAGAGAATGGAGAAAATTTACTATAACTGGCTAGAAAATATAAGAGATTGGTGTATATCAAGACAAATTTGGTGGGGACATAGAATACCAGCTTGGTATGGACCAGACAGACATGTTTTTGTAGCTATGGACGAAACAGAAGCAAAAGAACAATCTAAAAAACATTATGGACATGATGTTGAATTAAGTCAAGAAGAAGATGTTTTGGATACTTGGTTCTCATCTGCACTTTGGCCATTTTCAACAATGGGTTGGCCAGAAAAAACTAAGGAATTAGATTTATTTTATCCTACAAGTACATTGGTAACAGGAGCAGATATAATATTTTTCTGGGTTGCTAGAATGATAATGTTTGGTATGTATGAACTTAAAAAGATACCGTTTAAAAATGTATTCTTCCACGGAATTGTAAGAGATGAAATTGGTAGAAAGATGTCAAAATCTCTTGGAAATTCTCCTGACCCTCTTGATTTAATCAAAGAATATGGAGTAGATGCTATAAGATTTTCTATGATATATAACACTTCTCAAGGGCAAGATGTTCACTTCTCAACTGACTTATTAGGAATGGGAAGAAACTTTGCTAATAAGATTTGGAATGCTGCAAGATTTGTTATTATGAACTTAGAAGGTTTTGATGTAAAATCTGTGGATAAAACAAAATTAGATTATGAACTTGTTGATAAGTGGATAATTTCAAGATTAAATGAAACTGCAAAAGATGTAAAAGATTGTTTAGAAAAATTTGAGCTTGATAATGCAGCAAAAGCAGTTTATGAATTTTTAAGAGGAGATTTCTGTGATTGGTATGTTGAGATTGCAAAAATCAGACTTTATAATGATGATGAAGATAAGAAAATTTCTAAATTGACAGCACAATATATGCTATGGACTATCTTAGAACAAGGATTGAGATTACTTCATCCATTTATGCCATTTATCACAGAAGAAATTTGGCAAAAGATAAAAGTAGATGGAGATACTATAATGCTACAAAAATATCCAGTAGCCGATGATAGTTTAATAGATGTTAAAATTGAAAAATCTTTTGAATATATAAAAGAAGTTGTTTCATCTCTTAGAAATATAAGAGCAGAAAAGGGAATTTCTCCTGCTAAACCTGCAAAGGTAGTTGTATCAACTTCTAATTCAGAAGAATTAGAAACTCTTGAAAAGAATAAATTGTTCATTAAAAAATTAGCTAACTTAGAAGAATTAACTTGTGGAACAGATTTAGAAGCACCAAGTCAAAGTTCTTTAAGAGTGGCAGGAAATTCATCAGTGTATATGATATTAACAGGACTTTTAAATAATGAGGCAGAAATTAAAAAGATTAACGAACAACTTGCTAAGTTAGAAAAGGAATTAGAACCTGTAAATAGAAAATTATCTGATGAAAAGTTTACTTCAAAAGCTCCTCAACATATAATAGATAGAGAGCTAAGAATACAAAAAGAATATCAAGATAAGATAGAAAAGTTAAAAGAAAGTTTGAAAAGTTTTGAGTAATAAATAAAATTAAGGGTTATTGTGAATTTGCAATAGCCCTTATTTTTTATTTTACAAAATATAACAAACATGGTATACTTTAATAAATTCTGTTTAGAACTAATTAAAAATAAATAAAAAGGATAGATAAATTTGAAGAATACTTACATAGAATTATCAAGAATTTTGAAGAAAAAAGGAAGGTGATAAGTGATGATAAATCAATTGATAAAATTATTGACAGAAGATTTTAAATTTTTTCTTAATCTAACAGTGGAACATATTTTAATTTCATTATTAGCAATAAGTATTGCAAGTGTATTAGGTGTTATTCTAGGAATAATAATCAGTGAATATAGAAAATTTTCAGGATTAATATTGGGAACTGTTAATATACTATACACTATTCCTTCAATAGCACTATTGGGATTTTTTATTACTATCACAGGAGTTGGGAATACAACAGCACTTATTGCTTTAATAATATATGCACTTTTACCAATAATAAGAAGTACATACACAGGAATTATAACTATAAATCCCTTGATTATAGAGGCATCAGAGGGAATGGGAAGTACAAAATTACAACAACTATTCAAAGTTAAAATACCATTAGCATTGCCAGTTTTGATGTCAGGTATTAGAAATATGGTTACAATGACAATAGCACTTGCAGGGATAGCATCATTTGTTGGAGCAGGAGGCTTAGGAGTTGCTATTTATAGAGGAATAACAACTAATAATTCAGCTATGACTTTTCTAGGGAGTTTACTTATAGCAATCTTAGCTTTAGTTTTTGATTTTATACTGGGACTTATAGAAAAAAGATTGACTAATCATAAAAGAGCAAAATATAAAATAAATCCAAAATTAATAATTTTAGGACTTTTTATAGTGATATTTGGAATATATTTTTCTTTAAATTCAAAGAAGGATAAAACTATAAATATTGCAACAAAACCTATGACAGAGGGCTATATCTTAGGACAAATGCTAACTGAGCTTATAGAACAAGATACAGATTTAAAAGTTAATATCACAAATGGAGTTGGAGGAGGAACTTCCAATATACACCCTGCAATAGTTAAAGGTGAGTTTGATTTATATCCTGAATATACAGGAACTTCTTGGGAAGCAGTCTTAAAGAAAGAAGGTAGCTACGATGAAAGTAAATTTGATGAATTGCAAAAAGAATATAAAGAAAAATATAATTTAGAATATGCAAACTTATATGGTTTTAATAATACTTATGGTTTAGCAGTAAATAAGGATATTGCAAAAAAATATAATTTAAAAACATATAGTGATTTAGCAAAAGTATCAAATAATTTAATTTTTGGTGCTGAATATGATTTCTTTGAAAGAGAAGACGGCTATAAAGAATTACAAAAAGTATATAATATGAATTTTAAAAAACAAATAGATATGGATATAGGGCTTAAATACCAAGCTATGAAAGATAAGAAAATTGATGTTATGGTAATATTTACAACAGATGGACAACTAGCAATATCTGATGTAGTTGTTTTAGAAGATGATAAAAAGATGTATCCATCATATAGGGCAGGAACAGTTATAAGAAGTGAGATTTTATCTGAATATCCAGAATTAAAACCAGTTTTAGAAAAATTAAATAATATTTTAGATGATAAGACAATGGCAGATTTGAATTATCAAGTTGAAAGTAAAGGAAAGAAACCAGAAGATGTAGCAAGAGAATATTTACAAGAAAAAGGTTTATTGGAGGCTAGATAATGATAGAATTTAAAAATATTAGTAAGAGTTATGGAAATCAAGAAGTAATAAAAGATTTTAATTTGACTATTGAATGTGGAACATTTTTAACTATCATAGGTTCATCAGGTTCTGGTAAAACAACAATTTTAAAGATGATAAATGGTCTTATAAAGGCAGATAAAGGTGAAGTACTTATAAATGATAAAAATATTCAAGATGAGGATTTAATTGAACTTAGAAGAAAAATAGGCTATGTAATTCAAGGGAATATTTTATTTCCACATTTAACAGTTTTTGATAATATTGCTTATGTATTAAATTTAAAAAAATATGATAAAAAAGAAATTGAAAAGATAGTAAATGAAAAAATGGATATGTTAAATCTTTCAAGAGATTTAAAAGATAGATTACCAGATGAGCTGTCAGGTGGACAACAACAAAGAGTTGGAATAGCAAGAGCTTTGGCAGCAAGTCCTGATATAATATTGATGGATGAACCATTTGGAGCAGTTGATGCTATCACGAGATATCAGTTACAAAAAGATTTAAAGGAATTACATAAAAAAACAGAGGCAACTATTGTTTTTATAACTCACGATATAACAGAGGCTTTAAAACTAGGAACAAAGGTTTTAGTATTAGATAAAGGAGAAATTCAACAACATGATATACCTAAAAATATTTGTTCTAATCCTAAAAATGAATTTGTGAAACAATTATTAAAAATGGCAGAGATGTAAAGGAGGCTAATTATGAAGATTTATGATTTTACAGTAAAAAATAGAAAAGGTGAGGATATTTCTTTAGAAAATTATAAAGGAAAAGTCTTATTAATTGTTAATACTGCAACTAGATGTGGATTTACACCTCAATATGATGAGTTAGAAGCTTTATATTCAAAATATAACAAAGAAGGTTTTGAAGTTTTAGATTTTCCTTGTAATCAATTTGGTAATCAAGCACCAGAAAGTGATGAAGAAATCCATACTTTTTGCCAATTAAATTACAAAGTTAAATTTGACCAATTTGCAAAAGTTGAAGTTAATGGAGAAAATGCTATACCACTTTTTAAATATTTGAAAGAACAAAAAGGTTTTGCAGGCTTTGATCCTAAACACAAATTAACTTCTGTATTAACAGAAATGCTTTCAAAAAATGATTCAGATTTTGCTAAAAAATCTGATATAAAATGGAACTTTACTAAATTTTTAGTGGGCAAGTCTGGAAATGTTGTAGCAAGATTTGAATCTACAACAAGTGTAGAAGTGATAGAACAAGAGATAAAAAAATTATTAGAAAAATAAAAATCCCTGCTATTGAACTGCACCTCTAATCTTGTGTCCAAGATTTTGGGTGCAGTTCATAGAGATTTAATCTTGTTCATTTATTATCTCCTCAATAGAATTATATTGTTTTTGCTGAAATAAGTTTAAAAATTCATCTTCACACTCTAAAATAATAACAATTTTTATAAGAGAAAAAAGAGAAATTTCACCAGTATTTTCAAAACGCTTTATTGAACCAAAACTCACCCCCGATTTTTTTGAAAACTCTTCTTGTGTTAACTTTAATTCTTTTCTTTTTTTTCTAATATTTTTTGCTATTTCTAATTGTATTTCTTTTGGTGTTTTAATATTTAAAAAATTTAGTTTCATATATAATATATTATCTAAAATTAAAAGGACTAACTTCTATTTCTTATAGCAATCAATCCTTTTTTTTATAAGTCAAATAAAATTTGTTTAATTAAATATCCTCAGGAATTTTCTTATCTCTAAACATCTTATCAGCAATATATACAAAAGGTGTATCACAGATAGCAACAATAAATTTAATTATATATGTTGATAAGAATATATTAAACATTACATCTATTGGGTACACTCCATAGAAAGCAATAGTTGTAAATACTACATTGTCTATAAGTTGACTTAACATTGTACTTCCATTATTTCTAAGCCAGATAAACTTTTTTTCAGGAAAGAATTCTCTAATTTTGTGATATAACCAAACATCGTGAAATTGAGATATTAAATATGCAATAAGCGAAGCAATAGCTAGTCTTGGCAATAATGAAAATATCCCCTTTACACTTTCAAATATAGCTAGACCTTCTGGGATATCAAGAGGTTTAAAGTGTATAGCACATTGCATTATTAAAGTTGTTGCAATAAGAGAGAAAAATCCAATTTTTACTGCTGTATTAGCAGCTTTTTTACCATAGTTTTCACTTAAAATATCAGTTATTAAAAATCCTCCTGCATACAAAATGTTTCCAAGAGTTGCTTCCAAACCAAAAAGATTTACAAGTATTACAACTTGTACATTTGCTAAAATTGTAGAAATTGGAACCCAAATATAAAGTCCTATCTTTCCAAATTTTCTATAAGCAAAAAGTATGCAAGAAAAGTTAATTACCAACATTAAAAACCAAAGAAATATATTGTGCATCATTGCTCAAAAACCCCCAAATCTTTATTATCTATTAAAATTTCAACTCTATCATCATTAAAAAGATGTTTCATATCTTGTACAAACCATTTTACAAGCTCAATATCTCTTTTCACAACCGTTCCATTATTTACAAAAATATTTATTGTTATAGCTTTAAAATATTTTAAACCAATTTCAATGTCTTTTTTTATCATTTCTTTTGTCTGCCCCTGAGTTGCTATCAGTAGACAAACTGAATATATTTTTTCTGATAATTCTTTTAATTTCTTTTCATCTAAAAATATATTTTTATTATAGATTTTTCTTCTAAAGTTATTATCAAAACTTTCTATCCCTGTTCTAAACCTAATTTCAACTTTTTTCTTTTCATTGAAATAGTCAATAAGTTCATTTAAACGAGAAAGATATGAGTAAAAAATTTCAAAATACAAAATTTTTATATCTTTTTCATAAACAACTTCTCTAATTTTTTCCAAAGTTTTTTTAGGAATTTCAAATACAGAACCAGAATTTATAACTTCCAAAATTCCAAACTCTCCTGTTATTTCCTTTAAAACTTCTAAATTAACTCTATTGATTTCTTCTTCATTATTTGAATTATCCTCTATGTAGTTACAAAAACTACATTTCCCATAAGCACAGGGAAAAGACTTTAAGAGAACTATCTCCCTTTGAAATTTTCCTTTTACTTTACTATACCTAATTCCCATTTTCCTCCTATATAATATTTTTTATTACTAAAATTTTTAAATTTTAAAAAGAATTAAATTTTTTCCTTGAAAGAATTGTTTAAATATATTTTAAATAAAATTACTGCGACGTTCATTATTGTTGAGTGAGCCTTTGTGGAGCTCACGAAACACTAATGGCTGTCAAGTAATTGATATAAAATATTGAAAATTATAAAAATATCTTCTTTCAAGGGAAATAAAATATTTAAAAAATTTTAAGCAATAAAAAAGGGGACTTGCACCCCAAGTCTAGTTTTTTAAAGATGGTTTTGCTAGCACATCTATATATTAGAACTTCTTTAACAATTCTCTGTATTGTTTTGTCAGCATTCTTACAGTAAATTTTCTAATAAATTGATACCAGAAGAATTGCATTTTTTCCATTCCTCTAACTGAGTCTTGTAACATTCTTTTAATAAATTCTTGTTCTTCAAAACTCATTTTTATCTCAGTAGTTTCTTTTTTAGAAGCTGTATCTGTAATATAAGTTAGGAAGTTATACACACCTGCATATTGACTATTAGAAGCTGTGTCAGAAAATTGCTTTTTAGCTTCATTTATAAATCTAACAAGAAGTTTTTTATCAGTTTTATCAAGCTTTATATTATATTTTCTTTTACCTTTTCCTATTTTTTGAATACTATTCATCATTCCCATCATAGAGGACATATTATTCATTTCCATAGGACTTAATGTTCCAGGATTAACTCTTGTAGCTTTCATATTTTATCACCCCACTCTTCCGATTATTTTTTCAATTTCTTCTATTGATATTGCACCTTTTCTAAGTATTTTAGGAATATCAGAAGTTAAATCAATTATAGTTGAAGCCTCACCTAATTTACATTCCCCAGAATCTATCAAAATATCAACTTTTGATTTTATAGTCTCAGATAATTCATCATAAGACTTAGGGGTAGCTTCTCCTGAAATATTAGCACTTGTTGTAGCTAAAATACCTCCTGCTAAATCAATAATTTTTATAGCTAAATCAAGATTAGGTATTCTCACACCAATAGTATCTCCACCAGAAACCATAATACTAGGTATATACTCTTTTCTTTTTAGTATCACAGTTAATGCACCTGGCCAGAAAGCCTTGGCTAATTTTTTTAATAGCTCTCTACTTTTATCAGAAACATTGGCAACTTCTTCAACCTTATCAACAGAACTTAAAAGTGCAATAAGAGGAGAAGAAAAACTTCTACTCTTTGCAAGATAGACATTATTTATACTTTGTTCATTAGTAACAATAGCACCTAAACCATAGACAGTATCAGTTGGATAAATAATAAGAGAACCTTTTTTTATTTCTTGTGATAATAAAGTCCACTTATCATCACTGATATCAGAGATTCTATCAATTTTTATATATTTTTCCATATTAATTAAATAGCTCTGAAACAGATTGATTGTTAGTTATTCTATCTATTGCATTTGCAAAAACAGAATCTACTGATAATATTTTAACTTTGTCTATTCTTTTTCTTTCAGGTAAGGCTATTGAATCTGTAATTACTACTTCTTTTAAAGCAGATTTTTCTAATCTTTCTATTGCAGGATCAGAAAATACTGCATGTGAGCAACAAGCATATACTTCTTTTGCACCTCTTTTAGCTATTGCATCTGCACCATTTGTGATAGTTCCTGCAGTATCTATCATATCATCTATAAATATAGCAATTTTTCCTTCAACTTCCCCAATTAAATTCATAACTTCTGCAACATTAGGCTTTGGTCTTCTTTTATCTATAATTGCTATTTTACAATCCAATTTTTCAGCTAATTTTCTAGCTCTTTTCACTCCACCAACATCAGGAGAAACTACAACAACATCATCTCCCAAAAATCCTTTTTCTTTAAAATATCTAGCCATTAGAGGTAATGCTTGCATATGGTCAACGGGGATATCAAAGAAACCTTGAATTTGGTCAGCATGTAAATCCATAGTAACAATTCTATTTACACCTGCTGTTGTAAGTAGATTTGCAACAAGTTTAGAAGTGATTGGTTCTCTTGGTTTAGATTTTCTATCTTGTCTAGCATAGCCATAGTATGGAATAATAACATTTATTGTTTTAGCTGAGGCTCTTTTTAAGGCATCAACAAATATTAAAAGTTCCATAAGGTTCTCATTTACTGGTTCAGAAGTAGATTGAACAACAAACACATCTCTACCTCTAACAGTTTCTTCAATTTCAATATAGACTTCTCCATCTTTGAATCTTTGAATTTCTGCTTTTCCAAGTTGTAAGCCTGCTTTTTCAGCTATTTTTTTTGCTAATTCTAAATTTGAATTTCCAGAGAAAATTTTAACATTATTAAAATTTATCATCTTACTTTTTCCACCCTTCCTTTATTATTTGTTTACTTCTTTCAACACTCAAAGAGTCACTAGGGACATCTTTTGTTATAACCGAACCAGCACCTATAAGGGAATTATCCCCAATATTTACAGGAGCAACAAGCATAGTGTCACTTCCTATAAAAACTTCTTTACCAATTTCTGTTTTAAATTTATTTTTACCATCATAGTTACAAGTTATAGTACCTGCACCTATATTAGTTTTTTCACCGACATGAGCATCACCTAAATAAGTTAAGTGTCCAGCCTTAACACCTTTTTCAAGAGTAGATTTTTTAGTTTCAACAAAGTTTCCAATGTGAACATTTTCTTTCAAATGAGATTTTGGTCTTAAATGAGCATAAGGACCAATGGTTACCCCATTTTCAACTATACTTTCCTCAATAACAGAGCTTTCAATTCTAACATTATCATATATTTTGCTATCTATAATTCTAGTTCCTGATAATATTTCAGAATTTTCTCCAATTTTTGTATTCCCTTGTAGAGTAACATTAGGATGGATAGTTGTATCTCTACCAATTTTTACCTCATCATCAATATATGTAGTGGCAGGGTCTATTAAGATGACACCTTCTTCCATAAGGGCAGTATTTTTTCTTTCTCTTAAAACTTTTGAAACAAGGGCTAATTCAACTTTTGAGTTTACACCCTGAATTTCCATACTATCTTCAAGAGAATATGAAATAATCTTTTTATTTTCTTTGGATAATATTTCTATAACATCAGTTATATAGTATTCTCCTTTTTCATTGTTATTATTAATTTCTTCTAAGGCTTTAAGCAAGTCTTGAGCCTTGAAAATATACACACCAGCATTTATTTCTTTAACTTTCTTTTGTTCTTCATTAGCTTCTTTTTCTTCAACAATTCTTAGAACTTTATTACCATCTTTTATTACTCTACCATAACTAAATGGGTTTTCAAAAATAGCAGATAAAATAATAGCATCAGCATTTTCACTTTTATATAGATTATAGAAATCTATTAAAGTTTGTTTTCTGATTAAAGGGATATCTCCATTGATTATTAAAACATCTCCATCATAGTCTTTTATTTTTGGAATAGCTTGTTTAACTGCATGTCCTGTTCCTAATTGTTCTTGTTGAACAACATAACTTATATCATTTCCTAAAACTTCTAAAACTTTTTCTTTTTTATGCCCAAGTACTAAAATATTTTCTTCAACATCAAGAGCATTTAAAGCATCTATGATTCTAACTATCATAGGTTTTCCATGTGCTAGATGAACAACTTTTGGTAAATCAGATTTCATTCTTGTCCCTTTTCCAGCAGCCATTATAATTGACTTCATATTTCCTCCATTATTTTGTTAAATTTTCATATGCATCATTTATTTCTTTCATTTTATTTTCATGGTATTTCTTTTCACTATCAGATGAATTAACAAATTTATCTGGGTGATGCTCCTTTGCAAGTTTATGATAAGCCTTTCTTATTTCATCTTGACTTGCGTTTTTACTTACACCTAAGATAGTGTAGTATTTACTTTTATCTGTTGTATAATAATTGTAAGTATTTCTTTGATAGCCACTATAAGTTCTACCACCAGTATTTGTTGAATCTTGCTCAAATCCTCCACCAAAGAAAGTTCTAAAAAATTCTTCTGCCTCTTCTCTACTATTAAATGTTCCACCATAAGTTGTTCTATTTGTTGAACTAGAGTTAAAAAAATCTCCATTAGTCTTTCTATATGTTCTTGAATATGTGGAACTACTTCCTTTATTTTTATTTGAAAGTAATTTACTAATAAACCATATAGGTAAAATTATCCAAAAATATTTCACAGCTATCCACCCTAAAAAATAAATTAAAAGTCCTAAAATAATCAATGGAGGAAGTATTTTAAAAGTGTTTTCAACTCCAAAACCTGCTACTAATATAAAAAATAATATTAGTAAAGGTATTAATATGACTTCCACTAAATCACCTCTTTACTTTATATAATCAAGTAAATTTATATTATAAGTTTAAAATTTTTCCTTAATTTTCACAAAATCTACTATTAATTATACCATATACAAAGTTTTTTTTACAAATAAAAAAAGACTATTACAACAAAAATGTATAAAAAATAATTTATTTTTTTATCTACATTAATTAAAAGTTGTAATAGTCTTTAATAAAATTTTTCTTATTTTATATTATCCAATACCATGATAGATAACTCCTAATACAAATACTATCAAAACTAATGGTACATATACATACTTACCAACACTATGATATGCTTCTGAACGAGTAACTTTACTTCCTTGATTAAGTTCTTCCATATAAGATTCTTTTTTAAGTATCCAATACCAAGAAATAGCACCAAGCACAGCTCCAAATGGGATTATATATATAGTAACAACATCCATCCAAGGACCAACTTTATTTTCAGGTTCTATAAATATACCAATAACAAGAGCAATTATTCCAAGCAATATAATAACTGCTTTTCTTGTCATCTTAAATCTTGTTTGTATAGATTCACCAACAACTTCAAACATATTTTGTAATGAACTAACAGCAGCGAATACAACAGATACAAAGAACAATATTGCTAATAATTGTCCAAATGGCATTTGTTTAAATACTTCTGGTATAGTCATAAACATCAAAGATGGTCCAGCACTTGCAGGATATCCAAATGCAAATGATGCAGGAATTACAACAAAGGCAGCTATCATTGCAGCTATTGTATCAAATATTCCTGTTTGCAATGCACCATTGACTATATCTTCTTTTTTATCTAAGTATGCACCACAGACTATCATTCCACTACCAGTTATTGAAAGTGAGAAAAATGCTTGTCCCATTGCATTAATCCAAGTTTCTACATTAGATAAATAAGACCAATCAGGTACAAATAAATATTTATATCCTTCAATAGCTCCTGGTAAAAATGCAACTCTCACTGCTAATATGAAAAATAATACAAAGAATGCAGGCATCATTATTTTATTAGTTTTTTCTATACTCTTTGCTCCTGCAAAAAGTGTAAGTAGAGTTAAAACAATTACTGCTATATGCCAAGGCATTATTACAAAATTTCCAGTGACAGCTTCACCAAAAAATTGAGCTGTATCAACTTCTAAAATTTTTCCAGTAACAGCAGCTCCAAAAGTTCTTAATACCCAAGCAGCAATTATTGCATATCCAATAGCTATACTCATAGAACCTAAAAGAGGTATATAAGCTAAACCATAACCTAATTTACCTTTTCCTACATCTTTCCAAGCATATTCATAGGATCCTAGTGTTCCTGTTTCAGCTCTTCTTCCAATTAAATATTCAGCTGATAGTCCAACATAAGAAAATAGTGCAATAAACGTAAAATATATTAATAAAAATACAGCTCCCCCATATTTACCAACTCTGTATGGAAATGCCCAAATGTTAGCCATTCCAACAGCAGAACCAACACAAGTTAAAATGAAACCAATTTTTGACTGAAATTTCCTTTCCGAATTATCCATATAATCCTCCTAAAATTTTAATATCAAAGCTCATTTTCATAATATAATTTTTAAAAAAAGGAGAGGTATTCACCCTCTCCTTTTAAAAATAACAGATTGCATATAAAATTAAAGAGTTCATTACTGTGAAATTATTTTTTTATTCCAAATCTAGCTGTAAAGAATCTTAATTGTTTTGGTTCATACACAAATTCTAATGGTTTTATATCTTCTTTATGTTTGTATAATTTGATTATACCTTCTGCTACTACATCCATATGTTTATAAGTATAAACTCTTCTTGGAATAGTAACTCTAACAGTTTCTAGTTTAGGTTTATGGTTTTCACCAGTTTTCACATCTCTACCAGCAGAAACTATTCCTCTTTCCATAGTTCTTACACCACATTCAACATAAATTGCTGCTGCAAGAGCTTGAGCTGGGAATTCTTCTTGTGGAATATGAGGACAGAATCTTCTAGCATCTAAGAATACAGCATGTCCTCCAACTGGTTCAAGTATAGGGACACCAGCTTCTTTTAATTTTTCTCCTAAGTATCTAACTTGTAAAACTCTATGTCTTATGTATTCATATTGTAGAGATTCTCTTAATCCTATTGCCATAGCTTCCATATCTCTTCCAGCAAGTCCTCCATAAGATGGCATACCTTCATAAACAACAACTATTTCTTTTGCTGCTAGGAATAAATCATCATCATTCATACATAAAAATCCACCTATATTAACAAGACAATCTTTTTTTCCACTCATAGTACAACCATCAGCATAGCTGAACATTTCATGTACTATTTCTTTTATAGTCTTATCTTGATATCCTGCTTCTTGTTCTTTAATGAAGTAAGCATTTTCAACACATCTAGTTGCATCATAGAAAACTTTTATTCCATGTTTTTTAGTTAATTCTCTAACTGCTTTCATATTTTCAATAGAAACTGGTTGCCCACCAGCCAAATTAACAGTTACTGCCAAACAAACATAAGCAATGTTTTCTGCTCCAACTTCATCTATTAATTTTTGTAATTTATTTAAGTCTATATTTCCTTTAAAAGGAACATCAAGAGTAGCATCATGAGCTTCATCTCTGATTATATCTCTAAATATTCCACCATTTCTTTCTTGGTGGTATCTAGTAGTAGTAAAATACATATTTCCAGGAACATATTGTCCGGGTTTTATAGCTATTTGAGATAAAATGTTTTCTGCTCCTCTTCCTTGGTGAGTAGGAACTATGTGCTTAAATCCAAAAATTTCTTGTACAGTTTCTTCTAAATGGAAGAAATTTCTACTTCCAGCATAAGCTTCATCACCTTGCATTAAGCCAGCCCATTGTCTATCACTCATAGCATTAGTTCCACTATCAGTTAATAAGTCAATGTAAACATCTTCAGAGTTAATTAAGAAAGTATTATATCCTGCTTTTTTAATTACTTCTTCTCTTGCTGCTTTGTCAATCATTTTAACAGTTTCTACACTCTTAATTCTAAATGGTTCAGCTGGGTAATTTTCATATTTCATAATTAGTTCCTCCTAAAAATAAAAATTTAATACATAATGCATTATGTATTTCTTAAAATAAGTATAACTCTTTTTAGTTTCTTTGTCAATTTTTTTTTAATTATGTTTTAAATTAATATGAATAGGATATGATTTTGTCTTAAAATTTGATATAATATTTTATTATTTAGATTGGAGTTTATTAGACTTGTTCTATAACATTGCATAAAAATTATTGATAGTATATAATAATTAATAATAGTGGTGATATTAATTATGATAGATAATATTAAAAGAATAAAGGAAAGGATTATCAAAAATTATTTTTAATAAAATATTTGAACTACTGAGTGAAGCATTATACAAGGATTTTACGGATGCTCTTAATGAAAATAGATAGATAATCTTGTATGTTCAAAAAAAAGGCATAAAGAAATAAGATTAATTTATGTAGGAAGTATTGATAAAAATAAAAATATAATTACAACAATATTAGTCTGTAAGAAATTATTATTAAAAGGTTATAAAGTACAGTTTACTATAATTGGTAATATAAAAATTAAAATAAATGAATTAAATGAAAATTTTATAAAATATATTCCTTATTCTCCTAAAGAAGAAATAAGAAAGTATTTTATAGAAAGTGATATTTTTGTGATGCCTTCTAGGTATGAAACATTTGGATTAGTCTATGCAGAAGCTCTATCACAGGGGTTGCCTGTTATTTATACAAGAGGACAAGGATTTGATGGGCAAATTCCAGATGGTGAAGTTGGCTACAGTGTAAAATATAATGATGTTAATGAAATTACCGAAAAAATTATTTTAATTTATAATAATTATGATAGTTATTCAAGTAAAATTAAAAATTATATAGATAAATTTAATTGGGAAAATATAGCTGATGATTATAAAATGATTTATGACAGTATTATGGTAAAAAAATGGAAAATAAAGTTTTGAATACTCTTATATAGAAGTTCATTTTTTTTACCTAACCTAAATCAATACCATATCTCCTGATTGTTTTTTAATAAGAATCCAATTAGTCAGTTGTGAGAGGTTCAGTTGAAGTTTCTTATTAAATATGTTATATTCTATATAAATATTAAATTTGAGGAAAAATAAAATGAAAATAATAAAAGACTTATTAAGTGAGCAAATATATAAAATTTTAAAAAATGATATTATAAATTCTAAAATAAATTTTGGTGAAGTTTTAGTCAATAAAAATTTGCAAGAAAGGTTTGAAGTAAGTTCCACTCCAATAAGAGATGCAATTCTTAGATTAAAGGAAGATGGAATAATAGAGGAAATAACAAGATCAGGAGCTAAATTAATAGATTTTGACCCTAATTTTGCTTGTGAAGTTAATCAGTTGATTATGACTATTACCTTAGGTGTTATTGAATATTCATTAGAAAATGAACAAAATAGAAAAGAAATTATTGATAACTTAAATAAATATATAGATTTACAACAAAATAATGTATCTACTGATTTATATTATGAATATGACTATCATTTTCATAAAACTTTTTTTGATTATTCAAATAATAAGCTATTAAAAGATTTATTTAAAAAATATAATTTAATCAATGAAATTTTAGTTAAGGCTTATCATAAGGGAGCTTTTTCCTTAGAAATTAGAATGGCTTGCTTAAAAGATCATAAAAACATTATTAAGTCTATTGAAGAAAATAATATATCTAAGACTTTAGATTCAGTAAAGAAACATTATTTAAGAGCTGATAAATTATTTAAAAAAAATATAAAAATAAACTGAAGGAGCTGTTGTAACAACTCCTAAATTTTATTTCTTTCTTTTTGCTTTTATTTCATCAGCAGCTTTTATTATATTATTTAAAAGAGGATTAATTTTTACATTTTTACTCATTGGACTATACCAGATAAATTGTGAGAAATAATCTTTTAAATCTTTTCTAGCAAAGTCATATCCAGCTAAGGCATAAGGATAGTTACGAATTATATCTAAATCTTTATCATTTAATTCTTGTTGGTATTCTTTTATAAAATCAGTATCATCATAGCCAATTCCTGTGAATACAATTTCAAAATATTTATCTTTAAATTTGTATCCTTGAACTTTTCCTTCTGGAAATTCATATTCAAAGCCTAAAATGTAATCCATACGAACCATATAGAAATCTTCATCAGGAGAGAAGTTTTTAGTCCTATATCTTACAGAACCATTATCAAGTTTTAAATAAATTACTCCATATTTTTCAATTCTATTTGCATCTTCATCATTAGGTTTAGTTGGAGCTATGGTAACCATTTTCCCTTTACCAACAATTTCCCAGTTTATTTTTTTGTTATTTTTCCAGAAAGAATAAGGTAATTTTACAAAATAGTTTCCAGGGTGAACTTCAATTTCAAAATCTTCAACAGTTTTATTTTTCCATTTAGAAATAGTAGTTACAACATATTCAAAATCTCTTTCATATGCTCCATAAGAGCCAGTATAGAAATAGCTATGTTCTACAATATTTTCCCCTTGCTTAAAATCTGCATTAAAATAATAAACATAGTTATAGAAAGTTTTTTCTTTTTCTGTATATTCTTTTATAACATTGTTATCTAAAACACCTTTTGAAAGCAATTTAGATAATAATTCAACATTAGATTTAACTTCTTTACCATTTACAGTAGTTTTAAAATTTTTAATTTTTAAAGGTTCAGGTTTTCTACTTATTTTAGTTTTTTCATCTTCATCCTCACCATTACCACTTTCAGGAGTAACAAAACCTATTATTTTATTTTCAGGATTAGGACTGTCAAAAATAAATTTTACATTAACTAACATTCCATCTTTTGTTAATTTTAAAGTGATTTTTTCTTTTTTTATACTCATATTAGAACCTTTTAAAGGGATTATATGTTCCCCTTCTGATCCAAACTCCCAGTCATTAGCAAAAGCAAAAATACTTAAAAAGTAAAATATAATTGCTAGAAAAATTTTTTTCATTCTTATCTCCTCTATGAAATTTTGTTGACTTATCATATCATTTTATTTAAAATTATGCTATACTAAAAATTAATAAATAAAAGGAATTTGAAAGGAGAAATATGGATAATAATCAACAAATACCACAAATACCACCTTATGCAAGAAGAACAGTTTCACCTGTTATGAAAAAAATAGTATTTTTGTTTATTTTTGTACTAGTATTACTGATACCTTTAAAACTAATAGGGGATTTAATAGATGATAGAGGGAGGTTATACAATCAAACAATAACTAACATTGGAAATGAATGGGGAAAAAGTCAAAAAATTATAGCACCAGTAATTACCATTTCATATAAAGATACAAGGATAAATAACAAAGAGAGTGTTAGTAATGTTAGTAATACAAAAGCTGTTACAGTAGTTCCAGTTGAAAGAAAGTTTGCAATATTGCCAGATGAGCTTAATGCTACTATTGAAATGAAAGACGAGGTAAGGCAAAGAGGTATATACAATGCAACTGTCTATAATGCAAATATAAAATTAAAAGGATATTTTTCATCTAAGGATTTTCCAGACAAAGATGTACAAGGTTGTGTGTCTATTGGTTTAACAGATACAAAAGCCCTTATAAAAATCAATAAATTTAAGATAGGAGATATGGAACAAGATTTAGAAGCTATGTCTGGAACTATGGCTGTTCCTTTAATTACAAATGGAATATCTGGTCAACTAGGACCTGAACATAATAGTATTATGGATAAAGAAAAAATTCCTTTTGAAATAGATATAGATTTCAGAGGAAGTAGAGATATTTCAATATTACCACTTGGAAAGAAAAATCATTTTGAAATAAAATCAAATTGGAAATCTCCAAGCTTCTCAGGTGTTTTACCTACTGAAAGAACTATTGATGATAATGGTTTTTTTGCTAAATGGGAAGTTTCAAATTTAATTAGAAATTATCCTCAAATTATAGATATAGACAATGATCGATTTTCTGATTTTTATCAAGATGGACTTGTTTATAATGAATATGATGAGACAACAACATATTTTGATAATAATGATGAGGGAAGTGCTGTTGTAAAAGTAGCACTATTTGATTCAGTAACTAGTTATACTCAAATATATAGAGCTTGTAAATATGGGATATTGTTTATAGGTATGAGTTTGGTTGTAGTTTTTATATTTGAAGTTGTTAGTAAAAAAGCTGCTCACTATGTTCAATATGGAGTTGTAGGTTTTTCACTTGTTATATTCTATTTATTACTTTTATCATTGTCAGAACATATAGGTTTTGAATGGTCTTACTTAATTTCTTCATTGGCAATAGTGATTCCAAATTCAATGTATATAACAAGTATGACTTCTAATAAAAAGTTTGGTATAGGAATGTTTATCTTCTTAAGTGGTATCTATGCAATACTATTCTCTATTTTAAGAATGGAACAATATGCATTACTTACTGGAAGTTTATTAATTCTTGCTGTTCTTTATGCAGTAATGTACTTAACAAAGAAAGCCGATATTTTCCAATCTCTTGAAGGTAAGGAATAATAAGAAAAATAAAAATGAGGTTATAGTAGATTTTTCTACAATAACCTCATTCTTTAATTTTTAAGGGATTTTTTATGAAAATAAATTTTACTTGTTAATAATTTCTAGCATATCTTCAACAGTTTTTTCTCCAAAATAAATATGTTGGTCATCAACTATAATGGCAGGGACACTCATAATATCATATCTATTCTTGAAGTCTTGGAAAGTGAAAATATTTATCATTTCCATTTCAACATTTTTATTTAATGTTGCTATTCTTTGAGTTGCTTGGACAGTCTTTGGACATTTAGTACAAGACAATGAAATTCCAATTTTAATATTTATTGGTTTATTAATCTTTTTAATTTTTTCTAAACTTTCACTAGAAACTTTTTGTCCTGGTCCTGCAACATTGTATAATCCAAGTATAAATGAATTTAATTCATGCCCACTTGGTAAACTTGAATATTTTAAACCTGCAAAATTACCATCTTTATCTAAAATAGCTATTGTAGGTGTTCTTGTAATTTTTACCTTAGTTTCTAATTCTTTATTTTCTCCCTCATTATATGATGAGAATTTTAATTTTTCAGGAGATATAGAAGCTATATCTTTTACTGCATTTTCTATATTTAAAGATTCTTCATTATTAGGATTTTTAAAAACTACAATTTCTACTGGATTTTCAAATCTATCAACAACAGCTATTAACTGTTGTCTTAATTCATCATCTAAGAAATGTTCTTTTTCAGAAGTTATAGAAGTTGTCTTTTCTTCTTCTTTTTCTTCTTTCTTAATTCCTAATTCATCTCTTAAATCATGAACATATTTTTCTATACTTGTAGCTGCAATAGCTCCATCAGCAACTGCTGTTACAACTTGTCTTAATCTTTTAGGTCTAATATCTCCTACTGCAAATATTCCATCAACATTGGTCATTAAATCTTCATTAGTAGGAATAAAACCTGCTCCATCTATTTCTATATGCCCTTTGAATATTTGACTTGAAGGTGCATATCCAACAAATACAAATACTCCAAATGTTTCACCCACTTTTGCTTTATATTCAGTGACTTCTCCTGTTATATTATTTTTAAATTTAGCAGCTGTTGGTTTTACATCTCCTCTTAATTCTATTAATTCAGTATTAAATTTAACTGTAATTTTTGGGTGAGCTTTTACTTTATCTCCTATTGATTTAGCACAAGTAAAATCTGGTTCTCTTGCTATTATTGTTACAGATTTTCCATATTTTGTTAAGAACATTGCTTCTTCTGCTGCTGCAAAACCTGCTCCTATAACAAAGATATCCATACCTGTAAAAAATTCTCCATCACAAGTTGCACAGTATGCAACACCTCTACCTGTAAATTCTTGTTCACCAGGGAAACCTAATTTTCTTGGTGCAGCTCCTGTTGCAATAACAACACTAAGAGTCTTGTATTCTGCCTTATCAGTTTTGATAGTTTTTATTTTTTGTGTAAAATCCATATCAACAACTTCTTCTTGAACAAAATTAACTCCAAAACCTTGTGCTTGTTTTTTAGTTTGAGTCATAAATTCACTTCCAGAAATTTCTAATATTCCTGGATAATTTACAACTTCACTTGTAAGACTAATTTGTCCACCTTTATTTTCTATTTTTTCTGGAATACGACGGACAATTTCCCAAGAAGGATTAATACTTTCTCCACCAAATGGATCAAAACCCGTTAATAAA
>ERZ772920.198-NODE-198-length-35001-cov-11.485034_pt1 | contig 35001 bp, 28 predicted proteins | sample MGYA00511469_ERZ772920 | MGnify/ENA primary metagenome ERZ772920 (study PRJEB29015, sample SAMEA2738069) | human oral metagenome | biome: human oral; feature: human-associated habitat; material: saliva | place: China | collected 2216 ... | reverse complement strand
CACCAACTGGCCCATTAGGCGTCATCCGCTGATTCACCGGCGTCGTCGTCAAGTCATAACGCGCTAGTTCGGCGGGATCACTGATCGGATTCGACGCGCTCCCTGGCTCACCTGGAGCTGGGGTCGTCCACTCGCTCGAACCTGAACCCGCGACCGTATGCGCGCCCACGGTGGGAACAAGGCCGCCGCCAGCGCCGCCGCCACCGCGGCGACCATTACCACCGCCGCCACCGCGGCGGCCATTACCGCCACCGCCAGCGCCGCCCTGCTGACCATCATCACCGTGAGACTGCCACGCGTCAGGCACGTAGTCGCCCTTCGGGCTGTAGATAATTTTTTCCTCGGCCAACGCCTCCGTGTTGATCTGATCCAAGATCTCCTTGGCCCGTGCCTCACGTTGCGCGTTCTTCTGTTCTTCTAGAGCGCTAAGGTATGCGTCCGAAGTCGCGTACTTTTCAACTCTTCCATCAGCGAAACTGAGTTTGAGCGGAGGGTCTTGATGGCTCGCGGCAATATCCGATGCACTGAGCAGGACGGGGCTTAGTTCCCTGCCCCGCGCAGCTTGAGTGTGCATGCTTTCGCGCACCGTCAGGTTGTGGGCCTTGGTCGATTCAATGTTTCCGAGGTGCGTATTGACGTCGGAGATGAAGGAGGACATCCAGGTGTTCGCACCCGTTTGGGTCTGCGATGTGCCCACGGTTTTATCGGAGACGAACGCTTGAGCGTTGCTGTGTGCCGAATCGACCTTGCTGTGGGCGTTGCCGACCTGCGCATTTTCGGTCCGGTCTTCGCCTCCCAGGGGCTGGCGAGGCATGTCAAGCAGTTCCTTGAGCTTGTTATAGTTCGGTGAATCAACCAAGGCACGACCTCGCATCTGTTCAACATCACTGATATATGACGGGTGAGAACGCTCCCGTGGTGGGGACGCTCTCGATGTAGCGTCAGTCTAACCGCACCGGGACACGAAAGTCTAACGCCTTGAAAATCTTGCCTTGACAGAGCTATGCTTCGTGTCACACCGATGCGCGTCGACGCGAAGGCGCAGGGGAGTGCTCGCCGCCCACACCTGATACGTCACAGCGACGTGGGGTGGAGTGCGGTCGCACCATTCGCGTCAAAGCACGTGGGAAGGAACAATGGAGCCATGGCAGATGAACGTGACTCCAAGGAACTCCAGTCGGGCACGCTGGTCATCGGGTTGGGCCGTTTCGGTTCGGCTGTTGCAGTGACGCAGGACCAGCTGGGATACGAGATCTTGGCGGTCGAAAAGAACCCTTCGCGCGTGCAGGCCTTCGCGGGACGTTTCCCACTGGTCGAGGCCGATGCCACCTCGAAGGATGCCCTCGAGCAGCTCGGAGCGCGCGAGTTCCGAAGCGCGGTTGTCGGCGTGGGATCCTCGCTCGAAGCCGCCGTGCTCATCACCGCCAACCTTGTCGACATGGGTATTTCCTCTATCTGGGTCAAGGCGACATCCTCTCAGCACGGGCGCATCCTGCGCCGTGTGGGCGCCCACCACGTCGTCTACCCTGACCTGGATGCCGGCAAGCGTACGGCGCACCTGGTGGGTGGTCGCATGGTCGACTACATTGAAATGGAGAAGGATGGTTTCTCCATCATGAAGCTGCGCCCGCCCAAGGAGGTGCACGGCTTTTCGCTCGACGAGTTAGACCTGCGAGGCCGCTACGGCGTCAACGTGCTGGCGATTCGCCGCCCCAAGCAGCGTTTCGAGTATGCGGACTCTCAGACGCGCATCAACGCCGACGATGAGATCATCGTGTCGGGCGATTCGCACCTGTTGGAGTACTTCGCGAACAGGCCCTGAGGCATCCCGTGTCTTCCGCACCCAACCAGCCGCGGCCTCGTGACCGGGACATGTCGCTCACGGGGATTCCGTACGCGCCCACTCGCTTCGTTCAGCTTTTGACGCCTCGCCGCGCGAGCGCATACCTGCGCAACGCGACGGAGGGTGGCTTTAGCCGGGCGTACGTCCAGGGGTTCTTCGTCCAGGAGGAGGCGCTTGCGCAGTGCCTCACCGCGTCCGCTGTCCTGGGGGTGATGGACGTCGGCTGGCTTAGCGAGCGCGGTCGCCTCGCTTCCTTCCGGGGGCCGCTCCCCGATGCGTCGGACCAGCTCTCACCCGGTACGGTGGCGACGTGTTCGGGCAGCGGCGCCTCCTGCGTTTATGTTCTGTGCTTCGACGTTGCTTCGGACCTCGAGGCCACCCTCACCCACCAGGATCCGCCCGGCCACTGCCCCGCATCGGGCTCATGGTGGCATTCGGGCGAACCGATGGCGATCCTGCCCGGCGCCCGCATCGAAGCGATCGACGAGGACGGGCACCGGCGCGTGCTCGCACACTGGAACGCGGAGACGAACGGGCTGTGGCACTGGGGAGGGCTGGGCGAGCCTGGGAGTTTCTCCACGCTCGCGACTATCTTCGAACGCACCTTTTCACGAGGCCGTGGCTGGGTTCCGATTCGTCCACTCGACTCGCGCCGAGGCCTGGTCCACGCTGCCGACCGCAGGATCTTGCGCTTCCTGCTTGGCGATGCCCTGATCCAGTCGGGTGCGGGGGTCGCGGCGTGGGGTATCGTCGACCTCGCGGCCTCAGACACGCTGGTGTGCACGACCCGCGTGTCGTACTGGGGTGTTGTGGGCGTTCTGACGGGGTTCCATCCTGACGGCGCTGGCAACACCCTGGCGTCACTGACTGCCCACGTGCCGTGGAGTCCTGCGGTGGAGCAGGCAGGCATGTGGGGCGATGAGATGGGTGGATTCCACGCTGACATTCCGTTGGAGGAGACGGGGTCCTTCGCTCACGAGTCCGTCGTGGCCCCTACGCGCTCGCCCTCCACTCCGCTGGAGGAGCTTCCTATCCCTTGGGGAGCCGCGCGCCAGGAACGCTGGCATGGGGATTTCATTGAGCTCCCCTCGGGAACGCGCGCTCCCGTCGTCGTTACGGAGGATGGGAGGGTCCACGCCGAGGCACCGGATCCTCGCTCGGTTGGGGTGCTCTTCCCGGGTCCATCCTCGTATGTCTGTGGCCCCGGATCGAACGTGTGGGTGGACATCACCGATCAGGGCGGTGTCCTCCTCGAAGCGACCACCACCGGACAGATCTTCGGCGTCAAGCGCCTCACCGCGACCATCATCGGAGAGTCGCGTGACGAATGGCATTACCACACGCCTTCGCTGGTGCGCAGCGTCGAGGCGACGTCGCGCCCGCCCCACTGGGCCGCGAAGGCGCTCGTGACGCATGTTCGCGACAGGCTGACGCTGCGCCCACCCGCCTGACCAGACAGACGTGATGCTCCACCGGGGGTGTTGCAGTGACCGTATCGTGAGAGCAGCCTCCCACCATCGCGTATGATGAAGCGTTCCCGACACAGGAGATAGCTCATGCGTTCCGCCGCTTCTCGTCGCGTCCTCGCGACGACCGCGACCCTGCTCGTCGCCACTACACTTGTCGCAGGCTGCAGGCCCTTTCGTATCCGCGGCCATCGTTCTTCGCGTCCGGGTCCCACGGCGACTACCCAGGCTGGCTCCGCTGCCCAGGCTGGCTCCGCCGCCGAGATTTCCAACCTGCCTAATATTCCCGTCGGACAGAAGAATCAGCTCGTCGACGAGTACAACAACGCTCAACGCCAGCAGAAGAGCAGCATCATCGACAAGGCGCGGGCGCTCAATAACATGGTGGGTGCGCAACTGGTGGCTACCTCGCCCGTCACGATCAACCAGCAGCGCTTCTCTCTGAGCACCAACGGAACGATCTCCGTGAATAAGAATGACAAGGTCTACCAGATGATGTCCGCGACCGACTTCTGGCGCCTCGGATCGGACACGTACGACCTGTGCGTGGACCGAGACTGCGCATACTATTCGTCGTGGACCGTGCAGGTGGAGGGCAGCGGCAACACTCTGACCTACGTGTGGACGATGAAAATCGACGGGCCTGAACAGCCGACGGCCCCTATCGTCCGCCGTTTCCAGGTCTCCGCGTGATGGAACCAGCCAGATGAGAGCCTTCGGGCGCGACGAGGAGCGATCGACAGCCGGTAAGGCGCCCGGCCCTCAGCGAGTGTAGGAGGGCCAGGCGCCATTGTATCTGCTGCTATTTCCTGTGGTAGCGAGGACTCGTGCCAAGGTGGGTTGGATAGCTGTGGCGCCCACTGAAGGCTATTGATTCGTCGAAGCCTCGATACTCGTAGTCGCCGTCCGCGTAGATTTGACTAGGATCCGCCACGCCGTCCGCATAATCGAGCACATCTTGGCGGGTTGGGGTGGAATTGTAGCCCTTGTTCATGAAGGGGTTCTGGTCCGGGTAGCTCATCGGACTGGTCGTCATCAGCGCGTAGGTGTTGAGTGCACCGTAGCCCGTGAATGGGTTCCAGCTGTTGCCGTCACTGCCCACGCCCGTGTGTGTCAGCCCCTGCATGATCTGGTTGCCTGTCGCGTTCGGCCAGCGTTGCTTCGCCAGCGCTAAGGACCCCGCAACCGTCGGTGACGCGAACGATGTTCCCCACCAATTCCACAGTTCAGAGGTAACGCCTCTGCGAGCGTACGGACGCCCCAGGGCAGCGGTGGACACGTAGTTGCCATAGTTCGAGTAGTCGGACATGGAACCGTTGGTCTCGATTGCACTCACGCCGATCACGCCGCTCATGCGCGCGAGCGTATCCGGGTAATCGTAGGTCGCTTCGTTGCCCATTGAGACGACGACGGGGACTTGCCGCACAATCGCGCGGGCGAGGGCCCAGCGCATCACGTCATAGTCCCCTGGATACGAGGAGGAGATTGAGATGACATCCACGCCGTCATTCAAGGCGTACTCAATGAGGAGCGCCGCATCCGACTTGCCGCGTGTCCAGTCACCGATCGCGCAATCCGCTTCAGTGTCTTCTCCTTTGAATGACAGCGTGTAACTGTAGAGCGCCGCGTCAGGAGCGACACCGAAGGCGGGGGAAACGAGAACTTGAGCGATGACCGACCCATGATCCCAATGGTTGTCCGTCGAGTTAACCATGCAGCGGCTCATGTTGTGAATATTCGCGCCGTTGAGTTCGGGGATGTTCGTGTTGATGGGGCCGTCGATGAGGCCGATCGTGACCCCGGCGCCCCGATAGCCCGCGTTGTGAATGGAGTCGAGGGAGTAGTACGAGTAGTACTCCTGTTCACCTGCGGTAATGCCTGCGGCCCGGGCAGCAGGCGCGGGGACCATCAGGGCAGTTACCGCGAGTGCACCGGTAACTCCGACGCCCAGGGTCCGTCGCATCAGGCGCGTCATGTCACGGGTCATGTCAGTATCCTTTCGCCGCACACCACACGGCGCGACCAGCCATTCTACCATTCGGTCACGTGTTGGTACAAGATTCCGCCCCCTTCCCTCCACGCGCACTGGAACCGCAGATGAGCCAGGGGCGCGTTACCGTGGGTGCATGGCGAAAGAGAAGATCACCTACCGCTGCTCCGAGTGTGGATGGTCCTCCCCCAAGTGGGTTGGGCAGTGCCGCGAGTGCGGGGCGTGGGGCACGGTCGACCAGACGGGCGAGGCCTCGGGCACCCCGCGCGCGTCAGCGACGGTGCCTCGCCGCCCGGCCTTGCCGATCGGCGACGTGAACGGGGAACGGGCTTCGTCGCGCTCAACGGGCGTGGGTGAGCTGGACCGAGTCCTCGGTGGTGGCATTGTTCCTGGCGCGGTCATCCTCTTGGCCGGCGAACCCGGCGTCGGCAAGTCGACGCTGCTGCTGGACGTAGCCGCGAAGGCGGCGCGCACGGCAGCGGCCGGCGGGCGCGGACCCGTCCTGTATGTGACGGGTGAGGAGTCGGCGGCGCAGGTGCGCGGGCGCGCTGAGAGGATTGGTGCCCTGGAGCCGAACCTGCTGATCGCCGATGAGACGGATCTCGGAGTCGTCCTTGGGCACGTCGAGGCCGTGGGTCCGTCCCTGCTCGTCGTGGACTCGGTGCAGACCATCTTCTCCACGCAGGTCGAGGGCGGGGCGGGCGGCGTCGCCCAGGTGCGGGCTGTCGCCGGTTCCCTTATCCGGGTCGCGAAGGAATCCGATTTGCCGACCCTGCTGGTCGGGCACGTCACGAAGGACGGCGGTATCGCGGGTCCGCGTATCCTCGAGCATCTCGTGGATGTTGTCTGTCAGTTCGAAGGCGACCGGCATTCGCGCCTGCGCCTGTTGCGCGCGGTGAAGAACCGCTACGGTCCCACGGACGAGGTCGGTTGTTTCGAGCTGACTGACTTCGGGATCGACGGCCTCGCTGATCCTTCTGGGCTCTTCCTGTCGCGCACGACGCGGGGTGTGCCCGGCACGTGCGCAGCCGTCTCTTTGGAGGGGCGTCGTCCCCTGCCCACCGAGATCCAGTCCCTGGTCGCCCCCTCCTCCGGTGGTTCCCCCCGGCGCACCACGTCGGGCGTGGACCATGCGCGCGTTGCCATGGTTCTGGCGGTCCTGCAGGCCCGCATCGGAGCTGACACCTCGGGAGCGGACGTGTATGTGTCCACGGTCGGTGGCGCGCGCACCGTCGAACCCGCAATCGACCTGGCGATGGCCATCTCCATCGTTTCTTCACTCAAGGGCGTTCCCCCGCGCCCCGACCTCGTCGCGGTCGGCGAAATTTCGCTGACGGGTGAGATTCGTGCCTGCACGGGCGCCCGGCGCAGGCTCGCGGAAGCCGCCCGCCTGGGCTTTTCCACCGCCATCGTCCCAGCCCAGGGCAGTGAGGACCTTGCCCGCGTGGACGGCATCACCGTGTTCACTGTCTCTGATTTAGCGACGGCAATTCGCGTCGCATTCCCCACGGACTCGCAATAATAGAGAGCGAAGCTACTCGATTGGGAGGGAAGCATATTGACGTCCGACGCAGCGATCCTACGAGAAGCACTGCGCGCAGTCGCGCCCGGTACGCCTCTCCGTGAAGGACTGGAACGCATCCAGCGCTCCCACACGGGTGCCCTCATCGTCCTGGGCTACACGCCCGACATTCAAGCAATGTGCTCAGGGGGCTTCGACCTCGACATCGCCTTCACGGCTGCGCGCCTGCGCGAACTGTGCAAAATGGACGGCGCCGTCATCATTGATCCCGACCTGTGGCGTATTCGCAAGGCGAACGTTCAGCTCTTCCCCGACCCCACGATTCCCACCGACGAATCCGGTATGCGTCACCGCACTGCCCAGCGCACCGCGCTCCAAACGCACCTGCCGGTCCTGTCCCTGTCGGCATCGATGCGTATGATTTCGATCTACGTGGGGACGGAGCACCGCCTGGTCGAAGAACCCGAGGCTCTCCTGTCGCGCGCCAACCTGGCCGTGGACACCCTGGACCGTTACAGCCAGCGCCTCGACGAGGTCCTTCAGACCCTCACCATCCTCGAAATGCGCGACAGTGCAACCGTGCGCGACGTCGCCACTGTCATGCAGCGCATGGAGATGATCCGGCGCATCACCTCCGAGATCACCGAATACCTGGAGGAGCTCGGCTCCGAGGGGCGCCTCCTCGCCCTTCAGGTCGAGGATCTCGTGCGCGGTTCCGCCTCCGAGCGTGCTCTCGTCATGCGCGACTACATCCGCGACCCCGAGGACGTCGCCCGCGTCGAAGCAGAACTCTCCTCCCTCGGCTCCGAACGTATCGTCGACCTGACCGCTATCGCGAACATCCTAGGCTTGGACGTGTACGAGGTCGCTGACCTGGACCGCGAAATCACGCCCCGGGGTGTGCGCGCCCTGTCCTTGGTGCCCCACCTGTCCTGGAACGCCATCAAGGCGGTTTCCGCGCACTTTGCCACGCTCACGCAGCTGCGCGCCGCGAGCGTCGCCGACATCGAAGTCATCGACGGGGTTGGCCACTATCGCGCCCAGCTGATCGCCGAAAGCCTCGCCCACCAGGCGCAGGCGGTCGGCACGGGTGTCGTCGGCTGGTAGCGGATGCGTCACCTGCTGAGCGCGCGTAGCTATCCGCTGTCCGCCGGGTGAGACGCCGACCGGCGCACCCTCAATGGTCCCGTGCGACAGTGCGCTACCCCGGCCTCGTCAGTGCGTCTGGCGCACGCCCGACTGCGCGGCGGTCGTCTCGCCGGACTGTGCGCCGGATTGTGCGCCCGACTGTGGACGAGGCGGGGATGTAACGTCGGCCACAGCCGAGCTAACCTCGCGCCCTGCCCTGGTCACGGTGACCTTGTAGGTACCCGTCGAAGCGACGCTGGCGCCGCCCGCAGGCTCCGTACAGCCATCCACATAGACGTGGCCGTCCCAGACCAGCGACCCGGTCCACGACCCGCCCGGACGCACGAGCAGCGTCATCGCCGAGCTTTCGTCCTGCGTGCAACGCGCTGAATCGTACACCTGATGGCCGCCGCTGCTCACGAGCAGGGCATAGTTCGACAGGGAGGTCGAGCAGGCGACGGATCCCTTGTTCTGAAGGGTCACGGACACGGGCATCGGTGAACCGGATGCGGCCTCGGAGGCGGCGACACTCACGGTGACGTCACGATCCAGGCAGGCGGGGATCTCAATCACCGTGCCGTCTGTCAGAAGGCCATCCGCGGTGGCTTGTTGACCGCGCGCAAGCGTGTAACCCGAAGAGTCGACCGTGTCGGATTGGGCGGACTGTGCGCCCGACTGCGAGGTTGGTTCAGGACTCACCGCTGCGATGACCGCTCCTGCGAGCGCAACGATGCCCCACACGAGGAGGGCAACGATGAGAAGGAGACCCAGGCCCGTGATGATGCGGCGTGGCCACAGGTTCACCGGTGGGCGGGTACCTCCCCCCGACGAGGTGCCCTTCGAGCCTCGCTCGGCAGATGACGTGGAACGCCCACTCCTGCCAGACGAGGTGGATGAGCGCATCGATGTGGCCCTGCCAGCTGCACGAGAGGTGCGCTCAGTTGCACGCCCCGAAGTGCTTCCCGACGGGGTGCGCCGGGAGGAGGAACGCCTGGGGGAATTCTTACGCTGGTCAGCCACGCCTCCACGATACCGGGCCAACCATTGCCGACACGCCTAACGCTCGGGGTACGCGTCACTTTCGCGGGTACAAGCCGCCGCGCGCGAGAGCTGCCATCGTCATAACACCCGGTGGGCCGGCTCGTCGGCGACGCTCAGGCCGCCGCGTTGCGCTTATGGGAACTGGCACCGTCGTCGTCGGGAGTGATGACGCACCAGCGTTCGACGACGAGCGCGATGATCACCCACACGATACCCACCAGCGCGCTGACGCCGGAACCGATCGCATTGGACACCATCGCGGCGGCCTGCAACTGCATGAGGGACACGGCCATGACACCGATGAGGATGCCGGTCAGGCCGGCACCGACCAGGGCACAGGTCCGCGCGAAAACGGCGACGCGCATGGCGCCGATCGCGTCGATCCACGTGTCTTTCCCCGCGCGTAGGCGACGCACTGCGATGCCGGACCAGACGAGTGCGGCCGTGGCGAGTGCGAACACGACGCCGGGACCTGGCGTGACGATCATGGGGGTGCCGCCCGCGCGCATGTGCGCGAAGAAACCGAGAAAGCTCAGGGCGGCACAGGCGGCGCCGACCAGGAGCACCCAGGTGATCGCCAACGGTTTCATTTAGTGCCTCTTGACGATAGGGATCGCACCCGTCATCGTGGGACGCACGACGACGCGGCGCAGGATTCCGGTCTTCGTGGCCTCATCTTCGGGGATCGGGCCGACCGGGGTGTTCTCGGGCAGGCCGGGCGCTAAGATCGTGCTCTTGCCGTCGGCGTGAACGGTTGGTGCGGGAGGCTCGTCTTCATGGCCGAGGCCGCTGCGGTCGTCGACGACGCGCACGTCGTGGGCGGCACCGACGGAGAAGTTCCAGTCGGGTAGCTTAATGTCGGCGCGCGCGACCGGGCGCTTATGCTGGAAAACGGGTGCCCACCTGGGCTTCTCTTCACCGGTGGGCGTGTATGTGCCCGAACCAATTGTGCGTGTCATGCGCCCGGCCGGCGAGTCGGCGGGGACAGATGAGACGGGGTGCCACGCGGGTTTTGACGAGGCCTTGGCTGCCTGTTCGGTGTCGCGCGAGTCATCCGTGGGCTGGGCGTCGTCCGCGGGTTGGGCGGGCTGTGCCGGGGCGTTGTCCTCGTCGTGCGGTGCGGGCACGGCATCAGGTGCGGGAATCGGTGCGACGACTCCCGCGGATCCCGTGTCGGCGTCCTTATCCAGCGGCGTGCCCTGGTCTTCGGCTTGGGCGATGCTGGCTGCGCGCTGCGCGGGGGTCGCGGGCTGCGCAACGGGCGGCGGACAATCCTCGGTGTCCTCAGTGACGGGCGCGGCTTCGGGGCGTTCGATCCCCATGGAGCGGGACATGTCTTCGCCGACGTCGGTGAAGGCCCAGCGGTTCCACACACTGTTCCAAGTGGCCGAGTTACCAGCGTGCGCGCCGCTGGCGTTCGCCTGCTCACCTGCCGCACGCACCTGCTCGGCGGGGCCGTCAGGGGCGGGGGCATCTCCGAAGGGTTCACCGTCTCGGGTGACCAGGTCTGTCACCTGGCTGATTTCGCCGGTGAGAGTTTCGAGGAGCTCGCGCATGTCGGCGCTGGCCTTCTCGGCGCGCTGTGCCAGCAGCTGGTCAGAGTCAGCCATGACGGCTGAAGGGTCTTCGAGCCAGTCGTCGACGGCGTCGATGATGCCCTCACGGTCGGGCGTTGTGGCGAGCAGGTCACACACGCGGCCGACACCTTCGAGGACGGCATTGGGGTCGCACAGGAGCCAGGGGGCCAGCACGAAGGCACGTTCTTTGGCGCGTGGGTGCGGCAGCGTGAGGAGAGGGTCGGAGGAGGCCAGGCCCTCGACCTGGATGATGTCAATGTCGACGCTGCGCGCCCCCCAGCGCTCGTGGCGTTCGCGGCCGAGCTCGCGTTCGATGCGGCTGGTCTGGGCGAAAAGCTCGTCGGGGGTCGCGATGGCGGAACCCACGACGACGGCGTTCCAGTAGTCGGGTTGGGGCGCCTGGCCGGGGGCGAGCACCGGCTTCGTGCGCATGATCGGCGAGACGTCCTCGATTTGGAAGCCTTCCATGTAGGACAGGGCTTCGACGGTGTGCATGAGTGTGACCGGGACGTCGCCGAGGTTACCGCCGATAGCCAGCACGACGCGGCGGGCACGCAGGTGCGCGGGCAGGGAGGAGTCGTCCTGGCGGGGGGCGGCGTGTTCGCCGCGGCGCCTGCGTGAGGGCGCCGCTTGCTTCTGCTGGGCGGGGCTGGGCGCCTGTGCGCGACCGTAGGTCTCGATTTCGCCTGTGAGAACGGAACCGTCCTCGGCCTCGTAAATGCCTTTCAGGGATAGGGCGAGCGGCAGGGCACCGGTTTCGCCGGCGCGTATGGTGACGGACACATCTGAGAAGGGGTGTGCAATGGGCGCGTCAGGCTTGTGGACGGTGACCTCGGTTCCAACAACGCCCTCGTGGCTCATGACGCGCGATGCGATGGTTTCTGCGAGTGTTTCGATGAGGTCGACGGCGTTGCCGGTCAGGACCGCCATGGTCTCGTCGGCGATGTCGGCGTAGGAGACGGTGGCGGCGATGTCGTCGGTCGCGCCCGCGGTTTCGACCCACATGACGACGTCGGCGTAAAAGCGCTGCTCCTGGCTGCGCTCGAAGTCGTAGACGCCGTGGTTGGCCAGCGCCCCCAGTCCCTTGAGGGCGATCATGACGCGCCTGCTACTCACCGTCGTTCTCCTTTCGAGCGATGGCTGCCGCGGTGGCCGCCACGTCGTGGACCCGCACGGCCCACGCGCCTGCTCGGACGGCGTAGGCAGCGATGGCTGCGCTGTCGGTGTCGACGTCGCCTCCGAGGGCCTTGACGAAACGCTTACGCGACGCTCCGATGAGTACAGGGTACCCGCAGGAGGTCAGTCGGGGTAGTTCCTCTAGAATCTGCCAGCACTGATCGTTCGTCAGCGAGAAGCCGAGGCCCGGGTCGACAACAATTTTATCAGGTGCCACACCCGCATCACGAGCGGCGTTCACCTGCGAACTGATTCGATCAATGATCGTCCCCACGAGGTCATCCCCATAGTCGAAGGACTCCCCTGGCATCCCAGGCAGCGCCCGGTAGTGCTGCACCACGTAGGCACACCCCGTGGCCGCAACCGTCTCATTCATCTGCGGATCCCAGCGACCGCCGCTCACATCGTTAACGATCGCCGCACCCGCCTCGGCGGCAGCTCGCGCCGTCGAGGCATGCAGCGTATCGACAGACACGATGATGCCCTCGCTCGCCAAAGCCGCAACGACGGCCCCGATGCGCTCCCACTCCTGCTGCGCACTAATGCGCGTCGAGTTCGGTCGCGTCGATTCCCCGCCCACGTCAATCAGGTCGGCGCCGGCCCCCACCATGGCGCGCGCGTGCGCGAGCGCCGCGCCCGTATCCAGGTAACGGCCACCATCCGAAAAGGAATCGGGGGTGACGTTGAGGATACCCATGATCGCCGCCCGTCCGTTGGGAAGCGTCAGCGAACCCGGAAGGTTTAGAGAGGGCACAACAGGGGACGAGGCCGGGGCCGCGGGCAGGGGAAGCATCGTCATGTCATCGGCTCCCGGAGAGAACAAGTGCCATCATTTCAGCGCGCGTTGCACCGTCGCTCATGATGCCGCGCAGCGCACTGGTCACGGTCGACGAACCTGGCTTGGAGATGCCACGCATCGACATGCACATGTGCTCCGCCTCGATGACGACGATGACTCCCTGAGGATTCAACACCTCGTCGATGGCGTCAGCGACCTGGGCGGTGAGCCGCTCCTGCACCTGAGGGCGACGGGCGTAGCCCTCTACGAGGCGAGCCAGCTTCGACAGGCCCGTCACGACACCGCCGCGCGGAATGTATCCCACATGCGCGCGCCCGTAGAAGGGCAGCAGGTGATGCTCGCACACCGAATGGAAGGTAATGTCGCGGACCAGGACCAGCTCGTCGGTGCCCGCATGGAACTGCGTACGCAGGTGCTCTCGCGGGTCCTCGGCCAGACCGGCGCACATTTCGCGCCACGCGCGAGCCATGCGATCGGGGGTGCCGATCAGGCCTTCGCGTTCGGGATCCTCGCCGATAGCGACCAGCAGGTCACGCGACGCCTTCTCCACGGCTGCAGCATCGTAGGTCACGCTTGCTCCTCGGAATTGCTCGCCGGCGCATCGAAGGCATCTGAGGTGGCCTCGGCTGAGTTCAGGCCGACCGGGTTGCCCAGGCGGGCGCCGGGCACGGCCGCGTCGGACTGATAGTTCCACACGGGGCGCTTGGGCGCCTTGACGACGTCCTTGAAGATCTCGGCGAGCTGGGCTTCGTCGAGGGTCTCCTCCTCGAGGAGGCGGGCAGCCAGCGTATCCAGGACGGCGCGGTTAGTCGTGAGAATCTCCCACGCCTCACGCATCGCATTGTCCAGGAGGCGACGAACCTCCTCGTCGATGATCGCGGCGGTCTCGTCGGAGAACGAACGCGGCGCGTCGCCGCTGCCGTGACCAAAAGCCTCGGTGTCGGTGTCGCCCAGCTTAACCATGCCGATACGATCGCTCATACCGTAATCGGTAACCATCGCTCGGGCTGTCTTCGTAGCCTGCGAAATGTCGTTGGCGGGGCCTGTCGAAGGGTCGCGGAACACGATTTCTTCAGCGACGCGTCCTCCCATGCCGTACACCAAATCGTCGAGGAGCTGGTTGCGGGTCTTGTTGAAACGGTCCTCAGTGGGCATGACCATCGTGTACCCCAGCGCACGCCCGCGCGGCAGAATCGTCACCTTGGTGACCGGGTCAGTGTAGTTCAGGGCGGCGGCGGCCAGCGCGTGACCGCCCTCATGGTAGGCGGTGACGGCCTTGTCATGGTCATTCATGACGCGCGTGCGCTTCTGCGGGCCTGCAATGACGCGGTCAATAGCTTCGTCGATGGCTCGCTCGTCAATGAACTGCATGTTGGAACGAGCGGTCAGAAGCGCGGCTTCGTTAAGGACGTTCGCCAAGTCCGCGCCCGTGAAGCCGGGAGTACGCTTTGCGATCTGACGCAAATTCACCTGTTGGGTGAGCGGCTTGCCCTGCGCGTGCACCTTCAGGATCGCTTCGCGCCCCTTCAAGTCCGGGGCCTCAACCGCGATCTGGCGGTCAAAACGGCCCGGGCGCAGCAGCGCCGGGTCTAGAATGTCAGGGCGGTTAGTCGCGGCAATCAAGATAATGTTGGCGCGCTCGTCGAAGCCGTCCATCTCCACCAGGAGCTGGTTGAGGGTCTGTTCACGCTCGTCGTTGCCGCCGCCGATACCGCTGCCGCGGTGACGACCAACGGCGTCAATCTCGTCGACGAAAATGATGGCCGGCGCGTTCTTCTTCGCGCGTTCAAAAAGTTCGCGCACGCGCGAGGCACCTACACCCACGTACAGCTCCATGAACTCTGAACCGGAGATCGAGAAGAACGGGGCTTTCGCCTCGCCCGCAACAGCCTTGGCAAGCAGGGTCTTACCCGTTCCAGGAGGGCCGTACAGCAGGACGCCGCGCGGAATTCGCGCACCCACCTTGTGGAACTTATCGGGGGAAGCTAAGAATTCGCGGATCTCCTCAAGCTCCTCCACGGCCTCGTCTTCACCGGCGACATCCGCGAAGGTCACCTCTGGGCGCTCCTGGTTGAATTCCTTTGCGCGCGACGCCGTGAAGCCGCCCATCATCCGCGAACCCGACATGGAGCGCATGATGAAGTAGAAGGCACCCATGAGGACCAGCAGCGGAACGAGGAGTTGAACCATTGCTCCCAAGGTGCTGGACTGGGGACGCACAGCGTTCCAACCCTTGGCGGGGGCCTGGGCTGCCACCGTGTCCAAGATGTCCTTCGTCTGAACGTAGGAGTACGTGAAGTAGACGTTTTTACCCAGGTTGGCTGCCGGATCATCCGCGCCGGTGCTGGCGTGTTGGTAGTCCTCGTTCAGCGTCAGATTCACCTGCTGAGTGCCCTCGTTCAGCACGACCTTCTCGACCGTGGTCCCAGCGATGAGCGCCATACCTTCGGACGTGGAGATCGAACGAGGCTGGAAGGCCTGCCAGAGGAACCACCCGCCCGCCAACAGGACAACGAGGGGGATCGCCACCCACGCCAAACTCGGGCGCTTATTCTTCGTCTTATCGTTCACGTATGTCCCTTATCAGGTTCCGTTGCGGTCAGTTGTTGTAGACGTGGGGCTGGAGCGTCCCAACGAAGGGCAAGTTGCGATATTTTTCCGCATAGTCCAAGCCGTAGCCGACGACGAACTCGTCGGGAATGTCAAAGCCCACGTAGGCCACGTCGATGTCTACCTTCGCGGCGGCAGGCTTGCGCATCGCGGTCGCGATCTTCACGGAGGCGGCGCCTCGTCCACTGAGGTTCGCCTGCAGCCAGGACAGTGTCAGGCCAGAATCGATGATGTCCTCGACGATCAGCACGTGACGCCCAGCCACATCCTGGTCGAGGTCCTTCAGGATACGCACGACACCCGAACTTTTCGTCCCAGATCCGTAGGAAGAGACGGCCATCCAGTCCATTTCAAGGGGCGTGTGCAGCTTGCGCGACAGGTCTGCCATGACCATAACGGCGCCGCGCAGAACACCAACAATGAGTATTTCCTGACCGGCGTAGTCGCGGTCAATCTGCTCGGCCATCTCGCCGAGCCGACGGTCCATGTCCTCGGCGGTGACGAGGATTTCCTTCAGATCGTTTCCCATGTCGGTGGCATCCACCGTGTCCTCTTTTCGTATCGTTGCTCCGCGAGCGGTTGCACTATAAGCGTGCCATAAAAACGCGCGTGTGCGCAGGGAAGGCAGGCATTCTCACTGTGAGCGCAACGCGGCGGGCATGCCGCGGCTCGCTTCGATGAGAATCGTCGCCTCATTGCCGTCGCCCACACGCGTGGCCACTCCGCCGGGAAGAAGGATCGGCCCCTGGCCCCTCCAGGCGGTGACCAGGCGATCCAGTGCGTCAACGTGCACGCTGGCCAGGGTACGCACCCCGGCCTCGCGGGCCGCCCGACGCAGGGCGCGCGTGCGCACGGCTGCGGGTAAAACACGCAGGTCGTCCACCCGCAGGGACGAAGCCCCATTCCCCCTCCGGGCACGAACCGCGGTGGCGACGAGTTCACTCGCCCAGCCATTGAGAGCGTCATCGTCGAGCGCGCACAGGGCGGCTGTGCGCGCCAAAGCCGGCACGGGGTCGACCCCGAGGGCCGAGGCCAGGGCTGGGATAGCGCCGTGGCGCACGGCGGCGCGGCGCAGGGCTGAGCCGTCGGCAGCACGCCACGGCCCATCGGGGGCGTTGGTCGGATCCTCAACGGGGGTCAGGCCGACCTGCGCACACGCGCCCGCCGTGTCTGATCGACGCAGCCCCAACAGTGGCCGCAGCCACGTGACACCGTCCTCGTCGCGACGCTGGGGAGCGATCGCGCGCAACGACGACGGTCCGGAGCCTCGCGCGAGACGCAACAGCACGGTCTCCGCCTGGTCATCCATCGTGTGCCCCAGTAACACGGGTGCCCCTTCACGCAACGCGACAGCGCGCAGGGCACCAATCCTGGCATCGCGAGCCGAGGCCTCGGGGCCCCCCACGCCCGACACGCTCACCGCTTCGACGAGGGCGCGCGCACCGAGGGACCGGGCACGCTGGGCGACCAGGCGGGCTTCCTGCCCGCTCCCCGGGCGCAGCCCGTGGTCGACCGTCACCGTCACCACGGCAATGCCGGCGCGCGAACCCACATCAATCGCCATCAGAGCCAGCGCCAACGAATCCGCACCGCCCGACAAGCCAACGACGAAAGCTCCGGGAACCCCGGCCTCGTCAATGAAAGCGCGCATCGCGGCGCGCACCGCGAGAGAACAGGAACGCACTGCCCCGCGCGGATTGGCCCCCACCAGGCGGGATGCTTCAGCTAACACGCGCCAGCCATGTCCCCGGCTCAGCGTACTCACTCGCGGTTGGCAGCGCCTCAATGCCGGACAGCAGCGTTCCAATCGCGCCCGCGCGCACGACCGTGCGGGCAAAACCCTCCGTCTGGGCTTGAAGCAGCTCCACGCCCGCCAACGGCATCCCCGCAGCCGCACACGCCCGCACCAGCGCGACCCCACCCGCGTGCGCACGGTGAGTGCGCAGCCAATGAATCGACGGCAGGTCCCGGGGGGTGAGGACCTCCATCTCCGCGGTCGGCAGCGCATCCAGCAGGAGAACGATACGCACCAGCTCGTCGCTGCGCTCCGGCAGCGAACGCACCAGATCCGCGACATAGGGGACGAGGTGGGGAGCGTGGGTCAGGTGGACGCCGCGCAATCCGGTACACAGGGACACCCAGCGGCACCAATCCGTCTGATCCAGAGCATAGCGCTGAGCGTCCGCCAGCACGTTGGGGGCCACCAGGACACGCCGCCCGACCGCCACGTCCCAAATGCCCGTCGCGTCTTTTGCGAGCGCACGCAGCACGACGGCTTCGGCTGCCAGAACCATGGGGGTGCGAGTGTCCTCGAAGCGATCCATGATTGCCCCGACCCGGCGAATCAAACCCCTGCGATCAACGACGAGTGAGCTTGATTCGGCAACGGTCGCTGCGGCCTCGGGCAGGGTCGACAGCTCCGCGAGCAAGCGATTCGACCAGGCCACCGACCTGCGCAGGCGCGCCACGACAGCCGAGGCCCCCACCCGCGAGGCCGACGGACCCGCATAGGACATCGAAGCGAGAACTCCCGCGACGTCGCGCGGGCCAAACGGCATATCCATGGGCCTAGTTTAGCCCGGCGAGACCCTCCTCGAAGGCGTCCAAGTAGCCGCGCGTGGCGTAGGCGCCACTCGTCACTTGATCGTGACCGATCGACACAAGGAGGAGACGACCTCCCTGAGTGATCACGGAGCCCGACAGGGAGGTCACCTCGTGAAGCGAACCGGTTTTGGCTTGGACGTTACCGCCGGTGGGGGCCTCGGCCATCCGGTTGGAGAGCGTGCCCACCAGACCCGCCCAGGGCAAAAGACGCATCGTGTCCGCGCTGGTTCCCTGCCCCGCATACGAAGCCTTCAGGACGCCGACGAGCGTGTTGGCGGTGATCTTGTCGTTGCTGGACAATCCCGAGCAGTCCTCCAAGTAGAGGCCGTCCGTGGGGATACCCGCGGACGTCAAAGCATCCTTGACCGTCGAGGTCGCACCCTCGTAAGTGGAGGGACTCCCGGCTGCTCGCGCAGCGAGGCGGCAATACTGGTCGGCGAGCGTGTTATCGGAATGGGCCAGCATCCAGCGCAACTGTTCACCTATCGTCGCGGAGGAAACCGACGCGAGGGAGGACGCTCCCGCGGGGGCTTCCCCGGCCTCGCCCATGCTCACCGTGATTCCCGCAGACGTGAGAGCCTGCGCAAAAACCTCGGCGACATGGCCGGGGGCATCGGCGTAGAACTCGATCGCGCCCTCGGCGGTGCGCCCGGCATCGATCGCCATCGGGCCGACGTGGCCCTCATAGCTTCCGACATCCTGAGCATCCCAGGACGACAGGTGCGACGCGCCATCGAAGAGCGTTCCCCTCCAGTCGAGAGTGACCGAGGAGATGCCGCGCTCCGTCAGCGATGCGGCGGCATCTTGTGCCAGCGTCTGTAGGCCGGCGCGACCCGGAACCTCGTTGTCCAGGGAGGTTCCCGCACCGAGGAGGAGGTCTCCCTCCGAGTCGAGGTACAGGGTCCGCTCGTCGCCGCCCAGGAGCGCGCTGGTCGTCAGAGTCGCCGTGGGATCCAAATGAGTGAGGGCGGAGAAAGCAGCGAGCGTCTTCGTGGTGGAGGCGGTCGTGTGCGCGACGGACGCGTCAGCGTCGAGGAGAACCTCACCGGTTTGTGCATCCACGACGGTGCCCCACGCGACGTAGCCGCCTTCTGCTGCCGCGGCGGCAACGGGAGCCCACAGTGCCTGAACGTCTGTCGCGCTCACGGGCGTTCCCGAGGCCGTGGCTGGCACTGACGCGGTGGCCGGCTCGAGCGTGGATGCGGTTGGGGCGGCGGCCGGCGTGGGGCCAGCCGACGAGCACCCTGCGCTCACGAGGGCGACTGTCGCCACAAGTACGGCGCTAGCGCTTACAATTGGCACAGACGTGCGATGCATGGATGTCCCTTCGTGGTTACCTCTGTAGCTACACTACCCGTCTATGTACTCACTCAACCAACTGGACCCCCGAGTTTCGGGGCTGATGCGGAAGGCATGGTCATGGAATTCGACGTGACTATCGAGATCCCGAAGGGAAATCGAAACAAGTACGAGATCGATCACGAGACGGGACGTATCCGCCTGGATCGCATGCTGTTCACCTCGACCCGGTACCCGGACGACTACGGGTTCATTGACGACACCCTGGGCGAAGACGGGGATCCGTTGGACGCACTGGTGCTCCTCGAGGAACCCACCTTCCCCGGCTGCGTGATTCGCTGCCGGGCGCTCGGCATGTTCCGTATGCGCGATGAGAAGGGCGGCGACGATAAGGTTCTGTGCGTGCCGGCGTCGGATCAGCGCGCGTCGTGGCGCACCGAGATCGAGGACGTGTCAGAGTTTCACCGCTTGGAGATTCAGCATTTCTTTGAGGTGTACAAGGATCTCGAGCCCGGCAAGAGCGTCGAGGGCGCTCACTGGGTTGGCCGCGAAGAGGCGGAAGCTGAGATTCGTCGCTCCTACGAGCGTTTGAAGGAGCACGAGGACAAGCACTGAGCTTGCGGAGCTGTCGCGGTGGGGCCGCGCGAACAAACGTTCGCGCGGCCCCACTTCACGCTCACAGTGTTGCTGCGTTGCTGCGCGCTCGGGACGCTTTCGGGGACCCGGCCGCGCCGACGCTAGTTACTCTTGGGTCCTCCAATGGCTTCGTGGAGGTCCTTCAGTTTGTCCCAGTAATCCTTGTAGTCCTTCGCGTTACCCAGCAGTTCACGTGATCGTTTAAATCCGGCTTGCCACAGGTCTTTACGATCAGCCAGCTGATTAATCCGCTTCAGTTTGTCCGGATCTTTGAAGAGCGCTCGGGCAAGGCCAAAACCGCCCGCCTTACCGATGTCCGATGGTTTGTTGAGGACATCAACCGGACCCTTGATGACGTACTCATATGCGCCCTTGACAATGGGCTTCGCCTTATCGGTGACCTTCTTAATTCCTGCACGTCCAGCGTCGACCATGTCATCAATTTTGCCAAGCGTGTCCGCGTGCTTGCCGGCCACGTGGTGCAAGGCGTCTCCGACCTTGTCCATGGTTTTGCCTGCAAGATTAGAGACGCTCGCGAAAAGATTGTTGAGCGTCGTTCCGAGACTCTTCAAGATGGACTCGAGTCGCGAAAAGATGCCATTGGCCGACCGGAAGCCCTCAAGAACCTGACTTCCCTTCTTCTTAATCTTCGTAACCCAGCTGGCGACCGTTGTCGAAATGTTGTAGGCGATCTTGGGCAGCAGGGTCCCCACCGATAGCAAGGCCTCCGCGACGGCCTCGGCGAAGGTACCGATGAGATCAGCGATCGCATCGCGCGTGAGCTCGTAGACGATCTTGACGACTGCGGACAAGATGCACAGGCCCGTCGCGACAAGGTCACACACCTCAGCCATCTTGCGGAACAACAGGACGAGTCCTGTCACCTCGACCTTGTAGGCAGACAGTGTTCGACATACCTGCGGGGACAGCTGCGAGTGGAAGTCTGCGTCAAGTTCGTCGCCTGCCTGTTTCCACTGGGCGCCGATCCGCTGCCACGTAATCGCAGCCGCCTCGACCTGTTCCGGGTCGCCCGTGAATTTCTGCAGCATGTCGGGCAGGGGAGCAATATGATCCATGATCCAGCTGACGACATGAGACACCACGGTTTTGACGGGGTTCATGACGAATCCGACGACGTCGGCACCCAATGAAACAGTGTTGAGAGTGGCGTCGAAAACACTCTTAGACTCGCACAGATCCGAAATATCCGTAATGATGCCGGCAGTCTTGTACCACTTGGTCTCATGGGTGGACGCTGGCTGCGCAACCTGCACACTCGACACCATCAGACGTAGCCCCCATCGAGCAATCCGGCGACCGCTATATTCTTCGCCGATTCAGCGTCTGTCAGCTCAAAGTCGGTTGCCGCCATATCCACAAGCTCGGCTCCTCTTTGCAGGGTAGTTCCCGCCTCACGATGCGCTTGGGCAAAGACCGCCGCAACAAGCGCATAGGGAGGAAGAATAAGCGAACTGAAGACCCCGAAAGCATGGTCACTCAGCGCGGAAGTGTACGCGGTAGCGCCCTGCGTGACGGTTAGCCCATCGCGGTAAACTTTTGTGGAGTGCTTGCGCCACGAGTCTGTTCTTACGTCGATGTCGGCCATCGAGTATTCCTTTCATGCGAATGAGCAGATGCTACCAAAAGTTCAGAACACAACCATAAAACTATGGCGGCGCACACAGTTAGGTGCGTGTCGTTTATCCCTGGCACTACCATTTCATTCAACCGAGTCGAGGTTTTACGACGAGATCACGCTCGCGCCCATCACCCAGCCCGGTCAGAATACCCATTTTCGAATACGGATTGACGCTCGTGAATGCGCCGGACGCTCAACACGGGGTCGCCGAGCGAGACTAAGAACCCATCATCTGCCCGCGGCTTCCCATCCAGCTCCACCGCCTCGTACTGGCGAGAGAGGCACCCAGTCAGCGATCCTTGCGAGCTTCAGCGAGGATGCCGGTGCGCTCATAGACTGCAACGGTCAGCGTTGCGTCCGAAGACTGGCAGGCAGCCATCAGGGTGACGTCGGGCTGGCGTGACTTGTCAACTCCGCGCTCAAAGCGCACCTGATTGACGGTGAACTGGCGCGCGTATCCGTCGGGACTCACCAGGTCGAACGTGACGTCAGTGGACGCGGGGCTTGAACCCGTGCGCGCAACCTCCACCTCACGCATATTCTGACAGGTGACGTTCTCGTGTGTTGTTACCCCGTCGCGCCAATCGGCGACAACCGGGCCAAAAATCGACGTGGACGCGCAGATGACGGCCCCCAGCACGGCTGCGGACGCGACAAACCCGGCGAGCGCCGCGAGGGGGGCCGACGGGCGCCCGCGCTGCCCGCCGCGCGTGGAGGTCACCCACCTCATCAGGTCGCGGACCAGCCACTTGGCTGACGCCCAGACGACAGGCCACCACAACAGCACAATCAGCAGCGGGATACCGATGGCCTCCAGGAGCGAGCGGAGCGCGCGCTCACCCCAGTAATCGTAGAAGAAGAAATACCACAGGCCCGCATACGCCACGGTCGCCATGAGTCCGACGAGCACCCACGCTGCACGCTTCTGAGCGCCGGTAAGCGTCAGCTGCGACGCGTCCTCATTGAGGCCCTGGGAAACCTGTTCGCCACCTTCGTTGACCGACGTGTCCATGCACCCATGCTAGCCATGTGAGCGCAACTATGCGGTTCGGATCGGCGCAGGTTCTACTGTGCCTTCCAGGCCTCGGCGATGATGCCCGTGCGCTCGTAGACGGAGACGCCGAAGCTGGGGGCCTGCGCCTCGCACAGGGTCATGATGGTGGTGTAGGGGCTGTCCTCGCGTTCCATCTCCTTTTCGAGGTCGGAGAGCTTCAGCTCGAAGTGGCGCGAGTAGCCGTCGGCGCCCACCAGGTCGAAAATGACGAAGGTCTTGTTTGTTCGCTTCAGGAAGGTCTCGTCCCCCTCTTCGCGAATGTTCTGGCAGCTCACGTTCTCGTGCCGGGTCGGCCCGTCCCACCAGTCCTGGACGGCGAGGCCGTAGCCTCCCCATGCACGGGTGGCGACGAACGCGAGAATGCCGGCAGTGAGGAGGAAGGAGAAGGCGGCAGAGAAGGGCTGCGGCTTTTTGGCGTGTTTCGCTGCCTGGGGGGCTTTCTGTGCTCTGATGAAGTCACGGAGCATCCACCGAAGCGAGGCCCAGACCACGGGGACCCACAGGAGGGTGAAGAAGGCAGGGATGACGGCGGCCGCCATCTGGGCGCGCATCGACCACTGACCCCATGAGCTGCGCAGGCCAAATCGCCAGAACAGCCCGTAGATGACGATCACGACGAGTCCGAGGAACACGCGGAAGGCGCGCTTGGTGGAGGTGTCGAGCGGGACGGACACCTCCTCGACTGCTGGCGCGGCTGCGGAGTTGTGAGGGTCACTCTCGTGGGCTGATTTGTCCATGCCTTCATGCTATCCGAGGCTGGGGCGGTGACGCGTCGAGGAAGTTCCAAGCGAGAGAGACAGGGATGAGAGGTATACGTGAGGGGGCCGCGTACGCGGCCCCCTCACGTCTAAGGAACGTCAGAGCCTGACGGCGTAGGGCATGATGGATCCCCAGCTGTACACGCCGGTGATGCGCACGGGCACGCCGAAGGTGGGGGCTTCGATCATCTGGCCGCCGCCCAGGTAGATGGCGACGTGGTAGATGCCGGACTGGGCGCCGTTGGAGGACCAGAAGATCAGGTCGCCGGCGTCCATGGAGCCGATCGGCACGTGCGTTCCGTAGCCGTATTGGGCGCGCGAGAGGTGTGGCAGGTACACGCCCGCGCTTTCCCAGGCGAGCATTGTCAGGCCGGAGCAGTCAACGCCGCCGTAGGATTCGCCACCCCACACGTAGGGCACGCCCAGGTAGCTCTGCGCGGTTGCGATGGCGGTGGATGCTCCGCCGTAGGAGTAGGAAGGCTCCTCGTCGGAGTAGCTGGGTTCCTCGTAGGAGGGTTCATCGTAGGAGTACGAGGGTGTATCGTCGTCGTCTTCATCGTCTGAGGAGGACGAGGCCTGGGTCGCGGCAGCCGCATCGGCTTGGCGTTGGGCGGCGGCTGCGGCATCGGCCTGGCGTTGTGCTTCCGCTGCTGCGGCTGCCTGTTCGGCTGCGACGCGCGCGGCTTCTTGGCGCTCGGCTTCGAGGGCGGCTTCGCGTTCGTTAATGAGTTCGACGGTGGTGTTTTGTTTGTTGGCTAGTTCTTGGATGTAGGAGGTGCGCTGGGCTGCGACGATGGCGGCTTGGTTCTGCGCGGCTGTGGCCGCCTGATTGGCCGCGTCGGTGCGCGCTTGGACCTCGTTGGTCGCGGCCTGCTGGTTGGCGAGCGCCGTTGTGGCGGCCTGGCGGGTGACCTGGGCGACCTGTTCGAGAGCTGAGACGGTCTGCATCTTCGCTTCAGCTGAGGAGGAGAAGGAGTTAATGCCGGCCTGCTTGCTTTCGACACTACGCAGACCGTCGGAGTTGAGGTAGGGGGCGATCGCGTCGAGCGATCCGCCGCCGCTTCGGTAGGCGGCCTGGGCGACCGAGGCGATCTGTTGTTTTCCTTCGGCGAATGCACTCTCGGCGGCGGTGGCGTCGGCTTCGGCTTGGTTAGCGGTCGCGGTCGCTTCAGCAAGCGCGATCTGCGCTTCATTGAGGTTTTCACCGGCGATCTGCGCGTTCTGTGTCGCGGTGGCGGCGGTGGCGTTGACTTCTGCCAGTTTGACTTCGATTTCCGCCACGCTCATCTGCGCTGCTTCTTCGGCTGCCTGCGCGGCCGCGATTTCTTCCTCGGAGGGAACAGCTTGCGCCATGTTGGGCAGGACCAGCAGGGCGCTGGCGGCAAAGACCGTCAGGGCCATGCGAATGGTTCCGCGTCGTCTCATCATCGTCTCATCTCGTCTGCGTGTGCGGGTGCCAGTGGGGGCGTTCTGAACAAGAGACTATCCACTTTCGCCACACTTGGCAACAAACACACCACATCCCTCATCTTTCACACATGCATCAATCGCAACATATGCATCATTGGCAACATTAAAATTAGCTAATTACCGAAAAACCTAAGCTCAGATTGCCTATATATGTATTTCCTCTCACACTTTTCATCGTTGCTCCGAGAAAGACCCCCAACCCGTTACACACGTCCGCCATCCGGGACCACTTCGCCACGACCCGGCCCATGACGAACAATGGACACCATGAACCGTCGAATGTGCCGCTGACTGCGCGTCAGCACAAGCGACTGCCGCGCAGTCCCCCGTGAGCGGGACGCGCCTCGACGCATTCTCATATCAACCAATGAGCGGCCCGCCCGGGGATCCAAGGACGACACACCCCACCCCAACTTTTAGGAGCCGCCACATGAGTGCCAACGACTGGTCCTTCGAAACCAAGCAGATTCACGCCGGATACAACATCGACCCCGCCACCGGCGCGACCGCCCTGCCCATCTACCAGACCTCCTCCTACGCCTTCGAAGACACCACCCAGGCTGCGAGCCGCTTCGCCCTGCAAGAACTAGGCCCCATCTACACGCGCCTGACCAACCCCACGACTGACGCTGTCGCCTCGCGCATCGCCGCCCTCGAAGGCGGCGTCGGTGGCCTCCTGGTCTCCTCCGGCCAGTCAGCCACCGCCCTGTCGGTCCTCGCGCTGGCCATCGCCGGCAACAACGTCGTCGCCTCCCCCTCCCTGTACGGTGGCAGCGTTACCCTGCTGAAGAACACGCTGGGCCGCCTGGGCATCGAGGCGCGTTTCGTTGCCGACCCGCTCGACCCCGACGCGTGGCGCGCGCTCGCCGACGACAAGACCGTCGCTTTCTTTGGTGAGACGATCCCCAACCCGCAGGGCGACATCCTCGACATCGAGCCGATCGCGAAGGTCGCCCACGAGGTCGGCGTGCCCCTCATCGTCGATAACACGGTCGCCACCCCCTACCTGGTGCGCCCGATCGAGTGGGGCGCCGACATCGTCGTCCACTCGGCCACCAAGTACCTGGGCGGGCACGGCACCTCGATCGCGGGCGCAATCGTCGACTCCGGCAACTTCGACTTCGCCTCCCAGCCCGAGCGTTTCCCCCTCTACAACGAACCAGACGAGTCCTACCACGGCCTCGTCTACGCCCGCGACCTGGGCGTCGGCGGTGCGCTGGGTGCGAACCTGGCGTTCCTGCTGCGCGTCCAAACCCTCCTCAACCGCGACCTGGGCGCCGTCACCTCCCCCTTCAACGCCTTCCTCATCTCGCAGGGCATCGAGACGCTGTCCCTGCGCGTCGAACGCCACGTCTCTAACGCGCTGGCGGTCGCCCGCTTCCTGGAGGATCACCCGGACGTCGAGTCCGTCAACTACGCGGGCCTGGAGTCCTCCCCGTACTACAAGCTGGGCAAGAAGTACGCGCCGCTGGGCACGGGCGGCCTGCTCTCCTTCGTCATCAAGGGCGGGTACGAGGCCGGCCGGGCCTTCGCGGACGGCGTACAGCTCTTGCCCGTGGTCGCCAACATCGGCGACGCCAAGTCCCTGGTCATCCACCCGGCCTCGACCACGCACTCGCAGCTCACCGAGGAGGAGCTGGCCAAGGCCGGCGTGGCCCCCGGCACAGTACGCCTGTCGATCGGCCTGGAAAACATCAAGGACATCCTCGCCGACCTACAACTCGGCTTCGACGCGGCCCGCGCGGCCACGGCCTGACCCACGCCGTCGGCGGCCTCGACGAAATACACACTCCTTATGCGCCGAGGCCGCCGCGTCCCTCCCGCTCTCACGTCACCGCTCACGCGAAAGAAGGACATCATGAGCCGCCACAACCTGCCCCCCGCCCCCACGACTGGAGCGTGGCGCGAGGGCGACCCGGTCGCTTTCCGCAAGTTCGCTAACCTGGGCGCCCAGCGCCTGGAAAACGGCGAGATCCTACCCAGCGTGACCCTGGCCTACGAGACGTGGGGCACGCTGGACGAGGCCTCGTCGAACGCGGTTCTCATCCTCCACGCGCTCACCGGCGACGCCCACGTCTACGGCGAGACGGCGCCCGGCCAACCAACCCCCGGCTGGTGGGATCAGATCGTGGGTCCCGGACGCATCATCGACACGAACCGCTACTTCGTGGTGGCCGCGAACGTGCTCGGCGGCTGCCAAGGATCGACCGGCCCGGCCTCCCTCGCGCCGGACGGGGCGCCCTGGGGTTCTCGCTTCCCCGTGATCTCTACGCGCGATCAGGTCCGCGCCGAGGCCCTCCTGTCCGACCTCCTCGGCGTCAACACGTGGGACATCGTCATCGGCGCCTCCCTGGGGGGCCACCGCGCCATCGAATGGGCGGTCACGTACCCACAGCGTGTGCGCCGACTCGTCGTCGTCGCCTCCGGCGCACAGACGACCGCTGATCAGGCCGCGTGGACGCACACGCAGATCCGCGCCATCGAGCTGGATCCCGCGTGGCGCGGCGGAGACTACTACGCGGGTCCCGGCCCGACCTCCGGCCTGGCGCTCGCCCGCCAGATCGCGCACACCACCTACCGCTCCCCCTCCGAGCTCGACGAACGCTTCGGTCGTATCCCCCAGAACGACGAGGACCCCCTGCACGGGGGTCGCCTCGCGGTGGAGTCCTACCTGGATTACCACGGCGAGAAGATCCTGCGCCGCTTCGATGCCGGCTCCTACGTGACGCTGTGCCGCACGATGCTCTCCCACGACGTGGGTCGCGACCGCGGCGGCGTCGCTCAGGCCCTCAAGGCCGTCACCGCCCGTACCCTCGTCGTCGCCGTCGACTCCGACCGGCTTTTCTTCCCCGAACAGGTCTGGCAGATGGCGTCGGGTATTCCCGGCGCGTTCTACCGTGAAATCCACTCCGACCACGGTCACGACGGTTTCCTCATCGAGCACGACCAACTCACCGCACTGCTCAACGAGTTCCTCAACGAGCGCATCCCCTCGCGCGCATCCTCCTTCGCCTGATCAGCGCCGCTTTCTCCGCGAGGCCGCCCCGGTTTCTCCGCCTCATCGACGAGGCGCCGGCGGCCTCGCGCGTTATGCTGACCCAATGAGCGTTACCAGCAATCCCACGCACGGCGGCGAGCTCACCCCCGACACGAGCGTCCTGCCCGACTTTTCCGGGGTAGATCCCCAGGCCTCGTCGGACGATTCGATCCCCGAGCGCGACGTCATGGCCCCCTGGGGCCAGGCCGGCCCTCCCGGACCCCAGTGGCGCGCCGACATCCTGGGAGAGGGCTACGAGTCGCGCACGATCGAGCTGATCGACGACGCGGAAGGCCCCTGCGTCGCGACCCTCGTGCGCGCGCGCCCACCCGAGAACCCACGCCTCACCATCCTGTACCTGCACGGACGCAACGACTACTTCTTCCAGACCGAGATGGCGGATCGGCTGCGCCAGGCGGGGGCCGCGTTCTACGCGCTCGACATGCGCAAGTACGGGCGATCCCTGCGCCCCCACCAGACGATCGGCTACACGGACGACCTGTCCGTCTACGACGAGGAGATCGGCGAGGCCATCGAAATCATTCGCTCCGATCGCGACGACGAGCCCCTAATTCTCATGGGACACTCAACGGGAGGACTCATCGCGACCCTGTGGGCACACCGCCACCCCGGCGTCCTGGCCGGCCTGATCCTGAACTCAGCGTGGCTGGAAATGCAGTCGATGGCCGCCTGGCGCGGAGCAATGGCCCCCGTCATCGGGCGCATCGCGTCGCGCAACCCCATGTGGGAGGTGCCCTCCGGCGGGGCAGGCCACTACGGGCGTTCGCTCACTGGGCGCGCCACCTCGAAGCTTCCAATTCCCGAGGGCTTATCCCCCGACGACCCGTCCGTCGCGGGCTGGCCCATCGCACGCGAGTGGAAGCGCCCCGAATCCTACCCGGTGCCCGCCTCCTGGCTCGAAGCCATCATGGCCGGGCACGAAACGGTCGAGAAGGACGTACACCTGGAGTGCCCAGTCCTGTCCATGGTGTCCACGTCGGCCTATTTCGGCGACGAATGGAACGAGCGGGTCTTCACCTCCGACACGGTCCTGAACCCGGTCGTTATCGCCCAACGCAGCCTCGACCTGTCCGACCTGGTCACGATCGCCCGATTCCCCGGCAAGCACGACCTGCTTCTCTCCGACGCACCCGTGCGCGAACGAGTGCACGCGACGATTGCCGGCTGGCTCGAGGCCTTCGTCGGCTAGGATTCGCGAAACGTCAGTGGCGCGCAGCGCGGCGCTCGCGGGGCGCGTGCGCATACTCGCGCACGATCTCGCGGTTGACCTCGTCGAGGGCTTCAGCGAGGGTCGGACCCAGGCGGTCGCCAATACGCACGAGAGTCCACGCGTCGATGTGGCCCAGGCCACGGGCGGTCAGCAACGTGTCCAGGGACGGGTAGGTCAGGCCGGCACCGGAGATGGTTCCGCCCGCCGCCAACACCAAGTCATCCGGTAGCCCCAGCTCGCCGCGCGCCACGAGGGGCGTGTCCTCGCCAAGGATCTGCGCCAGGGTGCGCAGCCCGGCCTCGTCGCGCCCGAGGACGGGCACACCCTCGCCACGGGCAGCGACGACCTCAGGCGATTCTTCCGCGTGATCCACGAACGAGGCCGTGGCGGCGTCGGTCGCTCCGGCGTCGTTGAGTTCGGCTGTCCCGGCCTGGGCGCGGCGCGATGCGCGGCTGCCAAGGTGGGCGGGGCGCTCCCATCGGGGCGTCTCTTCCTGGGTCACGTCCTGGAACTCCTCGTTGTTGTCTGTCTGCTCGGGGGCGAACACGGCGTTTTCCTGCGGGTGGTCGTGTTCGTCCCACTGGTCACGGTCATCCAGACTACCGTCTCCGCGGTCGTCATGGTCATCCACGCCGTCCGCTTCGTGGACGCAAGCATCATCCTGATCGGCTTCAGGGTGTTCCTGGCCCAGGTCGACCGCGTCGTCGTCCTCGCCCTCGTCGGCGTGACCTGCCTCTGCCTGATCGACCTGGTCGGGTGCGTCATCGCCCTGGTCGGCTTGCGCGGGTGCGCCGAGTTCCGCCTCAACGTCGTCATTACCTTCGTCGCCCTCGTGATCACCGGGGCCAGGCACCTCAGCGTTAGCTTCGTCGCGCAGGTCACCCTCGTTCGTATCACCCTCCGGTGCGAAACGATCGTCAGCCTCGTCGGTGTGCTGATCTGCGTCGCGCTCGTCCGCGACGCCGTCGTCGTTGCCGTCAGCCACATCCGCGGCCTTGTCGCTGGCATCCTCCAGAGCGCCTTCCTGTTCAGCAGGTTTCCACGGCGGTGGCGGTTCTTCATCCACCGAATAGCTGAACACATCGCGCAAGTGAGGGGCGACCTTCGGGGTCGGACGCGTCGTCGGGGTGTCCGCGCCTTCCGCGTCTCCCTCGGGATTCGCGAATGCCTGGTCGGTGTCCTCCGTCTCGGTGACGGTATCAGCATCGATGGATGCACCGATCTCGGGGGCTGGTGCCGCGGACCCTAGGAGCTGCGGTGCGTGACCATACAGGCGCGGGCCGACGGCGTTCACGTCGAGGAACAGGCGACCGTTGGACATCTGACGCAGGTTCATGAGATGAACCTCAACACCAGAGGTAGCCAAGATCGACAAGGCGGGGCGCACCGAGGGGTCGATCTCGCCCGCGACCATAATAAGGCGCGGGCCAGGGCCGACGGCAGGGGGCATTGAGTCCCGGAACTGCGCCCAGCCCGCACGGAAGCCTTCGGGACCCGACGGGTACTCAGCAGCCAGGTCAGACCACGAGAGTGAAGCGACTACGGCGAGGCGCGACAGCGACGTGATAAGAGTCTCGGAGTCAAGGAGTTTCAGGATTTCGACGGAGACAATCTGCCCTGTCACATCAAGGGCCGTCAGGCGCGGGGTCTCCTCGTCAACCTGACCTGTCATGTCACGCCAAGTCACCGGAAACAGGGGTCGCGAGACAATTTGGAGGACCTGCTGGCAGATAGCGTCAACCAGCTCAGGACCCAGATCATGCGCAACCGGGTATCCGAATTGAGCGGGAACGAGGTGTCCATCCTCGAACTCAAACAGGGCCATCGCACTTTCCTTCACATGTATGGGACGCTCGTGGCCATTGTTTCATACGTTCCAAAAGAAACGCAGAAGACACAGGGAGTTTGCGATAGATACCACGTAAGCATCGGGAAGAGAGAGGCTCGTCGCCGACCACCCACACCCCACACCATTGCCTACCGAACGGACAGGATTGGCAAGTACGTCGCTTCCACTGACCACCCAACCCCCGCCCCAACACCAGGAGCGCCAATCTTTCCACCTCACTATCCCCACCCTCCTGACACATGCTCGCTAACCATGCGCAAACCCCTCCGACGCAGGAAAGCAATCATGTACGATAGAATATGGCGCGCACAAACCAGGTACACCATCACCTTCCACCTGGTTAAACGGCTGCACGCCAGGCATCATCCCACGAGCGAGGCGAGGATCAATGGGCAGAAAGTTCCTGCACGTCGTTGAATATTCGACGCCCGAACCACGAGTTCCGGCGTCCGATGAGACGCGCCTTGAACTCTCACCCTACTGCCTGAGCGCCCAGACTCCCCCGCGCACATACCCCAACACTTCTCAATCGGTCAGTCCGCATTTGCCACCCATTGAGCGCATGCCGGTCCCCGTGACACCCTTCCCAAAGATGTTCCACGACGATCCCGAACCCGCCTGACACCCCACCACCCCGGCGCCCGCGCGCCCAAGCCTAACCCCCTCCACCTCTACGCCACCTCACGCGACCATCCGCACAGCGGGAAGTCCCACCCCACGCGCCGAAGCCATGACACACTGAGCGTATGACCGACAGCTTCCTGTCTGACCTGCGCGCACTCATCGACGTCGACGCCTCCGTCGGCACGCGAGCGCGATACTCATCCGACGCCGGCCTCACGCGCATCCCGCCACTGGCCGTCGCCTTCCCTCGCACGCCCGAACAGGCGATCGCAGCATTCGAACTCGCCCGCGCCCACGGCGTCCCCCTCACCGCCCGAGGCGGCGGCACCTCCTGCGCGTCCAACGCGATCGGCCCCGGCCTCGTCCTCGATTTCTCGCGGCACATGAACCGCGTCATCTCCATCGACCCCGAGGCCCGCACCGCCACGGTCGAACCCGGCTGCGTCGGCTCCACCCTCCAGGCCGCGGCGGCGAAGTACGGCCTGCGTTTTGGCCCCGACCCCTCCTCCCAGAACCGCGCGACGATCGCCGGCATGGTCGCCAACAACGCGTGCGGGCCGCACGCGACCGCCTGGGGGCGCACCTCCGACAACATCGTCTCCCTCGACTGCGTGGACGGGCGCGGGCGCCGCTTCACGGCCACGACCGGCCGCGACTCGGCGCTTCGCGACGTGCCCGGGCTGGCCTCGCTCATCGACTCACATCTGGCCCCCATCCGCACGCAGCTCGGCCGCTTCAAACGCCAGGTCTCCGGCTACTCCCTCGAACACCTCACCCCCGAGGGCGGGCGCAACCTCGCCGCCATGCTCACCGGCACCGAGGGCACCCTCGTCCTCATCCTGTCCGTCACCGTGCGCCTCGTGCCCCTGCCTGACGCGCCCGTGCTCGCCGCCCTCGGCTACCGCTCCATGATCGAAGCCGCCGACGACGTGCCCGCCCTGCTGGCCCACTCGCCCCTCGCCGTCGAAGGCATGGACCGGCGCCTCGTCGACGTCGTACGCGCCCACAAGGGCCCCGGCGCCGTCCCCGCCCTGCCCGAAGGCGAAGGCTGGCTCCTCGTCGAGGTCGGCGCCCCCGGTGAAGACGTCACCGCCTCCCTGGAGCGAGCACGCGCCCTGTGCGCCGCCTCCGCCGCCGTCGACACGGTCGTGTACCCGCCGGGAACCCAGGCCTCGGCCCTGTGGAGGATCCGCGCCGACGGAGCGGGCCTGGGCGGGCGCACCCCACCCGACGGCGCTGGCGGCGGCGACCAGCAGGCCTGGCCCGGGTTCGAAGACGCGGCCGTCCCACCCGAAAACCTCGGCGCGTACCTGCGCGACTTCACCGCCCTCATGGAGGAGTTCGACATCGACGGCCTCCTGTACGGGCACTTCGGCGACGGCTGCGTGCACGTGCGCCTCGCCATGCCGCTCGAAACCCCCGAGGGCGTCGCCCACTCGCGCGCATTCCTGCAGTCAGCGGCCCGCATCTGCGCCGCCCACGGCGGCTCCGTCTCCGGCGAACACGGCGACGGGCGTGCCCGCAGCGAACTCCTGCGCTTCATGTACACCCCCGAGATGCTCGACCTGTTCGCCCGCGTCAAGCACCTCTTCGACCCGGACAACCTCCTCAACCCCGGAGTGCTCGCCGCCCCCATGGACCAGGCCGAGGCCGCCTCCCGCGCACGGGCGCGGGCACGTGCGGCGCGCAGTGGGGTTGTTGACGTGCTGGCGGCCAACGGCGTGCCTGACTCTGCCTTCAGCGATCGTGACGATGCGGCCGCCGGTCGTTCCGGCCTCGCCCCTGCCGACGGCGCTAGCGGCGCGAGCGGCGCCCCCGCCGACGGCGCGCTCGAACTCCAGCCCGACGTTGACCCCCTCGATGCGAACCTGCGCCGCGTCGCCGCCCGCCCCATGCCCGCCGACGGCGGCTTCGCGTTCACCCACGACGGCGGCGACTTCACGGCCGCCGTCCACCGCTGCACGGGCGTCGGCAAGTGCCGCGCCGGAGTGCCCGGCACGTTCATGTGCCCGTCCTACCTGGCCACCCGCGACGAGAAGGACGTGACCCGAGGGCGCGCCCGCATCCTCCAGGAGGCCGCTAACTCGCAGCTCGTTCAGGCCATCGACTCCCCCGAAGTCCTCGAGGCCCTTGACCTGTGCCTCGCCTGCAAGGCCTGCTCTGCCGACTGCCCAGCCGGCGTCGACATGGCCCGCTACCGCTCCGAAGCGCTCTTCCGCACCTACCGGGGGCGCCTGCGCCCCCTCAGCCACTACACGCTCGGCTGGCTGCCGCGCCTCACCCGCGTCACCGCGCGCGTACCCGGCCTCGCTGCCGTCGCAAACGCCATCATGTCAGTGGCCCCCCTGCGGTCGCTGGCCTTCCACATCATCGGACTCGACCCTCGCCGAAGCATGCCCGCCCTCCAGTCCGGCACCGTCACCGCGTGGGCCCGCCGCCGCAACCTGCTGGCGGGTGCACTCCCGGCTGCCACATGTGGCGATGCTGCGACTTCCGGCACTGCGGCTCGCGACACTGCGGCTCGCGCTGCCGCGACTTCCTCAGCCGCAACTTCCGCAGCCGCAACTTCCGCAGCCGCGACCGATGCCCGCGAACCCGGCGGCACCCCGGCCTCGTGCGACTCCGCCCGCGAGCGCGAGGCGGCCACTGCCTCGTCGATGGTGGGCTCCCCGATTTTGAACGGGCCGCGCGACCCCGGCGGGCGGCCGTACGCGCTCGTGTGGGCGGACTCGTTTAGTCAGACCCTGGACGGCACGGGGGCGCGCGCGGTCGTCGACGTGCTCGAAACGAACGGTTTTGCGCCCATCGTCGCGCCCGACGCGTGCTGCGGGCTCACGTGGATCACGACCGGGCAGCTGACGGGAGCGAAAAAACATCTGTCGTCGCTGCTCGGCGTGCTCGCGCCCTTCGCCGCTGCGGGTATCCCGATCGTCGGCGTCGAGCCCTCGTGCACGGCGGTGCTGCGCGACGACCTGATGGACCTCTTGCCGGATGATCCGCGCTCGGCGCTCGTGTCGGGCGCGACGCACACCCTCGCCGAGGTGCTGTCGGCCGTGCCCGCGTCGTCGCGCAACCTGCCGAGCCTGGAGGGCGTCGAGATCGTCGCGCAGCCGCACTGCCACCACTACTCCGTCATGGGGTGGGACACGGACCAGGCGCTGCTCGAGTCGCTGGGTGCGCACGTCACGCGGCTCGAGGGCTGCTGCGGCCTGGCCGGGAACTTCGGCATGGAGGCGGGCCACTACGACCTGTCGGTCGCCGTTGCCTCTCATTCGCTGCTGCCATCCCTGTCGGCGCACCCGGACGCCGTGTACCTGGCGGACGGGTTCTCATGCCGCACCCAGGCAGCGCAGCTGGCGGGCCGCAGGGGCGTGCACCTGGCGACGCTGCTCGCGGGGCGTTCTGCCTGAATTGCGCCGTCGCCGCGTTGCCCCCGCGACTGTTCCGGGCGCCGTCTGACCCGGCCACGGGGGTGGCCCCCTCTGTGCGCCGATGGGCGGCGGCCTGTCTCCGTGTCGCTTGTGGCACCGCTGGTGTTCCGGACACCGTCGCACCTTGCTGTGGGGCCGGGCTGCTTTGTGTGCAGGTGGGCAGCGGCCCGCCCGCGAGCCGTCCGCGCCGCGAGCTTCGCTCGGCGCGTCGCCTCGA
>ERZ772920.196-NODE-196-length-35189-cov-7.420305_pt1 | contig 35189 bp, 29 predicted proteins | sample MGYA00511469_ERZ772920 | MGnify/ENA primary metagenome ERZ772920 (study PRJEB29015, sample SAMEA2738069) | human oral metagenome | biome: human oral; feature: human-associated habitat; material: saliva | place: China | collected 2216 ... | reverse complement strand
AACACCTGCTGCAAAAAAACAAATCCTTCAGCCTCTTCGCCACCCACTATTTCGAGCTGACCAAACTGCCCGAAGCCCACGCAACGGCGGTCAACATGCACCTCTCCGCGCTCGAACAAGGACAAGACATCGTCTTCCTCCACCACATCGAGCCCGGCCCCGCCAGCAAAAGCTACGGCATCGCCGTCGCCAAACTCGCAGGTCTGCCCAACCGCGCTTTGAAAGCGGCTCAAAAGCATTTAAACGATTTGGAAAACCAAGCCGCCGCCAACCGTCCGCAGTTGGATATTTTCAGTGCCATGTCGTCTGAAAATGGGGCTGAAGAGGAAGGGAAAGAACAAGAAATTGAGCCTGTTGATAATTTGCAGAACAATGAATTGGCTGAAGCGTTGGCGCAAATTCAGCCCGACAACCTCACGCCGCGCGAAGCCTTGGATGCCTTGTATCGCTTGAAAGATATTTGCAATAAGGCGTCGTAAATAACTCAAAGGCCGTCTGAAACAGGGAAATATATTAATGAGTTTTACTGACATTACCGTGGTTGGTATTACCGGCGCAGATTCTTATACCGAGGGCACGATGTATGCCATTATCCGTAGCTGTGCCGAATTGCCCGGAAGCCGTGGATTGCTGATCAGCCCGAGCTGTCCGCAAGGTTTGCCGGAAAATATCCGACATCAGCCTTGCCGGAAATTCGGTTATCTGGAATACAATCTGTTTGTTTTGTACCAACTGATGTATTACATCGATACTGATTATTGTTTGATTGTTCAAAATGACGGCTGGGTGTTGAACGGTCAAAACTGGCAGGATGCCTATCGGGAATATGACTATATCGGCGCACCTTTGCCGATTTTGTTGGAAACCGAAGCCGACGGGCAGTTTTTCCTGAAGGGAACCGACCAATATTTGGCCAAACAACATCTGATTCAGACTTCTCCGAATTTGGACGAGCCGCAGAACGGCGGTTTCAGCCTGCGCAGCAGACGGCTTTTAACCATGCCGCGACAACTGGGCTTAAATGTAGAAATCCGACCGCCTTTGCCGCCGAAAGACGAAAAAATTGCCGATATGGAATGGCTGGTACGGCTGCACCACGAAGATATGTTTTTGACGGCGCAACACCGTTATAGATTGCAGGACTTGGGTTTGAAATTCGCGCCTCCGAATATTGCTACGCAATTTTCTTCAGAAGTACCGTTTATCAATCAAATGAGGAATGTCCCTTTAGAGCGCGTCTTTGGGGCACACTGGATGGGCAATGTGGTCTTGACCGGCTGCAACCGTGTCCGGTTTGCCCAATTGAATGAGGATAAATTGGAAACATACTCCCGTTTTTTTAGAAATTTGGGTTATGAATGGGAATAAAGTAAGGCCGTCTGAAAGTTCAGACGGCCTTTTTTAATGGCTGTTAATGATGATGGTGGGCATGGCGTGCGGCTGCGCGTTTGGTACCGACAGGCACAATCAGCGTCGCGTAAGTATTGTCTTTCTGACATACGCTTTTATCGCTGTAATCGGTCTCGTTCACCACTTTGATTTTCCACAAACCGTCAATCAGCGTAATCACATTGACCACGCCGTTTTTATCGGTTTTGCCGGAGAAGCCTTGAGGCTCGCGGTGGTCATGGGTCGATTCCAAGTCCATTTCGGCCAAAGTGTCCGAGCTGGCGGTAACGGTGGCTTTAACCAAAGGCTCGCCTTTGTACAGGACTTTGACCGGCAAAATGCCGCCGGCTTTGACTTCGTTCGGATTTTTCAGCGGAACCAGTTCCAGCTCTTGGCCGATAGGGCGGGTCAACACAGCTTCATCAACTGCGCCGTTGCCCACTTGGACAAAGCTCTTGCCGAACATTTGCGATTGTTCGCAATAGGTTGAACCGGCCAGCTGTTTCAAGGTTTGCTGTTTCCAGCCGTCTTGGTTTTTCGACCAGAAAGTCGGTTTGTAGGTTGCGCTGACCCAGTAGGAGCCTTCAGGCAAAGCGGCTTTGGAAACGTATTGATAGTTTTCGCCTTTATTTACCAAATCAACGGTTTTCTTTGAGCTGCCGGTCAATTGCAGCGGTTTGAAAATATGCACGCGGTCGTCGGCGATTTTTTCGACATTGGGGAAGTCATGGCTGTAACCCAAATCCGCATGCAGGATTTGGCCGGCAGGCTGATGTGTCGGTGCGGCCACCCAAACATCGTGCGCCTGCGCCACTGCGCCCAATCCCAGCAATCCTAAAAGCATCCATTGTTTCATAGTTTCTACACTCCATTTTGTTGTTGAATGAAAGGCCTTGTATTTTGGCGAGTAGAAACATTACTCTTATTTGCATTTTTTGTAAATAATAAGGATTATATTTTTTAATTATAAATAATTATTTATATTGGATTTTCAGACGGCCTGACGTATTGGGCAATGCTGTTTGCAACGTATGTTTATCTTGTATAAATAGCTGCTTTAATCTTTATCTGATTGATGTATATATAATTTATCGTAATGCTTATCTGTGTGGGCATTTTTTCCCAACTTCCGCCCGGATTGTATATAACCAAAACTGATAAACGCGAAAGCAAACATTATTTCCAGTTTGCATCCAATCCCGATAAAGTGCTCCCATATTTTTAACAGGAGCCGACCATGAATATCCGTACGCTTTCTTTTGCCGCTTTGACCGCCGCGCTGGCTTTGAGCGCGTGCTCGCCAAAAGCCGAACAATCCGCCGACAATGCTTCTCAAGCTGCCGGAGGTAAGGGGGGCGAAGTCAAATTGCTGAATGTCTCCTACGATGTCGCCCGCGATTTTTATAAAGAATACAATCCTTTATTTGTCAAAGAGTTTGCTGCAAAAAACGGCGGGCAGTCGGTTGAAGTCCAACAGTCGCACGGCGGCTCCAGCAAGCAGGCTTTGGCTGTCGCCAATGGTTTGGCTGCCGATGTGGTGACCATGAACCAGACTTCCGATATCGAGCTTTTGGTGAAAAAAGGTTTGGTCAAAGCCGATTGGAACACCCGTCTGCCGGACAATGCCGTGCCTTATACCAGTAACGTCGTTTTCTTGGTACGCAAAGGTAATCCGAAACACATTCAGGACTGGGGCGATTTGGCTAAAGACGGCGTGCAAATCGTTTTGGCCAACCCGAAAACCACCGGCAACGGCCGCTACGCCTTTTTGGGTGCGTACGGTTATGGTTTGAAAGTGAGTAACGGCGATGAAGGCAAAACCAAAGATTTTGTGGCCGCATTGCTGAAAAACACGCCTGTGTTTGAAAACGGCGGCCGTGCGGCAACGACGACATTCAGCCAACGCAATATCGGCGATGTCTTGGTTACCTTTGAAAATGAGGCCAACTATGTCAGCAAAAAGCTGACCCAAGACCAATTTGAAATCGTTTATCCAAGCTACACCATTCTTTCCGAAGCGCCGGTTGCCGTCGTGGACAGCGTAGTCGATAAAAAAGGCACACGCGCCGCTGCCGAAGCCTATCTGCAAAACCTCTGGAGCGAACCGGCCCAAGAGTTGGCCGCCAATCTTTACCTGCGTCCGCGCAATGCCGAAGTATTGGCGAAACACAAAGCCGATTTCCCTGAAATTGAGACGTTTAATCCGAATGAGAAATTTGGATCGTGGGAAGAAATCATGAAAAAATTCTTTGCCGACGGCGGATTATTTGACCAGCTTTCCAGTAAAAAATAAGGCTTAAACATAGAGGCCGTCTGAAACTTCAGACGGCCTTTTGTTACAATAAGCCTTTTTCTTATCCACCTTTTCCCATGTCCCAACGCAAAATCATCCATATCGATATGGACGCATTCTACGCTTCGGTAGAACTGCGCGAGCAGCCACACCTGAAAGGGCTGCCCGTCGTTGTGGCATGGGACGGTACGCGGTCGGTCATTTGTGCCGCTTCTTATGAAGCGCGCAAATTCGGCTTGCACTCGGCCATGTCGGTAGCGACGGCGAAAAGGCTGTGTCCGCAGGCGGTGTTTGTGCCGCCGCATTTTGATTTGTACCGCCAAGTTTCGGCGCAGATTCATGCCGTGTTTCGGCGTTATACCGATTTGATCGAGCCTTTGTCTTTGGACGAGGCTTATTTGGATGTTACCCGAAATTTTGAAAATATCCCGTACGCCAGCGAGGTAGCCAAACGCATTCGTGCCGAAATTTTTGAAGAAACCGGTTTGACAGCCTCCGCAGGCATCGCGCCCAATAAGTTTTTGGCAAAAATCGCTTCCGACTGGCGCAAGCCGAACGGGCAGTTTGTGCTGCCGCCGCAAAAAATCATGGTGTTTTTGGAGAGCCTGCCGTTGGGTAAGATTCCCGGTGTCGGCAAAGTCACGCTGAAAAAGATGAATGCCCTCGGTATGCAGACCGCCGGCGATTTGCGCCGTTTTGAGCGCGGCGAACTTTTAAACCATTTCGGCCGCTACGGCTACCGCCTTTACGATTTGGCACGCGGTATCGACGAGCGGCCGGTCAAAGCCGAACGCGAACGCCTGCAAATCTCAACCGAAATCACCTTGCCCGAAGATTTGTCTTTGGCGCAGGCTTCAAGCCATTTGCCGCACCTTGCCGAAGACCTTTGGCGGCAAATCGAACGCAAAAACGTCGAAGCCAAAGGCGTTACCCTCAAACTCAAAACCCACGATTTCCGCATTATCACGCGTTCGCTGACGTATTCTTCCGTCCTTCCCGACAGCGCCTCGCTGCTTCAGGCTGCGCATACTTTGCTGCAACGCATACCGCCGCAACGCGAAGACGCCTTCCGCCTGATCGGTATCGGCGTGAGTCATTTGCTGCCGAAAAACCAGCAGCAGACGCTTTGGTTATAAAGAAATAGAAAAGCATGCTTTCCGTTTGAAGATAGGGCGCAGGACAATATTGTTCCATAACCATATCGGCAGCCGTTTAAACAGGCCGTCTGAAAATTATTAGGAACAACCAGCCATGTCTTTATTCCGCCCACAATTCTGGAAAATCCCCGAAATCAGCGATGCCGAACGCCGCTGCCTGCCTGAATTGGCGGCCGCTTTGGAGCGCCGTTTGCAAGACATTGCCGCACGCTATCCGCAAGCCGTGTTCGCATCCAGCCTTGCGGTTGAAGATATGGTCATTACCGATGCCGTGTGCCGTCTGAAACTGCCCATCCGCATCATCACGCTCAATACGGGCAAACTCAATCCCGAAACCGCCGCGCTGATTGCCGAAACCAATGCGCGTTATCAAACCGAATTGGAAGTGTTTTATCCCAACCGACAAACCGCCGCCGAATTTGAAGCGGAGTTTGGCACGGCCGCGATGTACGACAGCGTCGAGTTGCGCCGCCGTTGCTGCCATATCCGCAAAATCGAACCGCTCAACCGCGCGTTGCACAACGCCCCCGCATGGCTGACCGGACAACGCCGCAGCCAGTCCGAAACACGCAGCGAATTGAATTTTGAAGAGCTGGATACGGGGCGCAACATCGCCAAATTCAATCCTATTTTCGATTGGGAAGAGCAGGATGTTTGGGCATATGCGCACGAGCACCAAGTTCCGCTCAATGCGCTGTATCATCAGGGCTATCCCAGTATTGGGTGCGAACCCTGCACGCGTCCGGTCAAGTTGGGCGAAAATATCCGCGCCGGACGATGGTGGTGGGAAAGCAAAGACAGTAAGGAATGCGGTTTGCACAAATAATCAAAGGCCGTCTGAAAACGTTTCAGACGGCCTTTTTGACGGTTTAACAAAATGATTTATCAAGAATTTGTTTTTCGCTCAACAAAAGTGGAAAGCAGGGCGGTATCGATGTCCCATTTCCAAATGCCTTGATCCGAGCCGTCCATGCCGCGCAGGAATAGGTAGCGGATGGCGATTTTGGGCAACGGCTTGCCGCGCAGGGCATAGTAGCGCGCAATGGCAACGGCGTAGATCAGAGCCTGCAGGTAGTAGTGATGATGCGCCACGGCTTCGTTCATCGCCTGTTGCGTGTACGCGCTTGCATCGTTGCCCAAATGGTTGGATTTGTAGTCGATTAAAACGACATTGCCGTCTGAATCTTGGCAAACCATATCGATAAAGCCGTTTAAATAGCCTTGCAAATCATGGAAATCAAGCAGTTGCGCGGCTTGGACGCATTCGGGCGGCAGGTTTGCTTCGCTTGAGGCAAACCAACGGCGCAAGTCGTCCAGTTTGAAATCGTCCATGTACAGGGTGAACCCCATTTCGGGCAGGCGTCGGGTCGGCGGAATCTGCGACAGGCTCTCGCCGACTAAAGGCGTCAGGCGGCAGGTGTCGAGTATGGTGCTTACCGTCGGCAGCCATTTGTCTTCAAAGCTGTGGCGTTGCAAAACTTCGGCAATCATTTCGGATTGGCTCTCGGCAGAGGCGGCGAAGTCGAGTTTTTCCAACATTTCATGCAAACATACGCCGGCATTGGTACCGCGGGGGAAATGGTGGATATCGAGGCCGTCTGAAAGTGGGGACGGCAGGTTTTCAGACGGCATGGCACGGTCTGCGCTTTCTGCCGGGTCGATGGCAGGTTGCAAAGGCTCGTGTTGTTCGTCGGTTGACTTGGTGTGCCGGCTCAAACCGGTAAAGCTGGTGTGGCGGATAAAGTCAAAATCGCGGCGTTTGATGGTATGTGCGCTAAAAGCTTGGTCTTGCTGGCGGCTGTATTGGTAGACGGTTTCCGGCGGGGCTTCTTCCGTGAAGGCAAACTCCGTATTTTTAGGCGCGTTTTTGATAAAGCGTTGCCAGTTGGTTTTGAGCATTTCCACAACGTCTGTCGCGCTTTTATAGCTTTGGCTGACACTTTCGCGGTCGGCATCTGGCAAACCTTCGAGCAGATAGGCAAAAGGATTGTTTGGCGTACAGTTTTTGTTGGCGGCGGCGTAGATGTTGAGCTGTTCTTCGGCGCGGGTAAGTGCGACATAGAGCAGACGCAAATCTTCTGCCGTCTTTTCGTTGGCAAGGTGGCTTAGTTCTGCTTCCGAGATTTGAGATGTTGCCAGCAGCTCGGTTTCGTGGTTTTCGGTATGCAGGATTTTCCAGTTTTCTTTGGAATTGTCTTTGGTATCCCATGCGAAGGGGCAGTACACCAAAGGATATTGCAAACCTTTCGACGCGTGCATGGTAACGATTTTGACCAGTTTTTCGTCGCTTTCAAGACGGATGGTTTGTGCGTCTGACGGGAAATGGCCGCTGCGCGCACGGCTGATTTGTTCGTTTAACCATTTATGCAGGGCGGCAGGGTTGCGGCTTTGGCTGTCTTCTTCGGCCAAAAGCTCCAGAATTTGGTAGTAGTTGGTCAGGCTGCGTTCGTTGCCGCCTTTGAGCAGGCGTGTTTCGATGTCATGTAGGGCGGCAAACTGCTGCACGGCGGCAAAAATGCCGCCTTTCCGCCATTTTTCCATGGCCTCGGCAGACGACTCCAGCCATTTCAGCAGCTGGTGTTCGTTGTGGTTGAGTTCGTAAATCTCTTTGGCGGTATAGCCGAACAAAACGCCGGTCAAGACAAAGCGCAGCCAGTCGGTTTGCCTTGGGTTGAGCCAAAAGCCGATCAGCGCGGACAGCGAGTCGGCCTCGGCGGAATCGAAAACGGACTGGCGCGACAGCAACACGCTTTGGATACGGCGCTGTTTCAGTTTTCCGGCAATCATCGCCGCTTCGTTGTTGGTGCGCACCAAGACGGCAATATCGCCGGATTCCAACGCGCGGCCTTTGAAATTCAGACGGCCTTCGGCTGCTTCATTGAGCGCAAAGGCAATTTCATCGGCGCAATATTCGGCGGCACGGCCGCGCAAAATCTCTTTGCCGGTTTGGTCGTCCGTATTGAGCCAGCGCACTTGGATGGCGGGGCGGTGTGGCGACAGCCGGCTTTCGGCGCGGCTGGCGGAGACATCGCTGTAATCGATGTTTTCCAACACGAAGGGGTGTTTTTTTTGTTTGAACAAGGCGCTGATGCCGTTGATCAGCTTGGCATGGCTGCGGTAGTTGACGGCGAGGGTGTAATGCCTGTCCGCATCTTGCGCGGCTTGCAGATAGGCGTAAATGTCCGCACCGCGAAAGCTGTAAATCGCCTGTTTGGGGTCGCCAACGAGAAACAGCGGGCAGCCTTGTTCGATAAAAATTTGGCGGAAAATTTCGTATTGCAGCGGGTCGGTATCTTGGAATTCGTCAATCAGCGCGATTTCCCAGTTTGCCGCCGCCGCTTTTGCCAATGCGTTGCCGTGTTCATTGGTGGTCAATGCCTGATGGACATCCAGCAGCAAATCGTCAAACACGCGCTCGCGGCGTGATTTTTTTTGTTCGGCAACAGATTGGTTGATGTAGGAAAGGAGATCGAGTTGCAGGCAGATGAAGACCGCTTCTTCCGCGCTTTCCATTGCCTGCAAATCACGACCGAGATTGGCCAAGGCTTGCAGCTGAATAATTTCAGTCGCATCGGCATCTGCTTTATATTCTTTTTTCAGTTTGCTGTTGAGCGTGTCGATACTGAAGAGGCTTAATTTTTCTAGCGTTTGTTTGCTCAGGCGGGGCAGACGGTTGGATTCGGCGTTTGTTTTTAAATCGGTAAAAACATTTTCAAAGGTATTTCTTCTGTAGGTCTGGCCGTTAAGTTTGGGTAAGATTGCCCAAAACGCTTTTTCCAAGTCTTCCAATTGGCCGCAAATTTTTTGCCATGTTTCTTGAAGGTTGGCTTGAGCTTCTTTCAAATCGCCTTCAGGCCGTCTGAATTTCAGATAGGGGCGGCCGGTATAGCTTTTGATTTCGGCAAGCATTTCTTCAGGGGTGCATTTCCGGTCAAAAACCAATTGTGACAATGTGGCATCGGTTGCCACTTTCTGCCGCCAAAAGTCCTGCGCAGGAATCAGCAGCCTCTCACGCGAGTCGTCCGACAGCTCGACATCCAAAGGCGCGCCGCACAAAAACGCGTAATCGCGCAAGACGCGCTGACAGAAGCCGTGGATGGTGTAAATCGATGCGTTGTCAAACTGGCTCAGCGCGGCTTTGAGGCGGAGAATCAGGCGATGGCAGCTTTCTTGTCCGTCTTGCTCGCCTAAAGCTAAAGGAATCAAGCGATTGAGAAAGTCATCGGGAGATTTTTTCTCTTTTTCGTAATATTTGTTCAGGCCGTCTGAAATATGTTCCGGCTCGCCGCCCAAGGTTTGGATTTCGTTCAAAACCTGCAACACTTCGTCCAAACGCGCGCGCAAACGGGTTTTCAGTTCTGCCGTCGCCGCTTTGGTAAAGGTAACGACCAGAATTTTCTCGATGTCTTTTTTTTCTAAAACAATCAGTCGGGTAAAGAGCGCGGCAATGCCGTAGGTTTTACCCGTACCGGCAGAAGCTTCGATGAGGTTGGTGCCGTCGATGGAAAGTGTGAGCGCGTCAAAAGGAAGGGCGGAAGACATGGTTGGAACGGAATAATATTAGCGAGGCATTATCATAACAGAGATAGTGTGTCGTTTTGCATTGATGATAAAAATGCCGTCTGAAAACTTTCTGTTTTCAGACGGCATGTCTTAATGGCTATTAAATGGCTTCAATAGTGCATCTTAGTAGCGCAAACGGCGTTTGGCGTAGCTTGGTTGGCGAGGACGGTAGGTATAACGATTCGCCGCTGGAGCTTTACTGTCGTCATAGTAGTACGCAACATTATTACCGTTGATGGTCGTATTGTTGACGCTCAAACCGGTTGGAGAGCCGGTAGTAATAACAACATTGTCGCTTTGGATGGTGTTTGCCGTATTGGTTACGTTGGCTTCGTTTTTACCTTTGGCGTTGATGCCGCCGTTTGGTTTGCCTGAAGCGTAGCTGCCGTTGACATTGACGGTCAGATTTTTTTCGTTAACGCTGCTGATTGCGCCGGAAGTATTGACTTTGTTGCCTTCTACTTCAATGGAGTTGTTGGATACCAAGTTGGTACCGTGCAGGTTGACGTCGCCGTTGTTGGCATTGATTTTAATGTCATTGCCGGCCGCTACATTCGCGCCTGTGGCGGTAGAAGAAGCGTTATCGGTTTTGTTGACGCCGACAGAGCCATTGACGTGAGGAACGGCAACACCGGTTTCAACATTGATTGTCGCACCAGCGCCGATACCGACATTAACGGCTGTACCTTGGTTGGAGGCAGTATTGGCTGACTCGGTGAAGGTTACACCGTTGCCTGCGGTAATGTTGACGTTGTTGTTGGCAGTAATGTTGGATGCAATTTCAGCAGAGTCTTTGGCGTTGATGACAACATTGGTCGCATTCATATCGCCTTTGACGGCGGTAGATTCTTTTTTGTTTTCATCAGCGTAGTTGACGTTCAGGTTGGCATTCACATCAACGTTTGAACCGTCTTTGGTGTATGCGCCGACAGTCAAAGAAGCGCCGCCTTGTTTGCTGCTGCTGTTGCTGGTGTTGTGGGCGGCAGTGTTGTGGTATGAACCTGCATCAATGTTGATCGCACCGGTAACATCGTATTTTGTACCTTCATCAGACACTTTGTCATTTGCCAAAACGATGGCATTGCCTGCGTTGATGGTGGTTACGGTTGCAGTGGATTCATTGTGGGTCGAAGAGTTGCCTTGACCTTGTGCAGTGATTTCACCGCCGATGCCTTTGTTGGTGCTGATGCCGGCAGAAACGACTAAACCGCCGCCGTTTTGTTTCACATCGGATTTCGCACCGCTGTGTGCCGCTGCATGGGTAACGTTTTTGGCAGCTTCAACCACATTGCCGGTCGCATTAATCACGGTACCTTCTTGATTAATATTGCCGTTGGCAGTGATGGTGGTGTTGCCGCCGGTGTTGATGTTGGATACATGGGATGTATTCGTTACGGTAGTTGCATCTGTTTTGGTGCTGGTAATGCCGACAGATACGCCGACGCCTGCAACGTTATTTTTTTCGTATGCAGTAGCAGATACGCCCAAATCGGTTACGCGGCCGGATTCGGTCACAGTGTTGCTGCCTTTGGATGCAACAATATTGACGTCATTGGCTGCGGAAATGTTGACGGATTCTTCGCCGTTGACTTGGCTGCCGCTGACGGTAACGTTTGAGTTGGAAGACAACTGGGTGTTTTTACCGGTCAAAATGCTGCCGTTCAGACCGACAGAGTGGGTGTCGGTGTGGATATCGGTGAATTTGATACCTGCTTTGGCAGTCACGCTGCCGTTTTCTTTATTGGTTTCGGTGCCAGAGTAGCCTTTGATGGAATACTCGTTGACCTGTTTGTTTTCTACCGCTTTGGCAGCATCAATGGTCAAATCGCCTGCGGAAGACAGTTGCAGTTTTTGTGCCGCAAACAATGCAGAGCCGATCACATTGATGTCTTTGTTGGAAACAACGGTCAGGTCGGCATTGGAAACCAGGGTAGAACCGGTTACTTTTTCAATGCTGCTGTTGCTGCTGGTTTTAGAGGTCGTGATATTGAAAATCGTACCTTTACGCGCGCTTTGTGCGGAAGTATTGGTGCTGGTGGCGTTTTTAATATCAACATTGCCTGCTTTGGAGCTGACGAATGTACCGGCTTGGCCTTCAACGGTACTGCCGTAAACGTTGACGCCGTTTTTTGCACCCAAGACTACGTTTGAGTTGGCAGTAATGCTGCTGCCGTGCAGGTTTTCGGTACGGTTGTTTTGAACTTGGCTTTCACCGCCGAACAGGCCGCCCCAGTATTTTTTCTGGTCGTCGAGGCTGCTGGTGTTGATGGTGGTTTGCGTACCCAAGTTGATGTTGTTGACATCGGTAACGACATTGCCGTTTGCCGCGATGCTTGCGCCGTAAGTGTTCAAATCGCCTTCGGAAATCAAACCGATATCACCGGCTGCGGAAATTTTGGTTTGATGGGCGGTAGAGTTTTTGGAAGATTTGGTAGCGATACCGGTTTTCAGTGCGGCAGTTTCGTTTTTGAAGCTGACATAAGTCGAGCTGCTGTCGGTTTCGCTGTTGCTGCTCAATACGATGCCTTGTTGGGCGGCAATGCGTGCATCTGCAGTCGAGTTCAGTTCGGTTGCGTCCAATTGGACTTTGCCAGTGGTGGCAATATTGACAGAACCGGCATTGATTTTGGTTTGATGCAGGCTTTCGTCAGTAGAGGAGCTCAGGTTGTTGTTGTACCAAAGGCCTTTGCTTTGAGTGTGGTCGGATTCTGTACGGTTGGTGGTTTTTACCGCGTTAGAATTGATGTTGCCTGTGGCAGAGGCGGTCAGCGCGCCGGCATTGATGTTGGCCGCGCTTAGGTTGAGGCTGCCGCTATTGTTCAAAGTCAATGACTCGGATGCATTGATATTGCTGGCGGTAAAGGTTTCCGTTTTGTTGCGGTCCGAACGGAAGTGCTGAACATTTTTCGCTTCTTTGCCGCTGGAAGATTTGTTGGCGGAATGGCTGGTAACCGTGCCTTTGATGTCGGTATCGCGGGCAAACAATTCCATTTGTGCGCCGGTCAGATTGGCGGACTGGATGCTCAGGTTGCCTTTGCTGTCGATATTCAGGTAGCGGGTACCGGTAATGGCGGCATTTTGAATGTTTTGTTTGGCGCGTTTGTCGGTCGCGTGGATGCGGATGGTACCGGCGCGCATACTGCCGAAGATATGACCGTCAAGCACCGGCGCATTTGAAGCAGCGTCCAATGCTTCGATTTGTGCGGTTTTGTAGTCGAAGTTGCTTTTGCCTGAAGAAACGTTGATGGCATCGGCGGCATTAACGTTGGCTGATTTGCCGACAACAACTTGTGGAGCAAGCAGGTCAACTACGCGGTTGCCGCTCAAATTGCCGTTTACTTGCAGTTGTTTGCCATTGTCGCTGATATGGAAAGATTTCAACGCGCCGTCTGAAACGGTTGGCGTACCGACAACCAAGGATGCGCGGTTGGCATTCAGGATGCTGCCGCCGTTGTGGGTAATGCCGTTAGGGTTTGCCAAAACATAGTCTGCGGCAATACCGAAGATCTCTTGCTGACCCAAGATCAGAGAAGGGTTTTTACTGACCACTTCGTTCAAGATCACAGATGCGGCCTGACCTTGGAAGTTTTTGTTGGCAGACAGGTTTCCGGCCAGTTGGGATTTACCGGCAGACAGGGCGTTATTCAAAACGGCGCCGTGTTGGGAAACGTTGTACTTGTTGTATTGGTTGTGAGAAAGACCTTGGGCCGTCGGTGCGGCAATGTTGATGATGTCAACGTTGTGCTGCTGTACCGAAGTTTGACCGATGGCTTCGATATTGGCGGCTACCGCTGCATTTCCCAGGAATGCAAAGCACACGGCGACAGTTACTTTGCCGGAAGCTGAGAGCTTAGGCTGATATAAAGTGTCGATTTTCATGGATTTTAATCCTTATTTATCGTGATGGAGATTGAATCAGAAATCCCATATCGGGTATCGGATTTCTGTTGAGGAAATTTTTGAATGTATTAACATTGTTATGAAATTTTTTACAATCATACCACCAGTACGGCCTTGTGTGCACTATTTCAAATGCAAATAAAAACCGCACATCTCATTGATATTAATAGAAAATTAATAATATTAAGATGGGCGGTTTATATATTGGATAAAAGGATATATATTTACATAACTTTAAAATGGAATGCGCAAAGAAACGGTCACATGATCCTGTATTTCGCTGTTTGATTGGTTGGGCATGCGCGCAAAACCTTTGCCATAGTCGGCAGAAAGCTGCCATTTGTCCGCCTTGCCCAAATTCAAACCTGCAACCACACCCATGGCGCGTTGTGAACCTTTGTTATTGTTTTTGGCAACGCCGATGTCTGCGCCCAGATAAGGCTCGATATAGATGCCGTGGGGCGTATTGCGGCGGAAATAAACGGTATTGCTTAACAGGACTGCGCTGTTTGCGCTCAAAGAAGTCGAACGGAAACCGCGTACATTTTGATAGCCGACGATGTCCATTTCTTTGGCGGCAAACAAATCATGCGGGCTATATTGGGCATCGATTTGGTGATGGTTGCGTACGATCCATTTACCCAATGGGCGGTTTTGAATCAAATTGCTTTGCAAGGATACAGAGGTATAGCGCTTGTCGAACGGAGTATGTTCGGTATTTTTCGCAAATCCTTGTTCCACGCCGATATTGTTGAGCCAAATGCCGTTTGGCAGGATGGCTGTATGCGACAGGCCGACTTGTGCCGAATAGATTTCCGGGCTTTGCAATTCCAGTTTGCTGTCGGCAAATTTTGCAGTCTGTTTCACATAGTCGATGCCGGCATAGGCGGAGGTAATGTGTTTTTGACTGCGTAAGAATACGCGGTCTGCTTTGATTCCTGCCGCTTTGGCTTTGGAGCAGTAGGCATAGCGGGTCACGCTGGGCGTTAAGATGCTTTGCGATTGCGACGCGGCGGCGTAAGTGCTGAATGTCCATGCGCCATAAGGAAATTGGTAGAACATACTGCCGCCGCGACTGTAATGGCTGTCGTGGTTGTTTAGATTGGTATAGCCGTTTAGATAAAGGGAGTCGCTCAATCCCAACGGGCTGCCGATATTCAGGCTGCCGCGCAGTGTCGTGGTATTGGGTTTGCTGCCTTTATTGTCAATGGTGACGCTGCCGCCCCAATGTTTTTGGGCATCGTTGTTGAGTTGGATGGAGGCGGTGCCGTCATCATGCGGATAAACATCGATGCTGACGTTGTTGCCGACAACATGGTTTGCCTGTTCGATACCTTGGTCGAGGTATTGGATGTTCAGCGGTTTGCCTTGATGATTGGGGAAGAGGGTATCAACGTTGACCGTACGGGAGCCGCCGGTAATCTCACGGATTTTGCCTTCAATGACTGCCAATTTCAGGACGCGTTCAGGCGTGGTTTCAAATTTGATTTGCGTGTGCGGATAGCCTTGAGCGATATACTCGGCAATGATGTCACGGTTCAGTTGGTTGATGCTGTTTTGATTGATGTATTTGGGGAGCTTGGCTTTAATCTTTTGGGAATCGATAAGGGTAATACCGGAAAGCTCGATACCGGTGTAATCCAAGCATTCGGTATTGTTTTCAGACGGCACCTTTTGTGCAACCGCGTCGTTATCTTGTTTTTTCTGTAAATCCCATGCCGACTGCTCGCGTTTTTGGATTTCGACCGAATGAATCTGATCGAGGTTGTCGCGGAAGTCTTTGTCGAATTGGTTGGGTACGTTTTTATCGATTTGATCAAGCGGATTCGGCGTATTGGCCGCATAGGCGTTCAGCGCGGAGAGAATCAATACGGGCAGGGGAAGAAGGCGGGATTTATACATGGTGTCGTAATTTTATAGGGATAATAATTGGGTTTATTTTATCGAAAATAGCTGCTTGGGGCGTATCGGTTTTTATCATTGTCTGTAATCAGGGTTTATTAAGCAATGATAGAATAAATTTCTATGATGATACCATAAAATATTAAGGGAATTTAAATAACAAAAACCTGCCTTTGAAAAGGCAGGTTTTTTCAGACGGCCTTTGAGCCGTTAAAGATTTTGCAAACGCTCGACAGAAGGTGCGTAGTAGTAAGCACCTGATACGGCTTTAGACAAATATTTCAGCAGTAAGTCGGTTTTGCCGTCTGCATCGCCGAACATATTGAGCAGTTGAACTTCAATATTGTGCAGCGTGTTGCAATAGGAAGTGAACATCAAACCATGTTCGCCGCTGAGTTTGCCGAAGGGCAGGCTGCGGCGGACGATTTTCAAGCCAACGCCGTTTTCTTTGACATTGACGCGGCCGAGATGGGAGTCGGGCAGGCGCACGTCTTTGCTGAATTCGTCATTGGTTTCTTTGCTGCGGCCCACGCTGGCTTCTTGCACGGCAGTAGGAACAGCATCCCATTTTTTCAAATCGTGCAGATATTTTTGCAGCAAAACATAGCTGCCGCCGGCATCCGGCTTGCCTTCGGGAATAATGGCAACATTGCGTACATTGTCATCGCCCTGCGGATTTTCCGTACCGTCGACAAAACCGTCCAAGCCGCGGTCTTCATACAGGCGCAGGCCGTGTTCTTCAGTGGCTACGCGGATGCTGTCGCCGAATGCGCTGAAAACAGATTGGGCCAAGGCATAGGCGGCTTTTTGCTCGGTGGCTTGAATGTGGATATAGAGGTCGTGTTGGGTGGAAGGGGCGAGGCCGTTGCCTAATTCTGGGAAAGGTTTGATTTCGCTGCCTTCGTCAGTATGGCCGAACGATTGCCATGCGCGGCTGCCGAAGGCAATGGTCAAACCCAAAATATCATTCGGAAAACGGGTTTTCAGTTTAGCCAGAGCCTCCAAAGAAAGACGGCAGGCAGATTTGATGTCTTCATTGCGGCCGTCTGAAATGTCTGCTTCGATAAAAATACCGGCTTGTGCGTGATCAGGAATAATGGCTGATTGGGGATGGCTCATGATGATTCCTTTCAAAATATTATGGGTTTTTACGCGTGGGATTATACACTGAAAGTTTCAGACGGCCTAAAATCTGCCTTTTAATTTTTTAGGGCGGAAAGACATGTTTGGCAAGATGTTTTTTGTGAGCGTCATTCTGTTGCAAGTGTTTACATTCGGGCTCGGGCGTTCGCTGCAATGGCTGTTTGCGCCTTGGATTGGCAAAGTCGGCAGACGTTGGCTGATGGGTATTTCCTATTTCATTACAAACGGCTTGTTGGTCGGCTTGCTGCTGGAATTGGGACATATGATGTTCCGCATGGTGGCGTTTTGGATGGTAATCTTGCTGTTTGTGATGTATGCCGCGCTGGCGACATTTATCCTATATCTTTTGCTGCGCCGTTTTATGGTGCGCCAACCGCTGTCACGAAGCCTGCGGCTGTTTGCGCCTTTGTTTGTGGCCGGTTTGCTCGGTTTTGGGATGTATAACGCCTATACGCCCGTTGTCCGCCATCAAACCGTATTCATCAATAAGAAAATGGATAAGCCGCTGCGTATCGGCGTGGCCAGCGATTTACACTTGGGGATTTTGTTTGGCGCGCGTCAATTGGACAAGCTGACGGACATTATGAAGCGGGAACAAGTCGATATGGTGTTGCTGCCGGGCGATTTGATGGACGATACCGTCGATGCTTACCTTAAAGAAAACATGAAACCGCATTTGCAGAAGCTGACTGCGCCGATGGGCGTTTATGCCACTTTAGGCAATCATGACTGGTTCCGCGATCAGAAGCGTATCAAGCATGAATTGGAAGCGGCAGGTTTGACGGTTTTGGCCAATCAGGTTTTGGAAGTGAATGGCGTGTTGCTGGTAGGACGGAGCGATGATTTGGATCGCAAGCGTCCCAGTGCGGAACAGCTTTTGGAAGGTCAAAATACCCAATTACCGGTTTTATTGATGGACCACCGTCCTACTTCAATCGAAGCCCATGCCCGGCTGCCGATTGATGTGCAAGTTTCCGGCCATGTTCACAACGGCCAAGTTGCACCTGCCAACCTTATTGTCCGTACGCTTTATCGTCTTGCTTACGGTTATGAGGCGATCGGCAACGGCCATTTCTTCACCACTTCGGGCTATGGCTTCTGGGGCATTCCCCTTCGTTTGGGTTCGCAATCAGAAGTGTGGGTTATCGACATCAAGTCAAAGCATTGAAATAGAAATATAAACTTCAGGCCGTCTGAATTTCAGACGGCCTTTTTTATGAAAATTGGGAAAAAATATTGAAATTGGATTATAATCGATGTTAATAAAATCAGCCACCGATATGAGTGGCATCATAACTAGGGAACTCACTATGGGCATTATTAGTCTTGCACTTATCTTCGTATCAATCGCCGCCGTCTTATTGTATTTCAAACAACAGTTGAAAGACCGCAAAAAAGACTGTCGCGAATCCTTTGTCTCTTTGCGCATTGCGCTCGACTGCCGACATCAGGCCGTCCGTCATGTATTGGATGCATACAGCAAACACCTGCAAGAGCAGGGCATTGCATCGGATCCAAACGTTCAGCAGATGTGTGCCGAAGTTGAAACCGCATTGGCGCAAACTGCCAAAACATTTTCCGAATCCAAAATCAAACATCTGTGTGAAGCCGAAACAGCATTGAATCATGCGCTGAAAAAATTGCAAACTGCCGTCAACGGCCTTTTGAAACAGTATCCTGATGAGAAATTGGCCGGTTTGATGGAAATGCTGGATGCTGCAGAAGCGGAAGTCGCATCGGCACGCCGCACTTACAACCGCAGAGCCGGAAGTTACAACCATCATTTGAACAAATTGCCCAACCGCCTTGTCGCCAAGCCATTAGGCTTTGACAAGCAGGCAAGATTGGTTCGTTTTACGGAAAACCAAACGCAACGAATGAGCAGCAATATATTGGCTTAAAAATTAAGCAGTTTGCTGAATAAGCGATAAACAAAAGGCCGTCTGAAATATCAATTTCAGACGGCCTTTTGTGTGCTGTTAATGAAAAGCAATTAGGCTTTGGCCAATTTATTGGGCAAAGCGGATCAGGCTGTCGGCAAGCTTATCGGCTGCAGTTTCATAACCTTGTGCAGAGAAGTGAACGCCGTCTTTGGCTGCCAAGCCTTGAGCCATCCAGTTTTTCATGCTGCATGCTCCGCCCATCGCATCCTGCCAAGACCAGAACATGATTTTTTCATCACGGGCAACACGTTGCTGCATTTGTTGTACTTCGCTGAGCAAAACCGGACGGTTGCCGCAGCTGCCGTAGGCGGTTTTCAAAGATTCCGGAGCGCCGAGGATCAGAATGCCTGCGTTGGGCAGGGTGTTTTTGATTTGACGGATGTAATTGCGCCATGTCCGCTCGGTAGAGGAAATATCGAGGTTGCCGGAAAAGGCTTCATTGGTACCGTAGGCAAGGATGATTAAATCGGCTTTGGTTTGTGCCAAATCTTCCCACATACCCGGCCGCCATTTTGACCATTGGGATAACTGCGCGCCGTTGATGCCCATGGCGGAAACGGTTACGCCGCGTCCGGGGCGTTCGATATTAATGAAACCGATTTGCCAAGGCATGCTGCTGCTGAGGGTCATCGGCAGGGAAGCATTGGTACGCAGCAGTTGCCAACCGTTTTGTGTGGCAGGGATTTCGCGGCCGTTGATGGTCAGGGTTTGCTCGGACCAAACGGGTTTGCCGAAAATGGAGATTTGTTGCATATCCATGCTGCCGTCGGCTGCGCTTAAGGTAACGCTGCCGCCATCGGCGCGTGCTTCAATACCGCCGAAAGAAAAATCGCTGTGTGATTTGCGGCTGCTGATGGTGTTCCAACCGCTGCCGTTGTAACGGACGGTTGCCATACGCTGGCCTTTGACAGTGTTGGGATAAACCCAACCGATGCCGCCGTTGCCCCATTGTTGTTGCAAACGGCGACGCAGGCGGTCGGTGAAATAGTCGCCGGCGGTGTGGGAGTCGCCGACTTGGATAATGCGGAATTTGCCGTCTGAAGTATTGTTGAGCTGTTGCAGTTTGTTCAGCCAGGCAGGGCGGTTGGAGCCGTAGTTGCTTAACAGGCCGTCATTGGTTGCGCAGGCGGTAATAGGGAGTGCGAGAAGCGTGAGGAGTAAGGTTTTATTAAATTTCATGGTTGTGTATCGTGTGTAAAATTAATTTTTTCCATAATTTTTCCGGCCAATAGTTTTTGGCCTTCTGCGGAAAAGTGAATGCCGTCCTTGCTGCGGTAACGGATGATTTTTCCATCTACTTTGACAGAGTCGGCATATTCTTCTGCGCCATTGCTCAACAGTTTGTCGGTCGGCAGCCAAATGGCTTGAGGCGACACCGTACCCGACAGGATTTTGTCGAGGTAGCGCATCTGTTCGTTGAGCTTGGCTTTTTTCATGTAAGGAATGCCCAGCCAAATGACTTGGACATCATGTGCGGAGGCTGCATCAAGAATACGGCGGACGCGGTTGAGGTATTCTGCCTCCCATTCGGGGGAGGCGAATTTCAGGTATTTTTTACCCATCGGGAAATCCCAAGGGTCGTTGGGGCCTAAGAATACAACCAAAACGCGGATGTCGGGTTCTTTTTGCAAAGTTTGTTCGATGGTTTTCGGCCAGTCGAAGAAATTGGGGTAGGACAAACCGGTACTTTGTTTACTGAGGTTGACCGATTGTACGCCATATTCTTGCTTGAGGTGTTTTTGTACGAAAGGTGCAACGCCCTGCATCAGCGAGTCGCCGGCAAGGAAAACTTTATTGCCTTTTTTCAACACGACCTGTGTTGCCGACTGATCAGTCTGATTGCTTGGCTCGCTGGCTGCGGTATCCGTATTGTTAGCCGCATCGGAAGCAGCAGAGTCTTTTTGATTGTCCGATACTTCAATGTTTTCCGTATTTTCAGACGGCCTTGTTGTTTCAATGCCAGAGTCTTCCGAAGCCAAAGCGTCTTCTGCTTCCAGCGAAGCTTTCAGGCCGTCTGAAAATTCGTAGGCTTTTTGTTGCCAATCCGCACCGATACGCCACCAAGCGTATTCGGATAAAGGCTCAAGCGGACTGTTCTCATGATAGGTCTGCTGCCAATAGGAATTGATGGAGTTTTGGGCAAACCACGTCAGTGCAACCGCACTGAGCAGAATAGAAACAAACAGGGAGATAAAGCGTTTCATGTTCTGCTCCTTAGAAGTTGGCGTAAATAAAGCCGGGAATGCCGGACGGGGCGAAGACGATAATCAGGGCGAGGATAAGCGTGATGGGGATAAACCACAGCCATGCAGGCAGTTTGTCCAAGCCTTTTACCGATGCTTCAAATAGGCGAAGCAAATACGGGTACAGCAAAAGCATCAGTGCAAATGCACCCAGCAACATGAGGTCGGTCGGCAGAGGCGCGTTCCAACCTTTGTCATTGGCAAATAATGCGCTGAACAGCATTTCCGTATCGGCAAGCGTTGCGCTGTTGAACACGACAAAAGCGAAACAAACGAAATGGAAGGTAAACAGCCAGGCAAGCGGTTTGCCGATTTTCAGACGGCCTAAGGCATTGCGGCCGACGATTTTATCGCCGCAGTTAAGGAACACCAAAGCTGCACCGTGCAGCGCGCCCCAAATCAAAAAGCTCCAGCCGTAGCCATGCCAAATGCCGGAAAGCAACATGGCAATCATCAGATTGAGCTGGGTGCGTCCGAAGCCTTTTTTGCTGCCGCCCAAAGGAATATAGATATAGTCGCGAATCCAAGTGGACAGGCTGATGTGCCATCTGTCCCAGAAGTCGCGGATGTTGATGGCGCGAAGCGGCGCGGCAAAGTTTTTCGGCAGCTGGAAGCCGAGCAGCATAGCCAGACCGATGACCAAATCCGAGTAGCCGGAAAAGTCGAAAAAGAGTTGGAAGGTGTAGCCATAAATCGCAGACAACACGCCCCAGCCGTCGAACTGGGCCGGATTTTCAAAAACAGGCGATACCCAGCCTTCTGCCAATACGCCGGCAAGCCACCATTTTTTGGCAATGCCCAATACAATCAGGCCGACCGCCAAAGCCGGATAAATCAGCTGGCGTGCCTGTTTGGTGCGGATTTGCGCCAATGCGCCCGCTTGTTCGCCGTCTATGCTTTTAAAAGCGGCCGCACGGATAATCGGGCCGGATGTGATGGTGGGGAAGAAGCTCAGATGCAGTAGGAGCTCGTGCCATTCAAAACGGTCTCCCTTAGGCTCGCGGTAGCAATACACCAAGTAAGCCAGCGATTGGAAAGTGTAATAAGACAAGCCCAAAGGCAAAAGGATGTCGATGACGGCGCTTTGCCCCGTATATTGCTGAATAATCGGGCGGAAAAAGTCGAAGTATTTGAAGAAACACAAAACAGTCAATGCCGCCGAAATACCGCAACCCAGCCAAAATTTGCGGATATTCTCGTTTTCAGAAAACATCAGCACGCTGACCAGGTAAACCACAGACGAGTAAACCAAAATCAGCGCGGCAAAGATAGGATCGATACGGTAAAGCCAGCCCAGTCCGGCAACCAAAAGTAAAACGTTTTGAACTTGCGGTAAACGTGCAAATGCCCAGTACAGCGGCAAAAATGCGATAAAGAATACCGCAAACTCAATAGACAGCAACGGCATGACAATTCCTTGATGTGTTTAAACTTTCAAACTTTTCGATTGATTGTTATTTTTTGGCGTTAAGTTTGGCACGGATGACTTCGACTACCGCGGGTAAAATCGAAATCACGATGATTGCCGCCATGACTAAGCCCAGATTGTTTTTGACGACGGGGATATTGGCGAAGAAGTAGCCTGCATAGGAAAACGACAATACCCACAACACTGCGCCGATAATGTTGTAACGGATAAATGTCCCGTAGTGCATATCGCCCATGCCTGCGACAAATGGCGCAAACGTCCGCACAATCGGCACAAAGCGCGCAATGATGATGGTTTTGCCGCCGTGTTTTTCATAGAACGCATGGGTTTTTTCCAAATACGAACGGCGGAAAATTTTGGAATCCGGATTGGCAAACAGTTTTTGTCCAAAATACTTGCCGATCATAAAATTGGCCGCATCGCCTAAAATGGCGGCCGCTAAGAGCAGCAATACCATGACGTGGATGTTCATGCCGCCGATGGCCGCAATACCGCCGGCAGCAAACAGCAGCGAGTCGCCGGGCAAAAATGGCGTTACGACCAAACCGGTTTCGCAGAAAATCACAACAAACAAAATCGCGTAAATCCACGGGCCGTATTGGGCGGAGAGGTGGACAAGGTGTTGGTCGATATGGAGGATGAAATCAATAAGGGTAGAAATCACTAGGGTTCCCAAATAAAAAGGCCGTCTGAAAAAGAACAGACAAATGTTTCGGCGAGAAGTTCGACATTGTAAAACCAAAGCGGAATAAAACCAATGCCGTAAGCTCGTCAAGATATGTTTAGAAGTGCAGATATGTTGCAGGTATAAGCTTCAGACGGCCTTTATCCTTGATGGTGGACGGCAAAACAACGTAAAATAAAGCCGATTTCAACCTAACCGGTGCGCCTTTGTGAACCAGCTCATCTTCGATTTTGCCAGCCATGATTATCCCGGCTTCGACAAATTTCTGGGAACAGAAAATGCCGAGCTGGTGTATGTGTTGCAGCACAAACATGGGCAATTTATCTATGTTTGGGGCGAAGAGGGCGCAGGCAAAAGCCATCTCTTGCAGGCATGGGTCGCCCAGGCGCTCGATGCCGGACGAAATGCCCTCTATATTGATGCCGCCGCCACGCCGCTGACAGAAGCTGCGCTGGATGCGGAATATCTCGCCATTGACCAAATCGAAAAGCTTAATAATGAAGAGCAGGCTTTACTGTTTGCCATCTTCAACCGCTTCCGCAACAGCGGCAAAGGCTTTTTGCTTTTGAGTTCCGAATATACGCCGCAGCAACTCGTTATCCGCGAAGACTTGCGCACACGCATGGCGTATTGCTTGGTTTACGAAGTCAAACCGCTGACCGACCGGGAAAAAATCGATGCGCTCGTCAGCATGGCCGCAGCCCGCCAGGTAACCATCGATCCGGAAATCTTCGAATACCTGCTGAACCATTGGCGGCGCGATATGGACAGCCTGATGCAAATGCTCGATACCCTCGACAACTATGCCGTTATGATGGGCAAGCGCATTACTTTGCCGCTTTTGCGCCAGCTTTTAAAACAACAGGAAACCCAATGAAAAACCTTGCCATTTTCGACCTCGACAATACCTTGATCAATACCGATTCGGATCACTCCTGGCCGCAATACCTGATTAAAAAAGGCATAGTCGATGCGGCTGAAACCGAGGCGCAAAATGAAAAGTTCTACCAAGACTATCAAAACGGTTGTCTTGATATCGATGCCTTCCTCAAATTCCATCTCGCGCCTTTAGCCCGTTTCAGCAAGGAAGAATTGGCTGAGTTTCATCGCGAGTTTATGGCCGAATATATTGTTCCGCATATTTCACCGATGCAGCGTATGTTGGTGCAAAGCCATCAAATGGCGGGCGACGAAATGTTGGTTATTTCTTCGACCAACGAATTCATTATTACCCCTATCTGCCATCTTTTCGGTATTCACAATGTTATCGGCACACAGCTTGAAACCGGTGAAGACGGCCGATATACCGGCAACTATGTCGGTACGCCCAGCCTGAAAGAAGGCAAAATTACCCGATTGAACCAATGGCTTGCCGAGCGTGGCGAGACCTTTGAAAGCTACGGCAAGGTTTATTTTTACAGCGACTCCAAAAACGATTTGCCGTTGTTGCGTATCGTGGACGAACCTGTCGCCGTCAATCCGGATGCCGAGCTGGAAAAAGAAGCCAAAGCAAAAGGTTGGCCGATTTTGAATTTCAAATAACGATGAATCAGGCCGTCTGAAATATTTAACCTAACCACAACCCTAATAAGGACTAAAACATGAAAACGACTAAACTCCTCGCCTCAGCCCTGTTGTTTGCCGCTGTATTCGGTACCGCACAAGCAGCCGATACCGAAACTCTGGAAGCCATGAAAGCGTAAAACGGCAGCGTTAAAACCGTTTTGATGGATGTCTTCACAACTCCTGCCGGCAATGTCGACCGCGTGAATATCATTCAATCCAGCGGCAATCCTGAAATGGACGAACGCGCAGTGAAAAGCGTTTCCAAATATCCTTATCCGAAACGCAAAACCGCATCTAAATACCAACACACCGTTACTTTTGAAACCAATGTTGAAGTAATCAACAACTGATTCGGACGCAAGGCCGTCTGAAAAACAGAAGGCGTTTTGATTGGGAAATTCCCTGTCAAAACGCCGTTTTATTCTTTAAACAAGTATAACCAAAATTGCCGTAAAACCACACGCTCCGGTGCTATACTGAAACAAATAAACCGCTTCATCACACATCATGTCTCCCCGTCCAGTTACCATTACTTCCTACAATATGCACAAAGGCATGTCCGCGCTCAACCGCAAAGTGCAGGTCAATCGCATGGCTGACGCGCTGGGTGCATTGGGTTCGGACGTTTTGTTTTTACAAGAAGTCCAAGGACAACATCTCAACAGAAGCCGCCGTACCGACTTCCCCGATGCGCCGCATTACGACATCATCGGCGACAGCCTCGATTATCATCGCAGCTACGGTAAAAATGCCGTCTATCCTAAACGACACCACGGCAATGCCATTCTCAGCCGCTTGCCGCTGAAAACGGAAAACAACCTCAACATCAGTGTCAACAAACTCGAACAACGCGGCCTGTTGCATTGCGAAGTTGTGCCCGAAGGTTGGGAAGATCCGCTGGTGTGTTTGTGCGTCCATCTCAACCTGCGCGAGCTTGACCGCCTCAAACAATACCGTGCCATCAGCGACTACGTTGGTCGATACATTAGTCCGGAAAGCCCGTTGATTATCGCCGGAGATTTCAATGACTGGCGGCAGAAATCAGCGCGTGAGCTGGGCAGGGCATTAGATTTGAACGAAGTATTTGTCGATAATACAGGCAAACGCCCCAAAACCTTCCCTTCGCGCCTGCCCATCCTCAGCCTCGACCGCATTTACACGCGCAATCTTGATGTCATCGATTCTGAAATCCACAACAGTAAAGACTGGCAGCATTTGTCAGATCATCTGCCGTTGAGTGTAACGGTTAGACCGCATCGTAAAATGGATATGAAGTCCGATAGAAAAATATAAGGTTGAAATCTTTCTTAAGCACCATTGGCAATGTATTGAAAGAAAAAGTGTTTTTCACTCAGATATTTGAGAAGAAAATAAGGCCGTCTGAAACGTTTCAGACGGCCTGTTTTAAGTTTATAAAAAAGCGCAAACCTTTTTATATCAAAAGTTTGCGCTTTAAATCTGGTGGAGGCGGGGTCAATCGTACTTTGAATTTAACTTATTGATTTAAATATAATCATGTTCTTATTTGCGGTAAAAGTTACCCCAAAAGTTACCCCAAAACTTTAAGGTAGGGGCATTTTTTTGGCACTATTTACCCCTTGCTAGATTGTCAGTTTAAGCTGTTTGGGTGGCAGGGGCAAAAATATTTTGTGGCATTTCTGCCAAGCTGTGAAATATGGTCTGATTGTAACACCAGCAACCACGCGCCGTCTTGTGGGCTGGTGCTTGCTTTATTTTCCAGCCGTCCGATATTGCCTTTCGGGCGGCTTTTGTCTGTATCAGTTCTGCCGTTCATTTGCCCGCAAAAGAAAGCGTATATATACAAAAAAAACGCAAAAATCGTTTGTTACCTTGTTACCAATGGCTGAAACCCTTGTTATTCGTGGCTTTCGTGGTAACAAAATACATATCTTAACCTTGTTACCATTTGTTACCGCCTCTGTTTTTTGGGTGTATTCATATGAATATAAAAGGGTAACAAGTGGTAACAAATCGGTAACAAGTAAATTTATGTTCATTTGTTACCGTTTTTCCTGTGTTTTTATATTTATATTCATATAGTTATAAGTGTTAAATTTTGTGGTAACAAAGGTAACAAGTGATTTTGTCTCGCGCATATGGTTTTATCTATTCGCGTGTTTCGGTCTCCTTTCCTTTTTATGGGCTCCAAAAATTCAAGGGGCTGCATTATTACGCGCGCGCGTATTGGTGTCGAAATTATTTATCCCTCGTCTGTCTTTGTTGGTCATGGTGGAAACAGGGTGTAATTGCGCTTTAAGCGCGTTTTGCTTTTGGGTAGGGGTAGGTATAGGGTAGGGTGTGAATGGCTCTAATTTTTGAGATTTAGGGGCTTCCTGTCGATTTTATGCTTTCTTGGTTGGTCTGCCTGAATGTTTAGACGTAAAAAAGCCCGCCATTGTCGGTAATAGCGGGCTTGCTCTTGGTTATTCGTCAAAGTCGGGCGGGGCTTCTCCCATCAAAACATAGAATCGGCTTGCACTGCCGTTACGTTTGCGCTGGTGTTGCCATCTGCCGTTATCGGCTTTTTTTAACCATTCGTGATCATGTAGGACTTCACATACTTTGCGCGGGCTATATCCTTTGCAGACTTCATTTTCAAAGGTTACGGGGATTATCCAATATTCATCTATGCTCCCCTCTTGTTTCCGATAACCTGCGTGATTTTGGTTTGTGGTTTGGGCGTTCCAGTCTGAAAAGCGCATTGACAGTGCGTTAACGTCCATAAAAGCGATTACTTGCTCAATGATTCGGCGATCCTCGCGGTTTCCTGTGCCGTTTTCTTCAAGCCATTCATTGAAACACTGCCTTACTCCTGCCTCGCCTGCTCCTTGTCTCATGCCGGTAATAGGGGCGGCATATTCCAAGACAGCGGCCAAGAGGGCAAAGCGGCGGGCAATTCTTCGCGCCTGTCCTTCCATTGGTGGCAAGGTATCAAGGAATTGGGCGCGGCTGGCTTCTACGGTTTGGGCGGCGGCTTCTTTTCCGTCTTTAAGGATTTGGCGGATAAGGGCGCGGCCTGCTGTTCCTCGCTGCTTGGCTGTGGTTTGGTTGATATGCTCCGACAGTTTCGCGCCATCTGCGAAGCCGTGTAATGTGTCGTAAATGCCGTATCTTGCCTCTGCCTGTATGTCAGGCAATCTAACATGATTACCCGCTTTCCATTGGGCGCGGTCTCCTATCAGGCTCTCGGGGTTTATTTCGCCGGTCGAAAGGATCAGATTGCGCCATGTTTTCTGCCGGCGGTTGCCGCCATCTTTTGCGCCCTGTGTTTTTGACACGCCGTTGATAACGCTGTAAACCATTTGCGGGATTTTTCGCGGGTCGGCTGATTGGCCGATTTCATCTAACACTAGCAAGCCATCATTACGGGCTAAAGCTAAATTCTGCAAACCAAGCGGGGTGGTATCCCAATTTCCTTTAGTGGTTTCAGGGTCTCCCCATACGCTCAAGGCAAGCCTCGCGGCGGTTGTTTTGCCTTTTGAGGAATCGCCCGCCAAATGGAAGCCGCCTCCCTCTTCGTTCAAAAGTGCCAAGAATGGCGCGGCCATGCTTAAACCTAAAGCAAGGCATAGGCGGCTATTGTTCTCTGCGTATCGCGCGGCCTGCTCCTGCCATTCCTTGAGGCTGCCTTTTTCTGTGTAACCGTCTTTTTGGCTGGTGTCGCCGTTGTATAGAATGTTTGCGCCGTCTGCGTTAACGGCTTCCCCGCCTGCCAGTATGTAGGCTTCCCCGTTCCAACCGGCGCGGTCGGTAATGGTAAAGGCTGTCTGACTTCCCTCTTTCTGCAAATAGTCTGCCAGTCTTTCCCTTTTTGCCCGCCCGCTCATGATGACTAGGCCGAAATTCTGCAAACGCTGCCAGCCTTGAACAGTGCCTATTTCTGCCTGTAGTAGGGCGGCGGTCTTTTGTCGGCGCGTGATTTTGTCTTTAAACTTGATAATCCGATAATACGCGCCGTCATTGTCTTGCCCCGTGCCAATAATGTCGATAGGGTCGGAAAGGAATTGCGGCTCTGCTTCGATAATATCTCCGTCTTTGTCGGTTCTAACGTTTACCCACCATACGCCCCGATTGTCGATTTCAAAGTGAGGGCGCGGGCGGAATGGCTCGATATTCTCAAGGTTGTAGTCTTTGGTGTTTTCCTGCTTCGCTGTTTCGGTATTTTTCATGCTGTCTGTCCTCCGAAATGATTGTCTGATTGCTTTTTCTCGTTCAGTTCGTCCAGTGCGTCATAGCCTGGCGTTTCGCTCTGCCATATGCTCGCCTTGATTCCCTGCTTAATGGCTCGCATTGCCAAGTCATAAGCGGCTCTGTAACCAACGGGGCGGGGCGTGTCGTTATCGGCAATAATCGCAATTTCTTTTATGCCGTCTGGAAAGTGAAAATTAATCATGCCGCTTGTGCTTAGGGCGGCGTATAAGCCCCAATCATAGGCTTTGTACAATTCACGGGCGGCAAGGGCGGTTTCCATTCCCTCTGCAATGACAAGACGGCCATTTTCAGGAATCGGGAACAAGTGGACGGTTTGCCCTGAAATGCTGCCTTGCTTACGGTTTCGCATTTTCTTGGCCGGTAAGGTTTCGCCCGTTTCAGGGTGTTTGATTGCCAGTTTCTGATAGCGTGGGGCGTGTAGTCCGTCCTCTCCGCATGGCTTGTCATAGGTCGTCTGAAGATAGGTAAGGTGTAAGCCTTGTAGCTCTTCGTCCATATCGCGGATAGCGCAAACCATACAGGGGAAACGGCCAAGCAAAAGCGGCTTATCCGCGCCTGTTGTCCAATAGTCTTTTTCAGCTAGAAAACGGACGTTTTCGGGTAAATGCGCCATCTCCAAACCGCGTGATTTCAAATACTGGATAACAGGGGAATCGGGGCGGATAGGTTCTGTGATTCTCCACAATGCGGCCAGCTTCTCGATTTGGTCTTTTTCGGGGCGTGGTTGCGTTTGTGGGCGTTTGGGCGGTATCGGCAAGGGGTTTGCATTGTCCATGCCTAAAATGCCAGCAACGGTGCGTAATGCCTCGTCAAAATTGCAATTCAGAAAATGCATAACCAGCCCAAAACCGTTTCCGCCGCCCTCTCTGCTCCCATCTTTCCAATGGCTGCAAAAAAATGTGCCGTTTCCGTCTTTGTCGTCATATCTGAAGCGGTCATGCCCATCATTACACGCGGGGCAGGGCTGGTGTTTATCGCGTAAAAACTTAGGGTCTATGCCGATAGCGGCGTGAATTTCCGGCCAGCGGTATTGCGCGGCTGCTCTGATTTCTTGGTATGTTGGTTTCATTTTCCTACCTCCTCGAATCTGTCCATAGCTTCGCGGGCTATGACTGATACAGTATGAATCGCCTCTTTTTGGCTTGCTCCGTCATTCACAATCAGCAAGATAGTGCTTACAACGTCCACCGCTGCGATTGCCTTTTCTTTGCTGTTTAGTTGGTTTGCCAGCTTATCCATGATGGTTTTCATTGCTCTGCCTCCTCTGATACAGGTTCTAAAACTATTCCGGCTGTTGGGTCGGTTTCCCATATTGCAGGCGTTTCCTGCTCTAGTTGCTCCGTGTCGGCGTGGGCGGGCTGGTTACAGGCTCGGACTACCAAAGCCAAAAGCAACACCCAAAACACCAGCAAAGCGCGGTTTAGATACCGGCGGAAACGGTCGGATTTATTGGTCTGTTTCATGGTTTTATCCTTTGCTCTGCCTCCAGTGTTTCAAAACATGAATCTAATAAAATCAATTAGTTATGAAAACACTAGGGCGAAGTTTGCCCTATGCCGTCTGAAATAGGCGGCATAAAGGCGGGTAAATTTCAGGGAATAAGAGGGCTTAGCCGTCTGAATCGTCAGGGCGCTGGGACGGGGTCAGTTTGAATATATCCCGCAAGCTCGGATGACAAATCGAAAGATTCCAAGTTTTCCGCATGGGGGACTAGGGTTTGAATGACTGTGGCAAGGCGTGCCGTGCTTATGATCGCACTTATGGGGGTGTTGTGGGCGGGATGGGCGGCCATGTTGTCGCAAATGGTGTCGATGATTGCGCCCGTATTGGCGATAAATTCGCCGCCGTAGTACAGCGCGTCCATAATGCGGTTTGCCAGCTCTAAGGGGATGGTTACCGTTTGGGCTTGATTTTGAATGGTTTGGATTTGAGTAGAATTTGAAGATTTCATGAGATGTTACCTTTCTGTTTGGCTAATACCGCCTTTCCGTTCCTACACGGTGGGGCGGCGGGCAAAGGGCAAGGGTAGGAAACTGGCAAACAGTACCAGCGGGCGTATGCCCTCCTTGCCCCCGCCCACCATGAAAGGTAAAGCTAGGGGATAGATACAAAAAAAACCGCTAGGCGGCTTTGTATCTGCCTGTTTGTTTCAGCTTCTCACGGCTGACCTGCTATTGAACAGGTTTGATAATCTTGCCGTTTTGCTTGGTGTTTGTAAATACTTTTCAGACGGCATTGTTACAAGCCGCTGATTCTATTGCCTATTAAATCGCGTCATACCGCATTGCCGTGCTGTGATTGCCTGCCCGCCGCCATTCTGCCTTGCCATGTCGTGTATAACGGCTTTGCGCTCCGTGTAGCTTATGCCCCGTGCAATCATGGCGGCGTTTCGCGCTTCCAATCTTGCAATCAGGCGGATTTGCGCGGTGCTTAGGGCTTCGCGGTCTAGCGGCTGGTGTCTGCCTGTCAATGCGGCGTTTATCATCTTGGCTTCGTTGCTGTAATGGTAGCTCTGCGTGGCTTTGCCCTCTGCTTGGCGCGTTGCCTGTAAGATTTCGGACATGACGGCATAGCCTACACTTGCCGCTTTGCGCCCTTCCTTCCATTGCGGCTGCTCTGTCAAAAGCTCCGTTATCTGTTCGTCGCACCATACGGCAAAATCAACATCACACCAGCGGGCAAAGGCTATGGCAAGCTTTGGGTGTAGCCATGTGCCGCCAGCATTGCCCCGCTTGGCCTTGATGAATCTGGATTTTGTAATACGGGATTTCCCCGTATTTGAATCGGCCTGTTTTTCAGCTTCGCGTTTGCAAAGTGCCTGAATGTAGCGTTCCGTTTCGGGCAGGCGTAGCCATTCATAGGGCTGTTTGCCGAACATGGCCGCTATTTCGGTTGCATTAAACCATGCTTCGCGCGTGGCGCTGATTGCGCGGTCGGTGTAGTCCAGTTTGATAATGTTCATTGCCTGCCCTCCGACACCAGCAAAGAAAACCGCCCGCGCTTCACGGTTTCGCCATATTGGTTTTGGATTTCTTCCATCGTGGTAACGATGTTATGCCCCGCTTGGCGAAGCTCCATAATGCGTGAGTTATAGCCAAGTATGCCCATCTGTGCCAGCTCCCATGAAGTAACGCTCCCTTTTCTCAATCGGGCTAAAATGCGCTCTCTTTGGCTTGGCGTTTTGGGCTTGTGGTTGGTATAATCAGTTTTCATCAAATTTTTTCCTCCGTGCCGTCTGAATAGCCCTCTATTCAGGCGGTTTTATTTTGACTAAAGGGATATATTCCCGTTTATGCTTCGCGCGCGCGCGTACTGTTTAGAAAACTCCTACTCTTCGCGCTTGGCGGCCAGTTTGTTGAGATACTCTTCAATCTCACTGGAAAGCCAGCCGGTAATGTTGGCGGAAAGTTTGATAGGCTTAGGAAAATCAGGGCGGTAATGGCGGCTTTTAGGATTTACCCAATTCCAAACAGTGGCTTTTGAAACACTAAAAGTGCGTGATAGGCTATCCACTCTTAAAACGGCATTTGTCATTTTTTCTTCCTTTCTGCGGGTTTAACAGGGTTGTTCAATGTGCAGAAATAATATCCATTTAAAATGTTCTAAGTGAGTGATGAAAAACATCTTTTTTTTACATGTTTCATATAGTGTGAAAATCCTTTTTTCTATTGCATTTTCGTATCATGTAAAAAACGCGCCTTTTTAAGGGCGCGTTTTATTTTTTTGTTTTGATTGCCGTGTTATGATCTTGGCTGTCTATCGCTTACAAATGATATTTCTTGTTGCCCGCCGTTCTGCTCTTGTAGTTCGGCGGCTCTTTCTTTTCGATATAGTTCAAGCTGTTCGTCTATTTTTTTTCTACTCTCTTTGCTTAAGTGTTTTCGTATTGTTTGAACATCAGGATAATTGTCCAAGCCTGCCAAAGGTTTGAGAATGTCAAAAATGCGGGCAATTAGCCCGATTTTCAGATTCATTACATCAATATCTAAGCAATACCGGAAAACCTGGTATATCCTCCTTAAAAGTATTTGTGTTTTCCCGCTTCCTCCATGCGTTGGATAACAGACAAGATAAATCAGGCTTTGATTAATTTCTTCTATCCTTTTATCTGCCTCCCTTTGAAACACATATTCTTCCTCTTTGTTTCTAAAACCTCCCCTTAATTTTATTCCCCGTTTTTCTAATTGAAAGCCCTGAATATATCTTTTTAAAGCCTTTTTTGCCGTTATTATTTTCTTTGGTATTGTTGAAGCTGCTTTTATCAGCATATATAGACAGGATGTTATTTGGTTTTCCTTATAATCTTCCTGTGTTTTAAATATCCCATCCGTGATATGGCTGATTAAATACTTCTTCAATTTTTCAAGTTCTCTATATGCTGCCTCCTCTTGATAAGTTATTTCATAAAAATTAAAACAGCGTATCTCGATCAATTTCCTAATAAATTGAATGTTATCAAGGTCATTCAATTCTAGAAAATAGCCGTGACGATCTGTAATTAACATAGTTTTCTCTTTCAATAAATTATTTCGCCCATTTTCAATATTAAGCGCGGGTTACTCGCTTATTCCGCATTTGGTCGGAATACATAATTAAAAAGGATTTTTCAGCATTTATCTAGTCTTGACAATTCTCTTTTTTCTCGTGAATTTATTTTGTATGAATAAAATTATTAATAAATTTCAATTAGTTATAGTGGATTATGATAGATTAGGCTAGATTAAGGTCGATTAAGATTATTTTAGATTGGTGCAGATCGCGCCTTTTTTCTATTATTATTATTTTAATGAAATTCTCAGTTCAAGATTAAAAAATTTCATTAACTCAATAAGTAAAAATCCTACTTCAAAATCTCGAAGTAGGATTTCAGATAGCTTCTTATCAAACTTGCCGTCTCTAATTTATCTTAAGGCTTTATGGTGGTAATTTATGAATCTGCTATGTTTAAATCTATCGGCTGCTGTTGCGTGTTGCTCCGTGCCGGTCTCAAGCTCTATGTTTCCCACGTCCAAGCGGTCAAACGAAAGCAAAACATCTAATGCACTGTATTTCATAGGGTTATCTTCTTTCTTGTATAAATGGTAACCAGTGGTAACCAGTTGGTAACCAGTAAATTTACGTTAACTGGTTACCGCTTTTTCTTTGTATTTATATTTATATTCATATAGTTATATTTGTAAAGTTTTGTGGTAACCAGTGTAACCAGTATATTTACTCTCGCGCATAGGGAATTTTTAATCTGCCTTGTCTTTTTGAATCATCTGTAATGCCCGGTTGTATCGCTCCCGTAAATAGTCGCTATACCATTGCATAAACTCGATACGCTCATTCAGATAATCGGCGCGGTTATAGGCGGCGCGGATTTTGTTGTTCTCAACGTGGGCAAGTTGTCGCTCTATCGCGTCAGGGTTGAAACCTTGTTCATTCAAAACGCTGCTTGCAAGCGAGCGGAAACCATGCGGGGTAGCTATCCCGTAATAACCCATGCCGTTGATGATTTTGCCCGCTGTATTTTCGCTGATGTAACCAGTTTTGGATTTAGGGCTTGGAAATAGAAAGGGTGTTTCGCCGGTTATGGCGTGTAGTTCGTTTAATAGCTCAATCGCCCAATCAGACAAGGGGATTGTGTGCTCTCGTGGCCGTTTCATACGATTAGCGGGAATCGTCCATGTTTTGCGCTTAAAGTCGATTTCCTGCCATTGGCCGCCGCGTATCTCTTTGTTTCGGGCAAAGCAAAGCATGATCAACATTACGCAAATTCTGTTTTGTTGCTCACAATCTGCCAGTATCAGGCGGCGGTAAAACTCCGGCAATTCTTCACGGGGCAGGGCGGGCATTCTTTTGCTTTCTGTTGGCTCTATATAGCCTTTCAGTAACGCGGCAGGGTTTCGGTCGGTCAATTCTTCATAGCCGGCATAGGTAAACACCGCGCCTATCCATTGCCTGATTTTTTCGGCGGTTTCCGATACGCCCCGCTCTGTTACTTTATCCAATACGGCCTTTATCTCTTTTTTCCCGATTTTGTTTATAGGCGTTTCCCCAATAATAGGGAAAACATCTGTTTCAAAGTACCGCAAAACACGGGCAGCATGATCAGGCTTCCAGCTTTTGCGCTTGGTGGTTTTCTCATGCCATGCTTTGGTAACGTTGGCAAAGGTATTCAGTAAGGCCGTTTTGCGCTCCTGTTTGGCCTGTTGCTTTATTGCTGATGGGTCTTGCTCTTGTGCAATCATGCGGCGGGCGTTTTCGGCGGCTTGGCGTGCTTCTACCAGTGAAACAGTCGGATATTTCCCGATGGTAAGCGTTTTCTCTTTGCCATCTATACGGTATTTCAGACGGAATACTTTCCCGCCTGCTGGTGTAACTTCAAGATATAAGCCGCCCCCGTCAAATAACTTGGTTTTCTTTCCAGTATCGGACGGCTTGGCAGCTTTAATTTGGCGGTCGTTCAGGGGCATTGGGGGTATGTTTTTAGGGGGTGTTGTCAGATGCCCCGAATCATACCCCCATATTTTGCTTTATTCAATTATATGGCATTGGGGGTATTTAGACACTTGGCAAGGGGGTTATTAGCCTGAAAGCCTTGCCAGTATTGAATCTTGATTACTGCGTTAGATTTGATTAGACAAAAAAATAACCCCTGAAAGGGGTTGGGTGGTGCGGACGGAGAGACTCGAACTCTCACACCTTGCGGCGCCAGAACCTAAATCTGGTGCGTCTACCAATTTCGCCACGTCCGCACT
>ERZ772920.194-NODE-194-length-35451-cov-15.737626_pt1 | contig 35451 bp, 22 predicted proteins | sample MGYA00511469_ERZ772920 | MGnify/ENA primary metagenome ERZ772920 (study PRJEB29015, sample SAMEA2738069) | human oral metagenome | biome: human oral; feature: human-associated habitat; material: saliva | place: China | collected 2216 ... | reverse complement strand
TCCTTGGTGCCGGGCTCAAAAGTGCCGGTGGAGGAGTAGTCGGCAAGAACGACCTCACCCTTCATGCTGGGGCCGGGTTCAATGGTGGTGGTTGCCTCCGCGGTGGGGGAGATGGATGCGGTAGCGCTCGCGGATGCCGAAGACTCGGGTGCGGATGCGCTCGCGGTTGCTGAAGATTCGGAGGACTTTGAGGAACATGCGGCAAGAAGCGCGGCGGTGCCCAGACCCAGTGCGGTCAGGGCGGTGCGGCGGGTGTACATGGTAGACATGGGGCTCTTTCTGAGGTGAATAAAGTATGTGCCGGTATTGAACTAATTCCAGAATATCGCAGGGGAGCGGCCAGCCCAATGTTGTGTGCGCCTCCATCGCCGTAAAAGCGGCGGTAGATGACGAAAAACACGGGACCCAGAGATTCTCGCACGACTACGCTATGACCGGGGTTCTAAACAGAGGTGCCGGAGCTGCTCGCGCTTGAGCTGGGTGAGCTCGTTGTAAGTTTGGCTGGTTCATTCCGAACCGTCCAGGCGCCATCCTGATACTCCAAGATAAAGAAGAACTCATAATCACCGGGGCCGCTGCTCAATGAGGCCATGGTGAGTTCCCTGCCATCTGTGTAGTGAATCTTTGCTTCCTTGTTATACCGGTCAACACCCAGCCAGCGGTACTGTTGTTCGTCAACCTTCTGCGGAGCGTCCTCGGTCAGCTCTGCTGAGAATGGCGCATCAGTACCGTACACCCAGCCAGTGTTCTTCTCATAAAATTCGACGAAAGGTTCGGCCTTGTAGATATCGTTTCGGTTTATATCCACAGCCTTAAAGGGCTCAATGTTGCCGGTAATCATAAGGTAATTGAAAGAAGCCAACCAGTAGTTTATGGCGGCGTACATGCCCTCCGTCGTTTTGGCTTTCATCTCTGCAGGAGGGACAGGCTTGGGCGGATTCTCCGCCTTTTTCGAGCTGGTTGCGGGAATGTAGGTGCCGCGTGATTCGTAGCCGTTGAACTTCAGCTCGCCCTTGTAGGAGCGCTGTGTATCGGGCGTGCTCTGGTCGCTGAGCGGGCGAATATCACTGGCGCAGGCAGTCAAGGAGGCGAGCGCGGCGGTGGCGGCGATGCCAAGGGCGGCGCGTCGGGTCACGAAGGTAGACATAAGGTACCCTTCAATAGATTATCGGTGTATCTATTTCAGGGTACCTTAGTGTATTTGGATATGTTTATGATTTTTTGGGTATTAAACCTGGGAAAATACTGCAAAAACTGCGTTAGCTAACGAAAAGTGCTGTTTGTTAGGCGTACGTGGTGTCGGTGTCTATGTCACTGCATCCTAAACGTTGAGGCCAGAATTGCTTCCGCCCGAGGAGTCGGGGGCAGCTGTCGAAGAGCTTTTCGTCTCAATGGTAACCATCCACGTATTGTTCCGATAATTCAACACAAAAGTGACCTCATCATTAGCAGAGCTGCCGCTCGTATCTGCAATGTGAATATCCCTGTCCTCCGGTACGTAATGGAGAACGGCGGCCTTATGGTTACGGCCAATACCCTTCCAACGGTACTGCTCATCGTCAACCTTCTGTGGAGTCTCATCGATCAGCTCAGCCAAGAGCGGCGTATCGGTGCCGTACATCCACCCCTCATCCTTCGCGTACAAGTCTACGTATATCTTCATCTTCTGTACGTAGATACCGTCTAGGTCCACGTCCTTGAACGGGGCAGCGTCGCCGGTAACCGTCAGATAGTTCAGGGCTGCGAGCCAGTAGCCCAGCGCCGCATACATGCCCGAAATCGTCTTCGACTTTATGTTCTCGGGAGGAACGGGCATGGGCGGGTTCTCCGCCTTCTTCGTGGTGCTTGCGGGGCGGTAGGTTCCGGTGGACTTGTAGCTATTGAATTTCAAGTCACCTTTGTAGGGGCGCATCGGGTCAACTACGCTCGGGTCCTCCAGCGGGCGAATATCACTTGCGCAGGCAGTCAGGGAAGCGAGCGCGGCAGCGGTAGCAACGCCCAGGGCGGTGCGGCGAGTAACGAAAGTAGGCATGAGAACCCCTAAACGGTTTGTCAGTGTACTTTTAAGCGTACCCGAAGGAACTGACGCATGTTCAAAGTCCGCTCATGAACGCATAAGGGAACATCGCCACCGCACGTAGGTAAAGAGGAAGCCCCCGCATGCAATCTCAACTGCATACGGGAGCTTCCCTCACTTTTAGAACCAGCCGCTTAGAGGCGGGTTTTAGGCGCTAGCGCTGCTCTTCTCGGAAGAGGATGCATCAGCATCCTCATCACTGAGCATGTACCACGCGCCGTCCTTGTAGTCCGCCGCGAAGTTGGTTGCCTCGCTCTTAGTGGATCCATCGACTAGGGGAGCGGGGTCCTGACCCTCAATGTGGATCTTCGCGTTGGGGTCATAGATGATGCGTCCGAGCCAATCGTAGCGGTTGGGTCCGCCCGCGACCTTCTTCGGGGCGTCGGTCAGAAGCTGAACGGTAACCGGCGCATCCGTGTCGTATACCCAGCCCCTGCCGGAAGAGTAGATGATAACAGCATTGCTGCCCTCGTTCGCATAGTGGGAGTACGGGTCAGCCTTCTTGAGCGGCTCGTAATCGCCCGTCATAAACATGTAATTGAAGCTCGCCAGCCAGTAGCTGAGGAACTGGTACATGCCTTCAACGGTTGCCTCGTTCATCTTCTCCGGAACAACAGGCTTCGGCACGTTCTGTGCCTTCTTTTCAGCCGTGGCAGGAACGTACTCGCCGTTCTTCTCGTACTTGTCGAGCTTCACCGTGCCCTTATACGACTTCTTGCCGGAATCAGCGGCAGACGCTGAAGCGGATGCGCTCGCAGACTCAGAAGCGCTGGCACTCGCCGAAGCCTCACCGGAGGCGGAGCTATCAGCCAGCGGGCGAATATCGCTAGCGCACGCAGTCAGCGCCGCAGCCGCGCCAGCACCGGTAGCTGCAGCTAGCGCGGCACGTCGGGAAAGAAAAGTTGCCATGAAAAATCCTTAAATGATAAGTAGGGTAGGGGATGAAGCTCTGGAGCTTATTAACCCTATAAGTGAGGTAGATCCTCACCCATAAGGTGAACTCTGCAAAGATGCTCTAGGCGGTCTTAGAGTTAGCATCATCGGATGCTTTGGTGCTCGGGCTCGCAGTGCCCTGTCCGCGTATCTTAGTGGGGTAAGTGAACCATTTACCGTCCTGATACGACAATTTCAGGTCGGAAAGCTCAGGCTCCATGGAAGTGTTCTGGTACATAGGCCTGTTTCCCTTACCCTCAACATGCATCATCGCCTTAGAGTCCTTGGACAGCGTGATACGCCAGTAGTAGAGGGAGTCGCTACCCGATACCTTCTCAGGTTGCGGGGTCATCATCTCAGCCTGAAGCGCCTGCTCCGAACCGTAAAACCACCCCTCATTGGACTCATAAAAAGTCACGTAATCATGGAAAGACTTCACATCCCTGCCGGAGGGGTCAGCCTGCTTCAACGGCTCATCGTCACCGGTGAGCACCAGATAGTTGACGCTGGCAAGCCAAAAACTAAAGGCAGAGTATGCGCCATCAATGGTTTTCTCATGCATATTCGCCAGAGGGAGAGGCTTGGGCACATTCTGCGCTTTGTGCGTCTCATCCGCGGGGACGTACTCGCCCTTCTTCTCATAGTTATCGAACTTTACCGGCCCCAGATAAGACTTCTCAGAAGAACCATCCGCAGAGGATGAGCTAGCGGAGGCAGAGGGGCTATCAGAGGCGCTGGGGTTTGCGGAAGAGGAAGCCTCACCAGAAGCAGACGGGGAGCCGTCAGTCAGCGGACGAATATCACTGGAGCAGGCACTCAGCATCGTAATAGCGCCTGCACCGGCAGCTAGCAGGGCTGCACGTCGAGAAAGGAAAGTCGTCATCAGAAATCCTTAAATAGTGCGTATCAGAAGATGAAGAAAATTAGCTGTTGTTATCCAGGAGCATGCGCCACATGCCTTCCTTGTACTCCATGATGAACTTCGTCGTGCGAGGAATCGTCTTTTCCTCCTCAACGATAGTCGCATCAGGCTCACCCTCAATGTGGTACTTAGCGGCAGGATCATACGCGACGGTCACAAGCCACTCATAACGGTCCGGCTTATCAGCAACTGGCTGAAGCTCATTCTCCGCAATCTCAATCTTGTACGGCTGATCCGAACCGTAAATCCAACCCAGACCCGACTCGTAGAGCCTAATCATGGTCTTAGAGTTCTTCAAAAAAGCCTTCGCCGGATCCGCCTTCATGAGCGGCTCAACGTCGCCGGTCAGAATCAGATAATTCTGGGAAGCAAGCCAATAACCCATCAGAGCGTAGGCGCCCTCGGGGCTGTTTTCCTTCATCTTCTCCGGAATCAGAGGCTTCGGCACGTTCTGCGCCGGCGCATCCGCAGTCGCAGGGATGTAGGTGCCGTTCCGCTCGTAGTTATTGAACTTAATCGGACCCACGTATGAGCCGGGCGTGTGATCATCGGTAGGAGAAGGCGACGCCGAAGCGCTCGCAGAAGAGGACGCCGCACCAGAAGCCGCGCCAGACGCAGCATCAGAAGCTGAACCAGAGGAACCGCCGGAACCCTGCGACAGCGGGCGAATATCGCTAGCGCACGCAGCCAGCGCCGCAAGGATGCCGGTCGCACCCACGCCCAGGAGAGTACGTCGAGTGAAGAAGGTAGTCATCGGAAGCCCTTCGTTGGAGCCAATACAGAGCAAACCACGCCACACACCGCGGCAGGCATACGCACCCCGTACAGACCTATCAGTACGTCAATGTATATATTTTTAAGGTTACCCGAGAGCCACCACCTAGCCCCCGCGACCACCTCAAGTGTTCAGAAAATTAAGACCCCACACCCAGCGTTTTACCAGGTGCGGGGTCTTATAACATGAAAAATCACCACGAGAGGAAACCCTCCGCCAGACGGCAACTAAGCGGCGCTAGACAGCTCCCACTTGTCGTCCTTGTACTCCAGACGGAACCTCGCCACCTTCTTCTTCGACTCTTCAGCGCTTGTCGCCTTCTCAGGCTGATTCCTATAATGCCGTATCATCTTGGGGTCCATATGGGCGAGGCCCTCCCAAATGAAGGCAGTGTTATTGCTGCCGGGCACCTCTCGAGGAGCATCAGTCAGTAGCTCAACAATATACGGAGTTTCCGTACCGTACACCCAACCAGCACCCGAGGCATACAGCTTGATTGTGCTCTGATACTTCTCCCAGCCGTAGCCCTTGTAGTAAACCATCTCAATGGGCTCCGGGTCACCCGTGATCATCAAATGGTTCAAGCTCGCCAGCCAGAAACTCAAGAAAGCGTACGCACCATCAATGCTGTGCTCATTGATATTTTCCGGAGGCGCAGGCCTCGGCACGTTATCAGCCGGATTCGTAGCGGTCGCTACAACATATTTGCCGTTCTCCACATAATTCTCGAAAGTGATGATGCCCTTATACTTCCTGCCCGAAGAGCGAAGACCCGAAGCGGCAGAAGCACTCGCAGAAGCACTCTCAGACGCCGAAGGAGAAGCGCTCGCAGACGCTGCGGCGGAAGCAGTTTCGGAGGCGGTCGCCGCCTCCGACGGAGAAGCCGAGCCGGTACTGTCGGCCAGCGGGCGAATATCGCTAGCGCACGCAGTCAACGCAGAAAGCGCGCCAGCAACGGCAACACCCAGGGCAGTACGTCGAGTGAAGAAAGTAGTCATCGGAAGTCCTTCGTTGGATCCTTCACCCCCAAAGCCGTCAGCACGAAGCTCACAACCTGCAGGTAAAGACCACATGTAGTACGTCAATGTATATACGTTAAGCGTACCCGAGCGCCCCTCCTCCGACCCCGAACATCCGCTGGGTTTTCCCCTGGGTGTTCCCTGGGTTTCCTACCCTGGGGTTCCGCAGAGTTACGGCAGAATTTTCGCAGAGTTTCGGCACAAAGAAACCCCGCCCACGGTGCATTACCGCAGGCGGGGGAGAAGCCTACCTCAAACCGTTAGACCGGAACCGATATGGTGGGGCCTAGACAGAAGAAGAGCTAGAGGAAGAAGCGGAAGCCGACGAAGAAGAGCCTTCATCGCCGGTGAGCATAATCCACTTACCGTCCTTGTATTCCACGGCAACCTTCGCCAGCTTGCCATTCGGGCTAGAAGCGGTCTTAAAGGGCTGGTCAGACTTGCCCTCAATGTGAATCTTCGCATCGGCGCTGTAGTTCATGTATGCCGGCCAGTCGTAACGGGTACCCTTACCGGACGCCTTCTTCGGTGAACCACTAGTCAGCTCAAGAGTAACCGGGGTATCCGTACCGTACATCCAGCCCAGATCGTTCTCGTACATGATCGTAAGTTCCTGCAGACCATTCACATACACATCTGCAGGGTCAGCCTTCTTCATCGGCTCAGTATCACCGGTCATTAGCGCATAGTTAAAGCTTGCCAGCCAGTAGCCAATGAACGCATACATGCCATCAACGTTATCTTCGTTCATGTTCGCCGGGGCGAGGGGCTTGGGCACATTCTGCGCCTTCTTCTCGGCAGTGGCAGGAACGTATTCGCCGTTCTTCTCGAAGTTATCGAACTTCACAAAGCCCTTATAGGACTTGTCCGAAGAAGCAGATGCGGAAGCAGCGGCCGAGGCGCTTTCAGAAGCGGAGCTAGACGCCGAACCTTCAGCCGTCGGGCGAATATCGCTAGCGCACGCAGTCAATGCAGCCAGCACACCGGCACCGGTCGCACCCAGCGCCACGCGGCGGGACATACCAGCAGAAATGGGGGAAGGGCTCGTCATAATCAGCCTTTCATAGGAAGTCAACAAAGGAAATTGAGTGAGTTGACAACCCCATCATACCGGCAAACACGCAGATACCCGGCAGTAGCCGTCATCGAGTGCCGATGACAAAGCAACCTAATACCGCTGCAAAGCAATCTAAATACCGCAGCAAAGCATCACCGAGTTCCGGCATAAAGAAACCCCGCCCACGGTGCATTACCGCAGGCGGGGGAGAAGTCTATCTTAAGCCGTTAGACCTTACCTATAGGGTAGGTGCTTAGACAGAAGAAGACCCGCCGGCAGAGTCAGTCGCAGAAGAGCCATCCTCACTGCTGACCATAATCCACTTACCGTCCTTGTACTCCACACTAACCTTCGTCAGTTCCCGCGAACTATCCTCCATGAAAGGTTCATCAGGGCTGCCTTCAATGTGAATCTTCATATCGGCGCTGTAGTTCATGTACGCCAACCAGTCATAACGAGTTCTGCTACCGGAAATTTTCTGTGGTGAATCAGAAAGCAACTCAAGAGTCATAGGGCTATCCACACCGTAGAGCCAGCCCGCATTATTTTCATAGGCAACCGTCAAATTCTGGTAATTCTGCAGTGAATCCGCAGATTCAACCTTCTGCAGCGGCTCAGTATCGCCGGTCATCAGCAGATAGTTGGAACTCGCCAACCAATAACCAACGAACGCGTAAATACCGTCAACGTTCTGCTCGTTCATGTTCGCCGGAACGAGAGGCTTCGGCACATTCTGCGCCTTATGAGTGGCGGTTGCCGGAACGTACTCGCCGTTCTTCTCGAAGTTATCGAACTTCACGAGGCCCTTATAATGCTTGCCGGAAGAAGCAGAAGGCGAAGCGCTAGCCGAGGCACTGGGTGAGGCACTAGCTGAAGCGCTCGCGGATGCACTAGCAGAACCGGAAGTAGAGTTAGACGCCGAGCCATCAGCCAGCGGGCGAATATCGCTAGCGCACGCAGTCAATGCAGCCAGTACGCCGGCACCGGTTGCACCCAGTGCCACGCGGCGGGACATACCAACAGAGGTGGGGGAAGGGCTCGTCATAATCAGCCTTTCAAAAGAAGTCAACAAAGGAAATAGAGTGAGTTGACACCATCATTATACCCTAAGCACATGAATGGATATCAAATACCACTACCTATATCCTTTTGCGAAGAAAGGTCTAAAAAGCTGCAATTAGTGCACTAGGACGCTGAGGGGCTCGCAGACTCCGTGCTCTTATCAGCATCCTTATCTTTCTGAGTGCTCATAAACCAAGCACCCTCCTTATACTCCACAACAATCCTCATCGCCTGCCCCTGAGAATCTTCTGCCCTAGCCAGCGACTTATCGCGGTTGTCCCCCTCCGTCAGATGCCTCTTCGCATTCTGGTCAACCAGAGAACGAGCACGCCAGAAATAACGAATACGGTCGCCCTCAACCTGCGTGGGAGTGTCCGTCATCAGGTACACAGACATCGGCTCACTCGTATCGTAAATCCAGCCGCGCCCTGTCTCATAGAGCTTAACCATCGGCTCAAGCTCCTTATAGTATTCGCTACTCGGGTCCGTCTTCTTCAACGGCTCAATATCACCCGTCAACGCCAAATAATTAAAGCTAGAAATCCAATAGCCAATCAGCGCATAAATACCGTCAATGCTCAGCTCCTGCACCTTCTCCGGCATGAGCGGTTTGGGCACGTTCTGCGCCTTCTTCTCAGCCGTGGCAGGAACGTACTCGCCGTTCTTCTCAAAGTTATCGAACGTGACCTTACCCTTATACGACTTATTCGCAGACGGCAACGTCGACGAAGCAGAGGGGCTCGCGCTCGCTGACTCAGAGGTGGCAGCATCAACCGGCGGATGCACCGTACGCGCACACGCAGACAACACAGCGGCAAGACCAACACCGCCCGCACCCAACACGGCGCGGCGGCTCAAGGCGACGGGCTTAGAAGAGGGGCTAGTCATCAGCAGTCTTTCGGTGAGGTCAACGGATGTGGGGAGTGAGTCGACACCCCCATCATACCGGGCGCACCTTATAGCAACCGTAAAGCACCGGCGAATAACAAATAGTCGGGCGCATATGAAGACACCCCATAGCTGCCACACAACAAAAGACAGCTACGGGGTGAACAACGTAATACGCCTCGGCTGAACCGGGCCCACCGGCTAGCAGAGTAGTTAACGGAGCAGATGCGCAAAATTACGGCGCGCATGAGCCACCTTCGGGCTCACCACAAACGCGCAATAACCCTGTGCCGGGTTCAACGCGTAATAATTCTGGTGATACTCCTCAGCCTCATAGAACACGCCCAGGGGCTTAATCTCCGTAACGATGGGGGAGGAGTACAGCTGCTGAGCACGCGCCACCGCACGCTCAAACGCCTCACGCTGCTGCTCATCCGCGTAGAAAAGCACCGAACGGTACTGCGAACCGGTATCCGCACCCTGACGATCCCAGCTGGTCGGATCGTGGCTCGTGAAGAAAATATCCAGCACCGTATCCAGGTCAATCACCTGCGGGTCAAAGCTGAGCTTCAGCGCCTCCTGATGCCCGGTCGCACCCGAACACACCGAACGATAATCAGGGTCGGGAGTATCGCCGCCCGTGTAGCCGCAGACGCTCGCCTCAACGCCGCGGAACTGGCGGTACACCGCATCCAGGCACCAGAAGCAGCCGCCGGCAAGAACAACATCAGTCATGATTCCTCCTTGAACTGTAAAACCATGCTACCTGAAGAACACCGCGGGGCAGCACAATATTCCGAGTTACCGCCGCGCCACCTGCCACAATAGAAGTATGACTGAAAAACTAGAAGCCCCCACCCTCACAGAAGTCGTCGACGCCTTCCACACGCTCTTCCCGCCGCAACTCGCCGCCGGATGGGACGCCTCCGGCCTCGTCGCTGGACGTGGCGCCGCTAAAGTGAGCACCGTCCTCTTCGCAGTAGACGCCCTCACCGCCACCGCCGAAGAAGCCGTAGCCGAAGGCGCTCAGCTACTCATCACCCACCACCCGCTGCTGCTTCGCGGCGCAAAGTTCATCCCCGACAGCGACTACAAGGGTAATGTTCTGCACACCCTCATCGAGGGCGGATGCGGCCTGCTCGGCGCGCACACCAACGCAGATGCCGCCGTTGAAGGCGTGAACGAAGCACTCTGTGACGCTATCGGCCTGATTGATCGTGAACCGCTCACCGAAGCGCAAACCCAGGTGCTCGACGAGCAGGAACACGCGGTAGGCACCGGTCGCCTCGGCACCCTGCCCGAAGAAGTCACCCTCAAGGAGCTTGCAGAACGCCTCGCTGCGGCACTGCCCGCGACCGCCGGTGGCCTGCGCATCGCCGGACGCGCCGACCAGCCGATCCGCCGCGTCGCCCTCTGCGGTGGTGCCGGTGACTCCCTCTTTGACGCTGTGCGCGCCACCGACGCGCAGGTGTACATTACCGCCGACCTGCGCCACCACCCCGCCAGCGAATTCCGCGAAACCGCACGAGTTGACGGTAGCAACATCGCCCTGATTGATTGCTCCCACGCCGCCAGCGAATCCCTCTGGCTACAGTCGGCGGCAAACCGCCTGCGCGCCCTGCTCGCTGAGCGCGGCTTCACCATCGAAACGAAGCTGTCTGCACTGAACACCGACCCGTGGGACTTCACCGTCTCCACCGGCGTGGCAACCGGTCATGACGCGCACTCGGCAAGCACCGCCGCAGCCCCCGCGTGGGAACTCTAGGGCGAGAATTCTAGGGGTGAGAACTCTAGAAGAATCCGCGCAGATTCCCTCACCGCGTACTCAGTGCGTAAGAGCCCGGGCACCCCGTCCGTTGTGACGAGGTGCCCGGGCTAGAACCGGCCTGGCCTACTTAGTTAGCAATGCGATACAGGCCAGTAGTGATAGGGTTCATCACGCGATGCCGGTAATAGAACAACATCCAGTCCAATTCAATGCGGGTCACAGCATGATTCGGTTCAAACATGCCAGTCTCGGGAGTAATAACATTCTGCTGGGTAGCCCACAGAATCTCACGGTAGAACGCGGAATCCGGCGTAACATCCGGGAAAGACGAAACACCCGATACTTCCGGTGAACCAGACGCACGGTAAATCATTGCGGCAACGGTTGCATTCGTGAGACCGTCCTCCGCGTGGAACTTTCCGTCAGGTCCGCCGAAGGTAACACCCTTTTCACGAGCCCAAATGTAGGCGGCGTAGTTCGGATCGTCCGTCTTCACATCCGGCCACGGGGAGACTTCAGGAAGGTCCACCTTGGGGCTGCCCTTCATCTCATAAAGGGAGGAAACCAGCTCACCGCGGGTGGCAGGCTGCTTCTGTTCCTCGTCGTTCAGCGATGTCGAAAAGTACATACGTTCCTCTACGGGTACGTAAGCATTCGTGAACCGCTGGACACCCTCAAACTTCAAATCCTGGTGCGCCAAAAGAACGCCGCGGTGCTCCGGGGCAAAACCCACCATCGGGGTAATGAGAGTCTTATCCGTCTTGCTGGGGTAACCGTAGTCGCTCCACGCCTCAATGACGTACTGCTTGGACGGATCCAGCGTGTTCGCGGGAATCTTGAGATTGACGAAAGCGAAGCCTCCCTCCAGGCCCGTCTCGTATTCATCATCACCGTGGACGTAACGCTTCATCTCGCTCATAACCAGGACGGGGGAACCCGTGCCCTTCTCGCGAATGACGTACATCATGCCCTCAACGCCGGGGATGTCAGTCCCTACGAAGCCCTGACCCTGAATCAGCAGCTCCTGATCCTTTGTGGTGTCCTTCAAAGCGTCGTATTTCAACTTAGGTGCGAAGGTGTCGAAGTGATAATCATTGGTGCTCAGACCGTGATGCGTCACAACGTTCTTGCGAGCCCAGATATCCTGAACGGTTGACTGCGGCTGGCCCTCGGGCTCGGCGAGGATGCCAACCTCGTAACGCACCTTGTCCAGAGTCATATCCGGGAAATACTCCGTGAGAGTGTAGTAACTCGGCAAAGTATTAGCTTCAACCTTCAGCGGGGCGACAAAGGTGCCGTCATCGTCAATGGTGAAGTCCTTGCCCTCTTCAAACCGCAGAAGAGTGTCGGTAATCTGCAGAGCGTTATAGGGGACGTTCTCCTCGGGCGCGATGTAGATGACAACCTTGCCGTGCTGCTCGCGCCACTCCTTGGTGAATCCGCTGCCCAGAACCGTAATTTTGCTGTCCTCACCGGTGTACAGGCCGTCGCCCTCTTGCATGAAGACGTCACGGCCGTCCTGGTAGTAGTAATCCTCATAGACAACGGTGAAAGACGGCTCATCCGCAACGTCCTGAGTTGCAGGGGTGGGGGTATTGGTAACCGGCGCGTTAGCAACGGGCACATTTGCGGTGGGCGCTGCGTCCTGGGCTGACGCCGGGGTCAGCGGCAGGACCATCACGCCCGCCAGTGCGAGCGCGCTACAATTCCGAGCCGCGCGGAGGAATGAAGACTTAGAGTTCGGAAGTGAGGACATAAGACATCCTTAGGGTCATTTCTCCGGGGCTGCGCGAGCTTACCGGCAGGTTGGGAATCGGTCGCAGAATCTGCGCACGCCCGATGAGAAAAGTGGTTGAAAATCCCCCTCGGTTTCGGGGATATCCTCACCCTATCAAAGCGTTGAACGATTGTCAGGAAACACTCAAGGAATACTTTAAGGTTTCGAGAAATCTCATACAGCGGTAGCTGTTAAAAGCTGAACCCCGTGCTCCCGAACAGAAAACCATTCGGGAGCACGGGGAACCAGAGAGTTATCCGATGCACCGCACGCGCCCTCAAGGTAAAACCCGAGGGGGATGCGGGCGGGCTAAACGACCTTACTTAGCGCGAGCCTGGAACGCCTCAATCAGAGTCTCCAACTCACCATGAGTCACCATGTACTGAGCATCGAAAGCGCCGTTAGCGTTCAGCACCACCTTGTTCTGCTGAGCCCACAGAATCTCACGGTAGAACGCCGAACCGGGAGCCACATCACTGTACGGGGAGTCGCCCTTAACCGCGGGCGAACCAGCCGCACGGTAGGTGAACGCCGCAACGGTAGCGTTCGAAATGCCTGCATCAGCATGGAACTTGCCGTCCGACCAGCCGAAGGTAATACCCTTCTGACGAGCCCACACGTACGCGGGGAAGTTCGGGTCGGTGGTCTTCACATCCGGCCAGGGAGAAGTTTCAGGCAGCTTCACCTCGGGGGTGCCCGCCTGAATGTACAGGGCAGCTGCGAGCTCACCGCGGGTAGCGAGGGTCTCCAGCTTCTCATCGGAAGGATCGGGCTTCTGGTTGTCATCCTTCTTGGGATCCTGAGCGTTGGGCAGGTTCGCCTCCCTGTAACCGTTCGTGCCGTTCAGGTCCAGGTCCTGCCACGCGAGTAGGGTACCGCGGCCCTTGGTGGACCTGCCCACGACCGGTGCGATCAGCTTACCGTTATTGCCGTAACCGTCGTTAGCCCAGACCTCAATCACGTACTTCTTCGAAGCGTTCAGAGTGTTTGCCGGAAGATTCACGGTACCGTTCAGGTTGCCATCACGGTACGCCGAAGACTGGGTGGGGTGGTCAAACTCGATAATGTCGCTGGTTGCCAGAACCGGGGTGTTCGAGCCCTTCTCACGAACCACGAGCTGAACGCCCCTAACGGAGTGAATATCGCCGTTAAACCCCTGGCCACCAACGTTCAGATCCTGTGATTTTATGGGGTCAGTCACAGCGTTGTAACCCAGGCGCGGTGCGAACGGCGCCGGCTTCTCACCCATAGTATTCAGTACCTGGGTGCTCACCACGTTCTTGCTGGTCCACAGCTCCTGAGCGGTCAGCGGCTTCTGATCCTTCTGTTCAGCAACCACGCGAATTTCGTAGAGGACATCGTACTTGGTGCCGCCGGTCGGGTCGTGGAAGTTGTCATCATCGATGAAGTAGTAGGCAGCAAGCTTGTACGCCTCAACCTTCAGATCAGCCTCAAAAGTGCCGTCATCGGTAATGGTGAAGTCCTGACCCTCCACGAAGCGCAGCATCTTCGAAGTCGGAATCTCGTAGCCGGAGGGCGCGTAGTTCGCGGGAGCAATGTACAGCGCCACGGTACCGTGCTGAGCACGCCACTCCTTGGTGTAACCCGCACCCTTCACATGGATGGTACCGCCCTCAGTCGTGACGAGGGAGGGGTTCACGCCGTCGTACTTGTAACCGTCAGGGATGGAAACCTCAAGGGTCGGGGTAGCCGCAGCGACCTGGTTAGCTGCCTGAGGGGTAGCGGCAGCAACAGCGGCATCAGCGGCAGGAGCCGCATTCTGAGCCAGTGCCGGGGTCATCGGCAGAACCATAGCACCAGCCAACGCCAATGCGCCGCAACCCTGAGCAGCGCGGAGGAAAGAAGACTTAGAGTTCGGAAGCGAGGACATAACACATCCTTAAAGTTGTTTCTCGCAGGGCTCTGCGGGCTCAACGGCGGGTAGGGAATTCGCCGTTGAATCTGCGCGCCCTATGAGAAAAATGGTTGGAAGCCCCGTCGGTTTCGGGGACATTTTCACCCTATCAAACCCTCCAAATGATGTCAGGGAACACTCAAGGGAGGCTTGAAGGTTTTGAGACATTTCACAGGTTGATCAGCCGGTAAAAGCTGAACCCCGTGTGCCCGAACAGAAAACCTGCTCGAGAACACGGGGTATTCAGCGTAGAACTAGTCCGCCTTACTTAGCGCGGTTCTGGAAATTGAACAGCATCTGCTCCAACTGACCACGATTCACCAGGTCCGTCGCATTAAAAGAGCCGAAATCCGGATTAATGACATACTGCTGAGTGGACCACAGAATCTCACGGTAGAACGCAGAATTCGGCTTCACATCGGTAAAGGAAGACACACCTGATACCGCCGGGGAACCCGCTGCACGGTAGGTGAACGCCGCAACCGTAGCGTTCGAAATACCGGCATCCGCGTGGAACTTACCATCAGACCAGCCGAAAGTAATACCCTTCTGACGAGCCCACACGTAAGCGGTGTAGTTCGGGTCGGTGGTCTTCACATCCGGCCAGGGGGAGACTGCCGGGAGGTTCACCTTGGGGCTACCAGCCTGAGCGTACAGCGCCGCAGTCAACTCGCCGCGAGTAGCGCGCTGCTGCTGCTCCTGGTAGGTGAGCTTCGAGGTGAAGGTCTTGTATTCTCGCGCGGGCGCAGTAGCATCCGCGAAGTCCTGAACACCCTCAAACTTCAGATCCTGACGGCCCATAAGAACACCGCGGTGCTCCGGCGCCAAACCCACAATCGGGGTGATGAGGGGCCTGTCCTTCTTGGTGAGGTCGTAGTCGTAGTCGCTCCACGCCTCAATGACGTACTGCTTAGACGGATCCAGGGTGTTTGCGGGGATCTTGATGGTGCGGTAAAGAGTGCCTCCCTCCAGGCGGGTTACGCCATCGGGGCCTTCATAGTAAGACTTCATATCGCTCATCGCCAGGACGGGGGTGCCGGTGCCCTTCTCGCGAATCACGTACATGGCACCCTCACGGCCAGGCAACTCCTCACCAACGAAACCCTCACCCTTGACCAGCAACTCCTGATCCTTCGTGGTGTCCTTCAAAGCATCATACTTCCACTTAGGTGCCAGGACCTGCGGATGGTAAGCGCGGGTGTACATCGGGTGGTGGGCGATAACGTTCTTGCGAGCCCAAATATCCTCAATGCTCGACTGCGGCTGACCCTTAGCCTCGGTCAAAATACCCGTCTCGTAACGCACCTCATCCAGGGTGATACCCGGGAAATAATCGATGGGAGTGTAGAAACTCTCCAGCGCCTTAGCCTTGACGGTCAGCTTTGCCTCAAAAGTACCGTCATCAGCAATGGTGAAGTCCTTACCCTCTTCAAAACGAAGCATCGAGGTGGAAGGCTCAGCATTACCGGGGCGATCCTTCGTAGCAGCAATGTAGAAGACAACGGTGCCGTGCTGCTCACGCCATTCCTTGGTGAAACCGGTACCCTTCAGGGTCACGGTGCCGCCCTCACCGGTGTAAAAAATGGTGTCATAGTCGGTGGAGTACGTCGGCTGTGCCGCAGCGTCCTGAGCTGCAGGCTTGGGGGTCACAGCATTTGCCATCGGTGCATTAGCGGCAGGTGCCGCATCCTGGGCGAGTGCCGGAGTCATCGGCAGAACCATCGCACCAGCCAGCACCAGTGCGCCGCATCCCTGCGCCGCACGGAGGAAAGAAGACTTAGAGTTCGGAAGCGGGGACATACATCATCCTTACGGGTCGTACCCACCGGGATGATGCAGTTTCATAGGGTTTCTGGGGTGAGAAATCTTCGTCGAATCTGCGCCAACCCAATGAGAAGTGGTCGAATATCCCCGTCAATTTCGGGGACAATTTCACCCTATCAAAGGGGCGAATAGAAGTCAGGAAACACTCAAGAGAGACTTGAAGGTTCTGAGGGTTTTCCCAGGTTGACCAACCGCTTTGACCAACCGCTAAGAACTGAACCCAGCAAGCTGAACCCCGTGCTCCCGAACAGAAAAACCATTCGGGAACACGGGGTTACTCAGACGGCTAGTTTAGCGAGCCTGGAAAGCAGTCAGGACAGTCTCCAGATGACCGCGAGTCAGTAGCTGCTGAGGAATGAAATACTGACCACCGTACACAGTGGGCAAATTCTGGCTAGCCCACACAATCTCACGGTAGAACGCAGAACCAGGCTTAACATCCACGTAGGGGGAATTGCCCGTCACCGTAGGAGAACCAGCCGCACGGTAGGTGAATGCCGCAACCGTAGCATTCGAAATGCCGGCATCAGCGTGGAACTTACCATCCGACCAGCCGAAGGTAATACCCTTCTGACGAGCCCACACATAGGCGGCATAGTTCGGGTCGTCAGTCTTCACATCTGGCCACGGGGAGACCGCCGGGAGGTTCACCTTGGGGCTACCCGCCTGAGCGTACAGCGCTGCAGTCAACTCGCCGCGGGTAGCGCGTTCCTTACGCTGCTCATCGGTCAAGCTAGGCTTCTTATCCTCAGTAGCGTCAGAGCCCTTGAAGTTCAGGTCCTGAGAAGCCAACAGCTCACCGCGACCCTCGGGCGCCTTGCCGACAACGGGGGCCAGGAACTCACCGCTCTCGCTGTAGCCGTCATTAGCCCAGACCTCCACCACGTACTTCTTCGAAGCATCCAAAGTGTTAGCCGGAACCTTCACGGTGCCGTTCACTACACCGTTCACATACTCAAAGGCACGGTCGTGGTGGTTGTACTCAATGATGTCGCTGGTCGCCAGAACAGGGGTGTTCGAACCCTTCTCACGGATTACATACTGAACACCCTTGACGGAGTGAATCTCACCGTAGAAACCGGTACCCGAGAAGTAAATGTCCTGATCAGCGGCAGTGTCACCCAGAGCCTTGTATTCCACCTTGGGGGCAAACGGGCTGGGACGGAACGCCTGAGTTTGCACCGGAATACGGCGAATCACATTCTTGCCAGCCCACAGATCCTCAATGGTCAGCTGGGGCTGACCCTGCTGCTCAGCAACCAGGTCAACCTCGTAACGCACATCGTAAGTCGGGATACCGGGGAAGTAGTAGCGAGGCTCATAGTAGCGCTGAAGCACATCCGGCTTGACCGTCAGCTGAGCATCCAAAGTGCCGTCCTCAGCAATGGTGAAGTCCTTACCCTCTTCAAAGCGGAGCGGCGTATCATCAGCGGGCAGAACGCTACCATCGGGAACGCCCTGAGAAGCGGCCAGATAAACCGCCACCTTGCCGTGCTTCTCGCGCCACTCCTTGGTGAACCCCGAACCCTTCACGTGGACGGTACCGCCCTCGAAGGTGTACAGCAGCTGAGCCTTGCCGTCGTACAGAACCTCAAACGTCGGGGTAGCCTCCTGAATAGGCTTAGCTCCCGGAACATCCGCAGCCGTCGTGCCGTCAGAACCATCGAAGTTCAGCGCCTGAGAAGCAAGCAGAGTGCCGCGGCCCTCGGGTGCCTTACCTACGACAGGGGTAATGAACTCGTCGTCATCGTAGCCATTATTACCCCACACCTCAACGGTGTACTGCTTCGCCGTATCCAGGGTGTTAGCGGGAATCTTAACGTTACCGTTGAGGAGCCCATGCTGGTACTGGGACGAATACTCGGGGTCGTTGTACTCGATAATGTCGCTGATAGCCAGGACGGGGGTGTTCGAGCCCTTCTCACGCACAACAATCTGAACACCCTTCGGGGAGTTAATATCGCCGTTGAAGTCCCAACCTGAGAAGTTCAGAACCTGATCGTTACCGGTATCCTTCAAAGCGTTGTAGCTCCAATGAGGAGCGAACTCATCAGAAGTAGCAACAGGATTCTCGCGGACGCGATCATCCGGCAGGGAACCAGCAACAGCCGCCGCAGGAGTATCCGCGGCAACATTCTGAGCAAGCGCAGGAGACATCGGCAGAATCATCGCGCCAGCCAGCGCCAATGCACCGCAACCCCGTGCTGCACGGAAGAAGGACGAAGCCTTGAAATTCGGAAGAGCGGACATAATCATTCCTTATTGGTCGAACCCATCGCGCCAATGCAGTTTCTAAAAGGGGAGTGAGAAATCTTCGTCGAATCTGCGCCAACCCAATGAGAAGTGGTCGAATATCCCCGTCAATTTCGGGGACAATTTCACCCTATCAAAGGGCTGAACAGATGTCAGGAAACACTCAATAGAGACTTGAAGGTTCTGAGGGTTTTCCCAGGTTGACCAGCCGCTAAAAACTGAGCCCAGCAGGCTAAAGCCCGAAAAAAGAACCCCGCACTCCCAAACAAGAGTGCGGGGCCGCCAAACACGCTAAAGCAAAGCGCTAAAACAAAGCACAGAAACTAGGAAGTGCGGAAGTACAGGTACATCATCATCGCAACACGACCACGAGACGTCTGAGCCGTCGGCTCAAAAGCATTACCCTCAGACACCGTAGACACACCACGACGAGACGCCCACACAATCTGACGGTAGAACGGAGTCACAGACGAAACATCGCTAAACGGCGAAGAACCCGACATCTGAATCTTCTGCGCACCATCAGCACGGTACAGCAAAGCCGCCGCAGAAGCATTCGACAGACGCGCCTCCGCATGGAACTTACCATCAACCCAACCGGACGTAATACGCTCCTGACGCGCCCACAGGTACGCATCATAGTTCGGGTCAGACTCATCAACATCTGCATACGGCGAATGCTCCGGACGGGTCACTGCCGGCGAACCCGCCAGCTTATAGAACATGGTGATCAGCTCGCCACGAGTCACCGGATCCTCAGCACCAAAATGGTCCTCAGAAACCGGAAGCATAGTCTCAGTACGAACAGCCCAACGGATACCCGCATAGTACGCAGAGTCCTCGGGAGCATCAGCAAAAATAGTGTTCGCATCCGGCGCAGTCACGGACGGACGCAGAATCTTCGGGCCCTGAGTCGAAGAACTCGACGCCAGAGGAGAGGAGGTAGCAGGCACCGAAGCAGCTACCGGCGCAGCAGTATCCGCCGAAGAAAGACGCGCCTCCGACGAATCATAAAAAGAGAAAAGAGGTGAGAACGGCAGATACAAAACACCCGCCAACGCCACAGCGCCAACAGCCAGCTCAATACGGCGGCGCTTACGCTTCTTCGACTCAGCCTGAGAAGAAGCCTCGGGGGTGCCCTCCGGTGCCAGCAGAGGTGCAGAAGAATTATGGGCAGTATCAGTCGACTGCTTAAAATTCTGGGACATAAATCCTCAATGTGGTTGATGTATCGGTGTGTGCAGGGCTCCCTCTAGTTCTTCTACGCACCCAGCCGGATAAGGGTGCGCACTAAGGGGGCGCAACAGTCCTAAGCATAAACCACAGCTTGAAAAATATTAATTTACACTCCACAGAACATTCTTGAAAAGAGGGGAGTAGAGCACCCAAAAATCCGCCCAATAGCGGGTGCCGCATGAGGCGCGCCCCACATGCGGTACAGCCCACACTAGCGTGGTAACCGCCAAAAATACGCCGAAAACCGCGGAACATTAGCGGACAACAGCCCCACTCACACCCCTACAGACACCCTGCAGACACCTCATAAACACCCCGCAAGAGCACAGAAAAGCCGGGCCAGCGGCGTTGAAACCAATGTTTCATCGCCGCCAGCCCGGCATAATCCATAGACCCTAGAGGCTAGCTTTAGCGAACCTTATAAAGCCCTAGCGGACCTTGTAGTTCATCAAGAAACCAGCCAGCTCACCACGGCTCACCAGCGCAGACGGGTGGTACTCAGAGCCCGGGAAAACCTGTAGCTTCTGCTGCTTAGCCCAAGTAATCTCACGGTAGAACGCAGAGCCGACCTTTACATCGGTGTACGGCGCCTCAGTCGCAACAACCGGCTTCTTACCATCGAAACGGTACAGGAACGCCGCAACAGTAGCGTTAGAAACAGACGCATTCGCGTGGAACTTACCATCAGACCAGCCGAAAGTAATGCCCTTCTGACGAGCCCAAATGTACGCAGTGTAGTTCGGGTCATCGGTCTTCACATCCGGGTACGGGCTAGTAGCCGGCAGGGTAACCTTCGGGGAACCAGCCATACGGTACAGTGCAACAGTCAGCTCACCGCGGGTCGCATCATCATTAACGCCGAACCAATCCTTCTCACGAGAATCAATCAGCTTCTGATCAGCAGCCCACAGAACAGCCTTGTGGTTCGCGTGAGCAGCCGGAACATCAGCGAAACGCTCACGAGCCTTCTTGTTCGCAGACTCACCGGTCAAAGTCAGGTAATCAGCCGCGATGCGCTCGCTGTCACCATCGGCGTAGTTCACGGTCACGAAAATAGCGTAGTGGCCATCAGCGTCCAGCTTGGTGCCGTCAACGTTAACGGTCGTCTCAAACGCGCCGGTTGCCACGCGGTCAGCGCTCAGAGTGATGCTATCCAGAGCCTCACCGGTCGGGTTGCCGTCAGCCTCAGCCTCAGAGAACAGAACGTTCACGGTAGCGCCAGCCGGAACCTTGAAGTCCTTACCCTTTACACGGATAGTGGTCGAAGAGCTCAGATCAACCTTGTCAGTGCTCAGGGACACCGAAGGCGAAGCAGTCTTAGCGTTCTCGCCGTTCACCGGAACAAACGCCTGAGTGCTCAGTGCCTGGTTGTTCGCCTCATCGTTATCTTCCGGAACATTGAACTCGAAAGTCTGCACAACGTAGGAGCTACCGGACTTCAGGGTACCCGCCGGGATGTCCAGAACAGTCGAGAAGCGGCCGTTGGTGTAACCCATGTACTGGCCGAAGAACGCAGAGTAGGAGGTGAACTTAGCCTCCGACTGAGCCAGCGCGGGGCCGGTCGCCTTACCGGTCGCCGGATCAACCGCACGAACCGCAACAATCAGCGACTCGCTACCGTTGTACGAAATGTTCTGGAAACCAGCACCGTTCACTGTGACCTTAGCGTTCTCAGAAGCATTCACCGACGAAGCGCTGTACGACAGGGTCGGGGAATCAACGGTGGGAACATCCGCAACCTTCAGTTCAGTACGAACCTCATCCGCAGGAATCCAGCCGTCTTCAGCATCATCGCGGTAACCGAGCACAACATCGAAGGACGAGCCATTGGCCTCCAGATAGTTAGCGCCGATAGAAGCGGTCAGGTTCACGGTGCCGTCAGCCGCAAAGGCGGAGGCGGGAACATCCTGAACATAGAACGGGTAATCACGCGGGCGGTGCGGCGGGAAAGCAACGCTTTCACCCTTCGGAACAACGTACAGGCGGAACGACTTGCCTTCAACGAAGTCCTTGGAGAAACCGGAGCCGCTAACGGTCACGTTGCCGCCCTTGAGAATGTCAAAAGTGCCGGAGGTAACCTGCAGACGCTGAGCACCCTGAACCTCACCCTGTGCAACAGCCTGGGCAGCTACCGGAGTAGCAGGTGCGGCAAACGCGGGGGAGAGGGGCAAGAGCATGGCGCCCGCCAGGGTGATGGCGCAGCCGCTCTTGGCCATGTTTTTGGGTAGCGCAAAGCGCATGTGGTTGGGAAGTGAGGACATTGTTATCCAATCAGTTTTTATCGGTGTCACGCATCGAGTGTGGTGCGCATAAACACCGTAGCAAATAGTTAAGACGTGCTGGAACCTGAAAGGTCATCAGTGCGAAAAATGCCTGTGTGTTTTATCGCATGTCTTAAGGTGAAGTATAGCTTTAAAAAGTATGTGCATGACGTGGAAAATATGCCTAAATAGTGTGCTGATAAGCACAAACACCGGTCACTGTACAAAAAAGAAAGCACAAAAAACCCACCGCATTCGAAAAATTCGCACCTATGCAACCTCTGCAGGTTGAGAATATTCACAATGCGGTGGGCAAGGCAACATAAAAGTCACCCACAATAAAAATGGCACATAAACAGAGCCATAAAGTCGCCTATTTGACGAAAGCCAACCAGAATGGCTAACACCACGGAGAGACACTATGTGAGACGGCTACCGCCGTGCGCCATACGGTACAGCATCGTAGCGAGTTCCGTGTGCCCAATAAACGACTGCCCATACGCCTCATAGATAGACTGTTCGCTGATATAACCCCAAATGTGCTGATCAATCGCCCACTGGGACTCCTTACGGAACGAGTAATGCCAGCCAAGAACAGTATTCCACCCGCGCTCAGAAGAACCATCCGGCAGACTACTCTTCTTTGACGCCGAAGAAACAGGACGAGGCTTCGCCGCAGGAACCTTACCCTGCGCCCTCTGATACCTATACAGGAACGCCACCGCCGAAGAATTGTAAACACTCGCCTCCGGGTGGAAATTACCATCAATCCAACCGAACGTAATGCTCTGCTGACGAGCCCACACAATCGCGGCATAGTCCGGGTCGTTGGGCTGAACATCCGGATACGGACTGGTCGCCGGAAGCTCAACCTTCGGGGAACCCGCCAGGCGGTACAACACCACCGTCAGATCACGGCGCGTCAAATTCTCAGAAGAATAGGACTCTGACTTAGGAAGCTGCTGAGCCTTGTACCACCTTTTCGCAGCCTCACGCTCCTCAAACGCATTCACCACCAAACCAAGGTCAGTAGAAACAACCTGCTGCACAGAATCCGCGGCACCACCCTGACCGGGAAGAACCTTCTCCACCACCAGCTTGTAACCGCCCTGATAATTCAGCGCCTCACCGGGAACAGTGAGCGTCGCCTCCGTGTAACCGCTCTGGATGCGGTCAGCCGCAATATCCTGCTCCAGCGCCTTCTGGCCGGTCAGATTGCCAGAAGCATCCGTAGCCTGCAGCGAGAAGCGGTAATGGCCCTCAGCGAGGTTCGGCAGGTTCACGGCACGCACCTGCAACGTGTTCTTCTCCCAATAGGGGCTCACTTGCGGTGAATCAGAACGATATTGGTCCATCTGCTGCGGCTCAACACGCAGAACCGGGGCGGCATCCTTCACCTCGGTGTTCGAGTTGGGCGAGCGCACCGGAATAAACGGGGCAATATCCGTCAAAAGGCTACCGGGTACCTTCTCCTCATCCGGATTCGGGAAGAGGCCGCTGTAGACACCAATCATGTACGACTTGCCCGGTCGCAGAGTACCCGCAGGAATTGTTACATCCGCAGAGAAATAGTTGTTCAGAAAACTCCAACAATAGTATTCACCGCAATCCGTATAACGAACTTTATGGGTGAAAACAGGCTTGCCCACCATCTTTCCCGTTGCAGGGTCAACCTCATACAGCATCAGATACGCCGGGGCACTCCCCGGCTCAACAAGCTGCTTAGAGAGAATATGGTAGCCCTCAATCTTCAGCTGCGTATCAACCCAGGGGTTATCGACCGCCGGCATGCTGTACACGTAAGTAGTATGATCCGGCTCAGGGTCCTGAGTCAGGCTGAGCGGAGTGCGGGCAGTAAGACGGGGGTCCTCATACTCCTCGGCGTTCGGCTCGCGCTCGCCCGCCGGGTAGTAGGTCAACACCACGTCAAGGGCAGGCGAAGGGGCGGCCGGGATGGTCTGCTTCTTGACCTCAAAGGTGAAGGTGAGGCTCCCGTCCGGGTTGTCGCGGACAATACCGTCATCTCGAAGATGATCAACCTTGCCGCGGTACAGAGGATATTGGGTTGCCTCGCCGGTACGGGACCACTCGTAACCGGTACCACGGTTTACGAGGCCGAACTGGAAGAGCTTGTACTTCTTACGGAACTCGGGGGTCAACGGGGAGGTCGTCACGGACACCGTGCCACCCTGAGAAATATTTAGAGTGCCGGTGGTGACCTTCAAATCAATCTTGTCGGCATCGCTGACGCCAGTGGCTGCGGCACCTGTACCTGATGCGGCGGGGGCAGCAGCTACGGGGGTTGCCTGCAACGATGCGGCGGGGGAGGCGGGGCTCGCCGGATCCGCTTGAGCAGGCTCCACCTGTGCGGGTTTCGCCTGCGCCGCATCAGCATGCATAGCAGGGGTGACCGTCAGAGCCGGGGTCATACCCAGCAGCAGGGAGAGGCTGATCGCCTTCTTGCCCCGGGTATTTTGAAGGCGGTTTTTCTGGGCAGGCGTCTTAGCGCCCTGAGTTGTGGTTGGTTGGAAGAAAGAAGACACGGTTATCCCATCTAATGTTCTGCACTGTGCTTTCTATACCGCGGCTTTACACGGTGGTTTCTGCAGGGTGGTTTTCTGCACAGTGGCATTCTGTACGGTGATTGAAGTGAGTGAGGGAAAACGTTGAGTGGAAGGGGAGAAATGAACGGTGAAAATGAACGAAAAGTTGAGTAGAAAAAGGGGTGCACCAGGCGCCTTAGCGAAAGTGCTGGCGGGCTGAAAAGCCGGGCGAATCAGCCCGAAAATTTCAGCCCGCCATCACCGATTGTAAAGCAACACAGTATCAGGCTGCGTGGCCGCGGGAGGCGACTCTCAAATAACTACTTCAGGTAACTACTTGAGACGACTACCGCCGTGCGTCATACGGTAGAGCATGACCGAGAACTCCGAAGAGGAAACAGTATCCGAGCTGAAATCCTCACCGTGGCCTCGATAATATTCTGCGTATCCCCAGATAATCTGCTGGGTAGCCCACAGCGATTCCCTCCAGAACGCAGTATCCATACGCTCATACTCGGGCCAGTGCACCCGCGAACGTGAATCCCGTGTGGGAGACTCCTCCGGTACATTACTGCTATCTGACGTATCGCTCTTCGGTACAGGCGAAGACGGCAAACTGCTCGACTCCGGCGAAGACGCAGGGGTTAGCGCTCGTTGGTACCTGTACAGGAACGCCACCGTCGAGGCAATCGAAAGGTTCACCTCCGGGTGGAACTTACCATCGACCCAACCGAACGTAATACCCTTCTGACGAGCCCACACAATCGCGGCATAGTCCGGATCGTCCGGGGTTACATCCGCGTAAGGACTGGTTGCAGGCAGCTCAACATGAGGTGCGCCCGCAAGACGGTACAGCGCCACCGTGACATCGCGGCGACTCAGAACGGTCTTACTCTCATCCAGAAGAACCTGCTGCTTAACCCACTCAACAGCCGCTTCCCGCTCCGCAGTGTAGCTTACAAAGAGCTCAAGGCCCTCAGAAGTGACCTGCTCGACCGCATCCGCGGCACCGTTCTTGCCGGGGATTACCTTCTCCAAGACAACCCCGTAAGACCCCTCATAATTCAGCGCGCTACCGGGAATATTCAGCTTCTCATCCGTAGAACCATTCAGAAGGTGTTCAGCAGGGATAACCTGTTCCAGAGCCTTCTCGCCGGTTGGCTCGCCAGAATCATCCGTCGCTTGAACCGAGAAACGGTAATGGCCATCGGTAAGCTTCGAAAGATTTGAGACACGCGCGGTGAGGGTATTCATCTCCTGATACGGGTTGACGCGCTTATACGGAATGTACAAATCCGGACGCGCTACAGGCTGGTCAGGGTTCGGCTGGTTATCACTCGGCTGCCCCGACCGCACCGGAAGGAACTGCGCAACACTGGCCAGCAAGCTACCGCTGTACTCCTCCTCACCCGGGTGAGGCAGATTAGAACCGTAGATACCAATCATGTAGAGCCTACCCGGCTTCAACGTACCCGCCGGAATCGTCATCTTCGTGCCGAAATAGTTATTGCGAAAACCCGTACAGTGATGCAAGCAGTTGCCCGTCAACGGAACAACATGGGAGAAAACGGGGCGTCCCATAATCTTTCCCGTAGCCGGGTCTGCCTCATACAGAGTGATGTACGCCTGGCTGTCGTACCCGCCTACGATGTTCGGGGGAAGAATATGGTAGCCCTCAACCGTCAGAGTCGTATCCTGCCACGGCTTGTCAATCGCCGAAATGCTGTAGCGGTACGTCGGTTGGTCAGGCTCAGGGTCGCGCACCGTGGGCAAAGGAATTCGTGCCGTGATACGAGGATCATCGTACGGATAGTCGTGTGGGTCAGGCTTATCGGACGGGTAGTAGGTCAGCGCCACGTCGAAGAGGGTATCTTCTGGAACCATCATCCACTGCTTCGGGATATCAAGAGTGAACGTGACGCTCCCGTCAGGATTATCGTGTGCCTTACCCTCAGCACGGAGGCTGGCAACCTTGCTGCCGTACTGCGCCTCAGGAAGGGGATCGCCGTAATGTGACTGAAGGTAATTCTTACCGCGCTCCACAATGCCGAACTCATACAGCGTGTACTTTGCGCGGAACTCGGCACTCAGCGGCGCGGTGGTCACAGAGACAGTGCCGCCCTCAGAAATGTTGAGGGTACCCGAGGTGAGCTTCATGCCAACCGGGTTGTCAGGTTTCTTCTGCTCGTCTGCAGGGGAGGCGGGTGCAGCCTGTTCCGGGTCTGCCTGAGCGGGGGTTGCCTGTGCCGGCTGGTCCGGTGCTACCTGGGTCGGTGTTGCCAGAGCCGCCGGGGTGATACCGGCAAGCGGGCTCAAACCCAACAGCAGGGACAGGCTGAGCGCACGGACGCTCGCCGGGTGGCGCGGGGCATCAGAGCAGCGCGGGGCGCCTCGTGGTGTGAAGAATGAAGACATCATTATCCCATCTACAAAAAACTGTACGGTGAGTGAAGCGAGCGAGTAGATGAAGCAAGTGAAAAAGCTGAGCGGATAAAGCGTGAGAAGAAAAACCTCGAACAGGGGAGAAGAAGCCCCGTAAAGCCCGGTGTCGGGCACAAGAACTCGCAGAGGCAGGGAAGAAAAACAGAAGCAACACCGGTGGGCTGAAAAGCCGAACTATGTCGAGCATTCCAGCCCACCGGTTACCACGACCGCGCTACCTGAGGTGGCTGCCGCCGTGCTCCAAACGGTAGAGCATCAACGCCAAATCACCAGCGGAAACGAAAGACCTATCAAAGTCCTCATAAGCGTATTCCCCGTCAATGCGGTAACCCCACATGCGGTGATCAACAGCCCACTGAGCCTCACGCCAGAAAGCGCTACCCTGACGAACCTTATGCTGCCAGCCGCTAGCACTCCGGGGCGCGTCATTATTGCCCGGCAGGCTACTGTTCTTCGGCAGCGAGGCAGAGGTCGGCACCTTCGGCGTGACCTGGCCCATCGCCTTCTGGTACCTGTACAGGAACGCCACCGTCGACGGGGTCGAAAGCTTCGCCTCCGGGTGGAACTTGCCGTCCGCCCAACCGAAGGTAATACCCTTCTGACGAGCCCAAATGAACGCGGCATAGTCCGGGTCGCTCGGTGCCACATCCGCGTACGGGCTAAAAGCAGGCAGCTCAACCTTCGGGGAACCCGCCAGACGGTACAGCGACACCGTCACATCGTGGCGCGTTATACCGCTATGCCAGGACATCGGCGAAGGATTAGGCAAAATATCACGATCAGCAAACCACTGCTCAGCCGCCTGCAGCTCATCCTCACGCGTCAGCTTCAGAGGAATATCCTCGACATCAAGCTGCTCCACCGACTCGCCGGCACCATCCTTACCGGGGGTGACCTTCTCCAAGACCAGACGATAAGTGCCCGAATAGCTCAGCTGCTGAGCGATCGTCAGATTCAGCTCCGCCCTGCCGTCCTTGATGAGGTCAGCCGGGATTGCCTGCTGGAGTACCGTCTGACCGGTCAAACGTCCCTGCTCATCAACATGATGCACCGAGAGACGGTACGATCCTTCACCCGGCGCAGAGAGCCCGGTAGCGCGTGCCGTAAATGAGTTCGTCTTCGCGTACGGGCTCAGGCCCACCGACCCAAGGTGCAGTGCGGGCCCCGTGGACTCGTGCTCGGGAGAATGCACCGGAAGGAACTCAGCAACATCATTCAGCATAGAACCCGGAGAATCTTCCATGCCGGGGTAAGGCACCCCGTTCCCATACATACCAATAAAGTAGAGCTTGCCCGGCTTCAACGTACCCGCAGGAATCTTCATCTCCGTGCTGAAATAGTTATTGCGGAACCACCTGGAGTTAACCCCGTAGTACGTGTAGTCCACCCGCTGAGTGAACACAGGCTCACCCACCATCTTTCCCGTCGCAGGGTCAGCCTCATAGATAGCGATGACCGGAGAATCATTAGAAACCAGTTCCCTAGCCCGCACGAGGACATGGCGTCCCTCAACCCGCAGCGTCGTATCCTTCCACGGGTCATTGATAGCGGATTGACTGAAGGTGTAGGTCCCACGGGTCGGCTGCGCATCCTGAACCACATCAATATGGGCGCGGGCATACAAACGGTCCGCCAAACTCCAAGGTTCCAGCTCAGCTTCATCCGACGACCAGTAGTACGTCATCACCACATCGAAGAGCTCACCGTCGGCAGCCTCAATGTACTGCGGGGGAACCTCAAACGTGTAGGTGAGGCTACCGTCCGGGTTCTCCCGCACCTGGGGCTTCAAGTCCTTGAGAAACCCGCCGTACTCGTCGAGAGGCGCATAACTATTGTGTTCCGCATACGCGTACAACGATCCGCGCTGCACCAGAACCAGCTCGTAGAAAGTGTACTTCTTACGGAATTCAGCGCTCAACGGAGAAGTCGTCACCGACACCGTGCCACCCTGAGAAATATTGAGGGTTCCCGAATCGACCTTCAACTGAACATTTGCCGGGTTCACCCAATCAAAAGCATCATCGGCAAGAGGCGCCATCGGAAGCTGGGTGCTCACCGTGAACTTATGGTGACCGTACGAATACTCATAGTCCGAGAACACCACACGCACTTCAGCCACTGAACCGCGAGAAGTCGGCCTATAGCTGGAATAACCGTCAACCTTATACTCAACCTCCACGGTCAGAGTACCGTCAGCATTGCGGGTTACCAACTCGTCACGCTTATAGTATTGGTCCGCTACATCATTCTTCGCAAAAGGTGCCTTCTCACCAGAGGTAGCGTTATAAATCGCCACAGACTCAAGGTAGTACCCCAGGTCCACCTCGGGTGAGATATTAGAAATAGTCACCTTATAGACGCGGTCCTGACCGGGATCAAAATCCTGCGCAGCAACAGATACCTTCGGCAGGGTATTCCTGAACGAATTATCCTGATACGCCATGCGCGCAGGATTATTGCCCACAGGAACGAAGGGGAACTTACGCGACAGCTTCTTCCACCCGTTCCCCCCGTGGGTTTCTACACCGGAAACATCCAGGGAATACCCCTTACCGGACTTCAGGACTCCCGCAGGGATAGTAACCTTCTTCTGGAAATAGCCGTTAGGAATCAGACCCTTGAAAATGCGCTGATTCTCTTCCGTATCCGGTGCCTTCAGCTCACCAAGCGAAGCCACATTAGAGTTCGTGACCTTTCCCTGCTCATCATGCTCGGACAGGGTGAAGTCCACGGAGCTGACATCCTGAAAACCGGTACCCGTCAGCGTCACCTCAATCGGCTGACCGGAAGCAATCTGCTCCTCAGAAATAGCCGAAACATCATAGGTGATGGAGGGGAGCTGCGCCTTCGGGAGGTTGAACTCCACCGGCAGCGCCGTACGGACGCGATCCTCAGTGTTCCACGCATAGGGGTGCGCCTCATCTACGGGTCGGTAGGTGAGAATAACCTCGTACTCCAGGTTTGCCGGCAGGCTATTCGCCGGAACCGTCAAATCAGCGCTGAAACTGCCGTCAGCAGCCGGTTTCGGGGCGTCAAAGACAAAGCCGGGGTAATCGACCTTCTGGTAGGGGTTAGCGTAGGTCGAAGAGCCCTTCGGGGCAATCGTGAGGCTACGCAACTCATGATGCGCCAAGAACTCCGGGCTTAGCCCGGTACCCTCCACGTGCACGGTACCGCCGTGAAGAATGTCGAGGGAACCGCTGGACACGCGCAGGGTCGGCAGGGAAGCATCCTGCTTATCACCCTGCGCGGGAGCGTTCTGCGCAGGTTTGTTCTGGGCAGGCGCGTTCTGGGCGGGTGTTTCTTGAGGCGCCGCCAGCGCCGCCGGAGTGATACCTGCAAGCGGGCTCAAACCCAGCAACAGGGAAAGGCTGAGCGCGCGGGCGCTCGCCGGGTGGCGCGGGGTATCAGAATGGTGTGGGGCACCTCGTGGGGCGAAGAATGAAGACATCATAATCCCATCTACAAAATTTATACGGTGATTGAAGTGAGTGAGTAGATGAAGTGAGTGAAGAAGTTGAGCGGATAGATTCTGAAAAGCCAGGCTAGGGGAGACCCGTAAAGCCTGGTGTCAGGCAAGAGAGATCGCTGGTGAGAGGGCAACCGAGGCGGCACCGGCGGGCTGAAAAGCCGAACTACGTCGAGCATCCCAGCCCACCGGTTACCCCCTCACCGCGACCGGGCGTTACCTGAGGTGGCTGCCTCCGTGCTCCATACGGTACAGCATCACAGCCACCTGACGGTACGACATCTTGAAGCCGTCAAAGCTCTCATAGAAGTAACCTTGATCAGGCATGTAACCCCAGATACGTTGCTCAATAGCCCAGCGAGACTCACGTGAAAAAGCAGTCTCCGGGCTGATCCAGAGCCGCCAATGAGAGCTAAGTGGGAAATGCTTCTGTTTCTTCGGGTTAGAGTCCGGTAGTGAAGGAGACGTCGGTAAGCTTGGCGACGCCTCCCCCTGGGATCGCTGATACCTGTAGAGGAACGCAGCCGTGGAACGGTCCGAAAGCGGCTCATTCGGGTGGAAGCGACCATCAACCCAGCCGAACGTAATACCCCGCTGACGAGCCCAAATAATCGCGGTATAGTCAGGGTCATCCGGCGTAATATCCGTGTAAGGGCTGACAGCAGGAAGCTCAACCTGCGGCGCACCCGCTAACCGGTACAGTGCCACCGTCACAGAACGGCGGTTCACTGATTCCCAATCGCGATCAGTGGGGTAGCCTGGCAGAATTTGACGGTTCACAATCCATTTCCTGGCAGCCTCCATTTCCCGTTCCTGACTGATATCCAAGTCCAGATCTTTGGAAGCAACCTGCTCAACCGAATCGACAGCGTCACCCTGATTTGGGGTTACCTTCTCCACAAAGAGCCTATAGGCCACCTCAAAATTCAGGGCATAGCCGGGAAGAGAAAGCGTCTGCGCCGTACGACCCTTCTGAATGCTCTCGGCAGGAATCACTTTCTCCCAAGACTTCTGCCCGGTCGGACGGCCATGATCATCAATCGGCTGCAAGGAGAAACGGTAGTAGCCCTTGGTCAGCGGCGGCAGACCCAAAACAGTCACCTTCAAAGTATTATTCTCGCGATAAGGGCTCATCTTATCTCCCGAGACGTAGATGCTGGTGGGAGCTGCATCTTGCTCCGGGGTACCTACCGGGATGAAATCTGCCACATCGGTCATCCATGCACCAGGGTATTCCTCGGAACCCGGGCCAGGATAACCACCGCCGTAGAAACCAATCCTGTACAGCCTGCCCGCTTTGAGAGTACCCCCGGGAATCGTGATAGCCGTACTGAAATGGTCGTTCAAGAAACTATCACAGTACTGATTGCACCTGGTGTAATTCAGATTCTGCATAAACACAGGCGAACCAATACCCTGCCCGGTCACCGGATCAACCTCATAGAGGGTCAGGACCGCCGGGCCTTCAGGACCCCAAAAGGTGCTTTTCGAGAGGATATGGAAACCCTCAACCGTCAGGGTTGTATCCTCTTCCGGGTGCTCGATAGAAGATGAACTGAAAAGGTAGGTGGTCTTCGTAGGTTTAGCGTCCTGCACCACATCGGTAGGAGTGCGGACTACCCGGCGATTCGACCACGTCAACGGATCCGGCGCATACTCATTCGACGGGTAATACGTCAGTACCGTATCGAAGAGAGTCCCCTCTTTAGCCTCAACAATATGGGCGGGAACAACGAGCGTGAAAGTGAGGCTGCCATCCGGGTTCTCTCGCACATTACCCTGCTGCTTGAGGTCCTCGACCATCCCACCGTACTGAGTGAGGGGAACATAATTATGATGCCCGACATGGACGTACGTGGAACCACGTTCCACCAACGCGAGCTCGTGGAACGTGTACTTCTGCCTAAACTCGGCGCTCAACGGAGAGGTTGTCACCGACACGATACCGCCCTGAGAAATGTTGAGGGGGCCTGTCGTGACCTTCAAATCAATGTTCTCCAGCTCAGAGGCGGGATCGCCACCCTGCACTTGAGGCATCTGACGGGCCGGTGTTTCTTGAGTAGTTGCCTGCTGCGTGTTCACAGGGGAGGCGGGCGCCGGCTGGGCCGCCACCGGCGTCAAAGCCAACAGCGGAGACACGCCCAACAGCTGAGTCAAACCCAACGCCAGGGAAGCGCCCGCAACTTTTCGGCGTGCGCCACGGGCAGGCTTAAAGAATGAGGACATCATTATCCAATCTGAATTTTCTGCATGAATGAGGGTGAATGAGAAAAGAAGTTGAGAGGATCAATGAGTGACAGTCCACCGCGCTGAGCCTACGCCAAATCCACATCGTGGAGGACCCGTAGCGGCGGCATGCTGAAGTGCAATTTCAGCCTACCAACCCGCGTCTTAGACATTCAATGAAAACACGAGAAAAACATTCCAATAAGAGTTATAAGACAAAAAATTCGAAAATTACGCCCCCGGTTTTATACAAAGCCCGACCCCCAAAAAGACCACACAATAGAGAGACAAAAATGGAAGCATCACCAGCACTAAAAACCGCACCCAGCAGCGCCTGCACCAGAAAACGGGCACACGAAAAAAAGGGGCATACAAAAAGGGGCGGTGAGAGAAAAACTCTCGCCGCCCCTTCTATAGGCCATAGGCCACTATCTTCAGCTGCTGTTCTCAGAGATCAACCCAAGCTAAAACATGTAGGTTAACCGCCCGGTTCACGGCACCTGCCAAATCTTAAGCATCGATATAAGGGCTACTGGGGATGTCAATCATGTCCAGCATTGACAGGACACGAGCCAGCTCCTCGCGGGTAGCAATCTTGGTCGGACGGAAATCCTTGCTCTTATTGTGAAAGCTCGTATCAATATTCACCGACGAGTGCAGCCACACCGACTCGGTGTAGAACGGGGCACCCGGCTTCATGTCCTGCGGGGTAGTGGGACGGAACCACGAAGGACGACGGCCGGGGGTAAGCATAAAGTAACGGTAGAAGAACGCTGCCATCGTAGCGCGGCTAGCCACCGCCTCCGGGTGCATCTTACCGTCAGACCAACCCGAGGTCAGACCATTCTGGTATGCCCAAATGTATGCCGAGTAACGCTCATCCTTCGGGGACACATCCGGGAACGGGGAACGCGCCGGAAGCTTAACCTTCGGCGAGCGGGCGCCTCGGTAGATTGCATCCATCAGATCGCTGCGGGTCACCGCACGCTTAGGGTAGAAGCAACGTTCCTTATCGAGCAGCAAAACCTTTGCCTTACATGACCTGTAGATATCGGGAGCGTACTCGCCATCCATATCAATATCCACAATGAAAGGTGCCCACGCAAACTCAGTGTTAATCGTCGGGCGAACCTCAATAGTACGCAGGATGGTGTACTGCTCACGGCGCGGACGAAGAGACAAGCGAATCCCGTAGTCCGCCTTCGGGCCACCAGTGACCTCGCGAGAAATGACGTGGTGCCTCACGTAGGGGTCATTCTCGATGCGCTTCTTCGGCTCAAGAGCGAAGAAGTAGAACTGCGTGAAGCCCTTCTCCTTGGTGTAGTAGCCAGCCTCAATGTATGGGGTGTACAGGCCAGTATCAAGCACAGCCTGCAGGCCTGTAATCTCGTAGCTGAGGTTGAAGCCGCTAATATCAAACGACGCCTCGGTAATCTTGAACGTCAGCGGGGTGGTCATAACGTCCAAGGTGGCAGCCTGGGCGCTCTGCTCGCCGGCATGGTGCGCACCCAAAGCGCCAGCGACTGTTAGTGCTGCCGCACCCTTAAAAAGGGCGCGACGAGAGGAAAAAGTAGACATATCATTGTCCCATCGATGTGTTTCTGAGTGGTTACTTCTACGCTAGCAAACATATAGCCAGGGGAGTGATCCGCTGACTATGTGCTTTACGTATGTGGTGTTTCGTATTCCATGTGCGTTGAGTTGAAAATGTGAATGTTTGTGAGTGAAGTGCCCGCCACCAGTGGCGAGTCATTAAATACTATAAGCACTTTTGTGCATAAAAAGAAGGCGGATAGATAGACACTATCCGCCTTCTGTGAGTGTTAAAACCAGTCCAAAAAATGTGGGAAAAAGTGGTTTTACAGGGGGAAATACATTAAAAATCCCCGAAAAATAGTTAAAAAATCTTCGTGCTGACACATGAAAATAGTTAGAAATAACAGCAAACAGCCGTTACTGCTCATGCACCAGCAGGGTCAAAACACCCGCCTTACGTGCCGTCGGCAGAGTGCACTCCACCGACCAGTCCTCGCTGACCGCCTCCAAAAATTCGGCAATACCAGCCGTGGAACCGTCAATAGGACGAGCCGCCAAGCCCGACTGAATCAGGTAGCGCGCAAACAGGCCGCGGTAGTGCTTCGCCATATGCGAGACAACCTTACGCGAACCATCAGCCGCCACACGCTCCACACGAACCGCCAGAGTCTGCGACGGGGGAGTCACCCACGACTTCGCGTAGGCAGCGGAACGGCAATCCAGAATCAGCTGGTCCTTCGCGGTTGCCTCCAGGGTGGTACCCAGCGCGCCCTTCCAGAAGGAGGCGAGCGCACCAATTGAACCCAGCTTCACGCCCATGGACAGGCGGTAGGCGGGAATCGCGTCCTCGGGGCGCAGAATACCCCACAGCGCCGAAGAAATCAGCAGCGACCAGTGCGCGGCATCGCGTTCGGCGGGGGAGAAGCTCGCATAATCCAGTGCCTCGAACAGCACGCCAGTGTAGGTGCGGATCGCGGGCTGCGCCGGTTCGGTCAGCAGGCGCGTATTGCGATCCACTTCTGCTTCGAGGGACGTGCCCACCTTGAGCTCTGCAAGGGCGTCGGGACCCGAGCTGACAGTCGCCAGCTCCTCCAGGACGCTCTCACGCTCAGCGGTCAGTTCGGGGAACGAGAGGTCAGCAAAGCATACGGGCGCGTTGCCTGCGGGGGCGGGGGTTTTACCTTCGGAGGGGGGAAGAAGAATCAGCATCTCTCCAGTGTACCCGTGAGACGCCGGGTAGCTACGAGGCGCAGGGTAGTTGCGAGACGATAGCGCGCCCGCGAGGCCGCTAGTGCGCCTCCGTGTACCCCTAAAGCACCCGCGAGACGAACCCGGAAAATAGCCGCCGCCAGGGGTATGCGTATAATGGGTGAGGTGAAACGGGCCGTCCGGGCAATCGCGAGGCACACGTGTTTCGAGGAAAGTCCGGGCTCCACAGCACAGGATGGTGGATAACATCCACTCGGGG
>ERZ772920.191-NODE-191-length-36060-cov-3.656381_pt1 | contig 36060 bp, 39 predicted proteins | sample MGYA00511469_ERZ772920 | MGnify/ENA primary metagenome ERZ772920 (study PRJEB29015, sample SAMEA2738069) | human oral metagenome | biome: human oral; feature: human-associated habitat; material: saliva | place: China | collected 2216 ... | reverse complement strand
AGCTTGCCGTTAAAACGTCGTTTATAAGTGCGGTAAGTATAGAGTTCCGTATTGTACTCATTGGCATTACTCAAGGCTTCTTCTGCGGTATGATGTAGCAGTTGCACAATTGATTTGAGCTTCTTGTAGAGGCTGGGTTTAGGCAAAAATCATCTTGTGCAACTACATAATACTGGTCTCTTTACCTTTCTTATTAGGCTTTCGCCATTTAAAAAAAGATTAATATGCTCTAGCATCTTTTTACGTAAATTGTGATTTATATCACAATCTTACGCTTGAATTTTATCTCTGATAAGCTCATAATTTCTATGAGGAAATCACTCAAATTTTTTATTACCTTACATAAGGACTATATTATGAAATGTGAACTTTTAAAACGTACTGCGATTGCCTTATTTGTGGGAAGCATTGTTTCTACTTATGCTATGGCAGAAGATGATACGACAAATACCCTTAAGAGCGCTGTTTCTAAGCTAGCTACGGGTATTAAAGATAATCTATTACCAGCAATTGCAACAAACCGTACAGAGATTGACAAAAATACCTCGAATATTAAAGAGTTAGCTGTAGGTATTCAAGATAATATCTTACCAGCTCTTGAAGCAAACCGTACAGACATTGATGCTAATAAAGCAGCGATTGGTGAATTAGCGAAAGCAACTGATGAAGCTGTAACAAATCTAGGTAATGCAGTAAGTGGCTTAGATGAAGATTTAGCGGGAACCCAAGATGCTGTAGCAGAAAATCGTAAAGATATTGACAAAAATACCTCGAATATTAAAGAGTTAGTTGTAGGTATTAAAGATAATATCTTACCAGCACTTGAAGCAAACCGCACAGACATTGACAAAAATGCATCACGTATTACAGATACTCGTAATAAACAAGTACTTCAAAATGCTCGTATTGATGCAAATAAAGCTGCATTAGAAACTAAAGCAGATAAAACCGCATTAGAAGCTAAAGCAGATAAAACCGCATTGGAAGCTAAAGCAGATAAAACCGCGTTGGAAGCTAAAGCAGATAAAACCGCGTTGGAAGCTAAAGCTGATAAAACAGCATTAGAAGCTAAAGCTGATAAAGTTTATGTAGGCAGTTTAGAACAAAATATTAGAGATAATAGCAATAGAATTGAGACAAATAAAGTTGCTGTGTCTGCATTAAGAAACGATATTAACAGTCATGCAAAACGACTTGATCATTTAGATAATAGAGTTAATAAACTTGATAAAGATCTTAAACGTGGTCTTGCTACTCAAGCTGCTTTAACAGGTTTATTCCAACCATATACTGTAGGTAAAGCAAACTTTACGGCTGCTGTTGGTGGTTATAAATCTCAAACTGCGGTTGCTATTGGTACAGGTTACCGTTATAACAAGCATGTTGCAACTAAAGCGGGTGTCGCATTTACTCAAGGCGGCGCTGCTTATAATGTTGGTGTAAATTTTGAATGGTAATAGATAACGAAGTTTATCTAATAACTTAAAATCAATACCTGTTTTTGAATGATTTCAGAAACAGGTATTTTTTTATTTGTTAATTCATTAAAAGATCTGAATGAATATGTATATGCAGTACTGAATTAATACGTAGCTTTCAACTAAACACTATCATTTTATCCTTTCACAATTTTCACCAACTCACGAATATCTTTTATCTCATAAGTTGGTTGGATTTTAGTGTCATTGACAAGATTAGCGTGATTAAACCAGCAGGTGTCAATGCCAGAATTATAGCCACCTAAAATATCTGAAGCGAGTGTATCGCCAACCATAAGGATTTTGGTTTTATCCAAATCATCCATTAGTGAGAAAGCATAATCAAACACTTTGCGGTCAGGTTTTGCTACGCCAATTTGTTCAGAAACCACAACCATCTCGAAGAACCTTTCGGTTTGGGTGTTTTGTAAACGTTGCTGTTGTAGCTCAGTAAAACCGTTGGTGATAATACCCATTTTAACTTCAGGATAGAGTGCCTCAAGCATCTCCATCACGCCATCAAGCGGTTTGCTGACCTTCGCCATCTCCGCCATCAGTTCTTGGTTAAGCTGAATTTGATTCACACCTGTTTGCTTGGATAATTTAGCAAAGCGTCGCATTTGAATATCTTCCGCAGTGATTTCATTGTTCTGGTATGCCACCCAGAGCAATTTATTGACCGCTTGAAAAGCATCGTAATCTTCACGCGTAAAATCAATGCCATAGCGCTTGAGCATTGCGGTTAAGCCTAAGTAGGAATTGAATGAAAACAGCGTTTCATCCGCATCAAAAAGAACCCAGTTATATCTCATTATTTTCCTTATTTATAGCTGTTTTTAATCTCTTCGGTAATCCAATCGACAAAGCATTTCACCTTGGTGCTTTCCGCCATTTGCGGAGGATAAACCACATAGAACGCTTTTTCATCATAAACATTGGTCATTAATGGCTCAACAACCGAGCCTTCTTCGATCTCATCTTGAGCAAGCATTCGGTTTGCGACCACCACGCCTTGCCCGTGTTTCGCCGCTTGGATACCCATTGAAGTTGTACCAAACATCGGCCCTGTTTCAATGTCCATATCGAGCTTAAGATGATCTACCATCTGTTTCCATTTAGTCGAAGAACAAACGTGGATCAAGTTTTTACCCGCCAGATCTTCTGGTTTTTCGATCGGGTTATCTTTCAAATATTCAGGTGAAGCGAGTAACATAATTCGGGCTTTTACCAGCTCAATCGCCTCCAAGTTATTCCAGTTCCCGTTGCCGTAATAAATAGCTACATCAGTATCTTTTCCGAATAAACCTTCGTCTTGTGGCATTGTCGTTAAACGCACTTCAATATCTGGATAGCGTTGGTGGAAATCATTTAAACGCGGCACAAGCCAGTGCATTCCAAATGAAGGAGTGGTGCTAATTGCTAAAATTTGGCGAGCAGTTTTGAGTTTTACTTTTTCTGTTGCACTCGCAATTTTCTCTAAAAGCGGTTGAATTTCAGCAAAATATTGCGAGCCAACTTCAGTAAATTCAAGTAAACGATTTTTACGGTGAAAGAGTTTTACACCTAAAAAATCTTCCAAGATTTTGATTTGATGGCTCACTGCAGCTTGAGTAACAAAAAGATCTTCGGCTGCTTTTGTAAAGTTAAGATGGCGTGCTGCCGCTTCAAAGGCTTTTAACGCATTAAGTGGTGGGAGTTTTTTATTCATAAAATTTCCTTTTTTAGCTTGAAACTTTGCCTATAAAAGCACATAATCAAGCCTCGTTTTTGCTATTCTTAATAAAATAACATTTCTTTATTATCCTCTCTATTATTGCATTATTTTTTCTAATAGTCTAAATAAAAATTTCTAGCTTGTTTAACTATCCCGATATATCTATAATTCGTGCCGTACTTAGACGGATAGTGATAGTAATTTTACTATTTCTAATTTTAAGTATGATGTTGTGTTTGCATATTGGTCTAGGAAACTAGACTAGAGTGAAAATCTTCGATTTTTACTCGTTTCACTTCCTGTATATTCTTTAAACCCTTTTGGTTTTATGCCCCTCACTTTGAGGGGCTTTTTTTATGGTATCAATTTAGGTTTTATCTATGCAACCCTTTATTCAACAAGCCAATGCCTTTGGTGCAGCCAGAAAACCATTTTTCTTCTTAATTGATTTTGAACAAAATCATCCCATTCTGCTCCCATTAGCAGAGTGCTCCTCACATCAGATCTTTTTTCAATTTCCAGACTACAATAACGCTTCATGCTTTGATTTTAACAAACCATTTGAATTTAGCAGAACCCCATTAAAATTTTCTCGCTATCAGGTTGCCTTTGAATTGGTAAAAAATGAAATTCAAAAAGGAAATAGTTATTTATTAAATCTTGCATTTGCTACTAAAATCCAAACAAATTATTCGCTTAAAGAGATTTTTATTAAAAGCCACGCAAAATATAAATTATTCTATCAAGATAAATTTATCTGCTTTTCACCTGAAACCTTCATTCGCATTAAAGAAAATAAAATTTTCTCTTATCCAATGAAGGGCACAATTAACGCAAGTGAAGAAAATGCAAAACAAAAATTATTAAATTCAAAGAAAGAGTTTGAAGAGCACAATACCATTGTTGATTTAATTCGAAATGATTTAGCTATTGTTTCTCAAAATATTCGAGTAACAAAATATCGTTATGTTGAAAAGATTGAAACACATCATGGAGCAATTTACCAAACAAGCTCTGAAATTTGTGGCGAACTCACTGAAAATTGGCAAGCGAATATTGGCTCAATTCTCGCAAAATTATTACCTGCTGGATCAATTAGCGGGGCACCTAAAGAAAAAACTGTGCAGATTATTCAGCAAGCTGAAGGCGAAAAACGCGGTTATTACACGGGTATTTTTGGCTATTTTGATGGCAACAACTTGGAAAGTGCAGTCGCCATTCGCTACATTGAAAAGAATGAACAAGGTGAAATGCTATTTCGCAGCGGTGGTGGTATTACTTCACAAAGTAGCCTAGAAGAAGAATATCAAGAAATTTTAGAGAAGGTATATGTCCCAATTTCCCGTGTTTGAAACCATTGCGATTCTTGATGGCATTCCGCAAAATTTAGCTTTTCATCAAGCAAGAATGGATAATGCAATAGAGGAATTATTTAAGCAAACCTCGGTATTTAATTTAGCAGAAATTATCCAAGTACCAGAAAGATATCAGAATGGATTAGTGAGATGTCGCATTGATTATAATCAACAAGATTATCATATCATTTTTTCAATTTATCAAAAAAGAGAAATAAAAAGCTATCAAGCAGTCTATTTTGATACGTTGGATTACATATTTAAATATAGCAACCGAGAAAATTTTGATTTAATAAAAATCGAAAAAGATGAGGCTATCATCATTCAAAATGGAAAAGTGACCGATTGCCGTGTTGGCAATTTACTCTTTTTGAAAAATAATATTTGGTATAGTCCGAAAGATTATCTGCTTAAAGGTACTCAATTAAGCTATCTATTAAGCCAAAATAAAATTAAGCTGGTAGAAATTAAGGTTGAAGATCTGCACCAATATGAAAAAATAATGATGATCAACGCAATGAATCCATTTGACGAGAGCCGAGCGATATCTACTCAACATATTACTTTATAGACTAATATGCGATTCCCTTATAAAATAGCGAAGTTTTTATTACAACGAGGTTTTTATGAAAATTATTCTTTTAGGTGCACCAGGTGCAGGCAAAGGCACACAAGCACAGTTCATTATGAACAAATTTGGCGTCCCACAAATCTCAACAGGCGATATGTTCCGTGCGGCAATCAAAGAAGGCACTGAGCTTGGCAAACAAGCAAAAGCGTTAATGGACGAAGGTAAATTAGTACCAGATGAATTAACGGTTGCATTAGTGAAAGACCGCATAGCTCAACCAGACTGTGCAAACGGCTTTTTATTAGACGGCTTCCCTCGCACGATTCCACAAGCAGATGCATTAAAAGAGTCAGGCGTGAAAATCGACCTTGTGTTAGAATTTGACGTGGCTGATGAAGTGATCGTAGAACGTATGAGCGGTCGTCGCGTACACCAACCTTCTGGTCGTACTTACCACGTGGTTTACAATCCACCAAAAGTGGAAGGTAAAGACGATGTAACAGGCGAAGATTTAATCATCCGCCCAGACGACAAAGCAGAAACCGTGTTAGAGCGCTTAGCAATCTACCACAAACAAACCAAACCACTTATCGCTTACTACACAGCCGAAGCCGAGGCAGGCAATACCCGCTACGAGCGTTTAGACGGCACAAAACCAGTAGAAGAAGTAAGTGCTGAATTAGCAAAAATTTTAGGCTAATTAAAAATTATATATTAGCATAAATAAGAGCCTTGAAGTTCTTGATGACTTCAAGGCTTTTTCTTATTTAATTCGCTTCAACTGCGTTCTCAACGTTCGCTTGAATGCCTCAGCAAGCACTTCGCAACTCAATGCCTCTTCCAAATCTGCTGTAATCGCTTTATTTGGCTTTTGAGCAATGAGTTGATTTAAATGCATAATATTGAGTTTCGGGTAAGGCTGTTGCAAGCGGTGAATTTTATCGCCTTTTTTGCAAACACCTGTTTGAAGAACACGAACATACCAGCCAGTTAAGCCTTTTTCTCGCACAATTTCTTGAGTTTCAGAATGCTCGCTGTTGAGCGACAAACGCTCACAAGGTTTACGTGGCTGAGAAACTTCTACAATAACCTCACCAATTTGATAATGATCACCCACGCAAACATTATATTCATCTAAACCAGAAACGATGAAATTTTCACCATAAATCGCTCTACCTTGCCAGTCAAAATCCTTGCCAATCAAATTTGTGAGATACTCAAACGTTTTATCTGACATAAAGAAAAGGGCTTTATCCACGCCACCGTGATGAGCCTTTAAGCCAACATCGTTACCCTCAGCCCCCATTTCATTTACCACTATTTGCTCAACAGGTTGCTTGCGGATCGCACTTTCAAGCGTGGTACCATCAGAAAAAGTCATCTTTTCCACTAAGCCAATTTTCATTACTAACACTTCTGCATTCATTTTTTCTCCATATTTTCACTGTTAATCATATTTTTTATCGCTGATTTTACCACCGAAGAAAGATTATCCGATGTGGTAATAATAACAATAGTTGCGAAACATGTTCATTATAATTTTCCTATGATGTTATATTGTTCTTTTTTGTTGAATTACTTTTCAAAGCACTCCTCAGAAATTGAGAATATCACTCTTTTTTGAAATTTTTTCCCTTTTTTGATCATTTCTCATGTCAATTAAAATTCATCGCAATCGTTTGCGTAAAGCGGTATAATTTGTCCAATTTTTTACATTCACTTTAAATAGGATCTCAAAATGCAAATCAGCTTAAAAAAAATCTACTCTGGCAAAGTGCGTGATTTATACGAAATTGACGATAAACGTATGCTTATGGTGGCAACAGATCGATTATCTGCCTTTGATGTTATCTTAGATGAGCCGATTCCGCACAAAGGCGAAATTCTAACTCAAATTTCAAATTTCTGGTTTAACAAATTAGCCGATATAATGCCTAATCATTTCACGGGCGATTCTGTATTTGATGTGTTACCAAAAGAAGAAGCCGAGGCAATTCAACATCGTGCGGTGGTGTGCAAGCGTTTAACACCAGTGAAAATTGAGTCAATTGTACGTGGTTATTTAACGGGTTCAGGCTTAAAAGATTACAAAAAAACAGGCACGATTTGTGGTTTAGCTTTGCCAGAAGGGTTAGTGGAAGCAAGCAAACTACCTGAGCCAATTTTTACACCATCAAGTAAAGCGGAAGTAGGCGATCACGACATCAATATTAGCTACGAGGAATGCGAACGCCAAATCGGGAAAACGTTAGCCAAACAAGTAAAAGAAGCAGCCCTTGCACTTTACACCAAAGCGGCTGAATATGCGTTAACAAAAGGCATTATTATTTGCGACACGAAATTTGAATTTGGCTTAGATGAAAATGGCGTATTAACTTTAATGGATGAAGTACTCACGCCAGATTCAAGTCGTTTCTGGGCGGTAGAAAACTACAAAGAAGGCACAAATCCACCATCATTCGATAAACAATTTGTGCGTGATTGGCTTGAAAATAGTGGATGGAATAAACAAGCTCCTGCACCGAAAATTCCACAAGAAGTGATTGAAAAAACGGTCGAGAAATATCAAGAAGCGTTGGATTTATTAACGAAATAACGACAATCGGATTATTTTAAACAGACTTAGATGAATAGGTGTTGTATTATTAACATCATCGTCCCCATCAAGGTAAAATGAGTTATTGAATAACCTCAATGAAAATATTACTTGATGGGGTTTTTAGTCGTTATCTAGTACAGGCTCTAAATTATTTGTTAATATCAAACGTCAAGCTTGCATAATGCTTATGTTTTTGACATTGTTCTGGTTTCTCAAATGGTGTTTCATACACAACGGCTGCTTTCCAGAAACCATCACGAAGTGGGATAATATCGACTGTACCATCTGCACCTGTGGTGTCAGAGAAAGCTTGTGCTTCCACTTTGTGGGTATGCTGGTTATCTGAATTATCAAATCCTTTGAACGTTGCTGTTAATGTTGCATTCGGAAGCGGTTCGCCTTGGTAAAGCACGACTACTTTGAAACGCTCACCCACTTTAATGGTGGTAGGATTGACCATTGGTACGATTTCCAATTCATGTCCAACTACTTCTGCCACATCATTTTTTTCAGCTGCTTTGCCAATATTCACAATATTTTTGCCATACATTGCAGTACGTTCGCAATAAGTTGCGTTAGGCGTGTTTTGCATATCCGCTTGCTTCCAACCTTCCGCATTTTGCGACCAGAATGTCGGTTTATATTCTGCGGCTAACACATAGCTTCCTGCTTTTACAGGCTTCGCACTTTCATAGTGATAATTCTCGCCTTTTTGCATGAGCTTTTGTTTTCCTTCAGCATTAACTAAAACCATGCCTTTTTCAAAGAAATGCAAGCGTTTTTCTGCAATCGGTTCAAGCGTTGGAAATTCGCCATATCCGATGTCTGCTTTCAAAATTTCACCTGCTTTAGTAGGTTCACTTTGCACCCAAACACGGTGGGCTTGAGCTGAAAAAGAAACCGTGCAAATGGCGGTAGCAAGAAGTAGTTTTTTCATAGATTCTCCGTTCTATTTGCCTATTAACGTTGGCGGGCTTTAAACCTTGGGTTGCTCTTACAAATAACGTAAAGTTTACCTTTACGACGTACAATTTTGCAATCTGGATGGCGACTTTTCGCACTTTTTAATGAGTTGAGAATTTGCATTTGATTTCCTTACTTTTTCGCCACTAAACTTGCCATACCTTTAAATTTATCGCTAAAGCGACTTGCACGTCCTTCACTATTTACCTCACGGCGTTTACCCGTATAAACAGGGTGAGAAGCGGAAGAAGTATCTAGTGTATAAAGCGGATATTCTTTGCCGTCTGTCCATTTCATGGTTTTTGTTGTTGCGGCACAAGAGCGAATAACCCAGCCTTGTTGTACAGAAGCATCATAGAAAAGCACTTCACGATAGTTTGTCGGATGAATCCCTTTTTTCATTTGAGTTGTCTCCTTTTGTATTTTGACCCGTTTCAAAATGGTTAATATCCATTTTTAAATTATGGAAATGCATCATACAGTAATTTTTATTTATTTCAATAAATTTTTTATGGTTTTGTGCAACTATTTTTTAACAATCAAAATTTTGCAAAAGAAACCAAAAACTCGACCGCTTTTTGTGGTAGGCTATGCCTGAAATTTTCAGGCTACCTTGGAGAAAAATCTATGGCACAGCAACCTTTTTTAATTGCACCTTCTATTCTTTCTGCTGATCTCGCTCGCCTTGGCGATGATGTGAAAGCCGTGCTTGAAGCCGGTGCAGACATCATCCATTTTGATGTGATGGATAACCATTTTGTTCCAAACTTAACTTTCGGACCGGCTATTTGCCAAGCACTACGTGATTATGGCATTACCGCATCGATTGATGTGCATTTAATGGTAAAACCTGTTGAGCGTTTAATTCCTGATTTCGCCAAATCAGGGGCAAATTATATTACCTTCCATCCTGAAGCGACCGACCATATCGACCGCAATTTACAGCTTATTCGTGATTTAGGTTGTAAATCTGGCTTGGTATTCAACCCCGCAACGCCATTGTATTATCTTGATTATGTGATGGATAAAGTGGATATGATTTTGTTGATGGGCGTGAACCCTGGTTTTGGCGGGCAGAAATTTATCCCTTCAACATTGGAAAAAGTGCGTGAAGTGCGTAAACGTATTGATGCAAGCGGTTTAAATATTCGCCTTGAAGTAGATGGTGGTGTGAAAGTGGATAACATTGCAGACATTGCCGAAGCAGGAGCAGATACCTTTGTGGCAGGCTCTGCGATTTTTGACCAGCCAGATTACCAAGCGGTTATTACTCAAATGCGAAAAGCCCTAGAGGGAAAATAGCAAAATAAATCGAAAAGAAATTTTTATGCGTGTGTGGATAATTTCTATTCATAATGGTAGAATACATCAACCCTCGCATACATAAAATGTAGGCAAACTTTTTTAATTCTTGTGTGTCTTAATAGCGTCTGGTTCGACCTATCTCTTTTAGGTTGCATTAAACAAAATTTCGATTACACTACTTAACTCTCGCATTCGCGATTTTATATAGGAAACCAAAAATGAGCATTGAAGAACGCGTAAAAAAAATTATCGTTGATCAATTAGGTGCAGACGCTGCACAAGTTAAACCTGAAGCTTCATTCATCGAAGATTTGGGTGCTGACTCTTTAGACACCGTTGAATTAGTAATGGCTTTAGAAGAAGAATTCGATATCGAAATTCCTGATGAAGAAGCTGAAAAAATCACCACAGTTCAATCAGCGATTGACTACGTGACAAAAGCTAATGCATAATTCTACAAGTAAGGCGGTTTTAAACCGCCTTATTTTCAATAATTTCTCCTATTAGCATGAAGGCATATATCATTGATATATGCCTTCTTTTTTACTATTTCACCCAAAACTGCCCTTTGGATAATTTATAAATTGTTAAACTGATCAACCCTAAAATCATCACATTCGCAAATACAAAGGCGAAAATGGCAACGCCTGGGAGCACATTAGCATGGTAAAACGCAACCGCACTATTTGCCATTGATGCCAAACCGAATGAGAAACCCCAAAAGCCGATATTTAAGCCTTTTTCTGCAATCCACGGTAACAAGCGAATTAAGAAAAAGAATTGCAAGAAGCCATATCCCCAAAGAATTTTTACGAAAGTATCAATTTCACCATGATTCACGGCTAAGTAGGCTGATGCTCCAACAAAAGCAGGGGCAAGAATAATCCCCATCGTTGCTCGGAAAGGCGGTTCAACAGATGAAATTCTCAAGTGTTGCAACAACACTGGCTCGAAGATAATCCACGCAATTAAACCTGCCCCAAAGAACAAATAGCCCAAGTCATGATAACCAATCAAAGCAAGTGAGCTAGCACTGGTAAAGTTTGCTGCCACCGCAGGCAAATAGAAAGGTGGGCGGGTAGATTTTTGTTCAAAAATACCACCTTTCCATAATTCCCCGATGCGAATAGATGAAAAGAGCAATTGTCCAACTGTGCCAATCCAGATCATTACCTCAGCCAACAGTGGTTGCCAGCGATAGAGAATATCTGCAACCAGCATGGTGGTAATCGGAATTAATGCCAGAAACGAGAACCGCACAGGGCAACGATATTCTTCTAAAACTTCGTGTTTAAAATAGCGGAGTTTATACAGATAAAGCCCAATAAACAGAAGCCACACAAGAATAGCACTAATACCTAAAATGTTGCTGATTGTTTCAGTCAGCGGAGAATGGGCAAGATGTGTCCAAGCAAGGGAAAGTGCTGCCAAGCCAAGCGGGATACCGAAATAGCCCGTTGGCAATGGGAAAGGTTTGTTTGTGTTCATATTTCCTCCTGAAAAGTTAAGAACAATTTGAGTATAGCACTTGTGTCAAGAGGAAATAGATGAAATTTTTTAAATTTTCGCGAGATCAAACATCGTCAAATCAATTACATCTGGCGTGCCATAGAATTTTGCCAGTGCTTTGCGAAGTGTCTCCGCACGTTTTGGCAAATAACCTCGCTCTGCGTAAACTTTTACCTGATTATAGACCGCTTGTTTGAAAGCTGAATTATCGCCTGGGTTGCCTGAAAGGTTATCCGCACTCGCAAAATAGCGGAAGCCTGCCGCGGTTGCTAAGACCCATTCGATCGCCTGCGGTTTCACTTCCACCGATTCAAACTCACGTTGGCGTTCTGCCGAGCGACCATCTGGCTCATACCAATAACCAAAATCTTCTAATTGGCGGCGTGCTTCACCTGCCACAAGCCAATGCGAAATTTCGTGCAACGCGCTGCTGTAATAACCGTGAGCAAATAAAATCACATGATAAGGTCTCTCTGATTTCACGCCATCTTCCTCTAAAAATGCGGGTAAGTAGATAGGGTAATCATCGCCTTTTTCTAATCGAGTGTTGTATTCCGTGGCAAAACATTCGTCAAAAATGCGAATTATATCTTTGATCTTGTGGTTATCTTGGTTCATTTTGTGCCTTTTTTAATTGTAGGGTGAACTTTTAGCCCACCAATAAAGTGTAGAAATTTTTGTGGTGGGCTAAAAGCCCACCCTACGATTATTTTATCCAATCTAAAAACTTCTCAGCATCCAAAAATCCTGTGATTCGCATTTGGCTTATCTCTTGCCCTTGTTCATCAAAGAACAAAATTGTTGGTAATCCTAGGATTTGGAAGCGTTGCATAATGGCATCGTTGTCAGATGAGTTTCGAGTCATATCTACTTGTAATAACACCATTTCATCTAATTTTTGTTGCACTCTAGCATCAGAGAAAGTGTATTTTTCGAACTCTTTGCAAGCGACACACCAGTCGGCATAAAGATCAAACATCACTTTTTTACCTTTCGCTTCGGCAAGTTGAGTGTCTAATTCCGCTAATGAACTAATGCGAATAAATTTGGTGTGCGATGAGGTTTCTACTGAATGTGAACTATTGCCCCATACTAAATTTGCCCACGGATAAGCGGATAACGCAAACAGTGCAAACAAACCAATGCGAATCGTATTTTTCAACACACCTGTAGCAGGAATAACGCTAATGAGCCAACCTAAGAATACCAATGCTAAAGTAGACCAAAGTAAGGGTTCAATTTGAGTTGGCAATAAGCGGGCAATCAGGAAAATTGGTAACGCTAACATTACAAAACCGAAAGCCGTTTTTACTTTTAGTAACCAATCGCCTGATTTAGGCAGAATTTTGTTACCAAAGAGAGTGATCAACACAAGTGGAATACCCATTCCAAGTGCGAGCAAATAAAGTGCTAAACCACCCGTGAATAGATCTCCACTTTGAGCCACGTAAAGCAATGCACCAGAAAGTGGGGCAGAGGTGCAAGGTGAGGCAACTAAGCCTGCGATTATCCCCATGATAAACACGCTACCGAATGCACCACCTGATTGTTTTTGGCTGAGTGCATTCAACTTTTGTTGCCACGCATTTGGCAAGCGAATTTCAAACAAGCCAAACATGGAAGCCGCGAGCAAAGTAAATAAAATCGCCAAACCGATCAGCACAGGTGGGCTTTGCAAGGCAATTTGGAATGGCAAGCCAATTGCTGCCACAATCAAACCAAGTAAGGTGTAAGTGAGTGCCATACCTTGCACGTAAGTGAGGCTGAGTAGCAATGCTTTTAGGCTATTTGGGCGTTGTTGGTTGCCGATTACAATCGCGGAAAGCAATGGCAACATTGGCAACACACACGGGGTAAATGCCAAACCTACCCCCAACACGAAAAACCAGAAAATCGACAAGCGATTTTGTGAAAGTTGGCTTGCAAGTTGGTCTTGTTGGCTGATACCTGCCATATTAGAAGCAGTTGAATTTTTGCTAGAATTTGCAACAGCTGAATTTGCAATATTTTGAGCAGAATCGACCGCTTGTGCTTCCACATTTTGCAGAGGCACGCTCACCGTTTCAGGCGGGTAGCAGAAGCCTTTGGTGCAACCTTGATAGCGAATTTCTACCGAACCATTTTGAGACGATTTTAGCGGAATCTGTAACGCCAATTCGTTGCGGAAAATTTCCACATCGCCGAAAAATTCATCTTGATGGCGTTCCGCTGGCGGAAATTGCCATTCGCCCAATTCGGCTTGTGTTGGGATAATTTGCACCTCTTTTTGGTAGAGGTAGTAGCCATCTGCGATTTGCCAATTTAGTGCCAATTGGTTACCCGTTTGCTTGGCGTCAAATTGGAACGCTTGTTGGCTTGTAAGGAAAGTTGGTTTTTTATCAAATAAGCCCGCCTGACCATTGAGCGAGAGGCAGAGACTTACGAGAAGTATCAAAATACGTAACATTTTAAATTACACTTTTAAGTAAATAGAGAGTATAGCCTACAAAACAGAGTATCAAAAGAAATCCCTCAAAGCGGGTAATTTTACCTTGTTTTTTGCGACTGAATGGATAGCAGCAGAGAGCGAGTAGCACTGTAAGTGCAGACATCACCAGCATATCGCGACTGAAAATATCAGGCTCAACGTGCATTGGGCTAATTACTCCCGCAATGCCAACTACCACCAAGGTATTAAAGAGGTTTGAGCCGACAATATTGCCGAGGGCTAAATCAGATTCGCCTTTGCGTGCTGCGATAATGGAAGATGCGAGCTCAGGTAAAGAGGTACCCACCGCCACAATGGTTAAGCCAATAACTAAATCGCTCACGCCTAACTCTTTGGCAAGCGACACTGCACCAACTACCATCAGTTTTGAGCTTGCCATTAACAGCAATAAGCCGACTACAAGCCAGAACACCGATTTTTTAAGCGAAACAGGCATTTGGTTTTCTTCTTCCTCAATCGCATCGGGCAATTTTCTCGCCTCCCAAATTCGCCAGCCCATATAAAGGGCAAAAATGACCAATAAAATGACCGCTTCTGTTTGAGTAACTGTCGCATCAGTTAAAAAATAGGCAGAAAGTGCAGTGATTGCCAGCAATGCAGGAAGCTCTTTTTTGAGTACATCTTTTGCTACCAAAATTGGTGAGATCACAGCGGTCATCCCTAAAATCAGGGCAATATTGGAGATATTCGAGCCATAAGCGTTGCCCAACGCTAAGCCAGATGCCCCGTCTAATGCAGAAGAGGCTGAGACAAGCATTTCAGGCGTGGATGTGCCAAAGCCTACGATCACAATGCCGATAAGTAGAGGCGAAAGCCCCAAGTAGCGTGCAGTAGCTGATGCACCGTCCACGAATTTATCGGCACTCCAAACGAGGAGGATTAAGCCGATGGCGAGGTAGAGGATATCGAGTAGCATAAATATTCCTAGGTGTTGTTACTTAATTTTTTCGTTAATAGATACTGCCGAAAAAATTAGCTAATAAATTTACGAAAATTTTATGTTTAAAAAATTCAAATCAGGGTACTTAAACCCAAACCCATCCGCCAACAAATGCGTTGATACAAGCGGTTGATTATCCAACAAAATTGCCGAACGTTCGCCAAGTAGCCATTTCAATACAAAAGCAGGCACGTGGCAAAATGCAGGTTTACTACACCGCTTTGCCAACCAGCAGTTGAATTCCGCATTGGTCACAGGATAAGGTGAAACGAAATTATACACCCCAACGCAGTTCGGATTTTCCAATAAGAAACATAGGGCACGCAAATAGTCCTCTAATGTAATCCATGCCCAATGCTGTTTGCCATTACCTAGTTTCCCTCCAAGCCCTAAGCGATAAAGTAGGAGTATCCTTTTTAATGCCCCCCCTCGTTCAGAAAACACAATCCCCGTGCGGATAAGGCAAAGCCTTGTGATGGCTTCTGTTTTTAACGCCTCTACCTCCCACTGTTTGCATAATTCTGCAGTAAATCCACCGCTTGAAGGTGTTTTTTCAGTACCAAATTGGTCTGTCGGCAAATTACCGTAAAAGCCAGTGGCAGAACTCGAAATAAACACAGCGGGCGGTTGTGTGCTTTTAGCAAAGAGAGCGGCAAGCTGATTGGTTAGTTTCACACGACTGTCGAGCAATTTTTGCTTTTGCTTTTCTGTCCAACGTTTATCAAAAATCGGTTCGCCCGCGAGGTTAATCACGGCATCAAATTCATTTAAATCGCTGAAGTTTGCAAGGGTTTGCACAAATTTGACCGCTTGCTGAGGCTGGCTTGTTTTACGAGATAAGAGCGTGAGATTATGCCCTTTTTCAAGCAAAATGGGCACTAAATGCGAACCAATAAACCCTGTGCCACCTGTAAGTAAAATGTTCATTAAAATGAGCTTTCAAATAGGAGGCGGACAGTTTGCATTAAATCATCCATCTCTATTCCCCGAGTTGGCGTAATGAAAATAGTGTCATCGCCTGCGATAGTACCTAAAATGCCTTCGCTTTTGCCGATGGAATCGAGCAAGCGTGCAATCAACTGTGCCGCACCAGGGCTGGTTTTCACTACAATCAGTAGATCGTTGTGATCGATGTCTACCACCAAGTTTTTCAACGGGCTGGAAGTGGCTGGTACACTCAATTCATTCGGCAGTTGATAAACCATTTCCATTTTGGTATTACGGGTACGAATAGCACCGAATTTAGAGAGCATTCGAGAGACTTTAGATTGGTTAATGTTTTCAAAGCCTTGCTCCTGTAAAGCCGTCACAATTTCGCTTTGTGAACCAAACTTTTCTTCTTTTAATAGAGCTTTGAATGCTTCAGAAAGTTTATCCATGAGTTTCCTTTTTAGTTAAAAATGCAATTTCTATGCAGAATTCTTGCGTATCTATGCATAAAAAGCAATTTGTTCTGTTAATTTTCTTAATGAATCAAATGATTATTTGGTAAAAACTTGATTCAGATTATATTTTCAACAGAACAAACTCCCCTTTTTAGGTAAAAATCTGTTAAAATTTCTCCAATTTTGAGATTAAATTCTTTCATTTTAATAGGAGTTTTTTTATGAAATTAACCCTTTTAGGTGCTGCTGGTGGTATCGGTCAAACTTTGGCATTATTGTTAAAATTACGTTTACCAATAGGCACAGAATTAGCCCTTTATGATATTTCGCCTGTTACCCCAGGTGTTGCGGTAGATATTAGCCATATTGCAACTTCTGTAAAAGCAGTAGGCTATGCAGGCGAAGAGAGCTTAGCCGCAGCATTAAAAGATGCACATATGGTGTTAATTACCGCAGGCGTGGCACGTAAACCTGGTATGACCCGTGCAGATTTATTCAACATCAACGGTAATATCATCAAAAACTTGGTTGAAAAAGTAGCAGAAGTGTGCCCTGATGCGTGCGTGGGTATTGTAAGTAACCCTGTAAATACATTGGTGCCATTAGCGGCTGAAGTATTACGCAAAAAAGGCGTGTATGACAAACGTAAATTATTCGGTGTTTCCACTTTAGACGTCGTGCGTGCGAAAAGCTTCGTATCTGAATTAAAAGAAAAACACGCTGAAACCGTGAAAGTGCCTGTTATCGGAGGGCACTCTGGTCCAACTATTTTGCCATTACTTTCTCAAGCGTTATCTGAAGGTCGTAAAATTGAGTTCACACAAGAAGAGATCGAATCATTAACCCACCGCATCCAAAATGCAGGAACGGAAGTAGTTGAAGCCAAAGCTGGTGGCGGATCAGCAACCCTTTCAATGGCAGAAGCGGGTGCACGTTTTGCCGTAGCGGTATTCAAAGCATTACTAGGTGAAGACTGCGTGCGTTATGCGTATGTAGAAAGCAAAAAAGACAGTGGTTACCCAGAATTCTTCGCTCACCCTGTGCGTTTCGGTTTAACAGGCGTGGAAGAAATTCTGCCAATTGGTCAGTTAAGCGAATATGAAAAAGAGAAATTAAAAGCACTTGAAGAAGTATTAGAAGCAGATATTAAGTTAGGCAAAGGCTTTGTAAACGGTTAATTTTCAATGAAGTAAAAGGGTCGATTTTATCAACCCTTTTTCCTATTATTTGGGAGTTAACGAAAGGAGTTATCTATGAATAAAACTTATTTAGTTGGTTTAATGACTATGGTGGTTGCTTTGGCTGGTTGTAGTAATCCGCCTGTTTCTGTGAAAGGCGATGTATCTGTTGTGGCAGCGAAAGATACAGAAACAACGGATCAGAATATCCATATTAATGAGGCGAATACTCAGGGCATAATTTCAGCAGTACAACCGCAATCAATGTCCCAAAATGCAAAAATTCCTGAAAAAGCGACCGCTATTTGTAATGATGGCACTTTCTCTATGTCGCTTCTAAACGAGGCTTGCTTAAATAATGGCGGTGTGAAAGAGGCAATTCAAAGATATTATTCGGAATAATATTCATCTCTTACCTATACTCAGCCGAGGGTTCATTACCTTCGGCTTTTGCGTTTATATTCTTCCCTTCAAAAAATTTCCTCAAAAACTTATTGCATAATTATGCAAAAACTCATAATATTCATTCAATTTATTGATTTACATAACAGGACTTAACGAATGGCAATTCGTCTTCATCACGTCAATTTTTTCTATGGCAGCAACCAAGCACTTTTTGACATCAATCTTGATGTTGAAAAAGGCGATGTGGTGGTGTTGCTTGGCCCGTCTGGGGCAGGGAAAAGCACGCTTATTCGCACACTGAATTTACTAGAAGTACCTCAAGAGGGTACACTTGAAGTGGCAAAACACAGCTTTGATTTATCCGCCAAAATGGATGCAAAACAGATAGCACTACTTCGTCGTGAGGTGGGAATGGTGTTCCAGCAATATCATTTATGGAACCATTTAACCGTGCTACAAAACTTAATTGAAGCACCGATGAAAGTATTGGGAATATCGAAAGAAGAAGCGATTACACAGGCAAAAGTCCATTTAGAACGTTTACGTTTAGGCGAATTTACTGATCGTTTTCCGCTTCAACTTTCAGGTGGTCAGCAACAGCGTGTGGCGATTGCTCGTGCTTTGATGATGCAACCGCAGGTGTTGTTATTTGATGAACCAACCGCAGCGCTTGATCCAGAAATCACCGCGCAAGTGGTTGATATTATTAAGGAATTGAAAAATACAGGCATCACGCAGGTAATCGTAACGCACGAAGTGGGCGTAGCTCGCAAAGTGGCAACCAAAGTGGTGTATATGGAGAAAGGGCATATTATTGAGCAAGGCGATTCAAGTTGTTTTGAACAGCCAAAAACCGCAGAGTTTGCTCAATATCTTTCTCATTCTGAATAATTAAACACATATTTAATAAGGACTTTCTTATGAAAAAATTACTTATCGCATCCGCTATTGCATTCGCAACTTTCTCCGCACAAGCAAAAGATTTAACTTTCGCGATGGAGCCAAGCTACCCACCATTTGAAACAACCAACGAAAAAGGTGAAATCATCGGTTTTGACGTCGATATTGCCAATGCAATTTGTAAAGAAATCCAAGCAAACTGCTCATTCAAAAGTCTCTCTTTTGACGGCTTAGTGCAGGCGGTAAAACAAAAACGTATCGATGGTGTAATTTCCGCAATGGACATCACTGAAGCACGTAGCAAACAAGTACTTTTCTCTAATGCCTATTATGATAGCTCAGCAAGTTTCATTGCCCTAAAAGGTAAAGCAGACTTAAGCACCGCGAAAAACGTAGGCGTACAAAATGGGACAACTTTCCAACAATATGTTGTAGCCGAAGCAAAACAATACGCTCCTAAAGCATATAACTCAATTCAAGATTCAATCTTAGACTTAAAAAATGGGCGTATTGATTTAATCTTCGGTGATACTGCCGTATTAGCCGATATGCTTTCCAAAGAAACAGATTTAACCTTTGTGGGCGAAAAAGTGACTAACCCAAAATACTTTGGTAATGGTTTGGGGATTGCGATCAACAAAGGCAACAAAGATCTTGTGGATGAGTTAAACAAAGGTTTAGCAACCATCAAAGCGAACGGCGAATACCAAAAAATCTACGATAAATGGATGACAAACAAGTAAGCTATGTTTACCGAATATCTTCCTTTAATTTACAGTGCAACGCTCATGACGCTTGGGCTTGCACTGGCGTCTCTTGTCGTCGGCTTATTACTTTCCATTCTTTTTGTAAGTTTGGAGATGAATAAGACCGCTTGTATCAGCAAACCAACCACGGTTTTTCTCACTTTAATGCGTGGTTTACCTGAAATTTTGGTCGTGTTGTTAATCTATTTCGGTTCAACCGAGCTGATCGAAAAAATCACAGGTGAATACATCGAATTTAGTGCTTTTAACAGCGGTGTGCTGGCGTTAAGCTTGATTTTTGCTGCTTATGCTTCACAATCTCTGCGTGGGGCAATTCAAGCGATTCCGAACGGACAGTGGGAAAGTGGTGCGGTGTTAGGTTTAAGTCGCCGTTACACTTTCTTGCATATCATTATGCCTCAAGTATGGCGACACGCCTTGCCAGGGCTAAGCAACCAATGGCTAGTATTGCTGAAAGATACCGCATTAGTTTCGCTTATCGGCGTTGATGACTTAATGCGTCAAGCAGACTTAATCAACACCAACGAACACCAACCCTTTACGTGGTATGGCTTTGCGGCATTGATTTATCTTGCGATTACTTTAATTAGTCAAGTGATTATTCGCCGTCTTGAACTGCGTTTTACACGCTTTGAACGAGGAGGCAAATAATGTGGGATTATTTCTTAGTGATTGCCCAAGGTATTCCAACCAGCCTCAGCTTGATGGCAGTTTCGCTCATCATTGCCTTTGTATTGGCAATTATATTTACTTTCTTGCTTTCAATGGAAAGTAAAATCTTGAAAGGGTTGGTAAACGGCTATTTAATGTTATTCACTGGCACGCCATTATTGGTGCAATTTTTCTTAATTTACAGCGGGCCGGGTCAATTTGAATGGCTCACACAAAGCCCACTTTGGGCATTATTTTCAGATGCGTGGTTCTGTGCAGTATTAGCTTTAGCCCTTAATAGTGCAGCATACTCAACGCAACTTTTCCACGGAGCAGTAAAAGCGATTCCGAAAGGACAATGGGAAACTTGTGCTGCGCTTGGTTTAAGCCGTTTAGATACGCTCAAAATCTTGATTCCGTATGCGTTAAAACGAGCGTTACCTTCTTACAGCAACGAAATCATTTTGGTTTTCAAAGGCACATCACTTGCCTCCACCATCACGATTTTAGATATTATGGGCTACGCCAAACAGCTTTACGGCACAGAATATGATGCAATTACTATTTACGGTATCGCAGGGGCAATTTATCTTGTTATCACTGGCATTATGACTGTACTATTGCGTAAATTAGAACATAAAGTGCTGGCATTTGAGCGAGTGTAATTTTCTACAAGCGGTCAATTTCTGGCATAAATTTGCAATCTTGCTTGATCTTTCACACAAAGGGCGTATTATTCGCCCTTTGTTTTTTTCTGGGTTCCCTAACCCCAACTTCAACTAAAAAAGGAAAATTATGCATTACCCCATTCCATTTTCTGATCCACAAAAAAGATCTTCTCTTAAACTTTTAGCCTTTTTCCATATTTTTATCTTAACCATCAGCAATTTCTTAGTACAACGCACCTTTGAAATCACTGTACCCTTTACCGATTATGTCATCCCAACCACCTGGGGCACATTCACATTCCCATTTATCTTTTTAGCAACAGATTTAACGGTGCGAGTATTTGGAGCTGAGCTAGCACGCAAAATTATTTTCGTGGTAATGTTCCCTGCCTTACTGATCAGCTATGTGATTTCAGTGCTATTTTTTGAAACTCAGTTCCAAGGTTTCTCCGCACTAAGCGAATTTAATTTCTTTGTGTTCCGCATCGCACTAGCCAGTTTCAGCGGTTATGCAGTAGGTCAGATTTTAGATATTTTGGTGTTTAACCGCCTACGCCAAGGCAAATCGTGGTGGCTTGCACCAACTTGCTCGACCATTTTCGGTACGATGATCGACACCTTCGTCTTCTTTGCGGTTGCTTTCTATCAAAGCGAAGATACTTATATGGCAGAACATTGGTTCACTATCGGTACGGTAGATTATGCATTCAAGCTTTTTGTCAGTCTGTTGCTATTCTTACCACTTTATGGCGTGGTGCTAAAATTTATTATGCAAAAATTCCATTTGAAATAGCTATTTCAACCGCTTGTAAGGCTTATATTGTAACCCTACACTCATTGATTACACTTTTCGAGGAAGAACGCAGTTTGGGAATCAATTTGGGAATCGCATCGAAAAAAGGTATAATTCCTAAAATATGTAGACATTTCAAAAATATTTGGCTTGCTTAGGTCATAATACCTTTACTGCAAGTCATTTTGAAACATCTTCAAAGCCCTAATTTTTAATGATAAAGAGAACGTTATGAGCAATATTCCATTAAGAAACGAACAAGAAATCGAGAAACTTCGCGAAGCCTGCAAATTGGCTTCAGATGTGTTAGTGATGATCGAACCTTATGTGAAAGAGGGTGTGAGCACAGGCGAATTAGATCGTATTTGTCACGAATATATGGTTAATGAGCAGAAAGTGATTCCTGCTTGTTTAAACTATCACGGTTTCCCAAAAGCGACTTGCATTTCAGTCAATGAAGTGGTTTGTCACGGGATTCCAAGCGATGATAAAAAGCTGAAAAAAGGAGACATCGTGAACATTGATGTAACGGTGATCAAAGACGGCTATTTCGGCGACAACTCCAAAATGTATGTGGTGGGCGAACCTTCTATTCGTGATAAACGCTTGTTAGAAGTAACACAAGAATCACTTTACATTGGCTTACGTCAAGTAAAACCAGGTATCCGCTTAAAAGAGATTGGCACAGCGATTCAAAAATATGTGGAAAAAGAAGGCTTCTCTGTGGTGCGTGAATATTGCGGTCATGGCGTAGGCACAGAGTTCCACTGCGATCCACAAGTGTTACACTACAACGGTGATGATGGTGGCGTAGTGCTAAAAGAAGGCATGGTGTTTACCATTGAACCGATGGTCAATGCAGGTAAAAAAGAGATCCGCACGATGAATGATGGTTGGACGGTAAAAACCAAAGACCGTAGTCACTCGGCTCAATATGAGCATCAAATTGTGGTAACCAAAGATGGTTGCGAAGTAATGACCATTCGTGATGAAGAAATTGCCGAAGGGCGAATTTCGCACATTATGAAAAACGCATAAAACCAATATGAAAGCCTATAAACTTTGCAATTCTGATCTGCCCTAAAAAGTTAGGCAAGGATGCTTACTCTATCAATTAGCCTGTTTAGGCTAGAACTAAGGTGGAAGCGGCTATTCAATGAAAATAATAAGCTGAAGTGGTTTTATCTATATTGACAGGCGACTTTTTCTTATTTAGCTATCTTAACCTAAATAGAATTTTTAGTCGTTATCTAGGACAGCCCCAATTTTTTCAAATTTCAGGTAAAATTAAACCGCTTGTTAGCAAAAACATGATCTGCACCCCAAAACCTGGACACCTAATTTGAAGTGCAGATTATGCCCTACTCTTATCAATTTCGTTTGAAAATTATCAAACTTGATCGCCTTATACAAGCCTTCAAACCCCGAAAATAGTGAAGCCAAAAATGAAAAAGAAAGACATTGAAATTCCAGAGACCACAGACTTTTCACCTAAAGCGTTTAAAAAGTTACAGAGAGAGCTCGCCTTAGCTCGAGCGGAGATTGCTTACCTAAAGGGGTTGGAGGCACTCGACCGTCAAAAACAACGACAGAAAAAAGAAAAATCATTGAAAGCTTGAAGCCAGACCACGCGTTAAATGATTTACTTCATGTGGCTAAAATGCCTCGCTCAAGCTTTTACTATAAAGAGATTAAGCGAGATTATCACGAGGTAAAAGAGGCTATCTTATTTTCAAAGGATTGAGCCCAGTACAATACAGAGCTCAATATTTAAGTTAACTAACTGTTCAACTTTTTGGGGGCAGATCAACAAACGGTCATTTTTCTCAAAAACTTACTGATTTACCCACCAACTCGTAACTCCAATTACCACCGCAAAAATCAACAACCAAACGAGTTGGAGTTTGTTGTTTTGTTGGTTGATTTCTTGGTTAATTTTTCTGCGTTGTTCAAGTTTTTGGCAATAGATTTCTAAATCTGCCTCTTTAAACGAGAAACCGCAATGTGGGCAAGCTTGCACACTTTCGCTGATTTTCTTGCGACATTCTGGGCAACGATGTAATGCCATATTTTTTCCTACCAAATCCGAATCTGTTTTTCTGGTGAGCGGTACATTTTATCGCCTTGTTGAGTACCAAAAGCTTGGTGAAAGCCTTGAATATTCAGCACAGGAGCGAAAGCTCGGAAATGACCTGGTGCGTGTGGGTCACTTTTTACTTGATGCGTTAAGGCTTCTACCGTCGCTTTATAACGCCAAGAGCGTGTCCAGCTCATAAAAAAGCGTTGATCGGAAGTAAGGTTTTCAAGCACAGGGCTTTTGCCTTTATCTTGCTCGAAAAGTTTGAGAGCATCATATGCAATGCTAAGTCCACCAAGATCAGCGATGTTTTCACCAAGTGTAAAACGGCCATTTACATGCACGTTTGGAGCAACTTCAAACTGATTAAATTGTGCTACGAGTTTGTCGGCAAGTTGTTCGAATTGTTGGCGATCTTTAATTGTCCACCAATCGTTTAAATTGCCTTCACCATCAAATTTTGAACCACTATCATCAAAACCGTGAGTAATTTCGTGTCCAATAATTGCACCAATTGAACCAAAGTTCACCGCAGGATCGGCATTAACATCGTAAATTGGCGATTGCAAAATCCCAGCAGGGAATACAATGCGGTTCATTAATGGACTGTAAGAGGCATTCACTACTTGTGGCAGCATTCCCCATTCATTTAGATCGACTGCTTTACCGACTTTATTCAGACTATATTGATAGTTCCATTTGGCAATTTCTTGCATATTAGCGTAGAGCGTGCCTCCCTGCTCAACCGTTTTAAGCTGCAGTGAACTGTAATCTTTCCACTTATTTGGATAACCTACTTCGGTGAGGAATTTGTCTAATTTCGCTTTCGCTTTTTGCTTGGTTTCAGGCGACATCCAATTTAGATTATCAATACGATGGTGGTAAGCCTTAATTAAATATTGTGCCATTTCAAGCAAATTTCGTTTAGCCGTCTCAGGGAAAAATTCCTCAACATAGAATTGTGCAAAATCTTGCCCGATCCAACTATTCACAGTTGAAAGTGCTCGTTTTTCCAATGAGCGTTGCTGTTTTTGCCCTGTGAGCGTTTTACCGTAGAAATTGAAATGCAATTCGTCCATTTCTTTATTGAGATACGGTGATGCACCAGACAGCGTACGGAAGATCATATAATCCTTAATCACCGCTAAATTTGGGACGTTAATCAGGCTATCGAAGGCTCGGAAATAACGTGGTTCCCATAAAATCACCTCGTCCGTCTTGACACCAACTGCTTGTAGATAATTCGCAAGATTGAAATTTTTGCTTAGTTTTGCCAAATTTTGGGTAGAAATTGGGTTGTAGCGTTTTTGAATATCGCGTTCTTCTTCGTTAGTAAAGAGGGTTTTAGCAATCGCTTTTTCATAATTAACGATGGCTTTAGAGCGTGCTTTTACGTTATTGAGGCCTGCTTTCTCGAGAATTTTAGCGACATAATCTTGATATTTCGCGAGTATTTGGCGATTTTCTGGAGTATCTTTTTGGTAATAATCGTTACTTAAACCGAGATCTTCGTTACCAAGATAAACGGCATTTTGTCGAGAATGTTTAAGGTGAGCGAACACGCTCCAACTAAAAAGCGGATCATTGCCTTGTTTGGTTTCATTAATGATGTAATGCTCTAAATCAGCAAGCGTTCGGATAGCTTGGATTTTGTCAAGATCCGCTTTTACAGGGGTTAAGCCTGCTTTTTCGCGTGCATTTAGATCGGCATAGGTTTTAAAGATCGCTTTGATGTGTTGAGCCTTGGGATCATTTGCAAATTTTGCATCAGAAATTACCGCTTGTAGCAGTGTAAGCGAGCGTTTTTCGTTAAGTTCATTAAGCTCAGCAAGCGTGCCCCACGAAGTGCGATCAGCGGGAATAGTCGTGCTATTTTCCCATTTACCATTAACATAGCGATAGAAATCTTGGCGAGGAGAGATGTTGTTATCCATTCCTTCGGTTAAGGTGCTTGTATAGTGTTGGGTAACATTACAACCCGTGAGTAAAGCACAGCTGATTAGGCTGAGATTAATGCCTAATTTTTTGAGGTTCATTTAATTTCTCCTTTTATTTGGACAATCTGGTCATTTCTACGTAAGAGGGCTTTATCCCACTATTTAGAGAGGGAATAAACCCTATCCCTACACTAAAAGTCACAGAATTGTTTGATAATTAATCTTAACCGATCATATTTTATCAAAATTTTGCAAATTTTTTTAATTTTGCCCTTGAAGGGGATTTTTTTGTCCCTATTTATTACTCCGTCTGAATGAGCGAATTCAAACGCTCCATTCTTTTGAATCACAGCTGATAAGAAATTTAGACGGTGGGCTTGAAAAGCATTAAACGAACCTTATCTTTTCGGCAACATAAACTAATTCAAACGAATTTATCTAGAAGGAAAAAATCATGGGAAAAATCATTGGTATTGACTTAGGTACAACAAACTCTTGTGTAGCAGTAATGGATGGCGACAAAGCACGTGTGATTGAAAATGCAGAAGGTGCGCGCACCACCCCTTCAATCATTGCTTATACTGATAACGAAACTTTGGTTGGTCAACCAGCAAAACGTCAAGCAATCACTAACCCGAAAAATACATTATTTGCGATTAAACGTTTAATTGGTCGTCGTTTTGAAAGTGAAGAAGTACAACGCGATATTAAAATTATGCCTTTCGAAATCGTGCGTGCAGATAACGGCGATGCGTGGGTAAATGTAAAAGGCGATAAATTAGCGCCGCCACAAATCTCTGCTGAAGTATTGAAAAAAATGAAAAAAACGGCAGAAGATTTCTTGGGTGAGCCAGTAACAGAAGCAGTAATTACTGTGCCTGCGTACTTCAACGATGCACAACGTCAAGCTACTATTGATGCAGGTAAAATTGCAGGCTTAGATGTAAAACGTATCATCAACGAACCAACAGCGGCTGCGTTAGCATTCGGTTTAGGTTCAAGCAAAGAGAACCAAGTGATCGCAGTTTACGACTTAGGTGGTGGTACATTCGATATCTCAATTATCGAAATTGATAACTTCGACGGCGAACAAACTTTCGAAGTATTAGCAACAGGTGGTAACACTCACTTAGGTGGTGAAGACTTCGATAACCGCGTAATCGACTACATCATTGATGAGTTCAAAAAAGAACAAGGCGTTGATTTACGTAACGACCCAATGGCATTACAACGCGTGAAAGAAGCAGCTGAAAAAGCGAAAATCGAACTTTCATCAGCACAATCTACAGAAGTGAACCTTCCGTATATCACTGCAGATGCTACAGGCCCTAAACACTTAGCATTAAATATCACTCGTGCAAAATTAGAAGCATTAGTAGAAGATTTAGTGGCAAGCTCAATTGAGTCTTTGAAAGCTGTATTAAAAGATGCAGGTAAAGGCGTGAGTGAAATTCACGACATTATTCTTGTGGGTGGTCAAACTCGTATGCCACTTGTACAACAAAAAGTGGCTGAATTCTTTGGTAAAGAAGCACGTAAAGACGTAAACCCAGATGAAGCGGTGGCAATTGGTGCTGCGGTTCAAGGTGGCGTATTAAAAGGTGATGTGAAAGACGTCCTATTATTAGACGTAACCCCATTATCACTTGGTATCGAAACCATGGGTGGCGTGATGACAACCTTAATTGAGAAAAACACCACGATTCCAACTAAAAAATCGCAAGTGTTCTCAACAGCGGAAGATAACCAAGCGGCGGTAACTATCCACGTGTTACAAGGTGAGCGTAAACGTGCGGCAGACAATAAATCTTTAGGTCAATTTAACCTAGAAGGTATCAACCCTGCACCGCGTGGTATGCCACAAATTGAAGTTACTTTTGACATCGATGCAAACGGCGTAATCAACGTATCGGCAAAAGATAAAAACACAGGTAAAGAGCAACAAATCCGCATTCAAGCGTCTTCAGGTTTATCTGATGAAGAAATTCAACAAATGATGCGTGATGCAGAAGCGAATGCAGATGCAGACCGTAAATTTGAAGAGTTAGTACAAGCACGTAACCAAGCAGACGGTATTGCACACGCAACTCGCAAACAAATTACCGAAGCAGGTGATGCGCTAGCTGCTTCAGACAAAGAGAAAATTGAAGCAGCGGTGAGTGAACTTGAAACTGCAGCAAAAGGCGAAGACAAAGCAGAGATTGAAGCGAAAATTGAAGCAGTAATTAAAGCCTCTGAGCCATTAATGCAAGCAGCGCAAGCAAAAGCTCAACAAGCTGGTGGCGAACAACCACAACAATCATCAGCAAAAGATGATGGTGTAGTAGATGCTGAATTTGAAGAAGTGAAAGATAACAAATAATTTTACGGCTCTTCGAGCATAAATAAAGGGCGTGGAAACACGCCCTTTTGGTGTATTTAGCATAAAGAATCGAGAGAATTTAACTCTATTGTTAAGCAATATCAATGTTTTGAAGCATAGCTATAGCTTATCAAATAAACTCCCAGTAAAAAGGAAATATATGCTAATAATTAATAAATTAAAAGAAATAGCACAACGGCTTGAAAATACTGAAGAAATTAATATTTCAATTATTAACAACTTAATATCTGAAGCCAAGAAATATGAAGAATCTTGGTCTGGTTCTATCTTTGGTTACCACTCTAATGTGTATTATAGAGATTTTCAAAAACCTCCTGTTGGATGTTTCTTTAATCAAGAATGGGGATTGCAAAGTGAACATTATTTAACAAAATTCGGGTTTGATAGTGTAGGGGATTGGATTGAATATGAACGAGGTAGTATTCAAAATAGAATATTGGATTCAGTTGATGAAGATAAAATAAATGTTATTATTGGAATCTCTAATGAACTTCGAGTGCTTTTAAGTGAATGTAAAGATTCTGTGCTGTCTATCATTCATTCTCAAAATATAGTTTCTAAAGATTCTTATCTAGGTAGACTGATAGATGAACTTGAAAAATTTAAGGTTTTTGAACATAAAGATTATGAAAAGTCATTTCTAAAAAGATTTTCAGGAAACCAATATACTAGAGATAAAAGACTTACATCTGGTAATGTTTATTTCAACTTACCTGAACATCAAATAATTATATGCAAAGCAAAAGGAATTCTTTCACCTTTTTGTCAAAAGCATGATTTGATAAAAATCATTAGAAAAATTCAAGAACATCTTGAAAATATAAAATTAATAATGGTAGATAAAGAAATGATTAAAGATTTTAATGAATTAAGTAATAGAGAAGCGACAGTTTATAATATTGGAAGTATTCAAAATATGGCTAATCATAACAGTGGTAATTATTTGCAACAATCAGTAAGTTATCAATCTTTGAGTATTTTTGATGAAGTGAAAAATAAATTAAAAGAGAGCAATGAGGATAAGGAAATAATAAAAGATCTTATAAGTATCATTGAAGAGATGGATAAAAACAAAAATACAGATAAATATAAAATATTATATAGTGAATTTATAGAAAATGCTGGAAAATCGATAAGTCTATTGAATTCTATTGTGGAATTTATCCCTAAGCTGGGAAACTTTTTATCCTAAAATCATAGATTTCTATTCTGTTAGGGCAGAATAATAGTTGGTTTAACAGAGTTGGAATAGTATAAACTTATATAAGTAGTCAAATTTCAGTAAAATTTACAAATCAAATAAAATACTATGGCAAAAAAAGATTACTACGAAGTCCTTGGTTTGAAAAAAGGGGCGAGTGAGAATGACATCAAACGTGCGTATAAACGTTTGGCATCTAAACATCACCCGGATAAAAACCAAGGCAGCAAAGAAGCAGAAGCAAAATTTAAAGAGATCAACGAAGCCTATGAAGTGCTAGGCGACAGCCAAAAACGTGTGATGTACGACCAATACGGTCACGCAGCCTTTGAACAAGGTGGCGGCGGAGCGGGTGGCTTTGGCGGATTTGAAGGCTTTAGCAGCGGTGGTTTCGGTGGATTTGAAGATATCTTCAGCGAAATGTTTGGCGGTGGTTTTGGCGGTGGCAGCGGTCGTCGTCAACGTGTGGTGCGTGGCGATGATTTACGCTACGATATCGAAATCACGCTAGAAGAAGCAGTGAAAGGTTGCAAAAAAGATATTCGCATTTCGACATTAGCAGAGTGTGATACCTGTCATGGCACTGGTGCAGAAAAAGATTCTAAAGTGGAAACTTGTCCGCATTGTCATGGTTCTGGTCGAATTCGTCGTCAACAAGGTTTCTTTGTAAGTGAATCCGTTTGCCCAAGCTGTCACGGTTCAGGCAAGAAAATTGAGAAACAATGTAAATCTTGTCACGGTGATGGGCGTGTTCAAAAAGCGAAAAATCTATCGGTCACGATTCCAGCAGGTGTAGATACAGGTAACCAATTACGCTTATCAGGCGAAGGTGCTGCAGGGGAAAATGGTGCACCAGCGGGCGATTTATATGTAGTAATCCATGTTCGTGACCATGAAATTTTTGAGCGTGATGGTTCAAACCTTTACTGCGAAGTGCCAATTAGCTTCACTCAAGCTGCATTAGGTGGCGAGATTGAAGTGCCAACTTTAGAAGGCAAATTGAAACTTAAAATTCCAGCCGAAACCCAAACGGGTAAACTCTTCCGTGTACGAGGTAAAGGAGTAGCAAGCCCGAGAGGTGGCTACGCAGGTGATTTAATCTGCAAAGTGATTGTTGAAACACCAGTAAAATTAAGCGAAGAACAAAAAGAACTTCTGCGTAAATTGGAAGAAAGTTTTGATGGCAAAGGGAAACATCGCCCACAGCAAGAGGGATTTCTAAATAGCGTTAAGAATTTTTTTGGAAATTTAGGTAAGTAATAAAAAAAGACTAAAGTTTGATTGATCTGCACCCCAAAAGTTAGACTAAACTTCTAACGGATTAAGGTGCAGATTTTTTATGGCATTGATTACAAAATTTACATCGCGTAAGTAATAACTTTCACCACTTTAGAAACCCCACGCACATTACGAGCAACCTCAGTAGCTGCATCCGCTTGTGTATGCGAAAGTTTACCGATTAAGAAGACTTCACCATTTTCGGTAATCACTTTGACTTCTGTAGTTTTCACTTCACCATTTAAAAGAAGCTTAGACTTAATTGTCGTGGTAATCCAGCTGTCTATCGCAACTTGTGAAGCACGAATGACTTCACCTGTGCGAATTTCATTCACTACCTCTTTTACACCATCTACACCTGCTGCAATATTTTTTGCTGTTTCTGCGGCTGTATAATTGGGTGCTTGCCCAATCAATAAGACTTTACCATTGTAAACAACGACATTAATGCGAGTCTCTGTCTTTAATTGTGCATCGTTATTTAAATTCTGAGCGACTTTTTCTTCTAAAATTTCATCATCCACTTGTGTACCTGTTGAGCGTGGATCCGTCGCGACTTTCCCCGCAACAGCTGCGGTTGTCACCACAGCGGTGGTAATACAGCCTTGTAATGAGAGTAATGCCGTGCCAAATAAGAGCGTTAAAAGGCTTTTTTTAACTAATGTTTTCATATCTGTTCCTCTGAAACAAAAAGTAAATGATCAACCAATTCGCACAGTAAATTCACGCAAAATAAATGTCCTTCGATAATCCGTGCTTCGTTGATGGAGGGGAACGCAATTTCAATATCATCTTCCTCAAGCAAGCCTTGAGTGTGTTCATTGTGGCTGCTGGTAAAAACGATGACATCCAAGCCTTCGCCTTTTGCAAAATGGATCGCATTTAAGACTGCTTCTTCATTACCAAGTGGCGAAAAGCAAACGAAAATATCGCCTTCCCGATACACAGCTTGTAGCTGTTTTTGGTAGAGCAGATCAAGCTCTTTGCGTTGAACCGCCACCCCTGCCACTGTGCCTGTGAGGTCTAATTGCACCGCATAAAGCGTTGGGCGAGCCAGCTCATATTGATGCAGCAAATGGCTGACCAACAACTGTGCATTACCGTAAGAACGCCCGTGCCCGCAAACAATAATTTTATTACCACGTAACAAACAGCCTTGCATCTGTTTTGCTGCTTGCTCTAGCTTTGCGGGCAATAGTTCGGTTGCGGCAATTTGGAGTTGAATGCTTTCGGTAAAGCTATTTTGGATTTTTTCTAACATCATAATGTTGGCATTATCCTAAAAAATTGGGCAACCAAAGAGGCGGATTATCGCCCTCAAAGGCAACCACATCGAAACGGCATTTTGCAGTGTCTAAACTCTGATTACGCTTAGTAAATAACCATATATTTGCCGCATTTATCCATTTCTGCTGTTTACGATAATCAATGCTTTCCACTGCACTACCAAAGCGGTTCGATTTGCGTTGGCGAACTTCTACAAACACGATAGTATCGCCATCTGTCATCACTAAATCTAGCTCACCACATTTAAAAGTTTGGTTAGCCGCAATGAATTTCAGCCCTTGTGTTTCTAAATAAACTCGGGCTTTTTGCTCATAAATCGAACCTTGTGACCGCTTGTTACTGAGCTTGCTCAACAGCGCCATTGTGATATTGCAACCAAGATAAATTACGTTCGATATTACAATTTTGTCCTGCACTTAACACGCCAGTTAAACCAGACACCTTATAGCCAGGAATTTTGCTTAACTCATTAAATTTATTCGCTAAAGACCACGCATCTGCCCCCATTGCGTATAAACGCATTTTGGCAAAATCACCTGAGGATAAATTCGCCGATTTTTTGTATTCATCTGAAGTTGGATCAGCTAACAGTGGGATTTCACTGAATTTTACACCTTCCATCGCGATATAAAAATCTGCATCATTCGTTGGCGAATTCGTGCGTGAAGAGGTATAAATCGCCAACTGATCTTTTAATGGCGAAGCGTCGATGCCTTGTTTAATCAACACTACATCATCTGGCGAACCGAGCAAATACAAACCGCCTTGCGTAATACCAGCACTTAAAATAGATGCAATGGCATCTTCGGCAGAAGAGTAATAACGCACATCCGCATCGTTACCTGTGAGCTGACGCCAACGTTGTGCGAAAGTATCGCCTGAACGTTGTCCTACATCGCCTTGCGGTACGGAAACAATCACATTGCGTTTACCTTCATTGTAAATACGATCTGCAGCCGCTTTCGCTTCAGCCTCTGGAGCTAAGCCGTAGTAGCAAACTTGCGGAATCGCTCTCGCATTTGGCGTTGCATTTAACGCCAATAAATTCACATTGTTAAGCTCTGGGCTACTTAATGCCGCATCCACATTCTCTTTCAACAATGGACCAACAATCGTGCTTGCCCCCTCTTGTTTCGCTTGTGCAATCAGACTATTAACATCCGTTGCTGCGGTGTCATAAAAACGTACCATTGTACCATCATTGCCGCGTGCATCATTAAAGCCTTTTTGCACCAACTGCCCCAAAATTTGTGCATCACCACTTAACGGTAATAACACTGCCACGCCATTAAGCTGCGTTTGTTGGTAACTTGCTACATTTTGTAACTCAGCTGGCATCACATTGACCGCACTATGATTTGGATATTGTGCCTTCCATTGATTCAACGCCTGTTGCATTTGTGCTGGATTCATCACATTTTGATTGTAAAGCGAAATCAAGGCAATCCAACCTGCAAATTCCACTTCGCCTGCTTGTGGTTGGGCTTGTTCAATGCCACGATTAGCCGTTCTAAGCGTATTCCAAATAATATCGTTATTCTCTTGGCGAGCTTTGTTGTCAAACAAATAACCATTCATCAGCGAACGAGCTCGCACAATTTCTTCCACATTTTTATGGTTTTCTGCCACTTGAGCTTGGGTTTGGTAAACTCGCAACATCTGAGCTTGGCTAAGCGGTTCATTTTTCGCATTATTTTGCAAAGCTCTCAAACCATTCAAAGCCTCCTCATTTTTACCTTGTAATGCCGCAAGTTGAGCCGAAACTAACGCATATTCTAATTTTTGCACAGGGTTTTCTTGAATATCTTTCATAAATGGCGTGAGCTCATTTAACGCATCTTGTGCCTCGTCTGCTTTATTCTCTTCCACTAACTTACGTACTGCTAAAAGCTGATAAGAAACTTTATCTTCTTTTTCTTTCGCTTGATCTGCTTTGTTAATGTAAAACTCAGAGCTTGCGTATGTCTCATTTTTCATTGATTCCGTCACTAAATTAGGCGAACTACACGCTGCTACTAAAAGAGCCACAAGAGTTGGGACAAAAACGGTTTTCATTTTTTGTCGAAGTGCTACTGCCATTTTATTCTCCCTAAAATGCATAAAAAAAGTATAATGCGGTAATATTTTAAATCTTACTTATCAAATATCTGAAAATCAAATGAAAAACGAACAAAACGGCATTTTATATATTGTTGCCACCCCGATTGGTAATTTAGGCGATATCACTCAGCGTGCATTAGACACCTTCGAACAAGTCGATTTAATCGCCGCTGAAGATACCCGCCATAGCGGATTACTTTTAAGTCACTATGGCATTAAAAAGCCCTTTTTTGCTCTACACGACCACAACGAACAGCAGAAAGCGGTCGTTTTAGTCGAAAAATTAACCAAAGGCGAAAATATCGCCCTGATTTCAGATGCGGGCACACCACTCATTAGTGACCCAGGCTTTCACCTCGTTCGCCACTGCCGACAAGCAGGCATTCGCGTTGTGCCTGTAGTCGGTGCTTGTGCTGCGATTGCCGCATTAAGCTGTTCAGGCATTGCCTCAGACCGTTTTTGTTTCGAAGGGTTCTTGCCTGCCAAAACAAAATCACGTTGCGATAAATTAGAAACCTTAAGCGAAGAGCCTAGAACGCTGATTTTCTACGAATCAACTCACCGCATTTTAGACACGCTTGCTGATATGCAAAAAATTTGGGGATCTGACCGCTATATCATAATGGCAAGAGAACTCACTAAAACGTGGGAAACCATTTACGGCGATACGCTCGGCAACTTAATCGAATGGCTGAATGAAGACAGCAACCGCACTAAAGGCGAAATCGTGCTGATTGTGGAAGGCAAACCCGAAACCGAAGAGGAAAGTTTCAGCCCGCAAGCGGTTAAATTATTCCAACTTTTAACCAACGAAATGCCAATGAAAAAAGCCGCTAGCATCGTGGCAGAGACTTTTGGCTATAAGAAAAACGCCCTTTATCAGTTTGGATTGGAGCATTTTGAGAAATAGGATAACCTTGTAAGAAATAAAAAAATCCCACAATTTGATCTGCACCCCAAAAGTTAGACTAAACTTCTAACTGATTAAGGTGCAGATTTTTTATGACTAAATATAATCAACTTTTCAAACAACAAGTCGTGAATTTCTATTTCGAACATCACGAAAATCTTGCTTTCACATTAAAGCATTTCAACTTAGCGGCAAAAACCGTTAGATATTGGATTGCACAATACAAATATTCAGGCACAAATGGATTAGCAGTATTACACCGTAAAAGACTTTACTCTCCTGAATTTAAACATAGTGTTGTTCAATCCATTCTCTCCGGCAGATTTACGATGGAAAATGCTGCACTTTACTTTGGTATTGCGAGTAGTGGAACTATTAGTCAATGGTTGAAAGCCTTTCGGAAAAACGGTATAAATGGGCTTCACCCCAAACCCAAAGGGCGCCCAAGTATGAAATCCAAATACGCTAAAATGCCTCCACCACCCAAAACAGAAGAAGAGCGTTTACGCCTACGCATCTTGGAGTTAGAAGCAGAGGTGGCTTTTCTAAAAAAGTTGGACGAAATAATCAAGAGGGACGAAGCCAAACGGCAGAAACAATCCAAAGTTTGAGAGCGCATTATCCGTTAGAAATACTTTTGCCTATAGCGAAATTAGCGCGAAGTACCTTCTTCTATCATCGCCACCCCAAACCTGATAGAGATAGCACACTAAAAGCCCGAATTCGTGATATTAAGCAGGCAGAGCCCAATTATGGCTATCGGCGAGTCAGTGCGAAGCTCGTGGGGGTGAACCATAAGCGTATACAACGCTTGATTCAAGAAATGGGTTTACAAGTTCGCACGAAGAAACAGCGTAAATATAGTTCATATAAAGGTGAACAAGGCAAAATTGCACCGAACCTGTTACAACGGGATTTTAGTGCGAGTAAACCGAATGAGAAGTGGCTGACCGATATTACCGAATTTAGAGTGAAAGACGAAAAGCTCTATTTTTCCCCAATTTTAGATTGCTTTAATAATGAACTGATTGCTTATGGATTAGGATTAAGTCGTCGTCCAAATGGCATGTTAGTGCAAGAAATGCTGTTACAAGCGGTGGAAAAATTGCCGAGAAATGCGAATTTGATATTACATTCAGACCAAGGAATCCATTATCAAATGCTCAGCTATCAACGCCAATTAGCGAAAAATAGGATTTCTCAAAATATGTCGCGAAA
>ERZ772920.187-NODE-187-length-36294-cov-3.464941_pt1 | contig 36294 bp, 25 predicted proteins | sample MGYA00511469_ERZ772920 | MGnify/ENA primary metagenome ERZ772920 (study PRJEB29015, sample SAMEA2738069) | human oral metagenome | biome: human oral; feature: human-associated habitat; material: saliva | place: China | collected 2216 ... | reverse complement strand
ATTATGTACAGTATATAATATACACTTTGGGTACTTTGACATTTTATGTACAATATTCTACTGCAGTAACAAAAAATCAAATAACTGAAAGCAAAAAAAATATATTAAAAGGATATCAATCTTACTCAGGAATTACAGGTAATGATAATGGGGCAACTGAGTTACTTTTTATTAATAAAGGAAATATTAATTTAATAAGTGAAAAAGGAATATATATATTTACAACAACTCATACTGGTGGAAATAACCGTACAAATTATTTAGATAATGAAGGAACTATTTCTGCAAAAGGAAAGGAATCAGTTATTATAAAACATACTCCAGATACTGCAGAAGGAAGAGGATGGATTTACTCAAATAGCTCAAGCGGAAAAATGTATGCAGATGGTGAAGGTTCTGTAATTATGGGTTGGGCTTATAAACATTTGCAACATGGTAGAGCTGCTTTTGTAAATGCTGGAGAAATCAAAGTTCGTGGTAAAAGAGCTGTTGGAATCTTTATGGCAGACGATACTAATCCAAATAATACAACTATGGCTGCTGGAAGTTCAGTATATTTAACTAAACCTATAGATTTATTAGGAGATAGATCTATGGGTTGGGTATCACAAAATACAGGGGTTAGTGCTGGAAATGGTGGTTATTTTGTTCAATTTAATATAGGTAATGAAGTCCAAGATGCTACATTAGGCGAAAGTGAAGGAGATGGAACAAAAGTAGAAAAAGCAATAGGAATTCTGCAAGACCATAGTTCTAAGACAGATACTACAGCAGTAATAAAAATAGGAGAACATTCAAAAGGAAGTATAGGTGTTTATGGAAGGCAAGGAATATTAAATATAACAGCACCTACAGCAAAAGATAAAATTTTAGATAGTAATAATCAGGAAAAAGCATTAACAGTTAGTGAAATAGACCTTCAAGGTGGAGCTGATAATATAGGGATAGTTGCTTCAAAAGATGGAACTAAACCAGCAGCTGAGGTAAATGTTACTGGAGATGTAAAAATAAGTGGTGGGACAGGTCAAAAAATTGCTATAGCAGAAAAAGGTGGAAAAATTAACTTAAAAGGGAATGTAATGGCAGGAACAAATGTTAATTTTGTAAAGAATGCAGTTCCTTTATATGCAACAGGAGAACATTCAACAATAACAGTACAAAATTCAAATAAGTTTGAATTTTATTTAAGTGGAAATTCAACAGCTGCTTATGCAAAAGATAAAGCTACAATAAATATGAATAGAACAACTTTACCAAGTGAACCTACTATTCATATAAAAGGAGAAAATGGAAAAGGAATAGGTTTATTTGCAAAAGATGGTGGAGTTATTAATGCACAAAAGCATTATATAAAAGTTGAAAATGGAAGTACAGCTATATCTTCTATAGGAGCTGGTTCTAATATTGATTTTACTGGAGGTAAGTTAGAATATACAGGAAATGGCTATGCAGTATATTCAGATGGAACAGGAAAGATAGATTTATCTGATGCTGAATTAAACATGGAAGTTCAACAGCTTTTGATGTTGATTTAGGAGCTTCAACTTTACCAACAAAATTAAATTCAGGAACAAAGATAAAAGTACACTCTGATGATGTTATTGCATTTAATTTAAAAAGAGCAACAGGATTAACAACAGTTGGTGGAATAGAAACAAGTATAAAAAGTAAAATAGAAACTAAATTGGGCTTAGGATCAGGTTCTTTAAATAATTTATTTTCAGGAAGTACAGCAGATAGATATAAAGTAGCAGCAGTAGATGGTGGAGAAATAACTGTTGGAAATCTTGATAAATCTGGAACAGCAGCTGATACAACACCAGGAGCTAAAAAAGATGGATATGAATATTTCAATAGATTTTTAGCTCAAAGATTAAAAGCTACTGCAAATGGAAGTACAATAAAAGCTGTTTTAGACAGTGCTTTTGCAAATGCTAATTTTAATGGTCAAGTTGTAGGCTTTGAAATGAATTCAAGTAAAAATGCAACTAGTGTAGACGAAACAGCTATTAATTTAGTTAATTCAAAGATAATGGCAGATAGAACAGATGCAGGAGCAGGTGCAATAGGAGCATTTATTAACTATGGTTTAGTAAATATAGATGCAACATCAAAAATAGAAGTTGAAAAAGAAAACAATGTAGTTAATAAGCAAGCTGTAGGAGTATATGCAGTAAATGGTTCTAAAGTAGATAATAAAGGAACTATTGATGTAGGTGGAGATCAATCAGTAGGTATCTTAGGAATGGCATATAGAGAAGATGCTTCTCATAATCCAATAGTAAAAGAATTTGGTGGAAAATTAGGAGAAGGAACTGTTAATATCACAAATGAAAAAGATATAAAAATGTCAGGTAAGGATGCTATTGGTATCTATGCAATGAATAACAATACCGACACAACAGTAACAAGTCATTTAGTAACAAATAAAGGAACTGTTGAAGTAGGAGATTCAGGTGAAAAGACAGCAGTAGGAATTTATGCTAAAGGAGTAAATGTAAAGCCTGAAGGTGGAAAAATAAAAATAGGTAAAAAGGCAGTAGGAATTTATGCAGAAGATTCTCAAGTTGGAGAAGCAAATAAAGATTTAGGAACTATAGACTTTAATGGAGATGATGGAGTAGGTATTTACTTAAAAGGTAGTGGTTCAAAATTAGTTGGAAACAAAGTTACTTTAACACAATCAAAAGATTCTAAAAATAAAGTAGGAATACTTGCTGATCGTGGAACAAACTCTATAATTAAGACAGAAGTAGCAGTAGGAGCTCTCAATAATGTAATAGCATATTACTCAAAAGGAAATCATGAATTCAATGTTCAATCAAATGTAACATTGAATGAGAATAGTATTGGTATTTCAGGAGAAGGTGATTTACTATATGGTGATGGAACAAATACATATACTATGAAATTAGGTAAAAGTTCTACTGGATTATTTGGTACAAAAAAGATAGGTTTAAAAGATAAAACAAATATTGAATTAAATGGAGAAAATTCTGTTGGAGCTTATGCTAGTGGAGCAGATGGAGAAATTACTTCTGAAGGAACTATAAAGTTCTTAAAAGAAAAAACTATAGGTCTATATGGAGCAGATGGTGCAACTATTAAGGATAAAACTTCAATGGATTTTAGCAATGTAAATGCTAAAAATAATATAGGAGTGTATTTGGCAGGTGCTAATTGGGAAAGAGATACAGCACTTACATTTAGTTCTGCTCATGAAAAAGGGAATATCTATTTATTTGCTCAAGGTGGTAGTGAAGGAGCAACAGATAAAGGAAATAAAATAACTTTAAAAAATATATTTAATGTTAGTCCTTCAAATGATCCTACTGGAAATGAAAAAACAATAGGAATGTACTTAGATACAGCCGTAAAAGGTAAATCAACTTATGTAGATAACACAGTAGATATGAGTAATGGCAATGCAAAAGTTTCTGTAACAAAAAAAGCTATTGGAATTTATGCAAAAAATGCAGATAATAGTAAAAATAATATAATAAATACATTAAAAGTTCTTTCTGATGGTCAAGGCACTGTTGGAGTATTTACTGATGGTAACTTAAAACTTAGTGGAACTGGTGGATTAATTGAAGCTCAAAATGCTGGAATAGGACTTTACGGAAATAAAGGGACAGTTACTGTTGAGGGAACACATAAAGTTGAAGTTACTAATGCTGGAACAGGTATGTATTTAACTAAAGGTAGTCATTTAAGTGGTGGAAAATTAGAACTTGAAAATAAAACAGCAGGAACATCAGCAGCTGGAATATATTATGAAGGTACAGGTAATGAAGTTGACCATAATACTGACATAGAAGTAACAACTGGAGAAAATTTACTTGCTTTATATGCTAATGGCTTAAAATTAAATAACAATAAAGAAATTCTTATAAAAAAAGGAAAAAATAATGTTGCTGCATATATAACAGGAAATTCTACATTTAGAAATAAAGGAAAAATACAATTAGGACATCCTACACAAAATGATTTTGAAAGTGGTATTGGAGTATATGTAGTAGATGGTGAAGCAATAAATGAATCAGGAAAAACAATAGATATTTACGACTTTGAAAATACAGCATCAGGAGGTTCTCTATCAGTAGGAATGCTTGCAAATGCAGCCAGTGGCAAAACAGCAAAAGTTACTAATAAAGGAACTATTAATGCCAATGGTGAAGTTATTGGAATGGTTGTAGAAGATAATTCAGAAGGAATTAATGATACTGGTGCAGAAATAGTTGCAAAAGATAAAGAAGATATTAATGCAAAAGCAATAGGAGCATATGTAAAAGGAGCTAATGCTAAATTTGAAAATAAAGGAAAAATTTCTGCTGAAAATATAGCTCTTGCACTTCAAGGAACAAAAGAAGGTAATATTAAAAATACAGGTACTCTTAATTTAACAAAGACAGGGGCAGTTGGAGTGTATGCAAAAGATTCTGTTGTAGATTTTAATATTGCACCAACAGTAGCAGGGGCAGATAAAACAGTTGCCTTATATGCATCAGGAACTACTAAAATTAAAAGTCAAATAACATCAGCTAGTGGAAAAGCTCATATAGGAGTATATGCCGAAGATGATGCTGAATTTCTATCAGGTTCAAAAGTAACAGTTGGTAATGGTGATGGAAAAGATTATGGAATAGGTGTTTATACAAAAGCCGGATATAATAAAACTGTAAATACTGATATTAAATTAACAGGAGAAAAAACTATTGGTTTCTATCTTGGAGCAACAGGAGGTAGTGGTTCAACAGTAACTCATACTGGGACTATTGATGTTGGAAGTGGAATAGGAGCTTATATTCCTGAACATTCAAAATTTGTTGCTCAAAATACTACTTTTAATGTAGGAGATAAAGGAACAGCAGTTTACCTAAAAGGTGGAGAAGTAGATTTAGGAAAAACTGGTACTGCAAATATTAATTTTAATGGAACAAATGGAAGAGCAATATATCAAGATGGAGGAACTATAACAACTGGAACAGGGTTGCATATAACTGGTTCAGGAAGTTTCTTAACACTTAAAAATGCTAATTCTAGTATTAATTCTCTTGTAGAAGTAGGAGCAAATGGAATAGGTATAAATGGTATTTATGATATGCCAGGTAAAGACTATACACTTACTTTGGAAAGTCCAAATGGTCATATTAAACTAGGTGGAGATAAAGCAACAGGAATAGCAGCAGTTGTTAAAAGTGGTGTTGGTCCAAATAAAGTAAATATAATAAATAAAGGAGTTATTGAAACTACTTCTGGTGAAAAAACTACTGGAATCTATGGAAAAGGTGCAAATATAGAAAATGCAACTGGAGCAAAAATAAATATAGGAGCAAAGGGTGTAGGAATATATACAACTAATTATTATGATAATTCAACATTATCTTTAACAAATACTACATTAAAAAATAATGGTGAAATTAATTTAACTGGTGATGAAGCAACAGGACTAGTAGCAGTTAAAGCAAAGACTAACCAAGATTTTGTTGTAGGAAAAATCACTGGAACAAAAAATAAATTAGTTGGAGCATATTTTAAAGAAAGTCTTGCAGCTACAAAAGTTAAAGATTTTGATATTTCTTTAGGAGATAATGCAAAAGGTTTAGTCTTTGATGGAGGAAGTGATTTTACAGTAACATCATCATCAACTAATAAAGTAAAAATAGGAGACACAACAGGAAGTAGTCGTGGAATAGGAATAGCAGCTCTTGGAGTAAATGGAACTGTTTCTAATACAGATGTTGTAGTTGGTAAGAACTCTTTGGGACTATATGTAAAAGATAAAAAATTAACATTTGACTTAGCTAGTGGAAAATTAGAATCATCAGATGCAAACAGAAGCTCTATTCTAGCTTATGCTGATGGAAATAACTCAGAAGTTGCTTTAAATGGTGGAGGAACTTTAAAAGTAGGAGCAAATGGTATTGCATTAGGAACTAAGGGTGGAAAAATTACTGCTAATGCTGCAACTACTGTTGAAGTAGACGGAGTAAAAGGACTAGGAGCATATGTAGAAAATGGTGGAAGCATAGATAGTAATTTTGATATTAAAGTTAAGAGTGCTGAAGGTATTGGAATGTATGCAAAAGGTGGAGCAATAAATTCAGTTGCAAAAGTATCTGAAATTAAGGGAAATAAATCAATAGGATATGTTTTTGAAAATGTAACAAATGCTGTTAATATAACAAATTCAGTTCAATTAACTGATGCTAGTGCAACTGAACAAGTTGGTGTTGTAGCACAAGGAACAGGAAATGGATTAACAGTAGCAGGAATATCTGTTGTTGGAAGTGAAAATACAGGAGTATATAGCTCAACAGGTAAAGCAGTTACAAATAATGGAACACTTGATGTTGGAGATTCAACAGGAAAATCTTCTATTGGTATTTATTCAAAAGGTGGAGCAGTAACAAGTAATGGTAATGCTACAATAGGAAAGAATTCAGTTGGTATCTATGGAAAAGATGCAGGTGTTGAATTATCAGGAGATATGACTATTGCTGAAAAAGGTATTGGACTATATGTAGATAATACTGATGCAACTAAAGGAGATACAAAAGTAACTGGTAAACTTGCAGTAGGAACAAATGGAGCAATAGGAATACAAGCAACTAATTCTAAAATTGAATTAGGAGGAGATTTAACAGTAGGAGATAATGACAGTAAAGGTATATTCTCAAAAGATGCAGGAGATATAAAAACTAATGGGGATATAACAGTAGGAAAGGACTCTGTCGGTATCTATAAAGAAGGTACTGGAAAAGTAGAAACAGCTGCTGGAAAAACTTTAACAGTTGCAGAAAAAGGATATGGAATATATTCAAAAGGTGCAGAAGTAATTAATAAGATGAATGTTACAGTTGCTGAAGATGCGATTGGTGCTTATGTAGAAGGTAATGACTTGACTTCAACAGGAACAGTTACAGTAGGAGATAAAGGAGTAGGTTTACTTGTAAAAGGAACTGGAAAGACTTTAACATCAACAGGAAATATTACAGTAGGTTCTAATAATTCAGTAGGACTTTATGCAGGAGATGATGCAAATATTTCTCAATCTGGAGATATCACAGTAGCTGATAACAATGGAATAGGAGTTTATTCTAAAGGTAGTGGAAATGTAACAACTTCTGGAAATATTACAGTTGGTAAAGATTCAATAGGAGTTTACAAAGATGGTAAAGGAACTATGAATATAGGTGTAGCTTCTCAAACAATGACTATTGGAGATAAAGGATATGGAATTTACTATAAAGGAAACTCAGTTGCTGATAGTATAATCAACAGTAATATGAATATGACTTTAGGAAAAGAAGCTGTAGGTATTTATGGTAAAAATACAAAAATTGATCATACAGGAAATATTATAGTAGGAGAAACAACTATAGGTTCTGATGGATATTCTAATCCAGATTCAAATAAAAACTCTATTGGAATATTTGGAGATAATTCAAATATTAACTTTAAAGGAACTATGACAGTTGATAAACCATTATCAGTAGGACTTTATGCAGCAAATGGTGGAAGTATAACAGTAAAAACTGGTTCAACAATAAATGTTAAAAATGGTGGAATTGGTATAATGACAGGTACAAAAGTTGATACTATCACTTTAGAAAGTGGTTCAACTCTTAATGTTGATGGAAAAGCAACAGGAGCAGGAGCAACACCAAAGAATGTTTCATTTGGTATCACAGCATATAGTGGAGCAATTAACAACCAAGGTACAATTAATGTAACAAATGGAGCAACAGGAATATATTTAGCTGGTACAGCTTCATTAGTAAACCAAGGTACAATAACTGTTGATGCTACTTCAAAACCTCAAGATAAACCAGGTACAAATTCAAGTGCTGAACTTGGAGGAATAAAAGTAACTGATAAAGGTGTAGTTACAATAAATGGTAAGGTGATAAATGGAGGAACAATAAAAATTAAAAATGGTAAATTAGATATGGATGGAATGGCTATAGATATTAGTACAGGAAAAGTAATAGTTGATGCTAAGTCTATTTCAGGAGTTGCTGAAGTACTACCTAATTTCTCACAAGGAAATTCAGTACAAAAAGTTACTGTAAAAGATGTATTTAAAACTAAAGATGAAGGAATAGGAGCATTTTCAGGAGATGTTAAATCTAAGTCTGTATCTTGGATAGCTAAAATATCTAAAGATCCTAATGATACAACAACAACTACAAAAGATATAACTATGGTAAGAATTCCTTATAATAGTTTAGTATCTGGTGAAAAATATAAGAACTTAGCTAGTGGACTAGAAGATGTTAGATCAAAGATAGCAGCTACTTCATCATCACCAATATTTAAGTCTTTAGATAATATAAGTTCACATGGAGATTTTGCAAAAGCTATTGCAAATATCCGTGGAGATGTATATTCTAATATTCAAGAAAGAATGAAGACAGTTGAAAGTGCTTTTGATAGATCTTATGATGAACTTCTATCTTCATATAATAAAACTAGAAATGTAAATAAATTTAGTGTTATTTATACAGGTGGAGAACATAAAGATAATACATTAGGAGTTTCAGGATACAAGCATAAGACAGTTGGAATATTATACTTAAATGATAGAGAAGGATTTACATATGGTGGAAAATATGGTTGGTCAGCTGGTATTGTAGGAAGTAATTTTGAATTTAAAGGAGATACTAATAAAGGTTCTAAAGAAAGAGTAGTATCAGGAAAATTAGGATTACATTATCAAACTCCATTAAATAAAAAAGATGACAATGCTGGATTAAAATGGTTAACAAGAGGAGAACTAACAGTAAATACTCATAGAACTAAGAGAAATAGCCAAGTAGGAAGAGATGCTTATCAAAATAAGGCAAGTTTCTATTCAACAGAATTATCTTGGAAAAATACACTTTCTTATGACTATGATATAAATACAAATTGGACAGTAAAACCATATGCTGGAATTGACATGTCTTATGGTCATATCTTTAAAATAAAAGAAAAGAATGAAGGTTTACCATTAGAAGTAAAAGGTAAAGATTACTTTGTAATAACTCCAAATGTTGGTGTTGAAACAAAATATGTATTACCATTAGGAGCAATACATCAATTATTTACAAAAGTGGATACAGAATTTAGTTATGATGTAACAAAACTATATCATGGTGTAAATCAAGCTAAGATGAAAAATGCTTCAACTGGATATTATGATTTATCTAAACCAGAAAGAAGAAGAGCAAGAGTAGCAGTAGGAGCTGAATTAGGTTTAGAAAAAGAAAATGCATATGGAGTAACATTTAGAGCTGAATATCAAGGCTATAAGAAAAATAGCTTCAATTATGGAGTAAGATTAAATTACAAGTTCTAAAAAATTATATTAATACCCTTTTATATTATAAGAATACTAGATGCAGAAATGTGTCTAGTATTTTTTATATAAAGCTATTTCTCCTGATATATTAATCAAAGTGAAGAAGTCGTTCATCACAAGTTGTTAAAATATTTTTTTAAAAAATATATTTTTTGACAAGTATCATAAAAAAGTATATACTATGGATATACAAAATATACAAGGAGGTTTATATGGAAGTGTTAAGAGTTCAGAAATGGGGAAATAGCCAAGGAATAAGATTACCAAAAAAAATTTTAAAAGATTTAGGAATAGATATAAATGATAAAATAGAAATTAGCTTGAATGATGGAGAAATTATATTAAGAAAAGTAAAAAAATATATTGATTTAGATGATTTATTTAAAGATTATAAAGGAGATTATAGGGAAGATTTTGCTGAATTTGAGTTTTTTGGAGAGGCACAAGGTCGTGAATTTAAGTGGTAAAAAGAGGAGATATTATTATAATAAATTTTAATCCTGTAAAAGGGCATGAGCAAGCAGGTAAAAGACCAGCATTAGTTATCAGTAATGAAAAATTTTATAAAATATTTAAATTAGCAGTAATTCTTCCAATAACAAACAATACAAAAGATTTTCCATTTCATGTATTATTAGATGAAAGAACAAATATAAAAGGTGCAATATTATGTGAACATTTAAGAACAGTTGATTTAGAAGAAAGAAAATATGATAAGATTGAAGAGATACCAGAAGATTTGTTAGAAGAAGTACTTGAAAAAGTAAGTTTAATTTTTCAATAAAACTGAATAGCACCTATAATCCATATTTTTGAGATTATAGGTGCTGTTTTTTAATTATAAATTATTTATTTCTTTTGTAAAATAACAAGCTACTTCATGATTTTTCTCAATACCTTCTAAAATGGGTTTTTGTCCTTTACACATATCTTTCATAAATTTACAACGCCCTTGAAATACACAACCACTAGGTAAGTTAATAGGGCTAGGTACATCTCCATCAATACTAGTTATCTTTTTAGAAAAATCCATATTGATAGAAAATAAAGAACTTAAAAGAGCTTTTGTATATGGGTGATAAGCACTATCCTTTAATTTTTCTCCTGGCAAAACTTCTAAAATATTACCCAAATACATAACTGCAATTTCATGAGCAAAGGACTGAACAAGTGCAATATCATGACAGATAAAAACTATACATAAATCCCTTTCTTTTTGTAATTTGACTAAAAGCTCAATTATATTTTTTTGTATAGAAACATCAAGAGCAGATGTAGCTTCATCACAGACTAAAACTTCTGGTTCCAATGATAAAGCTCTTGCTATACCAATTCTTTGCTTTTGACCCCCACTCATATTATGAGGATATTTATGAATGAAATCAGCAGGTAGGTCAACCATTTTAAGAAGCTCAATAGCCTTTTTTTCCTTATCTTCTTTTTTTAATCTACCATAGTTAATAAGTGGTTCAGTTAAAATATCTATTACTTTCATCCTTGGACTAAAAGAAGCCCCAGGGTCTTGATAGACCATTTGTATATGTTGTCTACTTTTCCAAATTTCATCTTTAGAAAATTTACTAATATCTTTGCCTTTATAAAAAATTTCCCCACTTGAAATTTTTTCTAAATTCATAAGCATTCTTAAAAAAGTAGATTTTCCACAACCAGATTCTCCAACAATTCCTAATGTTTTACCTTTATACATAGATAAATTTATATTATCACAGGCAGTCAGAGTATTATTTTTAGAAACTTTAAATTGCTTTGTTACATTTTTAGCTTCTAATATTAATTCATTATTCTTAGACAAATCTCTCACCATCCATTTCAGGAATTGCTTTAAGTAATTTTTTTGTATACTCACTCTTAGGATTATTTATAACTTCTTCCCTTGTACCACTATCAACAGCTATACCATTTTGCATAACTACAATTTTATCTGCCATATATGCAGCAACTCCCATATTATGAGTAACTATAATTATACCAGTGTGAAATTCCTCTCTTATTTCCATCATTTGTTTTACAATTTGAGCTTGAGTAGTAACATCTAAGGCAGATGTAGGCTCATCTGCTAAGATAAGTTCTGGCTCAAATGTAAGAGCCATAGCAATCCCAACTCTCTGTTTCATACCACCAGAGAGTTCATAAGGGTAACTGTTCATAATATTTTTAACTTCTGGCAAACGAACTTTTTCTAGCATAAAAAGAGCTTTTTTTTCTGCCTCAGCTTTGCTTAAATTAGTATGAGCATTTATATATTCAATATATTGAGAGCCTATTTTTCTAATAGGGTTTAATGTAGCACCACAATCTTGAGAAATCATTGAAATAACTGTTCCTCTTAATTCTCTCCACTCATTATTTGAAAGATTTAACAGTGATTTTCCATTGAAAATTATATCCCCAGAAACAACTTTACCCTGTCCTAGAAGCCCACCTATTATTGAACGAAGAACAGTAGATTTACCACTTCCAGATTCTCCAACAATACTTATAATTTTAGCTTTTTCCATAGTTAAAGAAAAATTTTCAACAACAGCATTTTTCTCTCCATATTGTATCGTTAAATCTTTAATTTCTAACATTTTTTCTCCTTCTATTCAGTAACTGTAACATCTTTTGTTAACCAATAATAATCCATTGGGAACATTTTTAGATTTTGTACTTTTTTATTTGAGTATAAGAAAGTAGTTTCATATCCAAAGAATACTGTTGCAGCATCATTCATTATTAATTGTTGAATTTCTATTGCTAATTCTTTTCTCTTTTCTGGATCAAATTCTACATTTAATTTATCTAATAATTCGTCAACTTTTGCATTCTTATATCCTGCTTGGTTAGATGCAGATTCACTATCCCAGTTTTCATATAGATATTTTTCAGGATCTCCTGTATTAGCAGCAAGTACATTCCAAATCAATAAATCAAAGTTTCCAGAATCTCTCATATCTAAAAGAGTTTCATAGCTAACAGTTTTTAGAGTAACTTTAATACCAACATCTTTTAAATTAGCTTGAGCAGCTTGTGCATAAACTTTTAATTCTTCTCTGCTTGTATATATAACAAAGTTTAAATCAAGTTTAGAACCATCTGGTTTTTCAACAAATCCATCACCATCTACATCTTTATATCCAGCTTTTGCTAATATTTCTTTTGCACTTTCAGGATTATAAGCATTTTCATCAACAAGTTTATCAAAACCAAAATCTAATGTAGGAGGGATAGGTGCTTTACCAGGAGTAGCTGCTCCACCTAATAAATTTTCACAATATGCTTTTTTATTTAAAGCTCTAAGTAATGCTTGACGAAGTGCAATATCTTTTAAAACTCCATTTTGATTCATAAAAGCATAAGTAGATCTAAGTGATTTTAATTCTTGAATATTTATATCATCTTGTCCTTCAAAATCAGCCTTGTTTTCAATTTTTAGGTTGTAAGCGACTCCAATTTCACCACTTTTTAAAGATAAGGCACGAGTACTTTGGTCATTGATACATTTAAAATTAACTTTTGCAAGACCAGGTTTTCCACCCCAATAATTTTCATTTCTTTCAACTATTGCATATTCAGTAGGTACAAATTCTTTAAATACATAAGGTCCTGTACAGATAGGAGCATTTGTTGTATATTCTTCAACATTATCAGAAGTGTCTATTATTAGGAATAGAGGGTCTGCTAAACATTGTGGTAAAATAGCAACTGGTTTTTCAGTAGTTATTTTTAAAGTTTGTCCATCAGCAACTATTGAAGTAGGTTTAAAGAATCCTTCAGCTCTTTTACTTTTTCTAAATGTTCTTTCAAAAGAAGATTTTACTGCTTCAGCTGTTAAAGGATTACCATTAGAGAATTTAACTCCATCTCTAATTTTAAATTCCCAAGTTAATTTATCATCACTAACCTTCCATTCTTCAGCAAGTGATGGTTCTAATTCTCCATTTTCATCAAAACGAACTAAGTTTTCTCCAACACCATAACGAGTTATAACCCAACTAAAATATTGTTCAGTAGGTTCAAGAGTATCAGCAAAACTTGTAACACCTACAACAAGTTCTCCATTAGCATTTGTTGTTCCTGTTGCAGAAGTTTCTTCTTTTTTATCTCCTCCACAAGCTACTAAAGTAAACATCATTAAAATTGCCATTAGAAAAGCAAAACTTTTCTTTGTAAAAATTTTCATTAATTACCACCTTTCCTTTTTTGTTAATATATTAAAATTTTGTTGCTTCTTAAAAATCTTCTTCCTTAATATCAATTAAATCTTTAATATTATCTCCAAGCATATTGAAGACAACCACAACTATGACTATTGCCATTCCAGGATATAACATAAGCCAAGGAGCTTTTGCAAGGTATGTTCTTCCTTCATTTAACATTGAACCCCATTCTGGAATAGGAGGTTGAGCTCCGAAGCCTAAAAATGATAATGCCGAAATTTCAAGCATCAATGCTCCTATATCTGAAATTGCAGTTACTAACATAAGAGTAACCATATTTGGTAAAATATATTTGAACAAAATATCTTTATCTTTACTTCCAGTAAGTCTTGCAGCTTCAACATATAATTCTTTTTTTATTTTTAAAACCATACTTCTTGAAAGTCTTGCATATTTAGGCCAAGTAACTGCTGAAATTGCAATTATTGCATTTGTCATACTAGGACCTAAAAGTCCAGCAATGGCTATTGCAAGAATAATACCAGGGAAAGACACCATCATATCAGCAAGTCTCATTATAATAGTATCAACAATTCCACCAAAGTATCCTGCTAAAAGTCCTAAAGTAGTTCCAAGAGTAAAAACAACAGTAACAAGCATTAATGTCATAAAAAGCGAATATCTAGTTCCATAAATAATACGAGATAGGATATCTCTTCCTAATGTATCAGTTCCTAATAGATTTATTTTATCAGGAGCACGCAAAGGTTTTTCCATTATAGCAATCAAAGGATCTCTAGGAGCAATTTGTTTAGCAAAGATAGCAACTAACACAATAAGTAATGCCATTATAAGAAAAAATACAAGTTGTTTATGTAATTTTATAAATTTTGTTACTTTCAATTAATTTGCCCCCTCAACTCTTTTATCTAAATATTTATATGAAAAATCAACTATAAGATTTATTACTAAATAAATAAGTGCAATAAGTAGTACATAAGCCTGAACCAAAGGATAATCTCTATAAGATATAGCTTTTATAGCTAAGTTTCCCATTCCTGGGAAATTATAAATTATTTCTATAACAGCTGTTCCACCTAATAAACTACCAAGAGATAAACCTAGTAGAGTGATTAAAGGTATTAAAGCATTTGGAAGTACATGTTTTATAAGTATTGTACTTTCCTTTATACCTCTCATTCTAGCCCCTACAACATAATCTTTATTCAATTCTTCTAAAACAGTATGTCTAACTTGCCTTATATATTTTGCTGACATTGCAAATCCAAGTGTAAACGCAGGTAATACTAATGATTTAAAATCAGCCTTACCACCTGAAACAGTTACCCAATGGAGCATTACACCAAAAATACTTAAAAATATTAATCCTAGCCAAAAGCTAGGAATAGAAAGCCCAGTAAAACTTATTGCTCTTACAAAATAATCCTGCCATTTATTAACTTTTAAAGCAGCAAGAATACCTAATGGTAGAGAAATTATTATCATAAATGTAAGCGATAATAAGGAAAGTTTTAATGTTGGCATAAAAGCAGTTTTTATTTTACTTAGAACAGGAACTCTTAAAGAATAAGATTTTCCAAACTCTCCATGAGCAACATTAGATGCCCATTTAAAATATTGCTCAGCAAAAGGTTTATCCAGTCCAAGTTCTGCCCTTGTCTGTTCAACTAACTCTGGTGTTGGAATATTTCCACACTCAGTCAACATAATTTCAGCAGGATCACCTGGGGATAAATAAGTTAAACTAAAAGTAAAAAAACTTATTCCAAAAAGAACTACTAGAATTTGTAAAATTCTGTTAATAAAATTATTTTTGAATTATGAGACAGCCTCTTAAAAAATATTTTTTATATTATTTTTACTTTTTGTTTTATTTTTAACCATTATAATCTCCTTAGTATAGTTATAAATTTCTAACAATGAATAAATGATTTTTAATTCTAAATTTTCTAATATGTTAATATATAAAATATATTAATTTTATTAGGTAAATATTCCTAGACATTTTATCATATAATTCAAATAAAAACAAGGAATTTTATTTTGCTTAACTTAATAAATTTATATAAATTATTTACTAAAAGTATAAAGAATTATAAAAGTAGAAAATAAAAATTTTATTCTAATCAATATTATTTAACACAAAATTAAGAAAATATGTTATAATTTTTAAATACTGAAAAATATAAAGGGGATTAAAAAATGGTTGAAGCATTTAAAATAATTGGTGGAAAAAAAATAGCAGGAGAATTAAAAGTTGATGGTTCAAAAAATTCAACACTTCCAATAATGATAGCAACATTAGTTGAGAAAGGAACTTATGTTTTAAAAAATGTTCCTGATTTAAGGGATATTAGAACTTTGGTTGCACTCTTGGAAAGTTTAGGACTGCAAGTAAAAAAATTAGATGCTAATTCATATAAAATAATAAATAATGGACTTAGTGGAGCAGAAGCAAGTTATGATTTAGTTAAAAAGATGAGAGCTTCATTTTTAGTAATGGGTGGAATGCTTGCCATAGAAAAAAGAGGAAAAGTTGCTCTACCAGGAGGTTGTGCAATAGGAGCAAGACCTGTTGATTTACATTTAAAAGGTTTTGAAGCCTTAGGAGCAAAAATAAATATAGAACATGGATATGTTGAAGCTACAACAGAAAATGGTTTAATAGGTGGAAATATAGTTCTTGATTTCCCAAGTGTTGGGGCAACAGAAAATATAATAATGGCAGCAGTTAAAGCTAAAGGAAAAACTGTTCTAGAAAATGCTGCTAAAGAGCCAGAAATAGAGGATTTATGTAATTTCTTGATAAAAATGGGAGCAAAAATAACAGGAGTAGGAACAGGTAGACTTGAAATTGATGGTGTAGAAAAATTAACTGCTTGTGAATACAGCATAATAGCAGATAGAATAGTTGCAGGAACATATATAATAGCTTCTATCCTATTTGATGGAAGTATAAAAGTTTCTGGAATAGTTCCAGAACACCTATCAAGTTTCTTGTTAAAACTTGAAGAAATGGGAACTAAATTTAAAATAGAAGGAGATAAATTAGAAGTTTTATCAAAACTATCTGATTTAAAACCTACAAAGGTAACAACTATGCCACATCCTGGTTTTCCAACAGATTTACAATCTCCAATGATGACACTTATGTGTTTAGTAAATGGGACAAGTGAAATAAAAGAAACAATATTTGAAAATAGATTTATGCATGTGCCAGAACTTAATAGAATGGGAGCAAAAATAGAAATTGACTCATCAACTGCTAAAATAACAGGAGTTGAAAATTTCTCATCAGCAGAAGTAATGGCAAGTGATTTAAGAGCAGGGGCTTCACTTATACTTGCTGCTCTGAAAGCAAATGGAGAAAGTTTAGTAAATAGAATTTATCATGTGGATAGAGGATATGAAAATTTTGAAGAAAAATTTAAGGCTTTGGGAGCAAATATAGAAAGAATTAAGACAGAAGCCTAAGGAGAGAAAATGGAAAGAATAATAGGTATTAATCCAGTGACAGAGGCTTTATTAAATAAAGAAAAAAATATAGAGAAATTAGAACTTTATAACGGACTAAAAGGTGAAACTGTACAAAAATTAAAAGATTTAGCTTCTAAGAGAAATATTAAAATATTTTATACTGGTAAAAAAATAGATAATTCTCAAGGTGTAGCAGTATATATAAGTAACTATGACTACTATAAAGATTTTGATGAAGCCTATGAAGAGCTTGCTGGAAAAGACAAATCATTGGTTTTAATCTTAGATGAGATACAAGATCCAAGAAATTTTGGGGCAATAATAAGAAGTGCAGAAGTATTCAAGGTAGATTTAATAATAATACCAGAAAGAAATTCAGTGAGAATAAATGAAACTGTTGTTAAAACTTCAACAGGAGCAATAGAATATGTAAATATTTCTAAGGTAACTAATCTGTCAGATACAATAAATAAACTTAAAAAGTTAGATTATTGGGTATATGGAGCAGCAGGAGAAGCAAATATAAGCTATAATGAAGAAGATTATCCAGATAAAGTTGTTTTAGTTCTTGGAAATGAAGGTAGTGGAATTAGAAAAAAAGTTAGAGAACATTGTGATAAATTGATAAAAATACAGATGTATGGGCAAATTAATTCATTAAATGTTTCTGTTGCAAGTGGTATTCTGCTGTCAAGAATCATAAATAGATAATGGAGAGAAAATGGAAGATATCAATGCTATTTTAAAAAAAGCACAGTCCGGGGATAGTGAAGCTATTGATTTGATATTAAAAGAATATTCAAAACTTTTGTCTTTTAATGCACAAAAATATTATTTGATAGGTGCAGAAAAAGAAGATTTAGTACAAGAGGGAATTTTAGGCTTATTAAAAGCAATAAAGTTTTATGATGAAACTAAATCATCTTTCACTAGTTTTGCTTTTTTGTGTATAAGAAGAGAGATGATAAGTGCAATAAGAAAGGCTAATACTCAAAAACATATGGTATTAAATGAAGCCTTAAAAACTAATGCTATACTTGAAGATAGTGCAAATTTTGATGATGAGGAACATAATATAAATAACTATAAATCATCAGAGAGTAACCCAGAAGAAGCCTATTTATTGAAAGAAAAAATAGAAGAATTTAAAAAGTTCTCAGAAAATAATTTTAGTAAATTTGAAAAAGAGGTTTTAACTTATTTAATAAGAGGTTATTCATATAGAGAAATAGCAAAGATTTTATCTAAAAATCTAAAAAGTATAGATAATACCATTCAAAGAATTAGAAAAAAGAGTGAAGAATGGATAAAAAAGGAAGAAAATATTAAGAGGTGAATAAATTGAGAGATTATGAGTTTAAGGAAATTGAAAAGAAATGGCAAGAAAGATGGAATAAAGATAACATTTTTAAAACTGAAAATGAAGTAGAGGGAAAAGAAAATTATTATGTACTTTCAATGTTACCTTATCCTTCAGGAAAATTACATGTTGGACATGCTAGAAACTATACAATAGGGGATGTAATTTCAAGATATAAAAGAATGAAAGGCTATAATGTATTACAGCCTATGGGTTGGGATTCATTTGGACTACCTGCTGAAAATGCTGCAATTCAAAATGGTACTCACCCTGCTATATGGACTAAGTCTAATATAGAAAATATGAGAAGACAATTAAAGTTAATGGGATTCTCTTATGATTGGGAAAGAGAAATAGCAAGTTATACACCAGAATACTATAAATGGAATCAATGGTTATTTAAAAGAATGTATGAAAAAGGTTTAATCTATAAGAAAAAATCTTTGGTAAACTGGTGCCCTGATTGTCAAACTGTTTTGGCAAATGAACAAGTTGAAGATGGAATGTGTTGGCGTCATTCTAAGACTCATGTTATACAAAAAGAATTGGAACAATGGTTCTTTAAAATAACTGATTATGCAGATGAACTATTAGAAGGACATGAAGAAATAAAAGATGGTTGGCCAGAAAAAGTTTTAACTATGCAAAAGAATTGGATAGGAAAGTCTTTTGGAACAGAGTTAAAATTAAAAGTTGTTGAAACAGGGGAAGATTTACCTATATTCACAACAAGAATAGATACCATCTATGGAGTTTCTTATGCAGTTGTTGCACCTGAACACCCCATTGTTGAAAAGATTTTAAAAGTAAATCCTTCAATCAAAGATAAAGTAACAGAAATGAAAAATACAGATATAATTGAAAGAGGAGCAGAAGGTAGAGAAAAAAATGGTATATACAGTGGTTGGCATATAGAAAATCCTGTTAATAAAGAAATTGTACCATTATGGATAGCTGATTATGTTCTTATGAACTATGGGACAGGAGCAGTTATGGGAGTTCCTGCACATGATGAAAGAGATTTTGTTTTTGCAGGTAAATATAATTTACCAGTCAAACAAGTTATAACTTCTAAAAAATCTGATGAAAAAGTTGAGCTTCCTTATTTAGAAGAAGGAGTAATGATAAATTCAGGAGAATTTAATGGTTTAAATAGTAAAGAAGCCTTAGTAAAAATAGCTGAATATGTGGAAGAAAAAGGCTATGGAAAAAGAACATATAAATATAGATTAAAAGATTGGGGAATTTCAAGACAAAGATATTGGGGAACTCCTATTCCTGCTCTATATTGTGAAAGATGTGGAGAAGTTTTAGAAAAAGATGAAAATTTACCTGTGTTATTACCAGATGATATAGAATTTTCTGGTAATGGAAATCCATTAGAAACTTCTAACAAATTTAAAGAAGCAACTTGTCCTTGCTGTGGTGGAAAAGCTAGAAGAGATACTGATACTATGGATACTTTTGTGGATTCATCTTGGTATTTTTTAAGATATTGTGATCCTAAAAATGTAAATCTACCTTTCAGTAAAGAGATTGTTGATAAATGGACACCAGTAGACCAATATATAGGTGGAGTTGAACATGCAGTAATGCACTTATTGTATGCAAGATTTTTCTATAAAGTTTTAAGAGATTTAGGTTTACTTTCATCAAATGAACCATTTAAAAGATTATTGACACAAGGAATGGTGTTGGGACCATCATATTATTCTGAAAAAGAGAATAAATATTTACTTCCAAAAGATGTTGTTATAAAGGGAGATAAGGCTTATTCTCAATCAGGAGAAGAATTACAAGTAAAAGTTGAAAAGATGTCAAAATCTAAAAATAATGGTGTTGACCCAGAGGAAATGCTTGATAAATATGGAGCAGATACAACAAGATTATTTATTATGTTTGCTGCACCACCTGAAAAAGAATTGGAATGGAATGAAAATGGACTTGCAGGAGCATATAGATTTTTAACAAGAGTTTGGAGATTAGTTTTTGAAAATTCTGAGTTTGTAAAAAAATCTAATGATAAGATTGATTATAATAAACTTTCAAAAGAAGATAAAACTTTACTTATAAAATTAAATCAAACTATTAAAAAAGTTACAGATGCTATTGAAAATAATTACCATTTCAATACTGCAATAGCAGCTAATATGGAACTTATTAATGAAGCTCAAACTTATATATCTTCTTCAATGAATTCAGAACAAGCTGCTAAGATTTTAGGTTATACATTGAAGAAAATAATAATTATGTTATCTCCATTTGTTCCTCATTTCTGTGATGAAATATGGGAAGAATTAGGAGAAAAAGGATATTTATTTAATGAAAAATGGCCTGAATATGATGAAAAAATGTTATCATCTGATGAAACTACTATTGCTGTTCAAGTAAATGGAAAAGTTAGAGGAAGTTTTGAAATTGCAAAAGATAGTGATAAAGCCTTAGTTGAAAAAACTGCTTTGGAATTACCAAATGTAGCTAAACATTTAGAAGGTATGAATGTTGTAAAAGTTATTGTAATTCCTAATAGAATAGTTAATATTGTTGTGAAACCTCAATAGTATTTTGGAGCTTAAATATGAATGAAAAATTAAAGGCTTTTTTTAAAGAAATATTAATATTACTTTGTTTAGTTATTGGAATAAATTTATTTGCTTTTATTGCTATAAAATTTGGATTTTTAAATTCTGAATATTCTATGGCAGGTTGCACTTTTATAGGTGTGGGAGCATATTTAGTGTATTTCTTTACTAAGTTAAAGGGGAAAAAATAAGTTAAAAGGGAGTATTACTTTTGTAGCACTCCCTTAATTTTTTATTGTTTTACATCATTTTTATAAATATCTGTTTTGATTAGATTTCCATTTTTATCATAGAAAAAATGTTCTCCTTCTTCTTTATTATTTATAAAGTGAGTTTTTTCTTTTATATTTCCATTTGGGTAATATTCAATTGAATCTCCATTTAACATTTTATTTACAGTAGAGATTTTTCTAAAAAGTTTTCCATCTGGATAATATTCAAATAACTCTATTACAGGTTTTCCATCAGAGAAAAAGCTATTAGACATAATATTTCCATTTTTAGCATAAATTTGTTCTTTTATTATTGTTTTATCTTTAGCTAGAATTTTTTGTTTAACATTCCCATTTGGATAAAAAGTTGAATATTCCATTTCATCTCCATTTAATATTCTTCTTTCTTTTAAAGTTCCATTAGGTGAGCAAATATCTTGTTTAACAAGTTCTCCATTTTTGAAAGTATTTTTCAATATCTCATTTTCTTTATAAACATCTTCTTCAAGTTTAATATCATCTTTAAAGATAGTTCTACCATTTAACTTTCCATTTTCGTCATAAGATTTTGCTTCACCATTCATTTTATTATTTTTATAGTTAACCTCTTCATCTATATTTCCATTTTCATAGTATGTAATAGTTAAGCCTTCAACTATATTATTTCTAAAATGAACGATTGATTCAATGTTTCCTTCTTCATAGTATTCTACACTCTCACCATCAGGAATACCATCTTTATTATAAATAAAATATGTTTTTAAAAGTCCATTTTCATAGTCTACTTTTCTTAAAGTATGAGAATCTTCTAATTTATAATAGATATCTGTCACTGGAGAAAAACTAGCATTATCTTTCATAGTTTTAACTAAAGTAGATTTTATAATTTTTCCGTCTTTATAGATAACATAGCCTGCACTTTTCCCATTTTTAAGAAAAGTTTTAAATTCTCCATCTCTTCTTCCTGCCTTATAATTTCCTTGTACTTTTATTTTCCCATTTTTATAGTATTCTATATATTTCCCATTTTGAAGAAGATTCAAATCTTTTACTAATTCTCCTTCGATAATATATGCTAATTGTTTATTATTATAATAACCTTTTTTTATACATTTTCCATTAGCAACATAGGTATCTATAACAAGATTAGAGTTTGTATCAAAGTATCTATGCAGAAAAAAGTTTTCATCAATAGAAGTAATAGAAAAAATATGAAGAAAATTTCCATTTTTATCAAATTCTTGGGTAATAGCTGTGTTAGGAATTGATTTTAATTTTTTTGAAGCAAGAATAAGTGCATTATCTTCAAATTGAAATATAAAATCTTCATCTTCAAAACCAATTTCTCCATTATTTTCAATTTTTTTTAAATTATCTTTTCTTTTTAAATATTCTTTTTTATAATCATTTTTTAATTCTTCTTTAATTACTTTATCTACTTTATTTCTAAACTTTTGAAGTTCAGTTTCATTTTTTAAAGGATTTGCATTTAATATTGAAAATATAAAAAATAAAAAAATTAAAGTAAAGAAATTTTTTCTCATAATCAGTCTCCTTAAAATTATTGTTTTACACCATTTTTATAGATATCAGTTTCTATTAGATTTGCTTTTTCATCATAGAAAAAATGTTCCTTTTCTTGTTTTCCGTTTATAAAGTAAGCTTTTTCTTTTATTACACCACTTTCATAATATTCTATAACCTCTCCATCTTCTTTTCCATTGATAAATTTTTCTGTTTGACAAAGTTTACCACTAGGATAGTACATAAATAAATCTCCTTCTCTCTTATCATTTTTAAAAAGAGATTTTTGTTTTACATTTTCATTTTCATAATAAATTATAGCTTCTCCTTCTCTTTTTCCATTCTTAAAAAAATCTTTCTCTTTTAGTTTACCACTAGGATAATATACAAGAGCTTCTCCATCAAGAAGTTCATTTATAACAAAAACCTCTTCTTCTTTATTTCCATTTTCATAGTAAGATATTATTTTCATTTTTCCATTCTCTAAAAAGAATTTTTTAGCTTTTAATACCTTATTTTTAGAATATATATCTTGTTGAACAATCTCTTCATTTTTTAAAGTATTTTTTATAATCTCATTATCTTGATATACTTCTTCTTCCAATAGAACTCCATCTTTAAAAATAGATTTATTTCTTATTTTTCCATCTTCAAAATAATTTATTGCTTCTCCATCTAACTTTCCATTTTTCATAAAGTATTTTTCTTCAAGTTTTCCATTTTCATAATAAAATATGCCCTCACCTTCTTTGTTCCCATTCTTATAGATATGTTTTTCTTTAATATTCCCATTTTGATAATATGAAATAAAAACACCATCAGCAACATTATTTTTGAAAGGAGATATTGATTTTATATCACCTTCTTCATAATATTGTCTACTTTCACCATCAAGAAGTCCATTTTTATTAAAAATAAAATATTGTTTTAAAAGTTTGTTTGGAAATTCATCAGTAATTATTTCATGTGAATTTAAGTTATAATTTATATCAGTTAATATAGAAAAACTAGCATTATCTTTCATACTATTAACTAAAGTAGATTTTATAATTTTACCATTTTTATAAAAAATGGAGCCTGCACTTTTACCATTTCTAAGAAAGACTCTAAACTCTCCATCTCTTTTACCTTCTTTATGATTTCCTTGTACTTTTATTTGCCCGTTTTTGTAGTATTCAATGTATTTACCATTTGGAATAGGTGCTTGTCCTTTTAAGATTTTTAATTCTAGAATATATGCTAATTTTCCATCACTGTAGTAACCTTTATCTGTGTTTTTTCCATTAATAGCATAGGTATAAATAAAAAGATTTCCATTTTTATCATACTTTCTATATAGAGCATAAAGCTCTTTATCAGTTTCACTAGTAAGAGAAGAAATCATATATAACTCTCCTTTTTTATTAAAATATTGAGTAATTTCTGTTTTGGGTTTTATATCAATATTTCTTGTAAAAAAACTAGTTCCATCATCTTCTATTTCAAATGAATATTCATTATCAGGAGATATTTTTTTTTTACTATATTCTTCCCTATAATTTTTTTTCAATTCTTCTTTAATTTTCTTATCTATTTCAGTAAAAAAGTTATTTAATTCTTTTTCAGTTTTAAATGGATTAGCATTTATTATTGTAAAAATTGATAACATCAAAAATAAAATAATAAAAATTTTTTTCATATATATTACTCCTTATTCCCAGAATTATTGTTTTACACCATTTTTGTAGATATCTGTTTTGATTAGTTTTCCTTTTTCATCATAGAAAAAATGTTCTTTTTCTTGTTTATCATTTATAAAATATGCTTTTTCTTTTATAACACCATTTTCATAGTATTCAATAAGCTCTCCTTCAGCTTTTCCATTAATAAAACTTCTTTTTTGTAAAAGTTTTCCACTTGGATAATATAAAAACATATCTCCATCAATTTTATTATTTTTATAGTTAGCCTTCATTTGTATCATACCTTTAAGAGTTTCTAAACTTTTACCTTCTTTTTTCCCATCTATATAATTTGTTTCTCCTATGATTTTTCCACTTTCTAAATAGCTAATAGATTTACCCTGTCTAATTCCATTTTCATAAGTTATTTTATATGAAATTTTACCATCTTCATAAAATTCTATATATTCTCCATGAAGTTCACCATTCACACTATAAGGCATATAAATCCTAGGTTTTCCATTAGGATATACATCAGTAGTTGCTCCTACAATATCACGGGTAGTACTTCTAAGAAATAAAGCCATATCTGCAAATTCAAAACTTGTGCTTAAATTCTCTTTATCTTCTTTACTTAAAGTATTTTTTATGATTTCTTTATTTTTATAAAAAACTGAACCAAGATATTTGTTGTTCTCAGAATAAAATTTGAATTCTCCATCTCTTAATCCATCTTTGTAATTTCCTTTTACTTTAATTTGCCCATTTTTATAATATTCGGTAAATTCTCCATTTCCAAAATTATCCTTATAGTATTTTAAACGGAATATCTTACCATTACTATAATAATCTATTGCTTTTCCATCTCTTAAATCGTCAGAATAGTGGACTTCGTTTGATAAATTACCATTTTCAAAATAAATCTTTCTTAAACCATCTTTTTTTCCTTTATAGTAAGGAATTTCTTCATGTTTTTTTTCACTTTCATAGTAAGTTCTAACAATTCCTGTTACAAAATCATCATCATCTAAATATACTTCTTTTAAATTTCCATTGGGATAGTATATTCTAGCTATCATTGAAGGTCCATCTAGTACAGCTCTTTTCATTACTGACATAATTTTTCCATTTTTATCAAAACCAAATAAGTAGCTATTATCCCCCAATACTTTATCTGCACCAAAGACATCTAAATATAGAGATTTTAAACTATTTTTTCTATCTTTTAAAATTTTTTTAGGACTATTTTTTAACTCTTCATTAATTTTTTTATCTATTTCAGCATAATAGTCATAAAGCTCTTTTTCACTCTTAAATGGATGAGCATTAGTAATAGAAAATATAGATAACATTAAAATTAAAGTAATAAAAATTTTTCTCATAGGAACCACCTTATTTATATTTTTTAATTTAAAACATTTAACTTTTGTATTATTATAATGTATTTTAAAGTAAAAGTAAAATATCAGCTTTATTTTTAAAGAGTAAAAAAGGAGAAGCATTTCCACTTCTCCTTTTCCAATATTTTGAGGTAATTTTAGTATATTTATTCAATTTTTAAAAGATGTCCCATTCTTTCTTTTTTAGTTTTTAAGTATATTTTATTAATCTTATTAGCTTCAATTTCAATTTCTTCTCTTTCAACAACAGGCATTCCATATTCTTCAAGTCCATTAATTTTTAATGGATTATTTGTTAAAAGTTTTATAGATTTTACTCCTAATGCTTTTAACATCTGTGCAGCAACAGCATAATCTCTCATATCAGCACCAAAACCAAGATGTAAATTTGCATCTAGTGTATCCATTCCTTCTTCTTGAAGATTATAAGCTCTTAATTTATTTAAAAGTCCTATACCTCTACCTTCTTGTCTTAGATAAAGAACAACTCCTTCCCCAAGTCTGTCAATTCTTCTCATTGCAATTTTTAATTGAGAACCACAATCACATCTTAAAGAGCCTAAAATATCACCTGTGAAACACTCAGAGTGTATTCTAACTGTAACATTTTCTTTACCAGCAACATCTCCTTTGACAAGGGCAATATGTTCTTTTCCATCAATAAGATTATCAAAACCTACAATTTTAAATGTACCACTATCAGTTGGCATATTGGCAACAACATCAATTTTCATAAGTTGTTCAGTTTTTTTTCTATATTTGATTAAATCAGCTATTGTAATAATTTTTAAATTATGTTTTTTAGCAAAAATTTCTAAGTCAGGAACTCTTGCCATAGTACCATCATCTTTTAAAATTTCACATATAACAGCGACAGGAGCAAGCCCACAGATTTTACATAAATCAACAGTTGCTTCTGTATGTCCTTCTCTTTCCAATACACCTCTGTCTTTTGCAATCAATGGAAAAATATGTCCTGGTCTTGTAAAATCTGATGGCACAGAATTAATATCAGCTAATTTTTTTATTGTTGTAAGTCTATCAGCTATTGAGATTCCAGTTGTAGTTCCTTCTTTTGCATCAACAGATACAGTGAAAGCGGTACATTTTGCATCGGTGTTTCTTGCAGTCATAGGGTCTAAACCTAATCTGATTGCATATTCAGTTGACATAGGTGTACAAGTTAAACCTCTTGCAAATGTTGCCATAAGGTTGATACTTTCATAAGTTGCTTTTTCAGCAGCTACAAAAATATCTCCTTCATTTTCTCTATTTTCATCATCTACTATTATTAGAGGAATACCATTTTTAATATCTTCTAATACATCCTCAATTTTGTAAATCATTTTATCCTCCTAAAAACCATTTTCAAGTAAAAACTCTCTTGTAATTTTACTTTTTTTATTTTCCTTTTCTTCAAGTTTGTCAAAATAGACAAATCTTTCTATATATTTTCCAACTAAGTCAGTTTCAATATTTACTATATCGCCAACTTTTTTACTACCTAATATAATTTTTTCTTGTGTATGAGGTATAAGAGAAACAGAGAAAGTATCATCTGTTAAAGAAATAACTGTAAGACTGGCTCCATCAATAGTAGCTCTTCCTTTCTCAACAATGTATCTCATATATTTTCTGCTAATTTTTATCTCATAAATTTTAGCAATCCCTTCTTGTATGATAGAAACAATCTCACCTTCACAGTCCACATCACCAGTAACTAAATGTCCACCAAGTGGAGTTGAAAGAGTGATAGATTTTTCTAAATTCACTTCATCTCCTGCTTTTAATCTTTTTAAATTAGACCTAGAAATAGTTTCAAACATACAATCTGCAACAAAATAATCTTTTGAAAATTCAGTAACTGTTAGGCATACACCATTGGTTGCTATACTATCTCCAAGTTTAACATTTTCTAAAACTTTATTTGCTTTTATTTTTAATTTAATAGATTTATCTCCATTATTTAAAGAAATTACACTACCTTTTTCTTCAACTAAACCTGTAAACATATACCACCTTACCTTATTTGTGGGAAATAAATTTTATTTAGATTACTGCGATGTCCATTATTGTTGAGAGAGCCTTTTAGTGAGCTCTCGAAACACTAATGGCTGCAAGTAGTCATAAAATTTTTTATGGAAATTATTTATTTTTCTCAAACTCTATGGAAATGTTATCTCCATAAATATTAAATTTAGGATTAGGAAGTTTAAATACTTCTTCCATATTATCAAAGTTAAATCCATTTATAAAAGGAATAGCAGAATTATCTCCAATAATTTTTGGTGCAATAAATATTTCTCCTGCATCAATAATATTTTCTTTAAAAGCAGTTGAAATAGGTCCACTTCCTCCTTCTAAAAGAACAGAATCAATTTCTAATTTTCCTAATTCTTTCAATATATCTTTCATTTTGAATATTTTTCCTTCAAGAAAAATAAATCTTGTTCCTAGATTTCTATATTTTTCAATTTTTTCAAGCCCTCTATTATCATTAGATGTTATTATTATTGCCTTTCCATCATTAAAATTTAAAAATTTAGCTTCTATTGGACTTTCTAAATTTGGATCTATAACAACTCTAAAAGGATTTCTTTTTTCTATGCCAAATTTTTCTTCATCAAGTCTTGAATCTAAACTTGGATTATCTTTTAAAACAGTATTTATTCCCACCATAATAGCCATAAATTTAGTCCTTAAAAATTGTACTTTTTCTCTGGCTATTTCATTGGTTATCCATTTAGATTTTCCACTTCTTGTTGCTATTTTTCCATCAAGGGTAATTCCACATTTTAAAAATAGATAAGGAATTTTATTTTCTATATATTTTAAAAATATTTTATTTACATCTTTGGCTTCTTTTTCTAAAACTCCAAGCTCAACTTCAATTCCTGCATCTTCCATTATTTTTATACCTTTACCTGCAACCAAAGGATTAGGATCAATACAAGCAACGACACATTTTTTTATACCCGCCTCAATAATTCTTTTAGCACAGGGAGGAGTTTTTCCTTGATGAGAACAAGGCTCTAAGGTTACATAGATAGTAGCTCCTTTTGCATTTTCTCCTGCTTCATTTAAAGCCCAAACTTCTGCATGAGGTCCACCAAATTTTTTATGCCAACCTTCACCAATAATTTTACTATCTTTAACTATAACTGCTCCAACAAGTGGATTAGGATTTACACCTCCTGTTCCTCTTTTAGCAAGTTCAATAGCCCTTGCCATATATTTTTCATCTGAATTTTTATCCATATTAAATTCCTTTTATTAAATTTATCATTTCAATAGCAGTCATAGCAGCATCAGCTCCTTTATTTCCTGCTTTTGTTCCTGCTCTTTCAATAGCTTCTTCTATTGAATTAGTTGTTAAAACTCCAAATATTACAGGAACTTCACTTTCTAAGCTAACATGTGCCACACCTTTTGAAACTTCTGCACATACATAGTCAAAGTGAGGTGTAGAACCTTTTATAACAGCTCCCAATGTTATAACAGCATCATATTTTTTAGAATGTGCTAATTTTTTAGCTATTAAAGGGATTTCAAATGCACCAGGTACCCAAAATAAATTTATATCATTATCTTGAACTTCATGTCTTTTTAAAATATCTTCTGCTCCACCTATTAATTTAGATGTAATAAACTCATTAAATCTAGCTGCAACTATTGCAATCTTTACTCCTTTTCCATTAAATTTTCCTTCAAATACTTTCATTTTTTTCCTCCAAATATATTTAAAATTTTTTATTTCATTAAAAAATGCTCAAACAAAGTCTGAGCAATATGAGTATAATTAAAAAATCTAATTCTTCTCCCATCCAGACTCTACTGTCGGTTTTGGAATTTCACCAAATCAAAGCAAATGCTTTCGTGGACTGTACCACCGGTCGGGAATCTCACCCTGCCCTGAAGACTTTATTTTACATATTCAATTATTTACACCATTAATATAATATTCTTTTATTAATTTGTCAAGATTTATTTAAAAAAATTTTTATATAAAGTTTAGTTTGATATTCTTTTAAATATTTTTATTTAATTGTTTTTGTTTGCTAAGTATGTTATACTTATATATAATGCTAGATAGGTCAAAATAACTTAAAAGGAGAGATAAGGACTATTATGAAAAAATTATTAAAACTATTTTTAATGTTAACATTTTCTTTATTATTTTTAGTTGCTTGTGGAGAAAAAGGTAAAGAGGAAGCAAAAAGTGAAAATACACAAAATAAAACTTTAACAATATCATGGCATCAAGATATAGGTTTTTTAAATCCACATGCTTATTTGCCAGATCAATTTATTACACAAGGTATGGTTTATGAAGGACTTGTAAATTATGGAGAAAACGGAGAAATTTTACCATCACTTGCTGAAAGTTGGGAAATTTCTGAAGATGGAAAAACATATACTTTTCATTTAAGAAAGGGAGTAAAATTTTCAGATGGTAGTGATTTTAATGCAAATAATGTAAAGAAAAATTTTGATTCTATATTTTTAAATAAAGAAAGACATTCTTGGTTTGGACTAACTGGACATATCAGTTCATATAGAGCAGTAGATGAAAATACATTTGAATTTGTTTTAGATGAAGCATATACACCAACTTTATATGATTTAGCAATGATAAGACCGATTCGTTTTTTAGCTGATGCAGGTTTTCCAGATGATGGAGATACATATAAAGGTATAAAAGCATCAATAGGAACAGGACCTTGGATATTAAAAGAACATAAAAAAGATGAATATGCAATTTTTGAAAAAAATCCTAATTATTGGGGAGAAAAACCAATACTTGATGAAGTGGTTATAAAAATAATTCCAGATGCAGAAACAAGAGCTTTACAATTTGAAGCTGGGGAACTTGATATGATTTATGGAAATGGATTAATAAGTTATGATACTTTTAAATCTTATCAAGAAGATTCAAAATATAAGACAGCTATATCAGAACCTATGTCAACAAGATTACTTATGTTTAATACGACAACAGGTCCATTAAGTGATATTAATTTAAGATATGCATTAACTTATGCAACTGATAAAAAGGCAATATCTGAAGGTATACTAAATGGAATAGAAAAACCAGCAGATACAATATTTGCTCCAAATATGCCACATTCAAAACAAGATTTAAAACCTTTTGAATACAATCTTGATAAGGCAAAAGAATATATTGAAAAAGCTGGATATAAAATGGGAAAAGAATTCTATGAAAAAGATGGAAAAGTGCTAACATTAGTATTTCCATATATAGCAACAAAAACTTTGGATAAACAAATTGCTGAATATATTCAAGGACAATGGAAAAAAATTGGAGTTAATGTAGAAATAAAAGCATTAGAAGAAAAGAATTTCTGGGAAGAAACAGATGATTTAAAATATAATGTAATGTTAAATTATTCTTGGGGAGCACCTTGGGATCCACATGCTTATATAAATGCTATGGCAACTGTTGCAGAAAATGGAAATCCTGATTATGAAGCTCAACTTGGTTTACCAATGAAAAAAGAATTAGATGCAAAAATTCATCAAGTTTTACTTGAATCTGATCCACAAAAAGTGGAAGAACTTTATAAAGAAATTTTAACAACATTACATGAACAAGCTGTTTATGTGCCTTTAACTTACCAATCTATAATAGCAGTTTATAGAGATAACTTAACAGGAGTTAGATTTATGCCTCAAGAATATGAATTACCTTTAAGTTATATAGATAAAAAATAATTAAGGTGAGAAATATGAAAAAAAAGATTTTTGATATTATTTCTGCATTACTTGTAATATCAATACTTGCTTTTATATTTATCCAACTTTCACCAGGAGATCCCGCAGAAAATTATCTGCGGGCTTCTCATCTTCCTATAACAGATGAATTATTAAAGCAAAAAAGGGAGGAATTAGGTCTAAATTCTCCATTGATAATTCAATATTTGAAATGGTTAAAAAATGTTTTATTGGGAAATTTTGGATATTCATTTTTAAGGAAAGAACCAGCTATTTATTTAACTTTTAAATCATTATATGCAACTTTTCAATTAACAATATTTTCAACATTTCTAATAATATTAATTTCTTTACCCATAGGGATATTATCAGCTATAAAGACTGGAACTTGGATAGATAAAATAGTTATCAGTATCACAACAATATTTGTTTCAATGCCTGTTTTTTGGCTAGGTTTTTCATTGATACTGTTATTTTCAGTAAAATTAAACTGGTTACCAGTTTCAGGAAGAGGAGGTTTTTTAAATTTTGTTCTTCCAAGTATAACATTATCTGTTCCTTTTATAGGTCAATATATAGAATTTATTAAAAAAAGTATATTAGAAAATATACAAAATAAATTATTAGAAAATGCAGTATTAAGAGGTTTGAAAAAAAGATACATAATATCTAATTATCTTTTAAAAGGTGCTTGGATACCTATTTTAAGTGGATTTTCTTTTACTTTTGTATCTATACTTACAGGTTCTATCCTTGTTGAAGAAATATTTTCTTGGCCAGGGATAGGGTTTCTTTTTACAAAGGCAATTCAGGCAGGAGATGTACCTTTGATTCAGGCTTGTATTATGGTTTTTGGTGTATTATTTATAATAGCAACACATTTTATGAATGGTATTTTAAAGTATTTAGACCCAAGGATTAAAGGTGAAAAAAACAATGGCTAAAAATATAAAATTTTATTTTGCTATATTTTTATTATTTTTTTGGATAGTATTAGCAATAGTAGCTCCAATAATAGCACCTTATGATCCTCAATATGTAGATTTATCTTTAAAATTACTTTCTCCAAATAAAACATATCTTTTAGGAACTGATGCCTTAGGTAGAGATATTTTATCAAGAATAATCTATGGAGCAAGACTTTCTATTTCAATATCACTTAGCATACAAATTATATTGTTGTTAATAAGTGTTCCAATAGGACTTTTTGTCGGTTGGAGGCAAGGGAAAGAAGAAAGCTTTTTTGATTGGTTGACTATGATATTCTCAACATTTCCAAGTTTTTTACTAGCTATGGTATTAGTTGGAATGTTAGGTGCAGGAATAAGTAATATGATAATTTCTGTTGTTGCAGTTGAATGGATTTATTATGCTAGAATTTTAAAAAATTCAGTTATATCACAGAAACAAAATGAATATGTAAAGTATGCTATTTTAAAGGGAATGTCAGCTAGATATATTTTAAAAAAACATATTTTTCCATTTGTGTATGGACCTATATTAACAGCTAGTTTGATGAATATAGGAAATATTATTTTAATGATTTCTTCTTTTTCATTTTTAGGTATAGGTGTACAACCTAATATATCAGAATGGGGGAATATGATACATGATAGTAGAACATTTTTTAGAAATCATCCTAATCTTATGTTATATCCTGGGATAATGATATTACTGGCTGTTGGTTCATTTCGTTTCATAGCTTCACAGATTGAAGAGAAATTTAGAGGTATAAAATGAATATTTTAGAAATTAAAAACCTTTCATTAAAAATATCAGATGAAAAAATACTAAAAAATATAAATTTTGAATTAAAAGAAAAAGAAATAATATCAATAATTGGAAAAAGTGGTTCAGGAAAAACAATGTTATCTAAAATGATAATGGGGTTAAAAAATAAGAATATGCAAATAGAGGGGGAAATTTTATTTAAAGATAATAATATTTTTGAGTTTTCAGAAGAAGATTTAAGAAAGTATAGAGGAGAGGGAATAGGCTATATTACTCAAAATCCTTTAAATGTATTTTTACCTTTTCAAAAAATAAAAACAACTTTTTTAGAAACTTATCTCAGCCATAAAAATATTTCAAAAAATGAAGTGATAGAACTTGCTAAAAAAAATTTAAAACAGGTAAATTTAGACAATGCTGATGAAATTCTAAATAAATATCCTTTTGAATTAAGTGGAGGAATGTTGCAAAGAGTTATGGTAGCAATCATTATAGGATTGGATTCTAAAATAATTATTGCTGATGAGGTAACTTCTGCTCTGGATAGCTATAATCGTTATGAGATGATAAAAATTTTTAAAGAACTTAATAAGATGGGTAAAAGCATTATTCTGATAACACATGATTATTATCTGATGAAGTCAATATCAGATAGATGTCTGGTAATGGAAAATGGAGAAGTCATTGAAGAATTTAATCCAAAACTTGAAGCAGAGCTAATTAAAGAAAATTCAGAATTTGGAGCAAAGTTATTAGAAACTACCATTTATAAAAGAAAGGGAAGTTAAATGAAAGCAGTAGAACTTATTGATATAACAAAAAAGTATGGAGAACAGGAAGTGTTAAATTCATTTTCTTTGGATGTAGAAAAAGGTAAATGTCTTGCAATAATGGGAGAAAGTGGCTCTGGAAAAAGTACTATTGCTAAAATAATTATAGGACTTGAAAAACAAAATTCAGGTACAGTAGAAATTTTTGACAAAGATATAGAGTTTTTGTTTCAAGACTCTTATAATGCATTAAATCCAAGAATGACTGTTGAAGATTTAATATATGAGCCTTTGCAATTTTTAGCTGATATTGATGTGAAGAAAAAAAAGGAAATTGTTTCAGAATTACTTGAACAAGTTGAGTTATCATCAGAATTACTCACAAGAAAAAGAGATGAGTTGAGTGGTGGGCAATTACAAAGAGTTTGTTTAGCAAGAGCTTTGTCAACAAAACCTCAAATTATGATATTTGATGAATCATTAAGTGGTTTAGATCCATTAGTTCAGGACAAAATTTTAGATTTATTATATAAAATTCAAAAACAATACCAATTAACTTATATTTTTATCTCACATGATATTAGATTGTGTTATTTTTTAGCTGATAGAATAATTTTAATTGATAAGGGTAAAATTATAGAAGATTTTAAAGAATTAGGTAAAGAAATTATCCCCAAGACAGAGATAGGTAAAATTTTATTAAAAGATATTATATAATTATAAATAAAACTGCACCCGAAATCTTGAACATAAGATTGGAGGTGCAGTTTAGATTTTACTTATTTGCTTTTTAATAACATATTTAATTTTTCTTCCAAGTTTCTAACTCTTTCTTTTAATTCTTGATTTTCAACTGTTAGTCTCTTAACTTCATTTTGAACAACATATTGAGGAGTTTCACTATAAGTAGTTCCACTGCCTTTACCAAGTTTTAAAGTAAATCCTACATTAGCCATAGTCTTAGTTTTCTTTTCTCCTGAAAGAGCAACACCAGTACTCATCATAAATCTATCATTAAAATAATAACTTGCTCCAACAGCAACAGCTTGTCTATCTTTATAATGTCCTAATGCAGCCATAACTTGTGCAGGAGCTTTTGGGTCATATTGCATAGGGTGTAATCCAGCAAGAGCAGCACTTAAAGAACCTACATCTCTTACTTCATCTTTAACATTATCAATTCTTTCGTATACTTCATTTCTTAAATTTTGAATATCAGCAGAACCAGCTCCTGTACCAAGTTTAGCCTTCCATTTATCAACATCAATGCCATTAGCATCTCTATAATCATCTTTACTTGTAAATTTATTATCAGCTTCACTTTTAGTATAAGCGTCAACAGGAGCTCCTCCACCTGCACCTCCACCAGAGCCAACACCAAGTCTAGTTCTCCATTTATTAACATCGATGCCATTAGCATCTTTATAGTCAGCTTTTTTAGTAATATCTAATTTAGTTTGCCAATCAGAAATATCAGAAGCAGTTAAATTAGATGCATTTCTTTTAGCATAAACAGTTAAGTCAACACCACCAGCACCAACACCCAATTTAGCTTTCCATGCATCTACATCAATATCATTTGAAGTAGCCTTAGCTATTCCATGCAGTTGTTTACCAGTAACAGCATCAGTAGAATTAGCAGAAATTTCTCCATCTCCAACATTAACTATTTTTCTTTTTAAAGTAGCAGAACCAACGGAAACAGTATTACTTCCACCAGAAGCAGAACCATCTCCTAAAACAACAGATTTTTGAACCCCAGCACCAATCGTAACATTATTACCTAAGATAAAGTTATCATTAGAGTCCTTAGCAATTTTATTATAATTACCTATCATATATGAGTTATTACCTTCGTTTTTATTTTGATACTGTCCATTAAAATTACCAACCCCAAAAGCACCAGAAGTTTCACCAGTAACTTCATATTGATTTCCAAAAGCTAAACTATTTTTTCCACTAGCTAGATTTAGATGTCCAAAAGCAGAACTCTCCCTTCCACTGGCTGTATTTTGTAATCCAAAAGCAGAACTCCCATATTCACTAGCTATATTATATGCTCCGAAAGCAGAACTAAACTCTCTACTGGCTTTATTCCAAAATCCAAAAGCAGAACTAAACTCTCCACTGGCTGTATTAGTATGTCCAAAAGCAGAACTCCATTTTTCACTGGCTGTATTATCAATTCCTGCAATTATACTATCAGTTTTACTTCCTTCTTTAATCTCTGGTACAGAAAAAGCACTAGCATTACCAACTAAAAGAAAACTAAAAACAATCAATTTTAAACTAACAGATTTTTTCATAAAAATTC
>ERZ772920.173-NODE-173-length-37220-cov-3.083762_pt1 | contig 37220 bp, 45 predicted proteins | sample MGYA00511469_ERZ772920 | MGnify/ENA primary metagenome ERZ772920 (study PRJEB29015, sample SAMEA2738069) | human oral metagenome | biome: human oral; feature: human-associated habitat; material: saliva | place: China | collected 2216 ... | reverse complement strand
ACAGTTTTAATGAGGCTAAGGACAAAGTTGCGTCCTTGCTTGGTTTGGCGCATGGGGATTTGGTAGATAAGGCTCCGAAACCATTGCCGCCGCCTGCTCCGCCAAAAGAAGAAGAGCGTGATTTGTGGAAGCCAATTATTCCCGTGCCTGAGTATGCGCTGAAATCAATGAGTTTTCGAAATGGATTTAGAAAGTCGGACGACCTGATTTTTAAATCTGTTTTCCGTGATAGCTCCGGCGCGGTTTTGGGCGGTGTTGCCCGCTTTAAAAAATCAGACGGTGGGAAAATTGATCTGCCTTATACCTTTTGTGAGCATAAAAAAACTGGTGAAAAGATGTGGCGTTGGCGTTGTTGGGATAATCCGCGCCCATTGTACGGTCTTGATTCTTTGGCTGCTGACCCATCATTACCGGTTTTGGTTGTTGAGGGCGAGAAATGTAAAAACGCGGCAGATGCTCAGGGTTATAACTATGCCGTTCTGACGTGGCATGGCGGTTGCAATAACTGGGATAAGTCGGATTGGTCGGCGGTCGTTGATCGTGATGTTGTCTTGTGGCCGGATTGCGATTCGCTACGCCAAAAGCTGACGAAAAAAGAGCGTGAAGATGGTGTTGACCCTGAGTCTAAGCCATTCCTGCCACGCAATGAGCAGGGCGGAATGAAGGCGATGTTGGGTATTGCTGAGGTGTTGGCAAAACAGAATTGCCGCGTTTGGTTGGTCAACATTCCTGCTCCGGGGAGATGGCCTCATGGTTTCGATATTGCGGATGCCATTGCCGACGGCGGTCGCATCGTCAATCCGTCCGAAGTGTTGAGTCGGATGGGCGCGGCGGATTGGTTGGTTGAATATGTGCCGGAAGCGGAAAGGCCGTCTGAAAACTTTCCCGCACCCATTCAAGAAGTGGAGCCGGAATCCGAGCCATTGCTTGAATCTCCTGAAGCAACAGGCAGCCAAGGGGGTGCGGGGGATATGGATGAAGAATTTTTGTCAAAATTGCAAAAACTGAAGTCTGATTTCGGACTGGTGGAGGGCAAAGACCACGGTGTGAACAGAAAAACTGGGGTTACATATACCCGCAAGGCAATGACTGTCCATTTTGGCAAAGACGTTGTCGATGCTTGGTATGAATGGGGCCGTGCACCGGTACTGACTATGTACGAAATCAACCGTCTGAAAAAAGACTATGCGTTGATTCAGGCGGTCAAGGATGATGACACGCAAGATATGATGGAGCGGTTTATTTATCTTGACGGCTCAGCATCGATTTGGGACAACGAACTATGGCGGGTTGTTCCTGAAAAGGCGGCCCGGCTGTCGATGACGCCTGATGGTTTCAAAATTTGGGTCAACAGTCCGCGCCGGATTGTGAAACGGTTTGATAGATTGGTCTTTGAGCCGGGTCGCGTGTTGTCTGATGACTATATCAATATCTTTAAAGGCATGCCGATTGAACCGAAATTCCCCATTCCCAAAGAGGATATGCCCAAAACGAACTACGAATTGTATAGATTGTTCCCCGAAATCAAGCCGATTCTGAATTTGATTAATCACTTATGTAATGGGGATTACCAACAGGTCGAATACCTTTTGAATTGGTTGGCTTATCCGTTGCAAAACGTGGGTGCGAAGATGACGACCGCTGTTGTCATGCACGGTCATATTCACGGCGCGGGTAAATCGTTTTTCTTCGAGGAAATCGTGAAGCCGATGTACGGCGAATACGGCGCGACATACGGTCAAGAGGACTTGGAAAGTAACTACACCGCGAACCGCTCCGGCAAAATGTTTGGTATTTTTGAAGAGGTTTACACTAACCAGCAAAAATACAATAAGACAGGCAGCCAAAAGCACATGATTACCGGCAAGACGATGCGTGTCGAGCGGAAATTTCAGGATGCCTACGAAGAGGCAAACCATATGAATTGCGTGTTCCTGAGTAACGAATCCCAGCCTTTCAAAATTGAGGAAAACGACCGCCGTTACTTTGTCGTATGGCCTGAGAAAAAATTGGATAAAGCATTGCGCGATGAAGTTTTGGACTGTATCGGTAACGATGGCGTCCGCTTGTTTTATAGCTTCCTGCTGTGCTGGAATTTTTATCTGACGTATGGGCAAAAAGAGGCGGAAAACGAGAAAGGATATGAGGTCATCAAACTGGATGAGCCTGTGCGATTTGATCCAAACACGCCGCCTCCGATGACTGCTGCGAAACAAAACGTCATTTCCTATGGTCGTTATGCGTGGCAGACGTTTTACTCAGAATGGGCTGGCGGTGGAATCAAAGACCTTCCGTTTTGTTGTTGTATTACAGACGACCTTTGGTTGGTTTACAAAGAGTGGTGCAGGCAAAACGGCGAGCGGGAAACTGGCAAAACCAAGTTCCTGCAACACATTGCCGAAAAGATGCCGCGGGCGCGACGTCGGTGGCGGTCTGTGAACAAGGATGGAGAAACTTCGCACCAAAACTGGATTTTTAAAACGCCTGGCTGGAAACCTGAAGATGGTTTGTCTGAGGCAGAATCTCTTGGGAATGATGTTTTAAAGTTTAGATCAGCCGGTTGGGTGTATCGTGGGGCAGAAGTTATTTGACTATTTTTTAGGTTGTCTGTAATATCAGTGTCAAGACGCGTTCGGCAATATTGCCGTTCGCGTTTTGTAGTTTATGGTTTTATGGTTGTGCTATGCTCTGTGCCATTGTGCCATGCGCCGTGCTATTTTTAAAATCGCTGAAAGCCTTATGGAATATGGTTGTGTGCCATAGTTCCATTTTTTTTTTTGTGATTTGCTTCGTATAGAAAAAAATTTTTATATTGATACAATTTATTCAACGTGTCATATTATGCTACGTTGAATATTTTTTATTTTTGGATTATTTTTTTCTTCATGCGATGTTTTTTAAAAAATTTATAGCACTATGGCACGGAGCCATACTGGATATAGATTTCAGCGATTTTAAAAATAGCACGGCGCATGGCACAATGGCACATGGTTTTAAAATTTATAGCACAAGCCCATATTGCTATTGGCTTGCAGGTTTTCATCGTAAAAAATAATTTCATTTTGAATTTTTCTATTCAAATTTTGATATAATATCCCTTCAAAAATAAAGCCCTGCGGATTCCGACGGCGGCTAGGGATGGTCAGCGTGAAACAAAGACTGACTGAAAATGAAATTTGAACTTGAAACATTGTTGGAATGGTGGGCTGATTGGTCTGCCAAGCGAGAGGATAACGGCTTGGGCTTCGGTTGTAGCCGGTTCAATCGGTTGATGGCGGCAGGTGAGCTGCCGCCGCGTGATGATTTCCGGGCATTGTTGCCTTATGGTGTTGACGGAGATGGAATAGGTAGTTTGGTTGACCAAGCAATATGCCGTCTTAATCCTAATCGTCGGCAGGTAATTATGGTTGAATACCGGCGAATAGGTACTCAAGAAGCAAAAGCGAAGGCATTGGGAATTACGCGGAAGGCTTATGAGCGGAGGCTTTCAAATGCTCGGCTTAACTTGGTGGCGGATTTATCTGTTAAAAAGTTGTTAAAAGCCTATTGACCCTTTGGGGGAAATCTGTTTAAATTATGGCAAGCTGTGTTTTACTGTGTGAGCAGGAAACGCGGCTTTTTTATTTTCAGTCAAAAGATAGCCGAATCTAAGACCCGGAAAGGCATATAATTTGGTCAGAGATCTAAGTATTGCCAAATTAGTATATTTGGAAAGAATATTATGGGTCGATTAAAACAAGTTGCTTCACGGCTCCGACCTGTTGAGCAAAACAGAATCGCCGTGAAGCAGCCGATTAAGACGGCTGAAAAGAGGATGCGCGGTCGTGGGTGGCAGGCTCTGCGTGAGTCCGTGCTACTGCGTGACCAGTATCAGTGCCGGCAGTGCGGTCGGGTGGTGCTGCCAAGCGATGCTGAGTGTGACCATATTGTTCCGCTCGCTGATGGCGGTGCGGATGATGTGGAAAACTTGCAAACGCTTTGCAAAGATTGCCACTTGGAAAAATCTGTTTCGGAAAATCGCCGGCGAAATCGTCGCTGGTAGGGTAGGGGGGTGTCAAAAGTTCATAGGGATTAGCAGCGGAAACCCCCCGCCCTCCCATTTGCAGAATTTTTTCCCCTGTAAAACTGTTAAAGCTATATTTTAACAGGTTGATTAACATTGAATTTTTAGCATTTTATGCTACAAAAGCCGCCTTGAAAAAAAGCGGCTTTTTTTATTGGAATTTCACTATGGCAATGAATGAACAAAAGGAATTGTTTGCCAAAGCGAAATTGCGAGGGTTGTCGAACCGGGAGGCTGCGATTGCGGCTGGATATAGCGAAAAGACGGCCAGCGCAAGCGGCAGTCGTTTGGCAAAAGATGTGGATGTTTTGGCGGAAATTGAACGCCTGAAGCTTCTTCAGCCATCTGATCCTGTTTCCGTTTATGTGGAGCAGGCTGCTGTGGGGGCTGTTCCTGATGTGCCGCCGGTTCAGGCTGTGCCGGTGGCTGAAAGGGCTGTTGAAACATCGGAGAGTTTAGACCATATCGCATTATCGGCGCGTAAGCGTGCCATCGTTCGCGGTACTACGATTGAGTTGGATGGCGTTTCCTACGAACAAACCGACCCGAAAGACCAGTTGATTCTGTGTTCTTTGGGCGTGATTTCTTTAAACCGGCAGCAGATTGATGCTGCCAAGGCGTTGTTGGGATATTTTCACGGCAAGGTTGCAGATCAGGGCAAAAAGGATGCCGAACGCGAACGCGCCCATGATGTTGCCGGTGGGAAGTTCAGCCCAATGAGGCCGCCTGAGCCGGTGCAGGGTAGATTATGTTGAAAAAAGCTTGGTCAACCGCTTGCCCTGATTGGAAAGAACGAATTATAGGCAGAAAAAGCCTGATTCCGTTTCCTCCGTTGTATCAGGAGCCTGCCGAAATGGCGTTGCGCATTTTCAAGCAGTTGCGCTTGGTGGATGTGCCTGGTGAGCCAATGATGGGCGAAGTCACGCGCGAATGGGTATATGACTTTGTTGCGGCCATTTTTGGCGCATACGACCCTGATTCCGGTGTGCGGTTGATTCAGGAGTTTTTCTTACTAATCAGCAAGAAAAACATGAAATCTACCTTGGCAGCCGGGGTAATGTTGACTGCGCTGGTTCTGAATTGGCGGCGTGAAGCTGAATTTTTCATTATTGCTCCGACTGTCGAGGTGGCAAACAACAGTTTCAAGCCTGCGAAAGCGATGATACGGGCGGATGAAGAGCTTTCCGCCTTGTTTCAGGTGCAAGACCATACGCGGACGATCACGCACCGAACTACTGGAGCAACGCTGAAGATTCTTGCGGCGGAAAGCGATACCGTTGCCGGTATCAAAGGCACTGGGGTTTTGATTGAGGAAGTTTGGCTGTTTGGCAAACGCTCAAAAGCGGCTGATATGTTTACCGAGGCTAAAGGTGGCTTGGCCAGTCGTCCAGAAGGCTTTGTGATTTACCTCTCAACGATGTCCGATGAGGCACCGGCCGGCGTATTCGCAGACCTGCTCAAGCGAGCGCGTGAAGTTCGAGACGGTAAGCGTGTTGATAACCGTATGTTGCCGGTCTTGTATGAGTACCCGCAGGAGATGTTGGATAACGGAACCTACCGTCTTCCTGAAAACTTTTATGTCACGAACCCTAATATTGGTGCTTCGGTTTCAGAAGCCTACCTTATGGGGGAGTTTGAAACGGCTAAAGCAGATGGCGAAATCGCTCTCCGGCGGTTTATGGCAAAGCATTTGAATGTGCAGATTGCCTTGTCCCTGACTGCTGATTATTGGCCCGGTGCTGAGTTTTGGGAGGATAGTGGAAAAAATCCCGAAATCGACTTGGATTGGATGCTTCAACACTGCGAGGTCATCGATATTGGCGTTGACGGCGGCGGGTTGGATGACTTGCTGGGTATTTCTGCCGTTGGCCGTCTGAAAGACAATCCGCGGATATGGGCGGCGTGGTTTCATGCTTGGGCGCATCCGTCGGTGTTGGAGCGGCGCAAGGAAATCGCGCCGGCGTTGTTGGATTTTGCCAAGCATGGCGATTTAACCATCGTCAACCGTATCGGCGACGACAGCGATGAGGTGGCGGGGCTTGTGGCTCGGGTTTATCAGAGTGGGTTGCTGGATAAATGCGGTCTTGACCCGCACGGGGTCGGTGCGATTTTAGACGCGATGTTGGAATATGGCGTTCCGGAAGATGCTGTGGTCGGGGTGTCGCAGGGCTGGAAGCTGGGCGCGGCGATTAAGACGGCGGAGCGCAAGCTGGCGGAGGGCTGTTTTATCCATAACGGCAGTGCGATGATGAATTGGGTGGTAGGTAATGCCCGTGTCGAGCCGCGTGCCAATGGTATTTTGATTACCAAGCAGGCGAGCGGCTCGGCGAAAATCGACCCGCTGATGGCAATGTTTGACGCGGTGTCGCTTTTGTCGCTGAATCCGACTGCAAAAGGCGCATCGGTTTATGAAACACGCGGAATCAGAATGTTGTGAGATAGGATATGGCGAAAGAAAAGAAATCCAAAAACAAAAGCCGCCCGCGTGCTGACTCGGGCGGCTTAGTTTTTGAGGGGTTGAATGACCCTGCGTTGTTAGAATTTATCCGTAGCGGTCAAATCGGCGGCGGTGTGGGTATTGATGGTCGGAAGGCTTTGTGCAATGCCGCGCTGTATCGGTGTGTCACGTTAATCAGCCAAAGTATCGGGATGTTGCCGCTGAATGTGCTGCATAACGATGACGGGCGTGAGACTGCTACGGAGCATCCTGTTTGGAAACTGCTGAAACGACAGCCGAATAAGTTTCAGACGGCCTATGAGTTCAAGAGTTTGATGCAAAGCCATGTTTTGCAATATGGCAATGCCTATGCGCGGATTATCCGTTCACGCGGTCAGGTCATCCAGCTTGTGCCGATTCATCCTAAGTCTGTGCAGGTTAAGCAGCGTGACGATTGGAGTGTGCATTATGTGGTTACGCGAAAAGACGGCTGTTTGCTGGATTTTGAGGCAGACGAGATATTGCACCTTCGGGATTTAACCGATGACGGCTTAGAGGGTATGAGCCGCGTGAAGTTGGCAAAACGGGCGTTGGGAATTGCTTTCGATGCGGAAGATGCCGCTAGTCGTATTTTCTCGGAAGGGGTAATGGCCGGCGGTTATTTGGCAACGGACAAGGCGTTGAGCGATAAGGCGTACAACCAGCTTCAGGAATCATTGCAGAAGCGGTATAGCGGCAAGGAGAATGCCGGTCGTTTTATGATTTTGGAGGAAGGACTGAAGGCTGAGAAGTGGGGAAACACTGCTTCTGATGCTCAGCATATTGAAAACCGAAATCATCAAATCGAGGAAATTGCGCGGATGTTTGGTGTACCGCGCCCATTGCTGATGATGGATGACACATCGTGGGGTAGCGGTATCAGTGAATTGGGTGTGTTTTTCCTGAAATACGGACTCCTGCCTTGGTTCACGATGTGGGAGCAGGCATTAACACGTTCTCTGCTTACGCCTGCTGAGCAAGACCGCTTGATATTCAAGTTTAATGCCGGTGCGCTGTTGCGCGGCAGCTTGGAGAATCAGGCGGAATTTTTTGCCAAAGCTTTGGGTAGTGGCGGTCATGGAGCATGGATGACGCAAAACGAAGTGCGTGAAATTTCCGACCTGCCGAAATCAACAGATAAGTCTGCCGATACTTTGCGGCAGGCGCAACAAGGAAAGAATAATGAGTCTGAAAAATCTGCCGCAGATTAGTGCGTTGTCTGCCATGCCGAAATCGCTGTCTTTCGATATGCGCCCTGATGCGGCGAACCGTTGGGACAGCGGGGTTAAGGCGAAAACCGAAACCGACAATGTCATCACGATGTATGACCAAATCGGCGAGAGCTTTTGGAGCGAAGGGGTAACGGCCAAGCGCGTTGCCGCCGCTCTGCGCTCTATCGGCGACAAAGAGGTCATCGTCAATATCAATAGTCCGGGTGGCGACTACTTTGAAGGTATCTCAATCTACAACCTTTTGGCGCAACATCCGGCGAAGGTAACGGTTCAAGTGGTCGGTCTTGCCGCTTCTGCCGCCTCTGTGATTGCGATGGCTGGCGACGAGATTCTGATGGGTGACGGTTCGTTCCTGATGATACATAACGCGTGGAGTCTCGCTATTGGTAATCGTCATGACTTGGCAAGCAGTATTGATACGCTGTCGCAGATTGATGATGCCATGGCTGATTTATATGCCGCGCGTTCCAAACTGTCGAAGGCGGAAATCGTCGGCATGATGGATCGCGAAAGTTGGATTGGGAAGTCAAAAGCCCTTGAAGATGGTTTTGCCGACGGCGAAATCGATGTGAAGGAAATTGAACAGTCCGGCGACAGTGAGCAGAAGAAGGCGATGGCTTTGATTGAGTCAAGCCTTGCTCAACAGGGATACAGCCGCGCCCAAAGACGTGATGTGTTCAACAACTTATTTCACGGCACGCCACGCGCTGCCGAACCTGCTGTCAAGCCGTGCGCTGGCGGCGACATGAAAACGGCGGAAGCCTTGCAAAATTTAATTCAGACCATGAAAGGTTAAGTATGAAAAAATCAATGATTGCCCGCGGCTTGGTTGCCGCCTTTGCCGATGCCGGCAATACTGCGCCCGATGTGGGCGCGTTGCTTGCAGAATTGAACAATTCCTTTGCTGCATTTAAAGACAGCAAAGAAAAAGAAATTGCTGCATTGCAGCAAGGTAGCGAAGAAGCTAAAGCAGCCGCCGCCAAAGCCGATGCTGAGATGGCCGGTTTGCGCGCCTCTATCGACGACCTTGCCGTACAGATGGCCGCCGCTCAAATGAATGGCGGTGCCGGTAAGCTGGATAAGGAGGCGCAGGCGGCGGTTGACGCGACTGTGTCGTTTATGCGATCCGGCGAAATCCGTGCGGATTTGAAAAAATCTGAAGATTCAGACGGCGGCTATTTGGTGCCGAAGGAATGGGATCGCACCATTACCGATAAGTTGCGTACCGTATCGCCACTGCGTAAGCTGTTTAAGGTTCAGTCGATCACGAACCCTAAATTCAAAAAACTCTACAATATGCACGGTGCCGGCAGCGGTTGGGTGGGTGAAGAAGATGCGCGTAACAAGACAGATGCGCCGAAGTTCAAGTCTTTGGACTTCGAAACGGGTGAAATCTACGCAAATCCTGCTGCCTCTCAGCAGATTTTGGATGATGCTGAAATCAATCTCGAAGCCTTCCTCGCTGATGAAGTGAAAACTGAGTTTGCAGTTGCCGAAAACAAAGCCTTTATCAGCGGTGACGGTCAGAACGGTAAGCCGACCGGCTTGCTGACCTATGCAGAAGGCGGTACTAATGCAACCAAGCACCCGTTGGGCGCGATTAAGGTTGTCAAGTCCGGCAATGCTGCATCGGTGACTGCGGATTCCATCATTGACTTGGTGTATTCGCTGCCTGCCGAATATTCGCAAGGCGCGGGCTTTATGATGAACCGCAAAACGCTTGCGGCTGTCCGTAAGCTGAAAGATGCTCAAGGCAATTACCTGTGGCAGCCAAGCTATCAGCAAGACCAGCCGTCAACGTTGTGCGGTTATCCTGTTCACGAAGTTGCCGATATGCCTGATGTTGCCGCGAATGCGCTGTGTATCGCTTTTGGCGATTTCAACCGTGCGTATATGATTCTTGACCGCAAGGGCGTGAGCATCCTGCGTGACCCATATACGAATAAGCCGTTCGTTCAGTTCTATACCACTAAACGCGTTGGCGGCGGTGTGGATAACCCTGAAGCCTGCGTGTTGCTGAAAGTAGCAGCTTAATGTAAACAGGCCGTCTGAAATGAAGGTAGTAACCAGTCTGTAAATCGGTGGGGAAGTAGTTTCAGACGGCCTTTGTATTTTAAAGGAAATATCATGGCAAAATTTATTAAGCCTTTTTATGGTGTGCCGACCGGCGAAATCTATCCTGTTCACTACAATGTCGGTGATGAGATTCCGGAAGAATTTTTGGAAGCAGCAGAAGAATTGGGTGCTGTCGAAGTAAGTGGTAAAGGCGGTAAAAAAGAAGGCGGCGATTCCGGTGATGGCAAATCTGATGACGACCAAAAAGATAAAACGGAATAGCGATGATTACGTTGGAATTGGTCAAGCTTCATCTTCGTATTGACGGCGAAGATGAAGATGATCTGCTTCGCCTTTATTTAGATGCGGCAACGGCTGACTGTGTTGCATATCTGAACCGTCCTTTGTATCGAGATACTGCGGCGGCGAAGGAAGCTGAGGAAAACGGCGAAACGAATGGGGTGGTGCTTAATCCAGCTATTCAGAACGCCATCCTGATGACTGTCGGCTATCTGTACACTGTCCGAGAGGACGGTTCGGCAGGGTTGCCGCGTGCGGCTCGGAGGTTGTTGGAGCCGTATCGAAATCTTCCCGGTGTGTAGCCGGGTTTATCTGACGGTTAAGCGTAAACCGTACGCCAAAAAACGCTTTTCTGCTATTTTTTTCAGATTAGGGCTTAGTACGGCGTTGCCCGACTTCTTCGTGTGCAGCTAAGGCTTGCGGCTGTCTGTTTGAGTGCGAGCCAAGATAAAAAACCGTCCGAACGGCAGATTTCGGGCGGTTTTTTGATTTTTGGTGTGGTTCTATGGGTAAGGTTTTTTGGGGTGTGGGACTATTTGCTACATTAATTTTCTTTTTGGCTTTGTCTGTCACGAAAGACCCTAAGATTTCAAGTATCGGCAAGCCTCAGAAGATTGAGTGTTATTCAGGAGGGCGGCTTGTGTTTTCAGATGAGCTGTCTTCGGTTATGGACTCATCCAAAACGCACGGTATTTATTACCGTTCGGCGAGTACCGGTAAATATGTTCAGGTATTTATGGATTGCGTGGTGGTGGAAAAATGACGAATAAGAAAGAAGTTTTAGCGTATATTCGGAATAATCCGGGATGTACGGCCACTGCTGTTGCGAATGAGGTGTATGGTAAGTGGCGTTGGAGCGGCTGGATCTTCGCGCGGAACGATATTGAGGCGTTGTGCGATGAGGGTTTAGTCAGCGAGCGTTTTTATCGTGGGATTTCGGTGTTTTATCCGGCAGATGTGAAAAAGGCGGCGTGATATTTAGGCTTGTCTGTTGGGCATCTGGTGGCTAATATTTGATTTCGTTTTGTAAAAAAAGGGAATTGAATATGAAGTTTTTGGTTTTGCCTGTTGTTTTGCTTGCGGTGGCGGGATGTGGCGGCGGTGAACGTGTGGATGCTGTGCGTTCGGCTTCTTTGGTTGGTTCGGCTTCGTCACCTGTCCTATCTGATGGTTCGGGCTGGGTTTATTGGGGGGTCGTGGATGAAATGCGGGGTAAGACTTCCTATATGGCGCGGCTAAGTTCGGCAAATCGGGTCGATATTGGCGGCGGTCATGGTAATATCGGGCTTAATTTGATTTTGGGTGGGCATGAGGAATATGATTTTCCGATTGTGCTGTTTAGTTTGTCTGACGGGGAGTTTGCTGAGTGTGGGTCAGACGGCTGTGAGGTCGAATATCGGATTGATGATGGCGAGGTGTTGAGTATTTCAGGATATCTTGCCGATTCGGGCAGTATTATGGGTTGTTCGGATCGGATGATTGAGAAATTGGGCATTGATGGCTGCATGGTTGAAAATTCGGCGTTGTTTTATGGTATTCGCGACGGTCGGAAGATGGTTGTGGAGGTCGATATTTCGGGTCGTGGTCGGACGCAGTTTGTGTTTGATGTGTCGGGGTTGCAGCCTTTGGATAAGTGGCCCGGCTTGGCCGTGGTTCGCCGGAAGTAGTTTTTGTGATTTGAGGCCGTCTGAAATTCAGACGGCCTTTGGTTTGAGGTGCGTATGAATGCTGGGCAGTTGCGTCACCGTGTGGAGATTCTCCAACGCGTGAAGGAAAAGGACAAGTCGGGGGCGACGGTGTCTGTTTGGCGGCCTTTGGCTAAATTGTGGGCTGATGTGCGCCATGTGTCCGGTTCGGAAACGATGCGGAATGATGTGTTGACGGCTTCGGTACGCGCTTCTGTGCGGATTCGTTGGCGGACGGGGATTTCTGCAGATATGCGCGTCAAGACGGAGAATGGGGTTTATGTGATTCGCGCGGTCATTCCTGATTTGCGCCGGCGTGAATTTTTGGATTTGACCTGTGAGAGCCTGCCTGATGAAAGTGGAAATTGATGCGGATTTTTCCGATGCGATTGCGCGGTTTGACAGTTTGCCGGAGGCGGTAGGTGAGAAGCTGCGCTGGGCGGCGTTTAAAGGCGTGGAATTGTTGCGTGATGAGGTCAGGATTCAGGCTCCACGCAGTCAAAAACGCCATTATTTTTACAGTAAGGGCAGCCGAAATGCGGATGGCAGCAAGAGGCGTTATGCCTTTGAACCGGGCGATTTGAGAGGCTCGGTTTTTGCTTTTTACGATAAGTCGGAATCGGTTGACGGCCGTCGCGCTGTGTATCAGGTCGGTTGGCGTGATAGAGAGGGCAGCCGTGGTCGGTATGAGGGCGGTTCGCTGAAGGCCGTCCCTTATGGCTATATGGTGCATAACGGCGTTCGCCGTAAAAACGGTAAATCTATTGCCGGTCGTCCGTTTGTATCGATTGCGTTGCAGATTCAGGAGGCGAAGATGGAAGCGGCGATGTTGAATGCGGTTTTGGAGGTAGTCAATGGACAGCTTGCTGATTAGGGCCATCAATCAGGCTGTGCCTGATGTTGATGTGTACCATGACTTCGCGCCGGAAGAGGCTGAGTTTCCGTTGGTGATTGTGCAGCGCGTTGGTGGTGCCGGTAATTTGTTTATCGACCCGATGGAAGAAGACGGCTATGAGGTGCGGTTTTCTGTTTCGGTGTGGGATGTTGACAGGCTGAGCGCGGTTGCGAAGAGTATCGAGATTGAAAAATCGGTCTTGTCTTCGCTTGAGGCTTATGCTGTGTCGGCGGCTGAGTCGGTTGTTTTGGATGATGACCGGCGCGGTATGGTGCAAGATTTTGTGATTACCGCTTAGGTTGCGGTTTGACGGTGGCTGTCTGTTTCAGACGGCCTTTTTATTTGGTATTTTTTGAGGTTTTATTATGGCTGTTACTTTGGCGAATGGCTCGATTGTGCAGATTGCAACCGGGCTGGCAGCAGAGAAGAAAATCACGGCAATTTCCAATGCGGAAGAGGCTGTGGCTACTTGTGCTGCACATGGTTTGGTGAATGGCGACTATGTCGTCATTATTTCTGGTTGGGGCGGTTTGAATGAGCGCGTGTTCCGTGTGACAAGCGTTGATGCAAACAGTTTCAAGCTCGATGGTATTGATACACGCGATTTGAATAAATATCCTGCCGGTTCGGGCGCAGGCTCTTGTCAAAAGGTTAGCTCTTGGCAGCAAATCACTCAGATTATGGAGCTGTCGTCTGAGGGTGGTGAGCAGCAATTCTACGAGTACGGCTTCTTGGAAGAAGACTTCGACCGTAAGATTCCGACAACTCAGTCTGCCAGTTCGATGACTTTCAAAATTGCCGACGACCCGAACTTGCCCGGCTATAAGGCTGCGAAAGCGGCGAGCGACAGCGGCAAGCTGACTCCGATGCGTATTGTGCTGAAGAATAAATCCGTAGTCGTTTACAACGGCTATGTGAGCATGAACGCGATGCCGACCGTGGTGCGTAACGAAATCATGACGGCGAATATGACGTATTCGCTGGCAGGTTTGTTCAACCGCTATTCTTGATTTTATGGTTTCTTTCTCTTTGGGTTGAGTGTTTGCCGTCCGTTTTCGGACGGCTTTTTTTATAGGAAAAAAGTAATGTCTAAATTGAAATTGGCTCATGCCGCTACGTTTAAAACTGAAGTGAAAATCCCTGTTCCTGCCGGCGAACCTTTGGCTGTCGAATTTGAGTTTGTGTGGAAAAACCGCCCTGCGTTGGCGGAATTGGGCGACAAACTCAACGACATCTCTGTCAGCGAATCTGAAGTTATCTCGGGTATCGTCAAGTCTTGGGGCTTTGATGATGAGCTGAATGCTGAGAATATTTCTTACCTGTTGAACGAATATCCTCAGTCCGGCGTGGCAATTATTGATGCCTATTATTTGGCCTATGCGGACGCACGCGAAAAAAACTAATTGCCGCCGTCCGTGCGATGTTTTCTGACGATGAGAAGACGGTGTCTGCGTTGAGCCTTTTCGGGTTTGACGATTCCGATGTCTTGTCTGATGAGGTGGAAGTGTGGCCGAACAATTGGGAGGCGGTGCAGTTGTTTTTGGCAGTATCCGGGCAGTGGCGAGTCAGCATGGCGGGAGCCTACGCGTTAGATTACAACGCCGTTGATGTTGCCATGGATATGATGGGTATCAAAAAACGCCGCCGAAAAAAGTTGTTTGGTTTTTTGCGCGTGATGGAACGCGAGGCTTTGTCGATAATGGGTGAAAAGAAGGATGGCTGAAAATACGATTAAGGCCGGGTTGGATGTCACCGAAATTGAGTATGGTGCGAAGAAGGCAGGAGTCGCGCTGCGCAATATCGGCAAGGCGGCGAAGGAAGCCGGTAAGGAATCGGCGGCAGGCGCGGCGGCGGTAGCGGCCGGGTATGATAAGGCTGGCAAAGAGGCCGAACGGCTGACCAAGAAGCAGGAGCGTGCGACTCAGTCGATTATTAATTCTGTGCAGCGCGAAATCGCAGTGCGTGAAGCCGGTGGCCGTGGTACGGCTGCTTATTATGAGACGTTGGCGCGGCAACGCGGCGCGGATGTGGCCAAAATCCGTGAGGTGACGAAATCTCTGAAGCAGCAGGAGAATCAGCTTAAGCTGAACAACATTACTGTTGGGCAATACAACAGCGCAATGCGGATGGTTCCGGCGCAGTTCACGGATATTGTTACGCAGTTGGCAGGCGGTCAGAATCCGTTTATGGTTGCCTTGCAACAAGGCGGTCAGCTCCGTGATTCGTTCGGCGGCTTCGGTAATATGTTCAAGGGATTGGCGGCGAGTATCAATCCGGCGACGGTGGCTATTGCCGGCTTGGTTGCCGGATTAGGGGCTGTCGGTAAGGCGTATTACGACGGTTCGGAGGAATCGCAACGGTTTTCTGCGGCTGTGATTCTTGCCGGTGGTAGCGCAGGCGCATCGGCCGGTAAGCTGTTGTCGGTTGCCGATTCTGTCGGTCGGACAACGGGTAGCTGGTCTGATGCGCGTGAGGCGATTTTGCTGTTTGTGCAGTCTGGCGAGGTGGCTGCTGAGAATTATGGCCGTTTCGCGGAATCCGTGGTCTTGCAGTCGAAAGCGACTGGCAAGAGCGTGGAGGATTTGGCGAGAGTTTATGAAGAAATCGCAGACGATCCATTGAAGGCCGTCGTCAAGTTTTCGCGTGTTTACCAAACGCTGAATGCCGATGTGTATGAGCAGGCGCGTGCTTTGATTGAGCAGGGCAGACAGCAGGAAGCTGTTGCGCTTGTTCAGGAGAAATACTCTGACGAATCGCAACAAATGGCCAAGCGTGTGCTTGAGAATTTGGGGGCGATTGAGCGTGGCTGGAAGGCAATAAAGGATACTGCTTCTGAAGCGTGGGAGGGGCTGAAAGAGATTGGCCGCGATGCCACGTTGGAAAGACGGTTATTTGTTGAACAAGAGGGTTTGGAGCGTGCAAAAGCATTTGCAAAAAACAATCCCGATGGTCAGCGAATGGTTGATCAGCAGCAGCGCGTTGTTGATTTGCTGGAGAAGCAAATCAAGATGCGCGATGAGGCTCAGAAGCGGGCAGCCAATATTCGGAAAGAGCAGGCTGATTCGGTTCGGTTTGCGGCTGATTTCGACCGTCTGAGAGACCAGACTCAAAGCAAGGCGGAGAAATTCGCCCGTGAAGAGCGACAGTGGCAAGAAAAGCTGAATGCGCTTAAAAAACACGGCAATCAGACTCAAATTTCTGCTGCTGAGCAGGCTCTTGCGCGCTTGCGACAACAGCATAAGGAAGAATTGGCGGCTGAAAAGGCGCGTGAAGCTAAGAAATCATCGAGGTCGTCCGGGAATAAAAATTTATTTCCGACGACTTCTGCCGGTCTGCGTTTAAAGCCCGGTGCTGAGGCAGGTGGCCGTGCGTTTGGCGGTACTTATGCTGCGATGCACGCGATGCAGCAGTTCTTGGGCGATAAGCTGGTTCGGTTTGGTGCGGTAAACGATAAATACCATATTGGGAAGAACAGTTTTCACAATAAGGGTTTGGCGTTTGATATGACGCCGAATCTGTCTTTGAAGAGCGAAGACAAGGCGAAGGTTGCGCGGCAGATTAAGCAATACTTCGAGTCTTTGGGATTTGAAGACGGAAAAGACTTCAACGTTAAATTTGAAGTCGGCGGTCAGGTCAACAAGAATGGTACGAAATCGACGGCTGACCATTGGCATTTTAATTGGCGGTCTCAAGAGGCGGCGGCACGTTTTGCCGGCGGTGTTGGCGGCCAAGCTAAGGCGATGGCTCGCTCCGGTTTGTTTGCTGAGGCGCGTGAGCGTAAGCCTGAGCTGACTGGCTATCAGAAATGGGAGCAGGAGTTCGGCAAACGACAGCTCGCTGCAAGTGCTGAGCTGTCGTTGTCGGCTACGCATCTGAATAAAACCTATGCGGAACAGTTGCGGCTGTTGTCTGACCCGACTTTTGAGAAGTGGTCGGCGGCTGAGCGTAAATCTGCTATGGATTTGGCGATTAAGGCCGACAATCAGACAGATTTGACGAAAGAGGCGAAGAAATACGCGGATGCGCTTCGTGAGCTTGAGTCGGCAGGGCAGCGTGATTTTGACGATCAGTTGTTTGAGTTGTCGTTGCTTGGTAAAACGCGCGAGGAAGTCGAGCGACTGACTGCTGCGCGGAAGTACGACAAGCTGATTGCTGAGGCTAGTGCTTCGGGTGCCAGTGCTGATGTCATTAAGAGCTTGCAGACTGCCAAGCTTGACAATGATGGCCGTCTGCAAGAGCAGTTGCGCTTGGTAAAAGAAACCAAAGATGCGTTCGGCGACGATTGGTTGGCAGGGATTTCAGACGGCATGAGAAATTATGCCGATTCCTTCCAGTCGATGCGTGAGGGCATGGCGGATGTCGTGTCGGGGTCGCTCGGTAAGATGTCTGATGCGTTAGCTGATTTCGTGGCAACGGGCAAGGCTGATTTTCGCAGTTTGGCTGTTTCTATTCTTCAAGACTTGTCGAAAATGCTGATTAAAATGGCGATATTTAACGCTATGAAGGCGGCGATGAGTGCTTGGGGCGGCGGTTATGCTGATGGCGGTGTTGTGCAGCAATTCTCCAATGGTGGTGCTGTTTGGGGTGCGGGTACGGCGACGAGCGACAGTATCCCTGCGTTGCTGTCTAATGGCGAGTTCGTTATTAATGCGGCTTCGACCCGCCGTCATCGTGCGTTGCTGGAGGCAATCAACCAAAACCGTTACGCTTCGGGCGGCGCGGTCGGCGTTGCGCCTCAAGTGGCGGCTTTGGGTGGCGGTGGTGTAGGCAATATGACAGTCAACATCACAATCAACCGTGATGGGTCGTCTGAATCGTCTGTCGAAAGCGATGAGGAAATGGGCAGACAGCTTGCCGAGGCATTGCCGGTGATGATTGAAAATTGGTATGTCAAAAACGTTGTACGACCTGGAGGAGCTTATAACCAAGGTCGTTAATTCTTGAGGAATGAAATGGCTAAAGTTTTTAAGTGGCAGGTAACGTCTGAAAGTACGGCAAAGCATACGTTCAATGTGCGAGCGGTCAAGTTTGGTGATGGGTATGAACAACGGCAGAAATTGACATTGAAGCCTAAGATGCAGACTTGGCAGATTCGTCTTGCGGGTAAAAAGCCTTTGATTAGTGAGATCAAAGGCTTTTTTGATTCGTGCGGCGGCGTGGATCCGTTTTACTGGACTCCGCCCGGTCGTGAGCGTTTGTTGGTAAAGGTTGTCGAGTACACGGAAACGCCGAAGGGCGGCGAGGTGTATGAGCTGTCCGCTGAGTTTGAAGAGGTAATGGCATGAATGCGCGGATGAAGGCGATGTCGGGAACGATGCTCAAGGCGTTGTCGGCTACGCAGCAGGATGCGTTGGTTGAGATGTGGGAGGTGGATTTTCGCGCTTTTGGCGGGGAAGTTTTCCGGTTCTGCAATCAGGTCAACGAACTGAATCAGGCAGTTGTTTGGAAGGGTCAGGAATATACGCCTTATCCTATTTCTGCTGAGGGGTTTGAGATGACTTCGCAGGGTGCTGGCAACCGTCCGACGTTGACGGTTTCAAACCTGCTTGGATTTGTTACCGGCGCGGCTGACCAGTATAACCAGCTTGTCGGCGTTGGCGTTGTCCGACGGTTGGCTTATGCGCGTTTTTTAGATGCGGCGAACTTTAAGGCCGGTAATCCGACCGCCGATCCTAATCAGGAAATTATCGGGAAGTACGTCATTGAGCAGATGACGAGCTTGACGGCTGAGCGTGCGGTTTTCGAGCTTGCCGCGCCGTCTGAATCCGATGGTGCGATTATTCCGTCCCGGATGATGCTTGCAAATACTTGTATTTGGCAGTATCGGGGCGAAGGTTGTGGTTATACCGGCCGTCCTGTGGCTGACCGCTATGATATTCCGACTGATGACCCAAAGAAGGACGTTTGCAGCGGCACGTTGACTGGCTGTCGGGCGCGGTTTGGTGCGACGGCGGTGTTGCCGTTTGGTGGCTTTCCAAGTGCAGATAAGGTGATGTCGTGATTGAGATTTCTAAGAAGGTTGAGGATTTGATTTTATATCAGGCTGATTCTGATTATCCGATAGAAATGTGTGGCGTTATTTCTGATACTTCTTATAACGGAAATTGGTTTTTTGCGATTCGTAATGTTGCTGAAAATCCTTATGAAACATTTGTTATTCAGCCCGAGGGTTTGGAGACGGCATCAAAGTACGGAAAAATCATTGCGGTTGTCCACTCCCATCCAAACGGCGAGCCGTTCTTGTCGGGTGCTGACCGTCAAATGCAGATTCAGACGGGGTTGCCGTGGATTTTGGCAGTTGGAGGCCGTCTGAAACAGTTTCGCTGTTGCCCTCATTTGCGCGGCCGTGTGTTTGAGTACGGTGAGGCTGATTGCGGGGCATTGATTCGTGATGCGTTTATGCTGATGGGTGTGGATTTACCCGATCACATGCGCGGCGATATTGATGATGATGCTGAGCATGAGTATTTGCGTAAGCATTTCGAGCGTGTTGGGTTTGTCCGTGTTTCAGACGGCCTACGCGGTGGGGATGTGATTTTGACCAGTTATGGCGGTCATGCGAACCACGCGGCTTTGTATTTGGGCGATGGGCAAATTCTGCATCATGCTTATAACCAGTTGAGCCGGCGTGAGCCTTTTAATCAGTGGTGGTCTGAGCGCATTGATAGCGTTTGGCGACTCCCTGAATTTGAGCCTGAGATGTTGCAGGCGGTTGAAAACGATTTGCTGCATTCGGTGGATTTATGATTACAGTGTGTTTGTACGGAGGTTTACGCGAATGCGGCCGCCGTTTTGATTTGCAGGTTGCCAGCCCTGCCGAGGCGGTTCACGCGCTGATGGTGCAGATTCCGGCGTTGCGTAAAAAATTGATGAAGGGATTTTATCAAGTCCGTTTTGGCCGTCGTGATTGGTCTGAGGCAGAGTTGAAAAGTAGCTTCGGCGAAACGGCTGAAGGCATCCTGCATATTGTTCCACGCGTCCAGGGGGCTGGTAAGAACGGCGGCATCATTCAGACGATCGTCGGGGTGGTTATTGCTGTGGTCGGTGCTTACTTTGCTCAGCCATGGGCGGTTCAGCTTGGTATTGGTTTGGCTGTCGGCGGGGTGGCGCAAATGTTGACGAAGCCGCCCAAATTTGAGGGTGGTAAAGGCGTTGAAAGCAGCCGGAACAGTGGGTTTTCGAACCTCAGCAATACGGCAGCTCAAGGGCAACCGATGCCGCTTGCCTACGGTCGAATTTATTGCGGCAGCCGTGTGGTGTCGCAGGGTATTGAATCACGCCGTCTTGATGGTGGCAGTTCTTCTGAGCATGGCAACAGTATTATCAGAATGGTTTCGGAGGTTGCGAAAGCGAAGCAGCCTGCCGGGGATAAGAACGACCCGATGGCGGTTGATTTGACATTGGGAATGAGCAAGACGTTTGTTAATGGTGTGGCGGCTGTTGCACCCAATGGTAAAAAATATAATACAGATTTTTCAAATGATTCCGTTCGCGCTGCTAATTATGTGGCGGCTTATACGGTTAATTGAGGGTTTTTGAATGGGCGGTCAATCAGGTGGCGGCGGTTCTACGCCGTATGAGGCTCCGAATACCTTAAATTCGGCTCAGTCTTTACGGATTATTGATGCGATTTGCGAGGGCGAGATTAAGGGATTCGCCGGTGGTAATGATAAACCGTGGAAGTCGATTTATTTTGATGATACGCCCGTTCAGAATGCTGACGGGTCTTTTAATTTTAAGGGCATTGTCGGCTTTTTCCAGCGCGGCACGCCCGATCAAACTTATATCCCCGGCTTTGATGCGTCAGAGCGTGCAGTGCCGGTGTCAGTTGAAGTGAAGAACCGCAATCAGATTGTGCGTGCAGTCACTGATGAATTGGTCAACCGACTGCGTGTGACGGTCGGCGTTGAGCGAAACTATCGCGTTGCGGATAACGGCGATACAAGGCCGGCTGAAACAATTATGTTGGTCGATTTGGTCGGTAATAACGGCATTGTTTCATCTAAAACTGTGGCTTTTACGGAAAAATCGAGCGGCGTTTATTATCAAGACGTGTTGTTTGACAAGCTCCCAAGCGTGCCATTCAACATTCGCGTTTCGCGCGTGTCTGCTGATAGTTCGACCGATAGAGAGGTGAACAAGACTTATTTTGCCAGCTATGTTGAGATTATCGATGCGAAATTGAGCTATCCGCATACTGCATTGGCTGCGTTGGCCATGGACTCCGACCAGTTTGGCAGCAATAACCCGCGCCGGAATTATTTGATTGACGGCATGTTGGTCAATGTGCCGTCGAATTATGACCCTGTGAAACGGACTTATACCGGCTCAGTTTGGGATGGGTCGTTTAAAAAAGCATGGACGAATAACCCTGCATGGGTTTTTTATGATGTCCTGACTCAGCCGCGTTATTCCACGTTGGCACGCCGTCTGAAAACGGCTGATATTGATAAATGGACGTTGTACCAAGTCGGCAAATACTGCGATGAGCTTGTGGACGATGGCTTTGGCGGTAAAGAGCCGCGTTTTGTATGTAATGCCTACATTACAAGCCGTCGTCAGGCTGGAGAGTTCCTGCTTGATTTGGCAAGCGTATTCCGTGGGTTGCCGGTATGGGATGGCAACCGCTTCTCGTTGGTGATGGATGCGGATTCTGACCCTGTTGCTATGTACAACAATAGCAATGTCAAAGACGGCCTGTTTGCTTATTCCGGCGTGCCGTTGAAGTCCATTACCACTGCTGTTGTCGTGCAATATGTTGATAAATTTGACGGGTATCGCACGAAGACGGAATACGTCGAAGATCAGCAGGCGGTTAAGCGGTACGGCTTGAATGTCAAACAGATTACGGCTTTTGGTTGTGACAGTCGTGGTCAAGCCGCGCGTTATGGCGCGTGGGTATTGGAAACGGAATTGCGACAACAGTCGGCAATCAAGTTTACTGTCGGTCGTGAGGGTTTGCGCCATTTGCCGTATGACGTTGTTCAGGTTATGGATAACGACTACGCCGGCGGTGAGGTTTCAGGCCGTCTGAAAGCGGTATCGGGTTTGACGGTCACGCTTGACCGCGATGTTGAGGACTCGGTCGGTAGGACATTGTCAGTACAAATGGCTGACAGTCTGAAGACTTTTAAAATCATGGCTCAGCCTGCCAAAAACCGATTGGAGCTTTCTGAGGCTGTGAACGTTGAGGCTGGTAGTGCATGGGTGTTGATGGGGCGCGTGAAACCGCGCCTTTATCGCATTATCGGCACGAAAGAGAATGCGGAAGAAGGTACTTTTGAGGTAACTGGCATTTTGCATGACCCAACAAAATACGCTGCCGTCGATAACCGCGCCCGATTTGAGACGAATGTAACAACGCTTCATGGCGTTGAGTTGCGCTTGTCTTTGCCTGAGATTAAATCTGATGGCGATAAGCTAGTCATTTCGTGGGACAACCTGACGGCTGACGGCAGTGTGTTGTCGTACGACATTAAGATTTATCGCGACAACAAGCTTTACCGGCACATTCCTGATGCGACAACTGCGGAAATATCGCTGGAGAATCTGCCTAATGGCCAGTATCGGGCAGAAATACGCGGTCGCAATGCGCGTGGCGTGTTGTCTGCTCCGATTGAGAAGGGTTGGACGATTGACTATGCCATTCGCAGTCTGACGACAACGGCTCGCACGAATGCGATTCAGCTTGACTGGATTCTCCCGACTACGCCGATGCGGAATATCTCCACTGAGGTTTGGTACTCGAAAGAGAACAATCTACAAAAAGCGAAGAAGCTGGCTGTGGTCGGGTACCCTCAATCAACGTACACGCTGGTCGGTGCATCTGTTGTCGATACGTTTTATTTTTGGGTGCGTATCATCGACAGCATGGGCAATACAGGAGAGTTCAGCGAGTCTGTTTCAGGTAAATCTGATGATAACCCTGAGCCGTTGTTGAAGCTGATTCAGGGGAATTTGGGTGAAGATTCGTTTTCCGCTGAATTGTGGAAGCTCATCAACAGCAAAGGCGTGTCAAAAGCCGATGTTGAGAAACAAATCGGCAATATTACGATTGCCGGCAAGACGTTAAAAGGTCTTGGTGACAGTTTGTCGTCATTGATGACGTTGACGACTAAAGGCAAGACGAAAGACGGTAAGGAAATCATTACCGGCATTGCTCAGGGTATTGACGGGACGACAGGGAAGTCTGAATTTAATATTCAGGCAGACAAATTCGCTTTGGTTGACCCTAATGGGACTCAGCTCAGTCAGCCTTTTGTTATCCGGTTGATTGATGGGCGCGGCAAGGTTGGTTTATCGGGCGATTTCATTTCAGACGGCCTGATTCTTGGTAAGCATATTGCGGCAAACCAAGAAATTCAGGCTCCGAGAATTAATGGTGGGCAGCTTGATATTGGTGGCGGGAATTTTACCGTCTCTCCGCAAGGCTCTGTCGTTGCCAATAATGCTGTCGTTCGCGGCCGTATTGAGGGTAGTGATGGTTATTTCTCCGGCGTTGTGAAAGCCTCTCGAATCGAGGGTGATGTGATGAAAGTCTATCGCCTTCCGCGTGTGTCCGAAGGATTGTGGGGCGCGCGATTGCCCGTCGGTGATTTACCGTACATGGTCAAGTTCGAGGTTGATGTCCAGATGAAGATGAAGTACCTCAGAAGCACGGACGACCGGGGTCGGGCAATTTATCGATTGCAGAATCCTCCTGAGAATATTTTTAAATTGATGTTCAACGAGGAAGAGCAGCCGTTGGATATTGAGCTTCCTGATGAGATTGAGGTGCAGAGGGAGGTTGTTTATCAAGACGGTTTGCGAAATCGATGGGTGAAGATTCGGTCTCGTGGCTGGCTTCTCGGTCGCTGGAAGGATGGATTCATTCGGTTTGGCATTAATATCCCAGAAGATTACGCGATTGTGAATTGTGTTCCGTTTGTTCAGACGGCCTATTTGTCTGATATTGACGAAGAGTACAAGAATCTGTCAGGGAAGATGGTTTGGCGCGATGTCAACGGCGGTGCGCTCACTCGAATGTCGGCGGTTCAGACGTTTGAGGGTCGGCATGATGTCGTTGGTGCGTACCGAATGGCGCGGCTGTATCTGCCGGCGAATATCTACGGCGTTGAGTTTGAATACCGTGTCGAGGGGAATAATGACTGGGCGTCCGGTGTTCACTGGGACGGAAGCACGAGCTTTGTTACCGCAAAAGAGTTCAGCCGGTACAACCATAACGAGACGTTCAAGAGTTTCAAGAGTGAGTCCGGCGCGGTTGTGATGTACTCGTCGATTCTGTTTTCAGCGGCAGAAAACTGGCAATGGATTGAATTGCGAAATGTCCGTGTGTTGGTGCCTGAATCTGATACAAGAAGGTTTTAATAGTCATGATGTGTAGTGAGGGTTGGGATGTGTAACGAAGGTTGGGATGGATTTTGAAAGTAAGCTATGAGCAAAGTTGATTTTGAATTGAAACGCGGCACTTCGGAGCCGCTTTTATTTCGCCCTGTCGATGCATCGGGCAATCTTTTGAAGCTGTCTGCCGTCGAGTGGGCAGTTTTGAATATCCGCCCGATGTACGGCCTGCCGTTGAAGTTTGATTTAACGGTAACGGATGACGGGTTGGCTATTAATTTGCAGCCGTCCGATACAAAGCATTTGGAATGGACGGCGGCGGATTATGAGGTGAAAGTCAGTGTCCGAGGGATTGTGAAAGTGATTTTTGAGGGCCGTCTGAAATTGTCGGCTGATTTAGGGGTGTGAATATGACTATTAAGCAAACTGGCGGCACCATCGTTGGTGCAGTTGTGCAAAACCTGCCGGTCGTTATTGACGGTCGGACGAGTGTTTATGAGGAGGGTATTAAAAATGGAACGCTGCCTCCGGAAATGACCTTTCAGCAGTTTTTGGACATGCTGTCTGTCGGCGTGACTGACGGCGATGTTGACAAGAAGGTCGAGGCGGCGGTATCGGCGCATCTGATTAAGCTGGGTTTGCTCAATCAAAATGGGCAACCTGTTAATCAAAACGGAAATGCTCAGCCTGTTCCGTCAAATAATGCGCAGCCGCAACCGCAACCGGCTCCTGCTCCAGTGCAACCATCACCGGCGCAGCCAGCTCCAGTGCAGCCTGCTCCTCAGCCTAGCGGGAATGATTCAGGTGGTCTGGATTTGTCACCGGCGACGATGGCAGAACTTGATGAAATTTTAAAGGATTAAGAAATGTCGAATTTTGATATCGCAGTATTGAGAATTGGTAGGGTGGCGGCAGCGGCGAAGAAGGAAGCAGTTGCTGCAAAAGAGTTGTCAGAAAAGCCGGTGACAGCCAGTATTGGTGAAGAAGGCAATCTGAAGATTAATGAAAACGATACCGGCCTTAAGCTGATTACGCTCAGCAATGTGAATAAAGCTGTATCAAATGCCTTGGGTGGTGCTGATGTTGCAGACAGTATTGCCAAAGAGCAGGCGCGATTTGAGATTAAGCAGCAAGAGGCAAATATGAAGATCGCCATTGAGCGTGGCGTTTATTACCTTGAAGACGCGCTCGATGACGATATGAGAACTAAAGTCCTGAGCGGTATGTTTGCCAAAAAAGAAAACAAGCTGTCTCGAGATGAAGCGGCGGCTGTATCGCGAAAATTGACTGAATTTATTGCCAAGATTCCTGATGGGTCATACCTGACGGCGCGTAATGGTTCGGCTTTTTCTGTGGATAAAAACATTGGCTACATGCCTGATGTTTTCGGGGCAGATGGTCGTGCAGTGACTGTTGGTGGCATGAAATTGACCATTGATGGTGCGCAGCCTTGTATTTACGTCAAAGGGAAGAATTTCCTGTTTGTCGATTTCCGTGGGGTCACATTTGTTGTCGAGTCGTTCGGTGTGAACGTATTTGAGATGGATGGCGGCACTGGCAATGCTATTATTCATGGCGGGATTATCCGTTCACGCCGTTACCTTGAAAAAGGTTATGTGGGCGGTCGTCAGGGTTTGTTTGCTCCGATTGATGGTTGGACTCCTGAGAATCCTGATGTCGGCTATGGTTACGCAGACAAGGGTCTGTACGACTTGGGCTTTAATACGACTACGCTCATGCACGATTTGGCGCGTTATCGCAATAATGCGGCTCAGGTTCAAAACGTCAAGAAACCGGCTGATTTGACGTGGGCGCAAGTTAAGGAATACGAGCGCAATCAGAGCGTGCGGAAATATTTAAGTGTCGGCGGCTATTGGAACGCTGACGGTACGAAGAACCAATTTCCGCAAGAAGACGGCACTGTTTCTGAAGAGTGGGGTATGTGGGCTGGCGGCCAGCGTGGCTCGTCTGCAAATGGCTGGTTGTTCTACGATGTGCATCATCTGACGGTTTGGGATTTCGATATCCGTGGTATGACCGGCAGTTCGTTGCAGTTCGGTTTGTATTCGACCCGTGATTGCCGGGATGTGGGTGGCGGCGATATTGATACTGCCATCCGTGAAGGCATGGTTTGCTACGATTGCAAGGTGTACGGCGGCTTTATGGACGCGAACTACATCGGCGGTATTGGTGTAGTCCGTGGTGTCGGTATTACGATCAAGGATATGAATTGTATCGAAGGCAGGGTTGGGCATCCTGATGCTTCGCTTGGACATTCGCGCGACAACAGTCAAGTGACGGTTGATCCCGGATATTGGTTGTGGACCAGCCGATACCTGCCTCAAATCGGTATTCGGTTTTTGAATAACCATTTTGGGTTTGCGGCGCGTAAAGTCTGTGATGCGCATACCGGCAATAATATTCAGATTATTGGTAACTCTGGTAAATGCTTGTACTACGGCACCGGCGTTGTGATTGAGGAAACGTTTGCCATGGATTCAACCAAGGGCGGTCGTTCCGAATCTACCAGCTTTGAATATCAAGAGTCGAATATCGTTATTAAGGATAACGAATTCATTTGTGGCTTGAACGGTATTTTCCTGATAAACGGCGCAACAGGCGTGAAGGCGCGAAAAGATAAAAACCTGTGGTGGCTTCGCGCGAATGTCACGGTTCAGAATAACCGTATTTACGCACCGCGTGGTATCCCGTGTAACTTTGGCCATAACCGCTTTACAATTTCGGACAACAGCTGCACGTTTGCCCTGCCGTTCGGCGAGCCGTTCGGGTTGCGTTATTTGAGCGCGATCAATATTAAAAAAGGTGGCCAAAATTATAGCCCTGACACAAAAATCGTCATTACCGGCGGTGGTGATGGGGCGCGTGGCGGTGCGGCAACGTGTACGGTTACAAATGGCGTGATTACTGCGATTCGAATTACGGCCACGGGTACGAAGTATGGCGATGCGAAATCTATTTCTGTTCAGGCGGTTGATCCGACTGGGCAGGGTAGCGGCGCAGAATTTGAAGCATTCTGCAATTCGTCATCATATGCCTATATGATTGGCGCGGAAGCTCGATACGGCACAATCGATGCCAGTTATATCGTGAATAATACTGCCCGCAATTCGCCTCATGGTAACTACGACAGGCAGTTCCTGAGCGCAAACTTGACCGGCTGTACTGTACGCGACAACCGATTGGACATCACGCCATATACAAAGGGGACCAATCCGGCATTGCCGTATGTGTCTGACCGTGATTATGTTCACCGCTCCGGCGTTGCCAGTCAGGGTTTTTATCCGACTGGCACGCATACTGACTGTCGTCATGATAACAACAAGACTTGGAATCAGATGACCGGCATTTATGCCGATTACGTCTTCCGGAATACGGAGACTCAGAGCGGAACGTCTGCCGGGTCTTCGAGCGTTAGCCGTGCCGATGTTGATGCCTTGATTCAGAAGGCAGTTGAAGCGGCTATTGCTCCGTTTAAGGCCAAGCTCGAAGCTGCTCCTTCCGGCGGCGGTGGTGGTGCGACAGGTCAGCCGGCATCTCCTAATCCGGCTGTTGCAACGCCTGCCGCTCCTAGCAATATCAAATTCAGCCTGGCGAACGCGGAAGTTAATGCGCTCGAAGCCTCTGCTGATGGCGGTACTGCCAAGCTGATTTCGGCAATTACGTCAGAAAAAGCGGGCGATCCTGTTGGTTGGACCGGAGCAGTTGCGGAAGAAGATGGCAAGAAAGTCATCAAGGCTGTCGCAGGCGAGAATGGAAGAGGTCATCGTTACTTGGAAACAAGCGGTGTGAGCGCAACATCCGACACGCAGACTACTCTTGTGATGCCGTTCAAGGTCGTTCGTGGCGGTAGTGATGGCGGTGCGTTTATTGTTCTGCCGATGATGGGTGGCAGTTCTGTTGTTGGCAGTGCGGTGGTTACTCATGGCGCGGAAGGTTTCACGCTCCGTGTTCCGGAAGGCTCTACCATTGATGGTAAAGGCGTTCGTGCAACCGACGTTTTTGCTTACGGCAAATGGCATGTCGCGAAAATTCAAATTTCCGCCGCGTTTGAAAAAATCCGCTTCGGTACGAACAATTTAGCAAATACCGGCCGTTCGATAACAATCGGCGCTGGCTTTGAAATCTTGCAAGGCGATGTCAGCAAGGCTGATGAGAAGGCGAACGCTTTGATGACATCATACTCAGTAACTGCTGCTTAAACTAACTGGCCGTCTGAAATTCAGACGGCCTTTTTATTTGGAGAGTAAAAAATGAGTACGTTTATTCGATGGCTGAAGTACGTTTTGGACTGGAGATTTCTGCCGGTTAAATTCCAAAATTGGTTATTTAGTACCGGCACCCGGGCGGTTGAATTTGCCAGCGGGGTTTCGATGATCGGGTATGCCTTAGTTTTCATCTTTTCGCCGGATGATATCTATAATTGGCCGATATATTACAAATTCAAAGACATCTCCGAAGTAACATTGGTGTCTGTTTTCGGCGGAGTTGGCATTTTGCAGTTGGTAGCTATGTATTGGCAGACATTTAAAGGTAACGTCCTGTCGGGTTATGTTCTGTTGATCTCTGCTTTTATTTGGTTTTTGACTGCAAATGCCTTTTGGGGGGCGTATCCTCCGGCGCATACGGGCATGGTCATTCCGCCAGTTTTGGCGATGTTGTGTCTTCTTGCTGGGAATAACTCGCTTAAATTATTGTTTTGGGAAGGTGGAATCAGGCCGAAACAAAAGGGGGAATGATGCATGATTTTTTTCAAGCAGGTTACATCTTCGCCATTGCCGGCGGTGTGGTAGGTAGCATATGGTCTAGCATGAAAGACCATGATGCGGTAGTTTCAGGTCTCTTTGAGGCTTTGATTTCTGCTGTCGCAGCCGCTGCCGTGGCAGAGCGGTTCCTGATGCTGAATCAGGTGTGGACCTGCGCGATTGCGGGCGCGTTTGTCGGTATCTTGACTGGTCATGCCATGGATACAGTCAAGAGTCTTGCTCCTGAGCTTATGAAGAAATGGTTTGAAAAAACGGCGGATAAGTTCGTCGATAAAGATTGATTAAATTGAAAGGGAAAGGCCGTCTGAGTTTCAGACGGCCTTTATTCTTGGAGAATTGGAAAATGCAAGAATTGGAATGGATAAAAGAAGCAAAAAAACATCTTGGCTTAAAAGAGATTGTCGGCTCAAAACATAACCCGACAATCGTTCAATGGTTGAAAGATATGGGAACGTTTCCATTCGCGGCAAAGTCTTGGTACTTTGAAGATGAAACGCCGTGGTGTGGCTTGTTTGTCGGTCATTGCTTGGGCAAGAGTGGCCGCGCGGTCATTAAGGATTGGTATCGTGCCAAAGCATGGGCAAGTGCCGGACTGACAAAGCTGTCAAAACCTGCCTATGGTTGCATTGCGGTTAAATCCCGACAAGGCGGTGGCCATGTGTTCTTTGTTGTCGGCAAGAACGCCAAAGGGCAGATTCTTGGTTTAGGCGGTAATCAAGGCAATACCGTGTCTATCGTGCCTTTCAATGCGGCGGATATTGACGGCTATTTTTGGCCGTCTAAATTGGTTGATGGCAAGGCGGTGCAGTCCAGTCCGTCCCCTGAGCGTTATGTTTTGTCATCTGTTACGGCAACAGCCGCGCATGGTGCAAGTGAGGCGTGATTATGAGTCCTATCGAATTTTGTGATGCGCGAATAAAGGAATGGGAAGCCAAGCTCAAGCAGGCGAGTGAGCAAGCGGATTTGAAGGGCTTTGAACACGCTGACCGAGAGCTTAAGAATTATCAGCAGATGCGCGAAATTGAGCGTGCCAAGCTTGGTAAAGAGGAGGCTGTATGATTGCCGGGTTGTTGAAAAATTGGCGGTTTATGTTGGCCTTGGTTGTTTGTGTTTCGGTTATTTTCGCATGGCAATATGACCATGTGGCCCAATACCGGCGAGGCCGTGAATCAATGGCGGCGGAAATTTCAAGCCGTCTGAAAGATGCCGCTATTGAGAAAGCGAAGCAAGACCGCGAATCGTCTGCCATGTATCAAGCCGATAAAGCGGTTCGTGAAGAGAAAGAGAGGGTGCGTTATGTGCAAGTTCCGAAGCTTATTGAGCGTGTCGTTTATCGCAATGTGTGCGTCGATGCTGACGGCGTGTCAGTCATCAACGCCGCTATTGCCGACGGCAATTAAACCGCCGGCCGACCTTGTGCAGCCATGCCCGAACCTGCCTAAGCTTGAGGGCGGAACAGGCGCGGATGTGTTGCCGTGGTCGTTGCAGGTCGTCCATCTCTATAACGACTGCAAAGCGCGGCATAAGGCATTGTCTAATACTCTTCAATAAACAAAGGCCGTCTAAGATACCAGACGGCCTTTTTCTTATTTATTTTTCATATATTCCAGCAGTTTCAATCATTTAGTTTGCACCTTTTTTGCACCATTTTTTCTAAAGTTTATTCAAATATCTGATTTTTAAATTACTTTAATAAAATTCTATATTACCCTGCATGGGGGCTAGTATTAATCTAGTATTTTCTTTTAAATTAGTCATTTATCTGTTTTGTAATAAATTTTATAAAATTTTCTTTTGTATTTTATCTGTTTTTATCCGCTTATTTTGTGCTTTATATGTTCTTTTGTTGTACCATACTTGCACCATTATATATTTATTCTGCATGGTGCAAAAATGGCTACTATAACTAAAAGGACAAATCCGTCGGGGGCTGTTGTTTACAGGGCGCAGGTGCGTGTGAAAAGGGAGGGTTATCCTCCGTATTCCGAAAGCCGGACTTTTTCTAAAAAATCTCTTGCGACTGAGTGGGCAAAGCGGCGTGAATTTGAGATTGAGACAAATCCTGACCTACTTTTTAACGATGGCAAGCGTGAATTATGCCCTACGCTCAGGGAGGCTGCAAAGCGGTATGTTGACGAAGTTCGGACAAATTACAGTGAAACAAAGCTTGGGGTTATCAATTTTATTTTAAATTTTGATATAGCAAATAAGCGGTTGGATAGATTGACGCGTTCTGATTACTCTGCTTTTGCCTTTGCCCGGCAGAAGGGTTGCCCTGAGCTTGGTATTAAGCCGGTGGTTGCATCTACGATCAACGGCGATTTGCAGTATATGCGCTCGATTATTAAGCACGCGCATTTCGTTTGGGGGCTTGATGTATCATGGGCTGAGCTTGATGTCGCGATGGAGGGTTTACGCAGGGCGCGTGTCATCGGTAAGGCGCGCCGGCGTGATCGCTTGCCTGATAACGATGAGCTTTTGAAATTAACGGTTTATTTCTTGAGGGCGTGGCGGCGTGTGGTTGTAAATCCGAAACGTCTGCCGATGCACTTAATTATGTGGTTTGCGATTTATTCCTGCCGCCGTCTTGATGAGATTGCCCGGTTGCGCTGGTCTGATTTTGATGAGGCAAACCGTCTTTGGCTTGTGCGAGATTTGAAAAACCCAAGAGGGAGCAAGGGTAACGACAAGGCTTTTATGGTATCGGATGAGGCAATGGCTGTGATTAATTTGATGCGCTCTCCTGAGATTGCGCGGCAAATGAATGTGCGGAATGGCGATTTATTGCTTGGTGGTTATAAGGGCAGAAGTGTCGGCTCTTTGTGGCAGCGTGCGTGTCGTGAGCTGAAGATTGATGATCTGCGGTTTCATGATTTACGGCATGACGGGGCGACAAGGTTAGCTGAAAAGGGTTTGTCGATTCCGGTGATGCAGCAGTTCACGCTACATGGAGATTGGGAGAGTATGAGGCGATATACCAATCTTCGGGCAAGACCGCCAGTGTTGGAGATGATGAAAGCTCTGCAAGAGGCGGATGAGATTATTAGGGCTGAGCAGCCTGATCGCTCTTTTTTCGCCTGAAAGGAAAGGCCGTCTGAAATTCAGACGGCCTTTATTAGGCATATATTACTTGTTTTGGTTTAATACTGCTGCTTTAAATTCCGGATGAAATTCTAATGTGTCTGCTTCTTGGTCAATAATCTTATTATCTGGGGAAAGTAGGGTTTCGAGTACAATCATTAGCCATGGTATGTTGCAGCTTTCATGTAATTCGACAATTTTATCTAGTACCTTGGCTTTATCGTCATCTTCCAAAAACTCAAAGTCTCCGTCATCATTAATTGGCTTTAATGGGTTGAGTTCGTAGCTTACCGTATTTAATATATTTATTAAATTCCATACGGCCTGTAAGTCTTTCTCTTCTGGTTTTGCAATCTTCATTTTTTAATCCTTTAAATTGGTTGGTGAATTGATTGGCATTTTAATTTCGTACTCTTGCCCATTCGTCTTTTGCCTTGCTTTCGATTTGGTCTAGCCATTCAGCAAGGGCTGACACACTTACAAACTTTGGGCTTTTCTTGTTGCCATCTGCTGAAATTACCGGCCATGGCAAACTTTGTGCATTTGCCTTTCGGCGTGCTACTTCGGGGCTGAGGTTCAAATATTCTTTTGCCACTGTTTCGAGTGGGATGTGAGTATTACCGTGAATCAGCATTAATCTAGTTTCTGTTGGCATTTTCTCGCTATTCATTTCATATACCTATATGTGATTAGATATTTTATAGCTTGAGGCTATCTTTCCATTTTCCGGATAAATAATCCCATTCGTATTTTGGGACCAAGCGGCAACCGGGTAAGAGGGTCATCCAATTAAAATCAGTGGATGGCTCCATAACGGATTCTGCTCTGATCATCTCGGCACCTTTTTTGAGTTCGGCTTCGTAGTTTGGTGTTACTACGCCTTTTGGGGCATCGTCATCTAGGCCCGCCCAAATAAATTGAACAGGGATGAAGGGGCCTATATGCCATGACGAAATAATCTTGCCGGTACTGTCTTTTTCGGTAATCATTGTTGGGACATCTATTCCAACTTCTGACAGATGTTCTTTTGCGGTTTTTAAAATCTTATCTTTAGGCATGGTTTTTAGGATTGGATTATTTGCCCGCGGCCAGCATAAGCCATATCTACCCGGTTTCTTCCACCCTTTTGGGGCGTCAGAAGGGAAAATAAAACCCGCTATGCTTCCGTCACTCCATTCTCGCAAAGACACGTCATGCGGTAAGTGTTCATCCTTCCATTTAAGCCACGTTTTGCGCTTATTCTCTCTTTCTTCCCAAAAGTTTTGCAATGCTTGTGCGACCGCGCTGTCGTTGTCTTCGATTAAGTAGGTTGAAAAGTTCTCCATCATTTTGTTTCTCCTGCTAGGAAAGCAGCGTTGTTGAGCATAGTTTCTGCGGATTCAATAAATGCACTTGGATTGTCATTAATATGTTTTGAAATATCCTTAATAAATATTTCTACCAATCCAGCAGCGCAAGCGGCTAAAATTTCGGTTACAGTTTCTTCGGGTGGGTGGAAATCTTTAGATAATTTAAAATTCACGCCATTTTCATCTGTGTAGATTTTGAAAACATATTCGCTCATTTTTTATTGGTCCTTATTTGTTTTAGGCATATCAGATGAGTGCATTTCAAGTTCAGCCTGTGCATCTACCCATTTTTTAAACTCTGCCCATGTTTTAAATTTTGTAACGCGGCCTTTTATTAGTCTGTTGAGTTTGCTTGAAAGATAAAATAAAAACATCAAACCGGTGATAAAAGTCCAGAATATCGAGTCTGCCCAATGGCTAATATATAAGCAGAATCCAAGCATTAATCCTGAGAAGACATCTTTTATTATGCTTTCCAGTATGCTTTCGCTTGCGTTGTATGCAATTACGTTCTTGTCTCGGATTTCAATCATTTTGTTTCTCCAAAGTATTCTTTTAATTTTTTATACAAACCCTTCGCGTGGTCTATGCTCATAAAAATGTCATCTTGACCGATAATAATATTCACGAATCCTTGTTCTTGGTTTACTGCGATTTGCACTGGTACGCTTTCAGTCCATTGCGATAAGTCGATATTTGCCATTTTTAATTCCCTTTGCTTCTGTTGGTTCGGATGTATTCGGCTTTCTCTGCTGCCTCTTCGAATGTTTTATATTCTGCGATGGTTTTCGCTTTCCGCTTAAAGTGGCCGTTTATTGACCAGTGTTTTTTGTCATACAAGGTGCCGACATATTCAACAATAATCCATGTGTTTTTAGGGCTTCGTTTGACGGCGATATTTGGGTATTCGCAGTTCATGTCTTTCTCCTTGCTAGTGCGGCCAGTGTCCGCCGTGCCAGTCGTCATTGTTTTTGGTTGTTTGCATTTTTATGTAGTAGATGATTGAGCAGGCGATTAATCCTGCTGAAAAACAAATTAATAAAAGTGCTAAATATTTCATTGTGTTGCCTCCAGTCTTTGTTTTCTGCGTTGGCGGTGTGCTTCTTGGTTTAGGATTGGCTCTGATTCCTTTAGTGCGGCAATGTAATGCTGCCAGCTTGCAATTTTGAGGAGCCATTTGAAATCTGATATTGACTGCTCTATGTGTTTGATTTCATCTCCAGTCAAAATAAATTTATTGGTTTTCTTTTCGCGTGATGCGATCCCTTCTAAAACGTCTGTCGTGGTATCGACTGCGATGTCAAATAGGATCGATAGCCTAAGCTTAAATTGCATATGGTCGTCGGCATTGTCGAAATTGACTTTTGCGCGTTTCATCACTTCAAGTAGGGCAACATACAAGTAATGGCATTCGCACATTTGAAAGAACATTTGACCTGTTGCTTTTCCGGATTTGACTAGATCAAGAAAATTTGTGTATCCGGTCAAAACGGCATTAACTGTTTCTTCTGATAGTGGCTTGTTGCTTGTTGCGTGTGCGACAAGCTGTATTGGGTTGACGTGTGATTGCCTTGCTGTATCGATTAAGTACAGACGTTTTTTGCAATATTTTTTCCGTGGTCGTTTGTTGGTTGCCATGGTTTTATTTCCGTGGTGTGCCGTCTATCCATTTGCGGAATCTGATGCCTGTGATTCGTTCAACGGCGATTTGGATGATGAGTAAAGCTAAGATTATTATTGCCGGCATGGTTATTTCGGATCTGTTGGTTCGAGAACGAGGCCGCCGCCAATAAGTTCTGGGTTTTTGTCGAAATCGATAAAACCGCAGCCTTCCTGTGGGCATTCGATGTTGACGGTAATTGTTTCTTTGGCTGTCGCTTTGCCGGTCATGTAGCCTGCTGTTGCTATTAATATGGCAATTAAGATGTAGCGGATTTTCATTTTTTACCCTTTGTGTGGCCGTCTGAATTTCAGACGGCCTTTCGTTTATAAGTTGTATGAGCTATTCAGGCTGTCAATTCGGAATTGAGCGTGTTCAAGCGCGATTTTCTCTGCTTCTTCTTTTGACATGTTGAAGTCTTTAATGAGGTGTGCGACTTGATTGTCGAAAGCGGTTTTGATGTGTTTTTTAACTCGATCAAGTTCTGTTTTGCACGCTTCCTCGGTTTCTTCGATAAAGAATCCCGTTGCTACCATGACTTGTTTTCTTGGAGCTGCCGGTTTCAGTTTCCGGAGCATTTGAGCCAAGTGTTGTCTGATTGATTTTTTGGTTTCCATTTGTTGACCTTTCGGTGGGTGTTTGTTTTGATGGGTGTATTATGCGCAAATGAATAAAATTATTCAAGCAATATTTGAATAATTTGAGGGATTTTTATTCAAATCTTTGAATACAATGTAAATTTTGTGAATAAAAAATACAAAAAAAAGACCGCATAATGTTGCGGTCTTTTATTTAAATTTTTTAAATCAATATGTTGTGCTATTTCTGTGTTGACTCTATTGGGTTGTATTCGTTTTTTATTCGTTTTTCTACCTCGTTAAAACTGATGGTTCGGCGTTTTATTTCAATTACTACGCCGCAAATAAAAGCTCCTTCTGGTAGGTCGATTAGATTCTCACCGGCAACATTGATACCGGTTCTGCGTAGTCGGCGTTTGCCGAAAGGGTCGATCTCCAGTTTTGCAACCATTCCGATTTGTTTTTCAGGATTCAAATTTACGACAACGATGTCTTCGTGTCGTGGTGGGATTTTTGGTTCAACAATAAGTATTTCGCCTTTGCTTATTGATTCTTCAGTGTTTTCTTCTGCTTTCATGCTGTTGTCAAACATTCGCACGGCAAAGGCGAGGTCTGAGTGCGGCATGGTTGTTGCCACTCTTTCGCTGTGTTTTATATCAGCTTCGTTCCGTTTGCTGACGTATTTAACTGCCTGCTCAATCTCAAGCAGGGGAATGGTTTTCTTGTGGATCTTACCGGTGCTTGTACTTGTATAAGATGTTTTAGGCTCTTGTACTTTTTGTGTGATTTCTTGAGGTTGCGCGGAATCCATCCAAAGTGGCTTATTCATCAAGTCTTCGATGGGGACTTCGAAAAAATCGGCAATGATTTGGATGTTTTCAAGGCGCGGATTTTTGCCGGGCGTTTTCTCAAGACGGCTCAGGGTCGGTTGGGATGGCTTGCCTCCAAGACGATCTGATAATTGACGGGAATTGAGTCCGTGGGTGCGAAGCAGGTATGCGTAGTTGTCAGATAGGTATTTCATAAGACCTCCATTTTTTATTAGTGCGGATTATCTTTATAAAATTCATTTTTGCATAAATTATTTACGAAAAAATTTGAATAATTTCTTGACATCTTCAAAATTTGAATTAGAATATTCATAAACGAATAACAAAGCAGGAAATTTGAATTATGAAATTGCAGGAATTGGTGCAAAAGGTTCTGTATAAGCACCGTCTGAATCAGGCTCGGTTGGCAGAGTTGGTTGGGAAATCTCAATCATGGGTACATCGAGCGGCAACAGGCAAGGTTCAGCGATGTGATTATGAGGTGTATCAGAGGCTTGAAGTCCTTTTGAATACGGCACCTGAGACGATTACTCCCGTTACCGATTAACACGCGATTGGTAATTTAGCCTGCCCTCTCAAGGGGGGGCAGGCCTTTTTTACGCCTAAAAAACGTAAAGGACGACTGAAAATGAATAAAAAATATGCAACAAAAGCCGAAATTAATGCCGCTGCGCATGGCCGGTGGCGCGAGGTTTTAGAGGCTTGCGGGATTCCTTCTGATATTTTGGATAAAAAGCATCATCCATGCCCTTCTTGTGGCGGCACTGACCGATTCAGATTTACGGATGGTAGCGGTTCAAGTCGTGGGAGCGGCGTTTGGGTTTGCAATCAATGCAAACCTGACGGGGGAAGTCCGTTTGATTTGCTGATGGATGTTTGCGGATACAGTTTT